>Ga0256405_10000046_pt1 | contig 347912 bp, 285 predicted proteins | sample RumenRJG_02DNA_FD_189096 | JGI IMG/M metagenome (GOLD analysis project Ga0256405, IMG submission 189096) | Bovine rumen microbial communities from Lethbridge, Alberta, Canada - RJG_02 | ecosystem: Host-associated > Mammals > Digestive system > Stomach > Rumen | place: Canada: Alberta...
CCCGCTTGCGCCGATGGTACTGCAATGCAATGTGGGAGAGTAGGTAGCCGCCTTCTTTATTATGCGGGAGCCCTGGTTCGATGACGAGCCGGGGCTCCTTTTTTTTGTGTCTGTGCCCGGCAATTGCTCTCCTTCCTGAACTCTGTTTTCTTGTAGGCACAAGAAGTCTAGTTTTATGATTATATTGAAAAAAAACTGATTTCTTTTTGCGATTGGAACTTTTTTTTATATATTTGCGTCCAAGTCACTGAAGATATGTCAAAAGTGCAGAGAAAACTAGTCTGGCTGAGCCGGTTGGGGCACTGTCGAGGATTTGGAATCCAATCGCCCTGGGCATATAGCCTGGATCGGTATGTCATCAATGAGCATTTTCCCTATTATGCGTATGATGAGCTGGCCAGTGCCTATCCGGATGTAGATGGGGAGACTCGTCGACTTTGTGAGCTCTACTTTCGTCTGGCCAATTACCGGCAGCCACATAAGATTTGTCTTTTCCTACCGCATGCTGACGTGTATGCTGCATATCTGAAGCGCGGCTGTATGACGGCGGATGTGATTCTTGCCAAGCAGTCGTTGGAGGGTATTCAGACGGTGGAGTTGGCACTAATGTCGCTGAGTGACAGTTTAGCTGAGTCGTGTTACGAGTCAATATTGCAAAAGGTTGATGAGCATTCGGTCCTGGTGGTAGAGGGAATTGCTGCCAATCGACAGTCGAAACAGATGTGGAGAGATATTGTTGACGATGACCGTACAGGAGTTACTTTCGACTTGTATGATTGCGGACTTGTATTTTTCGATAAGCAGCGATATAAGAAGAATTATATTATTAATTTTTAAATACTTTAATACTATGGCTATTACAAGAGTTTACACAAAAACCGGCGATGACGGAATTACCAGCCTTGTAGGCGGTGTAAAAGTGAAGAAGACGAATGCCCGCATCGAGGCATACGGAACGGTCGACGAGCTCAGTGCTCACCTGGGCATGCTGGCTTCGTGGATGAAAGACGGTCCCGATAAAGACATTATCATTCGTACACAGCGAAATCTTTTTACAGTATGTTCCTACTTGGCCACAGATAAAAGCAAGACCCCACTGGCTCCTTCTTATACCATGGATGCTTCGGAAACAGAGTTCCTAGAGCAGCAGATTGACGAGATTAATGCAAGTATCCCGCAGCAGACAGCCTTCATTCTTCCTGGCGGATCGCACGAGGCCGCTCTTGCCCATGTATGCCGTACGGTTTGCCGTAGAGCCGAAAGACGCATCTTTTTCTTGGGTGAATCAACCGAGTTAGACAACGAGGTGACCCATTATATCAACCGTCTGAGTGATTATTTGTTTGTTTTGGCAAGGAAATTAAACTTTATTGACGGTGTGAGAGAAAAAATATGGAAGAAAACGAAGTAGTTTAAAGAAAAAATATTACTTTTGCGCTCGATATTAAAACGCATAAATTTTTACGACTATGTATTGGACACTTGAACTAGCTTCTAAACTTGAAGATGCACCCTGGCCTGCTACTAAGGACGAGCTGATCGATTATGCCATCCGCTCGGGTGCGCCACTCGAAGTATTGGAAAATTTGCAGGAGATCGAGGACGAAGGTGATGTCTATGAAAGTATTGAGGATATCTGGCCCGATTATCCTACAAAAGAAGATTTTCTATTCAACGAAGATGAATATTAAAGGGTAGAATTACTCTTAAATAACTAAATACCAGCGAGATAAACAAATTGCCTTGTTTGTCTCGCTGGTGTTTTATGGTTGTTTCAACCAGCAGAATAGGAAACATTCGTAAAAAAATACAATTATAAATATGCGTAATGCGTTTTTGTATAATTGACATAATATATAATATATGCCATTCACAACTGTTCGAGTTTTCCGAACGGTTCACTATCTATCAACTATCTGACGCGGAATATTGAGGGAGCATAAAATGATGCTTACCACTATGCTCCCTTAAAATATCTTTCTACTTGTGGTTAATATCGAGATAGTCCTTCAGCGCATCGACGTATTCCTCGAATGCCTGTCGGCCCCGTTCGCTGATGCGGCAGAGCGTGCAGGGTCGCTTGCCCTTGAAGGTCTTCTCTACCTCTATGTAGCCCGCCGCCGAGAGCTTGTCTATCTGCACGCTAAGGTTGCCCGCCGTGGCTCCCGTCTGTTCCTTTATATAGGGGAACTCGGCCTCGTCGGCACTGATGAGCAGCGACATGACGGCCAGTCGTAGCTCGGAGTGCAGCAGTGGGTCTAATGGCTTAAACATAGGCTATTTCTTTTTCATCATCCAGCCTGGGAGTGTCAGGCCGATAAAGGCAAACACGGCGATAATCATGCTGGGAAATATGCCATTGATAATCCCAAAGTAGTTGCTATTTGTGTAGTAAATAATCTTGGCGGTCAACGTTTCTGTCATGCAGAAAGCTTCCCAGAAGAATCCCCCAATGCCGCCAATAATTCCACACCACACCATCCAGCGGCTCTTCAAAGTGTAGCCGTTGATGGTAATAACCATACCCATCATCAGGTAAATGATACGTACAGGGTTGATACGGTTCTGGAAATACACTTGCATATTATCAGCTACCAAAGCATCGTGGAGCATCAGCTTGTTGAAGAGAATAGAAAGCACGAAAAGCGACAGTACGAAGATGCCGAATGTCTGCCACGTCTTGTTTACCATGCTGCCGACAAAACTGTCTGGGACTTTAGGTTTGTTTCTATTGACATAGCGGTCAACGACGTAAATAACAAGCGGCAACAAGATATACAGTAAATAGAAAGCCGCATTTTTTGTAAAACAGATGCAGAGCCCAATGAGCAGCGCCCAGCCCATCAAGCAGAGGCCAGAGATGTAGAGCGTCTGCCCTGTATGCCTTGCCACTGTCTGTCGGCTGCGCTCAAGCTGTTCGGTGATTATCTCCAGACTGCGCTCGGCAGTCAGGTTGCTTTTTTCTTCCATTGTTCTTTTTGTCTTTGGATGTTACACATTTTGTTTACTTGTTCTCCAGCCTTGTCCCAGCTCCTGCAGAAAGCCCGGATTCAGCCTCATGTGTTCGAACCACGGTGCAAAGATAAATAAGTTTATAATATAAACCAAATTATTCTGTAAATATTTTGCCTTTTGTTTTGCTTTTTAACATTTCAACAGAAAAAAGGTACCTTTTCAAAGATTTTTCAGGAATCCTGTAGTTTTTTCTTTCTTTGTGCGACTTATTATCAAACAGGACAATTGAATGAAAAGATGAATGATTCAGAACGCAAGTTTGAAGAAATGGTGAGAGAGCATCGCGGTACAATCTACGCCGTCTGCTATATGTTCTCCAACGACCAGGACGAGGTGGCCGACTTGTTTCAAGAGGTGCTCATCAACCTGTGGAACAGCCTGCCCTCGTTTGAGGGGCGCAGCGATATGCGCTCATGGATCTACCGTGTCAGCCTGAACGTGTGCATCTCGCTTGACCGCAAGAAACGGCGTCGTAAGACCGTGCCGCTTACGATGGACATCAATCCTTACGAAGAGACGGAGACCAACCAAAACTCACGGCAGATGGACATGCTGCGGCGACGCATCGCCAAATTGGGACAGTTCGACCGCGCCATCATTCTGCTGTGGTTAGAGAACATGAGTTACGAGGAGATTGCCGCCATCATGGGCATCACGGTGAAGAATGTGTCGGTGAGGCTCTACCGCATCAAGGAGGAATTAAAGAATATGTCAAACGATTAAAAACTTAACAGGAATTATGGAGAATCAGAACAATAACTTACAGGAACTGGAAGAATTGCGCAGTCAGGTCGCTGAGTTTAAGAACCGCATGGAACAGCAGGAGATTGTCAGCCGACGCCTGTTGGAAGAGGCGATGAAAGGCCACGTGTCGTGGATTAAGCAGATGAGTTTTTGGGGCAGCGTAGCGGAATTGGCGTTATTACCTTTGTTTGTTTACGTTCTTAGAAGCATCGCTGGTTTTTTATGGCTACCAATTATTGTCCTAGGTCTTTTGATAGCTGGTGAGGCCGTTTTCAACTTTTGGAATGTCAGTACCATCCGCGACAAACATCTTGCAGTTGATGACGTACTCAGTGCCCAGCAGCGGCTGATAACCTTCAAGCGCAGAGAGAAACTTTACACGTTCGGCATACTACCTTTCCTATTGCTCTGGTTAGCATGCATTCCGTTTGGCGTTTTTCATGGCACCGACATCGCTTTCCCCTCAAGTGATAGATTGGTTGCTTATTGCGTAGCTATTGTCATTGTATTTGCCTTGTCATTCTATGTCTTTTCCCGTGAGATGCGCTCGTTGAACAAGGCTATCAAGGATATAGACGAATTTGCCGGTAAGGAATAAACAAATAAGTTAGTCCACTACAATATTCCCCAATCTGACCGCAACTCAGACAGTTGGAATCGGTCGTTGTGGAGTTATTTGTTGTCGGGGAAAATCACTTCGAGTTTCTTGTCTAAATCCTTACCGGCATATCGGCGGGAATGGAGAGAATGAGTGCCATCGTGATGGCCCCGCTGGCGATGCCCACGATGAAAGCCGCCACCATGGCCATCTTATAGCGTCGGATAGCTGCCTCCTGATGCTGCTTGAGATACTCCACGGCATCGAGCCGCTTGGTGAGAGCGCAAGTACCAAGAGGGGGATGCCTGCCGGATAGAGCAGATGTTCAGAACTTTCTACTTCAGCGTATTGAACTTTTTGTTTTTCTCGATGGTCCAGTCTTTGCGTTTTGCCAACTGGCATTTCTTGCCCTTGAACATCTTGGCGGCCTGTTTGTCGCCTTTCAGCTGCCATTGGAGCCATGCCAGTGCCACCACGGTGAACTCGCCACCATGCGGTTCGCGGTAGGTTCCGCCGTGACCCACCGGGAAATTGGCGGCACAGGCGGGCACATGGTTGATGCGGTGGAAGTCGTCCATGCCGTTCTCGTAGGCAATATCGGTCTTTCCGCCTAGAATATAGATGACAGGTGTGTGAATCTCGTTCAGTTTCTCTTTGGGCGGCATGGGCATTCCTCCCACAGCCTGCGAGGCATTCTGCTGGTTGAAGAGTCCGCTGTTGCAGATCATCAGCGACGTGATGCGCGGGTCGGCACAGTTGAAGAGCGTCTGCAAACCGCCGCACGACATGCCGGCAACGCAGATGTTCCTCACGTCGATCTTCTGATAGTAAGGCGACTGCGGGTTGTCGTTCTGCGCCATCACCCAGTCGATGCTCTCTATCTGCTGCTCGGTGGTCGACATCCGTCCGCGGTATGGCTCATCGTCCATGGGTATGAATCCCGTGGCCACCACGATGAATCCGTGCGAGGCAATCTCGTTGAGGAACTTATAGTGTTCCCACGGTGAGTTCGAGCAGGCTCCGTTGCCCCATACCAGCACCGGCAGCGGGTTGCCGGCATTGAATGCGGAGAGGTCTTGCGGCACGAAAACCGTATGGGCAGCCAGGCCGCTCTCTTCTTTCATCACAGCCTTATAGGGACCCGTCCCGCCGTCTTCTACCACACGGCTGCGGGGCACAGCCGTTGTGGCTACGCCGCCAGCCTCTTCCTGGAAGAACGACACCATGGTCTTGAATGTATTCTCATTGAAAGTCACCGGACCGTGCTGGCCGTCGGGAATGCTGCAGAACGCCTTCAGACGGCCTGCTTTCTCGAGCGCCTCGGAGAAACGCACGCCCTGGCAATGAGGCACCACATTGTCGGCCTCGCCATGGAAGACCAGGAAGCGCGGCCCCTTGTCGGTGATGTAGGTGATGGGACTGATGAGGCTGACCAGGTCGGGGTGGTCGGCCGGTGCACCGCCGATGAGCACCGCCTCAGGCGACTTCTCGTCCTTCACCGTCTCGCAGTCCTGCATGTGGGCCATATCCACGGGTCCGAACCAGTCGACCACGGCATCGACGTCGCTCGAGGCAGAGAGGCAGTTGCCCACTTTCCCTTCGATGTCGACCGTCGTCTGTCCCACGGTGCGCTCCTTCATGCCGTTGGTCACGCCAGCCAGCGCAGCCAGGTGTCCGCCCGACGAATAGCCCGTGATGCCCACGAACGAGGTGTCGAGCTGATATTCAGAGGCATGTGCACGAATGAAGCGGATGGCCGCCTTCACATCGTTGATTTGTGCTGGGAACTTGGCTTCCGTGCTCGAGCGGTGGTTAATGCACACAACGGCAAAACCGGCATCGACCAGAGGCTTGCCCACCGATTGATAGGTCATGAGTTTCATGTTGTTGCCGAACCAGGCGCTGCCGTAGATGGCAATCACCACTTTGTATTTCTCTTGTTGCTGCTTGGGCAGATAGATGTCCAGCCGGTGGGCCTCCAAATCATCGCCCGCGTAGTTCAAGTCCTTGAAAGTGGCTTTGTTCTCAGGCTTCGGGAAACCGCCCCTGCCCTGTGGTTGTGCCATGACTGTCATTGCCATGCACGCAAGCACTGCAAATAATGCTTTTTTCATGATCATGCTCATCGTTTTTTTTAGAATTGAATGGTTTCGTGTCTAGGTGAAAAGCGGAAAGACGTTTGTCACATCCCTCCTTCGTTTCGATGCCTGAAACACTTTGAAGCGGAGTGTGACTACTCGGGGTTGGTGATGTCGCGATACTGTCCCGGCGAGAGACCGATGGCCTCCTGTATCTTTCGCTGCAGGGTGCGCACGCTGTTGAACCCCGAGTCCTGTGCAATGGCGTCGATGCTGTAACCGGGCTTCTCCTTCAGTATGCGCAGGGCACGCATCAGCCGCAGGAAGTCGAGATACTTGTCGACGGATTGATAGATGGTCTTCGACTTATAGAGATCGGCAATGCGCGTCTGGGTGGTGCCCACCAGCTCGGCCACCTCTTTGATGCCAAACTCGGGGGGCAGGGGAATCTCGTCGCTCTCGATACGTGTCTCAATGACGGCCAGCAGCTCCTCGTCGCTGCGCAAGTCGGCCTGTGCCATCATCTCGCGGTGGCGGCGCACCAGGTCTTTCAACCACTCTACATGCATACGTACATTATAGTAGATGTCCATCTTTTCGGCAAGCATCATGTTGCGGGCAATGAGTTGCTCGTTTCCATCGATGAGCCGTTTGTTGTCGTCTTCCAGTTGTTTCACTTTTTCTTGCAGCTTTTCCACCTGCTCCTGCAGTTGGGCGTTCTGCTCCTTCAGCAGTTTCACGGGGTCGTTTCCTTCGTTGTTCATGGTGCTTTTGTGTGTGATTTTGGCAAAAATAACAAATAATCAGAAAACAAACAACAAAAAGGGTATCAAAAAACTTGCTTTAACAACCGTTAACGAGGCAATAAACAGCACAAAATTGCGTTATGTTGATGTGCCTAGACGCATTTACACGATGATAATGGTGCTTGTGCTTGCCGTGACGGGGGCAAAAGCACAGTATGACGTCAGCTTCAGCCATTACTACGACTTGGAGCCGACGTTCAATCCTGCGTCGGTAGGCAAGCAGCATAAACTGAACATCACCGCGGCCTATGCCATGGACCTGGCCGGTTTCGAGCATAACCCGCAAACGATGTATATCGGAGCCGACCTGCCTTTCTACTTCCTGAAGAGCTATCATGGCGGCGGACTGTCGATCATGAGCGACAAGATAGGCCTTTTCACTCATCAGCGGGTGGCAGCACAGTATTCGTACAAGCTGCGGCTGTTTGGCGGAACACTGGGCATCGGTGTGCAGGGTGGTTTCCTCAGTGAGGTGTTCAATGGCTCCGAGCTCGATGTGCAAGACACCGGCGACCAGGCCCTTGCCACTTCTGAGGTCAAGGGAAACGCGCTCGACCTAGGTGCCGGACTCTACTACACGCATGGTCGGTGGTATGTGGGCGCGTCGGTGCAACACCTCAATTCGCCGCTGGTGGAACTGGGCGAAACCAATGAGTTGCAGATAGATAAAACATATTATTTGACGGGTGGATACAATATTAAGCTGAGAAATCCGTTCTTAACTATACACCCGTCTGTCTTGTTCAAGACCGATGGGGTAGGGTGGCGCGCCGATGTGACGGGCCGTCTGATGTATACTAACGACACGAAGAAAATGTATGGAGGCATCTCTTATAGTCCCACCAATTCGGTGACGTTTCTCATAGGAGGCTTCTTCCATGGTATACATGCCGGCTACAGCTACGAGGTCTATACCTCGGCGGTGAATCCCGGCAACGGCAGTCACGAATTGTTCGTGGGCTATCAGGTCGACCTGAATTTCGTGAAGCGTGGCAAGAACAAGCACAAAAGTGTGCGACTGCTGTGATGAGGCGTGAATAAGAATCTATGACAAGTAAGATAGGAGAAAAGCGATTAATTGAGATATGAAACAAACGAAGAAGAATAGAACTGTGGAAGGACAGGCAAGAAGGCTGACGGCTTTTTGCCTCTCGGCCTTTTTGCTGACGTCGTTGCTCACCGCCTGTTTCGGTGGTAAGGCTGCTTTGTCGTCCGGACGCGGCGGCGAGGTGACGGGAGTCGGCGCAGGCAAGGGATTCACCGAGCCGACGCCTTTTGGCATGACATTGGTGAAACGCGGATTCTTGAAGATGGGTATTGAGAAACAAGACTCACTCTGGGGCATGCAGACACCGGTGAAGGAGATTTCGGTCGACGGCTTCTGGATGGACGAGACCGAGGTGACCAATGCCAAATACAAGCAGTTTGTGCAGTGGGTGCGCGACTCTATCCTGCGCGAGCGCCTGGCCGACCCTGCCTACGGTGGCGACGAGTCGTATATGATTACCGAGGATAAGAACGGCGACCCCATTCCCCCACGCGTGAACTGGAAGAAAGCCCTGCCCCGCAAACCCAACGAGGATGAGTTGCGGGCCATCGAGAGCATGTATGTCACCAATCCTGTGACGGGCGAGAAACTGATTGACTACAAGCAGTTGAACTATCGTTATGAGATTTACGACTATACTGCCGCCGCTCTGCGCCGCAACCGACTTAATCCGCAGGACCGTAATCTGAACACTGACATCACGGTGAATCCCGACGAGGTGGTGATGATCTCGAAAGACACTGCCTACGTCGACGACGAGGGAAACATCATTCGGCAGACCATCGACCGCCCGCTGAGCGGACCGTGGGACTTCCTGAACACCTATATCGTGAATGTGTATCCCGATACCACCTGCTGGGTGAACGACTTCCAGAACTCCGACAACGAGATGTATCTGCGCTATTACTTCAGCAATCCCGCCTACAACGACTATCCTGTGGTGGGAGTGACCTGGGAGCAGGCCAATGCCTTCTGTGCCTGGCGCACTGACTATCTGCTGAAGGGACTGGGCGAGGCCGCCCGGTTTGTGCAGCGCTACCGACTGCCCACAGAGGCAGAGTGGGAGTATGCCGCACGTGGAAAAGATGGCACCGAGTTCCCTTGGAACAACGAGAACATGGCCAGCGACAAAGGCTGCTACTATGCCAACTTCAAGCCCGACCGCGGCAACTATACTGAAGATGGCAACCTCATCACGAGCAAGGTGGGAGCCTATTCGGCCAATACCAATGGACTGTATGACATGGCCGGTAACGTGGCAGAGTGGACCAGTACCATTTATACCGAGGGAGGTGTGGATGCCATGAACGACCTGAACCCCACGCTGAAGTATAATGCAGCCCTTGAGGACCCCTACAAGCTGAAGAAGAAGAGTGTGCGAGGCGGTTCATGGAAAGACCCTGAGTCGTTCATTCGCAGCGCATGGCGGTCGTGGGAATACCAGAACCAACCACGCTCGTTCATCGGCTTCCGCTGTGTGAGAAGTCTGGCTAACAGTATAACAACAAAACAAAAAGCAACAAAGAAGAAAAGATGACCAAGTACAGCAAATATAACATTATCTACCGTCTGCAAAAGTGGATGGACAGTGTTCCCGGCCAGACATTCCTGAACTATGCCTACAGCTGGGGAGCAGCAATCGTGATCCTTGGTACGCTTTTCAAGCTGACCCACATTCCCGGCGCCAACTTCTGGTTGTTCCTGGGAATGGGCACTGAGGTGGTGGTGTTCTTCCTTTCGGCTTTCGACCGTCCCTTCGACAAGACGACCGACGGTATGGAACTGTCGCGTCATGCCGGCGAGGAACTTGGCGAAGGCGCTGAGATAGAGGGCACACAGAAACCCGAGGTGGTGGTCAGTGGTGCCACAGGCGGTACTATTATTATAGGTGGCGGTGGCTCATCGGCTGGCCATGTGGCTGAGGGTGAGCCTGCTATCGCAGGGCAGACCGGCTCATTTGTTGTGGCAGGACAGCCAGGTGTTGCCGGTGTTTCCGGCGTGTCTGGCGTATCTGGTATTTCCGGTGCATCTGGAGCAGCAGGCAGTGCCTCTGGTGTTGTTCCCGCAGAGCCGGTGGTGGCTCCGCCGCTGACACCCGATATGACTGATGCCACTAATGCCTACGTGGAGGAGCTGAAGAAGCTCACTGAGGTGTTGGAGCGCGTCTCTGAGCAGAGCCGCCGACTGACCACCGACTCAGAGGAGATGGAGAACCTGAACCGTACGCTGACCGGCATCTGCAAGGTCTATGAGATGCAACTCAAGAGTGCCAGCTCGCAAATCGGGACCATCGATGAGATTAACGAGCAGACACGTAAGATGGCAGGGCAGATAGCCGAACTGAATAAGATTTACAAGCGTATGATAGAAGCCATGACGGTGAACATGCCGTTGGGCGCAAAACCTTTATCTGAATAATGGCAATCAAGAAAAGACCGGTATCTCCGCGCCAGAAGATGATCAACCTGATGTATGTCGTCTTGATGGCAATGCTTGCGCTGAACGTTTCGTCGGAAGTGCTCGACGGCTTCTCTATTGTGGAGGAGAGCCTGCGCCGCACCACCGCCAACTCGTCGGCCGAGAACCAGGTGCTGTTCGGCGATTTCGAGGCTCAGATGAAGAAAAACCCCGAGAAGGTGAGACAATGGTTCGAGAAGGCCAGCGAGGTGAAGCAGATGAGCGACTCTCTGTATGATATGGCCCAGCAGTTGAAACTGGCCATTATCAAGGAGGCCGACGGCAAAAACGGAGACTTGGAGCATATCAAGAACAAGGAAGACCTTGAGGCTGCCAATCAGGTGATGCTCGCTCCAGGCGTCGGCAAGGGCAAGGCGCTCTTCGATGCCATCAACCAATTCCGCACCCGCATTCTTACGATGGTTACCGACGAGCACCAGAAGAAGGTCATCATGAGCAATCTGTCGACCGAATTGCCTAAGGATGCGCGCACGATGGGAAAGAACTGGCAGGAGTTCATGTTCGAGGACATGCCCGTGGCGGCTGCAGTGACCCTGCTCTCGAAGTTGCAGAGTGATGTGCGCTATGCCGAGGGAGAGGTGTTGCACACCCTGGTCTCGAACGTCGACGTGAAAGATATGCGTGTCAACAAGATTGATGCGTTTGTGATTCCAGAGAAAACCACTCTTTATCCAGGTGAGACCTTTGCCGCCAATATCGTGATGGCAGCCGTCGACACCACCATGCAGCCTGAAATCTATGTTAATGGCACGCGCATCAACAGTGCCAACGGACGCTATTCGTTTACGGCAGGCAGCGTGGGCGAGCATTCTTTCGGTGGTTATCTGCTCACCCATAACGCCGCCGGCGAGACCATCCGCCGCGACTTCCTGCAGAAGTATAGTGTGATACCAGCTCCCAGCGGAGCCACGGTGGCTGCCGACCTGATGAATGTGCTCTATGCCGGATTCCAGAATCCGATGAGTGTCAGTGTGCCCGGTGTGCCTCAGAATGCCGTCTCGGTATCGATGAGCGGCGGTACGCTGACAGCCAAGGGCAATGGCCATTATGTGGCAGTGCCGTCGGCAGTGGGCAAGGATGTCACCTTCACCGTGTCGGCCAACGACAAGGGCAAGACCCGCCAGATGGGACAGGTGACCTTCAAAGTGCGTAAACTGCCCGATCCGACACCTTATGTGGTGGTGGGTACCGACCGTTTCAAGGGCGGCGGACTGGCCAAGGCATCGCTCATGGGCCTGAGCGGCATCGGTGCTGCCATCGACGATGGCCTACTAGACATCCCGTTCAGGGTGGTCAGCTTCGAGACGGTGTTCTTCGACAACATGGGTAATGCCGTACCGATGGCCTCAGAGGGCGCCTCGTTCTCTGCCCGTCAGAAGGATGCATTCCGTAAGTTGTCGCGCAACCGCCGGTTCTACATCTCGCATGTAACGGCCATTGGTCCCGACGGCCTCACCCGTAAGCTGACATCAGCCATGGAGATTGTTGTGAAGTGACAAGTGAGTTTGAATGAATAATAACAACAGAATATGAATCGTATGAATAGAATATGTTTTCATCATAAGAAGTGTGAATGGTGGCGGATGGTGATGATGGTTCTTGTCATCTATCATCTCGCTCCAGTCATGATGCAGGCTCAGCCCGCCTCCCGCCGTCAGGCAGAGCAGCAGAAGAGCAGCCAGACCAATTCGGGCAATGTCACCAACCGTGCCCGCATCTCATTCCCGACCACGGCAGTGATGTCGGAAGACGTGGTGTGGCGCCGTGACATCTACCGCCAGCTGAACCTGGAGGAGGATGCCAATGCCGGCTTGTATTATCCCGTGGAGCCCACCGACGGACAGATGAACCTGTTTACCAACATCTTCAAACTGATGATGCGTGGACTGATCAAGGTCTATGAGTACCGCATGGACGGTAACGAGGTGTTCAACGACTCAGCCCGTGTGAAGCAAAAAGATTTTCTGGACAACTACCATATCTATTACGAGCGTACCGACCGCGGCGTGCATATCGACAACAGCGACATCCCCTCGCGCGAAGTGAAGTCGTATTACATCAAGGAGAGTGCCTACTACGACCAGCGCACCTCCACCTTCCATCGCAAGGTGACGGCTTTGTGTCCCATCATGAGCCGTGAGGACGATTTTGGCGATGCCGCCACGCAGTATCCGTTGTTCTGGGTGAAGTACGACGACCTGGCTCCTTATCTGGCCAAGCAGACCATCATGACCAGCAACCTGAACAATGCTGCCACGATGAGTGTCGACGACTACTTCACACGTACCATGTACGAGGGGAAAATCTATAAGACCAATAACATGCTGGGCCGTACCCTTGCACAGTATTGTCCCTCCGACTCGGCGATGGCCAAAGAGCAAAAGCGCATCGAGGCCGAACTGCTGGCATTCGAGAAAGGTGTCTGGGGCAACCAAGCCCGCAAAGACTCGCTCGACAGTATTGCCAAGGCCGGCAAGGACGTGAAGGCTGCCAAAGCTGTCAAGAAAAACCGTCGTGCCTCATCATCCACGAAGTCGGCCACGGTAAAGAGCAAGCGCTCGTCGGGCTCATCGTCAGCAGGATCTTCCTCACCGGCCCGTGTGTCAGTGCGCCGCCAGCGCCACTAACAACGTCACTCCACCTTCGTGAAGTACGTCGATGTCATATTGCCGTTGCCCCTTGAGGGACTGTTCACCTATTCTCTGCCACAACCGCTGTGCGACAAGGTGAGCTTCGGCATGCGTGTGCTGGTGCCGCTTGGCAAGAGCAAACGCTATACGGCCATGGCTGTGAGGGTGCACGACGAGCAGCCTCAGTTTAAGTGCCGCGACATCATCGACGTTCTTGATGCCACACCTGTACTGCTGCCCCAGCAATACCGTATGTGGCAGTGGATAGCAGAGTATTATCTCTCGCCTATTGGCGAGATTTTCAAGGCTGCCCTTCCTTCAGGCATGAAGTCGGAAGACGGCTATAAACCCAAGACAGAAGTTTATGTCGGACTGGCCGACAGCCTGAAAAACGAGCAGACCCTGCATGTGGCGCTCAATATGTTGTCGCGTGCCACCCGCCAGCAGAAGGTGTTCATCGACTATCTGGCGCTCTCGCATTGGGACACCATCGAGGGCGACGTCTGTCGCGAGCAGCCTGTCGACATTACCCGCGACGAGCTGATGAACAGCAGTCATAGCACGGCGGCTGTCATCAAAAGCCTCGTCGACCGTCAGTTCCTGGTCACTTATGAGCGGGAGGTGGGGCGCTTGAACGATGCCGGAGAACCGCATCTCGACCGTGCCAAACCGCTCAGCGCGCATCAGCAGGAGGCTTACAATCAGATACTTTTCCAGTTTCTTAAGAAGAATGTCGTGCTGCTCCATGGCGTTACCTCGAGCGGTAAGACAGAAGTGTATATTCATCTCATTCGCCAGGCTTTGGAGAAGAAACAACAGGTGCTATATCTGCTACCAGAGATAGCCCTCACCGTGCAGATGATGAACCGGTTGAAGCAGGTGTTTGGAAACCTTTTAGGCATCTATCATTCCAAATACTCCGACGCCGAGCGCGTGGAAATGTGGAATAAACAACTGTCAGCCAATCCCTATGAGGTGATTCTTGGTGCCCGTTCGGCGCTGTTCCTGCCTTTCCAACGGCTGGGACTCATCATCGTAGATGAGGAGCACGAAACTTCGTTCAAACAGCAGGATCCTGCCCCGCGCTATCATGCCCGCAATGCGGCCATTATGATGGCCTCGCAACTTTCTACCAGCACCAATTATCACCCGAAGATTGTGCTGGGCACAGCGACCCCCTCGATGGAAAGTTACTATAATGCTATGACGGGCAAATACGGACTCGTGCGTCTGACCACCCGCTATCAGGATATACAACTGCCTGAGATACAGGTGGTCGATATCAAGGACCTGCAACGACGGAAAATGATGAACGGGCCGTTCTCTCCCCAGCTATTGGGCGCGATGCGGAAGGCTCTCGAACAGGGCGAACAGGTGATTCTGTTTCAAAACCGGCGTGGCTTTGCCCCGATGGTGGAATGCCGGCAGTGCGGTTGGGTGCCACGGTGCGACAACTGCGACGTCAGCCTCACCTATCATAAGAACACCAACCTGCTCACCTGCCACTATTGCGGTGCCGTCTATCAGGTGCCCGAGGTCTGTCCGTGCTGCGGAAGTACCGACTTGCGAGGACGAGGCTATGGAACAGAGAAGATAGAGGACCAGATTCAGGCTATCTTCCCCGATGCCCGCGTGGCCCGCATGGACCTCGACACCACCCGTACGCGCAATGCCTACGAGCGGTTGATCAACGATTTCTCGGCCGGGCGCACCAATATCCTCATCGGTACGCAGATGATTAGCAAGGGGCTTGATTTCGACCGGGTCAGTGTGGTGGGCATCCTGAGTGCCGACAGCATGCTCAATTATCCCGACTTCCGTGCCTATGAGCATGCGTTCATGATGATGTCGCAGGTGAGCGGCCGTGCAGGACGGAAAAACAAGCGGGGTCTGGTGCTCCTGCAGACCAAGAATGCGCAACTGCCGGTCATCAGCCAGGTGGTGCACAACGACTATGAGGGTTTCTACAACGAGCTGTTGGAAGAGCGCCAAGCCTTCCATTACCCGCCTTTCTATCGGCTTACCTATGTCTATTTGCGCCATCGCGACGACCGGGTGGTTGAGGCTGCCGCTCAACTTATTGGCACCCGTCTGCGCCAGTGGTTTGGTGCCCGTGTGCTCGGCCCCGACAAGCCTGCCGTGGCCAAGGTGAAAACCCTGCATATTCGAAAGCTGGTGCTCAAGCTGGAGAACGGCATCGACATGCAGCGCGTGCGCGACTGCCTGCGGCTGGTACAGCAGCAAATGCAGGAAGACAGCCGCTTTGGCGCTGTTCAAGTGCTGTATGATGTTGACCCGTTGTAGTTAACAGACATCTGAAACACCCACCTTCGGACACTATTTTGGGCATTTCTTGTCATCTGTCGCATATTCGTGCGTCTGTCGCAACAACCTTTGCTGTTTCATTCGAGAATATTTGGAAAGGGCCATTCCCTCGTATTATCTTTGCAATATCAAAACAAAGAAACGAGTAATAACCCTTTTAATAATAGAAAAATGATGAAGCAGATGAAACTATTCACGGTAGCACTGATGTGCATGATGATGCAAACAATGGTATGTAACGCCAACCACGATGTGATGATTTCCGTCTCGCAGCTGCCCTCTGCAGCCAAGACCTTTGTCCAGAAGCAGTTCCCCGGCAAGAAAATCCTCTATGCACAGCAGGACGGCAACTTCAAAGCCAAGTTCGAAACCCGCCTCGACGACGGCACCGAGATAGAATTCGACCGCATCGGCAACTGGGAAAAAATAGAGTGCAAACCCAGTGCTGTTCCCGCAGCCCTCGTCCCCGCCCCCATCCTCAACCAAGTGAACGCCAACTTCCCTGGTGCCGCCATTCTTATAATCGACAAGGAAAGCTACGGCTTCAAAGTCGAGCTGGCCAATGACATCGAGCTGAAGTTCAGCAAGAACGGCCTCCTGATGGGCTTCGACGATTAACCCCGGCTGTATGATTCATTCATATATTTTGTTCCCGTTGCAAGAGAATTCTCTTCAACGGGATTTTTTATGGAGTTAGGAGGCTCGCGTAAGTGAAAGGTTTTTTAGGAGTATAGGAGTGTAGGAGTATAGGAGTGTAGGAGTATAGGAGTGTGGGAGTGTAGACAATAGCTTTGCTTCATGCGGATATACTCCGTCATGCACAACAGTTGGCCACTCATGTAAAAAACGACAATGCCCGACAATCTGTTGCCGGGCATTGCTGGTATGATGATATGTTTGTCTTTACTGTGTCAGTTCCGTTTGTTTTTACAGCGTCAGTTCCACGCCTACGCCAAACACGTTGTTGGTGCGGGTGAAAGAGTTCTTGCCGGCAGGGATGTTGAGACCGAGGCTCTGCATGTTCTGCTCGGGAGTGTTCATGTCGTAGTGCTCATAGTTGGTCTGGAAGTAAGCCACATTGATTTTCACCTTGTCGCTCACCTTATAGCCGGCACCGAGGCCGAAGGTCCAAGAATTGACCACAAACGACATGTCGTTCATATACTCATCGGTCAGTCCGTAGCGTGTGAGCTGCACGCCACCGCTCACCTGCAGTTTGTCGTTGATGTCCCACTCAGCACCGCCCAGATATTCGTTGGTGTCGCTGTCGAGCAGTTTCTCGCTGTGCTGATACCAATGGGCACTCTTGTCGAAGAAGTGATGGTAGCCTGCATTCAGGCGTACATTGTCGGTCACACTCCACTGTGCACCCAGGGTCAGCAGGGCAGGGGCGTCCTCAGGAACGCTAGTGCCGTTGACGAATTTATTGGTGGCAGAGATGACAGAGGCCTCTTTCAAGTCCGACTTGTTCTTCATGCGCATACGGGTCTTGAACTCATACTTGGCTGCGAAGTTGAAAGCGCCGGTCTTATAGTCGATGCCGAGCACTGGAGCAATGCCCCAGCCTGTCTGGTCGGACATAAGGTTGACACCGTTGGAGTAGGGGGCGAGTGTAGTGGCACTGGCTGTGAGCTCATTACCCACTGCCTCCAAGTTCTGCCCAGCAGCAACCAACTGCTGCACCTGAGGTAGCTGCATAGCCTGCTCCTGTGTCATTCCTGCTGCTACTGCCTGACCGACAACCTGAGTGATGGTATGCTCAATGTTGACACCTGCCGTCTGCAAGCCTTTTTCTACACCAGCGAAATACTCGGGCAGCGTCATTCCCTCTGAGCCGTTCATCACGCGGATGTTGTTCAGACGGGCCTCATACGAGGCTGTTCCGTAGAGCAGGCGGAGACCTCCGTAGACTGAGAGATGCTCGTTGAGTTTGCGGGCAGCACCCAGCTGCAGACCGAAATAAAACTGCTTTCCTTTCATATATCCGTCAACGTCGTAGCCCGTGACGTTGGGGACACTGGCACCGAGGGCGCCAATCTGGCTGTTCAGGGCCGACGAGACGCCAATAAGACGGCTGGCAATGCCGCCCACTACGGTCTCGAACGAGCCAATGCCTTTGTCGAACTCGCACTTGCCGCCGCCGCCAGGCACCGAGAAGTTCATCTGGAACGACCAGTTGCCTTTGTTGTAGGCAGCCTGCAACGAGGGGATGATAGGCGCATTGGCCACACCCTCGAACTCCTTGGTGTCGAGGCCGTTGTTCTTATAACCAAGTTTGAAGAGCTGATTTTGCGACTCTATGGTTCGGGTCTGATGCGCATATTGCCAGTTGAATCCCAGATGCAGTCCATCGCCCAGGAAAATCACACCTGCCGGGTTGCTGTAAACACCGTCGAGGCCGATGGCAGCATCGCGTGCCGGATTCCTCAAAAAAGCTACGCTTTGATTGGTATTGGTAAGTATTCCTCCAGCTTGAGCAACAATCCCTGCTGTCAAAGCCCATGCTAAACAAGCAAATTTTAATTTATTCATCTTAAAATACCTTTATTGAATTGGTTGCAAAGGTATGATAATTGTTCGGTAATTCTTATTTATGGGGCTTGTATTTAATATTCGTTAACCAAATATTGCACATTTCTTACACAAAAGTGCAATTCTGTGCAAGAAATGTGTACGCAAACAGTGTCCTTATTGTAGGCAATTCTTATCTAAAAATCCCTCGTTTGGCAACTCGTCGGCTCCCCCGGTGCTACTTCTTCAACTCGGGGTATGAGATGCGGGTGTGATAGATAGACTTCAGGCGGTTGATGAGCACCTGTTTCGTTGTGCTGATGTCACGGAAGGTGATGGGGCAGTCGGTGAAGTAGCCCTCTTCCACTTGGGTGTCGATAATCTTATTCACCAAGTTGCTGATGCTCTCTTCGGTGTACTCCGGCAGAGAGCGCGAGGCGGCCTCCACCGAGTCGGCCATCATCAGAATGGCTTGCTCACGGGTGAACGGGTTAGGCCCGGGATAAGCGAAGAGCGTGTCGTCGACGGGCTCGTCGGGGTGCTCGTTCTTATAAGAAATGTAGAAATACTTGGTCTTTCCCTCGCCGTGGTGGGTCATGATGAAGTCGGTGATGATGCGCGGCAGGTCGTATTTCTCGCCCAGTTTCAAACCTTCAGTGACATGGTTGATCACCATCTGGGCGGCCTCCGGGCGCGGCAGTTTCTCCAGCGGGTTCACGCCCACCTGGTTTTCGGTGAAGTAGGCCGGGTCTTCCATCTTTCCGATGTCATGATAGAGCGCTCCTGTGCGCACGAGTTGGGTGTTGGCTCCTATCTTGTTGGCAATCTGAGCGGCCAGGTTGCTCACCATGATGCTGTGCTGGAAGGTGCCGGGAGCCGTCTCGCTGAGTTTGCGCAAGGGGTCTTTACTGGTGTTCGAGAGCTCGATGAGCGTGACGTTCGAGATAAATCCAAATGCTTTCTCAATGAGGTACATCAGCGGGTAGGCGAACAACAGCAGCACACCATTCATGATAAAATAGATGTAGATGCTGTGGTCCATGGTGAAGATGCTGTTGTCTTGCATCAGTTGCAGGGCCAGATAGACGGCCGCGCTGGTGAGGGTGACGAGCACGGCAGTGCGGAAGAGCTGAGCGCGCTGCGATAGTTCGCCCAGCGAATAGATAGCCACCAGTCCTGAGGTGATCTGAATGATGATGAACTCATACTGGTATTTCACGGCAGCGGCGCAGAGCAGCACCATCGTCACCAGCGAGATGAAGGCCGTCCGGGCGTCCATGAACACCCGCACAAAGATGGGCACAAGGGCAAAAGGCAGTATGTAGACGCTCAGGAAGGCGTGCTTCATCATCAGTGATACCAGGATGGGGAACAACGTGATGAGCACATAGAGCATGGTGGTGTTGCGGGGTTTCTGGAAATACTCTTTGCGGTAGAGCACCAGGTATAGGGTGAAGAGAATGATGAGTATGGCCACAAAGAGTGTCTGCCCGAGAATGGTCGACGTGATTTCGCTCGAGTTGGCGCTGCGTCTCTGCATCTCCTTCTCAAACGAGTTGAGCACGCGGAAGGCATAGTCGTCGACAATCTCGCCACGGTCGATGATTTTCTGGCCGCTGAGCACCATTCCGCTGGCCAGCGGAATGCCTGCCATCAGGTCGTTCATCTCGGTCTCGCTGCGCTCTTTGTCGTAAATCAGGTTAGGCGTGATGTAGTTGTTCAGGTTACATTTCTGCAGCACAGCCCGCTGCGGCGCCAGCTTCTCGTCATTGAGCAGCTGTTCGTAGGCACCGATGGTCGAGTAGATGCAATTGATCATCAAGCTGGAGGCCTGCTTGCCGCTGATGATTCTCACCATGTTGGTGCTGTCTTTGTTGATTTCCGAATATTCGGGAGCCGCCATGATGCCTGCCTGGTAGATGCGGTGCAGTCGGTCGGCGATGATTCTCACATAGTCGTACGACAGTCCCGGAATGCCATTCTTGAAGTCGCTCATAAACTCGTCGATTTTCTCTTTCTCCACATCGGCGGCATAGGCGTAGTAAGGCTCAAACTCGTCGGCCAAGCTGTCGCGCTCGGCCTTGATGGCCTCGTCGGTCTTGTAGATGGGGAAGTCGAACTTGGTGATGAACGAGCCATACATCCAGGGCTTGCCTACGTCGTAGCGGAACTGCGGACCGCTGTTGCGTGGCAGGAACCACACGATAATGGCTACCGTGACGAGCACCAGCAGGGTACGGCTCAGCAAACCGCGCCAGAAATGATTGTCTTCAATGTTGAATTTACTCATGTTTTCTACCTAATCTTCTGTTTTACTTTGCGAAAATACAAAAAAAATACGCTAATATGCAAAAAAAAACGTAATTTTGCACCAAAATTTTAAAATCAATGGCAGAAAGAAAGGTTCGGGTGCGTTTTGCACCCAGTCCCACAGGGGCTTTACACATAGGTGGTGTGCGCACCGCCCTGTTCAACTATCTCTTCGCCCGCCAGCATGGGGGCGACTTTGTGTTTCGTATTGAGGACACCGACTCCAACCGCTTCGTGCCAGGAGCCGAGGAGTATATCATCGAGTCGTTCCGCTGGCTCGGCCTCAAATTCGACGAGGGTGTGAGCTTTGGCGGTGCCAAGGGACCTTACCGTCAGAGTGAGCGTCGTGACATCTATAAGAAATATGTCGACCAGTTGCTCGACGCTGGCAAGGCTTACATCGCCTTCGACACTCCCGAGGAGCTGGAGGCCAAGCGTGCTGAGATTCAGAATTTCCAATACGATGCCCATACGCGCGGTCAGATGCGTAACTCGCTGACCATGAGCGCCGAGGAGGTAAGCGCAGAGATAGAGAATGGCAGCCAGTATGTGGTGCGCTTCAAGATTGAGCCCGGCCGCGAGGTGCTGGTCAACGATATGATTCGCGGCGAGGTGCGTGTCAAGAGCGACATCCTCGACGATAAGGTGCTTTACAAGAGTGCCGACGAATTGCCCACCTATCACCTGGCCAATATCGTGGACGACCACCTCATGGAAATCTCGCATGTCATCCGTGGTGAGGAGTGGCTGCCCAGTGCGCCCCTGCATGTGTTGCTCTACGAGGCTTTCGGCTGGCAGGACACCATGCCCCGCTTCGCCCATCTGCCCCTGTTGCTCAAGCCCGAGGGCAAGGGCAAACTGTCGAAGCGCGACGGCGACCGCCTGGGATTCCCCGTGTTCCCGCTTGAGTGGCACGACCCCAAGACGGGCGAGGTAAGCTCTGGTTACCGCGAGAGTGGCTATTTCCCCGAGGCCGTCATCAACTTCCTGGCCATGCTGGGCTGGAACCCCGGTACCGAACAGGAAATCTTCTCGCTCGACGAACTGGTCGAGGCGTTCGACATCAGCCGTTGTTCGAAGGCCGGCGCGAAGTTCGACTATCAGAAAGGCATCTGGTTCAACCACGAGTATATCCTGCGCAAGAGCAATGAGGAGATTGCCCAGCTCTTCGCACCTATTGTCGCCAACAACGGTGTCGACGAGTCGATGGAGCGTGTCACGAAAGTAGTGTCTATGATGAAAGACCGTGTGTCGTTCGTCAAAGAGCTGTGGCCGTTGTGCTCGTTCTTCTTCATTCCTCCTATGGAATACGACGAGAAGACCCGCAAGAAGCGCTGGAAGGAAGACTCTCCGCAGGCCATGACCGAGCTGGCCGACCTGTTGGAGACGCTCGACGACTTCTCGCTCGAGAACCAGGAGCGTGTGGTTGAGGCTTGGATCGAGGAGAAAGGCTACAAGCTGGGCAACATCATGAATGCCTGGCGCCTGACACTCGTCGGCGAGGGCAAAGGTCCCGGCATGTTCGACATCTCGGCATTCCTCGGCAAGGAAGAGACCCTGCGCCGCATGCGCCGTGCCATCAAGGTGCTCGGACAGGCAAAGAGTGAAGAATAAGAAAGTGAAGAGTGGAAAAGTGACAAGTAACTAAGCGTCAGGAATGTACAACATTGTGATTTACCTCTATCTGACAGGCGTAGCCATCGTGAGCCTGTTCAACCAGAAAGTGCGGAAGATGTGGCGCGGTGAGCGCGAGGCTTTCTCTGTGCTCAAGCAGAAGGTAGACCCCAATGCCAAGTACGTGTGGGTGCATGCTGCCTCGCTCGGCGAGTTCGAGCAGGGGCGCCCCATCATGGAGCGCATCCGCCGCGACCATCCCGAATACAAGATACTGCTCACGTTCTTCTCGCCCTCAGGCTATGAGGTGCGCAAGAACTACGAGGGAGCCGACATTGTGTGCTATCTGCCCCTCGACACGATCACCAACGCCCGTCGTTTCCTGCGCCTCATCCGTCCGTGTATGGCGTTCTTCATCAAGTATGAGTTCTGGTACAACTATCTGCATATCCTCCGCCACCGTGGCGTGCCCACCTATAGTGTGTCGAGCATCTTCCGTCCCGGTCAGATTTTCTTCCGATGGTACGGACGGCAATACGGACGGGTGCTGAAGTGCTTCACCAAGTTCTTCGTGCAGAATGAGGTCAGCCGTGAGCTGCTCGCCACCATCGGCATTCATCGTGTAGAGATTACTGGCGACACCCGTTTCGACCGGGTGCTGCAAATCAAGGATGCCGCCAAGCAACTGCCGCTCGTCGAGTCGTTCGTATCGCCCGTTGCTTCCGAAGCCGCAGCTCAGAGGAAATGCTTCATCGTGGGTTCCAGTTGGGAGCCCGACGAGGATATCTACATCCCTTATTTTTCTGATAAAGACTGGAAGCTCATCATCGCCACCCATGTGGTGTCGCCCGAGCGAGTGGGCCTGTTGAAAAAGCGGTTGGTGGAACAAGGCAAGAAGGTAGTGCTCTATTCCGAGGCCGACAAACCCGAGGTGAAGGGCACTCTCTCAGAAGCCGATGTGATGATTATCGACTGCTACGGCCTTCTCTCCAGCATCTACCGTTATGCCGACGTGGCTTATGTGGGCGGAGGTTTTGGCGTGGGTATTCACAATCTGCCTGAGGCTGCCGTGTGGAGCGTGCCCGTATTCTTCGGTCCCAACAATGCCCGATTCCAGGAGGCGCAAGATTTGAAGCAGAATGGTGGCGGTCTTGAAATCACCAACAGCCATGATTTCGAACAACTGATGAACGACCTCGTTGCTCATCCCGACACCATCAAAGAGCGTGGACGCCAAGCCGGCAGTTATGTCATGAACCGCTCTGGTGCTACCGACAAAATCCTCCGTGCCGTGGAATGGGCGGAGTAGGCTGCATTTCATTTTATAAAGAGCATCATTAGAGTTCTAAAGGGCATCTATAGAATTCTAGAAAGCATGATTAGATACAATCCCCAAGAAAGAGGATGTTAAGATAAATAAAGCATCAACCACTTCAGAATGCAGAACAGGACTTTGAAGTGGTTGATTTCATCTCTTTCTTACATGGGACTCAACGAGTAGGGCTTGTCGGTGGGGGCAAGGCCTCGCTTCCTGTTGGGCTTGCTGTCCATGATAAACTCGATGATGCAGCCGTCGGTGAGCTGGCGGTGGGTGATGTAAAGCTTCGAATAGGGTTTGCCGTTGATGCAGACGCTTTTTACATATCGGTTTTTGTCGCTCACGCCAGGTGCCTTGATCTCTACTACGTTCCCGTTCTCCAGATGCACACGCATGTAGGGCAGGTAAGGAGCGCCCAGCACGTACTGGTCGCTGCCCGGGGCGACAGGATAGAAGCCCATGGCCGAGAAGACATACCATGCCGACATCTGTCCGCAGTCGTCGTTGCCTCCGAGTCCCCTGATGTCGTTGCGATACATCTTGTTCATGATGGTGCGCAGCCACTCCTGCGTCTTCCAGGGCGTGGCAGTCCATGCATATAAATAAGGTATGTGATGGCTGGGCTCGTTGCCATGCACATATCCGCCCACCAGACAATCGGCGGTGATATCCTCGTTGTCGGCATAGTATTTGGCTGGCAGGTCCATGGCGAACAGTTGGTTGAGTTTCTCGCGGAAGGCTGCTTCGCCGCCCATGCATCTCATCATCCCGCAGACGTCGTGGGGCACATGGAACGAGAAATTCCACGAGTTGCCCTCGATGAATCCCTCGTTGTAGGTCTGATAGGGGTCCAAGTCTTTCTTGAACTCTCCGTTGCGGTAGCGGGGCGAAGCAAATCCTATGCGCGGGTCGAACGTGTTGCGATAGTTGAGTGCCCGTTGCTTGTACTCCTGTGCCACTTGCTCGTTGCCCACAGCCTCGGCGGCGGCATAGATGGTCCAGTCGTCGAAGGCATACTCCAAGGTGTTAGAGGCGGCGGTGGCATCGCTGTCGTAAGGGGCATATCCCAGTTGAATGTAGTCGGTGAGGCTGGGGAAATAGCGGTTGGTGGCTGTTGCGGTCATGGCCTTCAGAGCCTCTTGGCGGTTGATGCCGGCACCTTTGACGATGGCATCTGCCAGAACGGTCACGGCATGATAACCCGTCATGCACCATCCTTCGTTGCCCATCAGACTCCATACGGGCAGCATGCCCACAATGTTTTGTTGCTGGTGGCGGATCATCGACTGCACCATGTGGGTGTTGCGCGATGGCTTTAACAATCCCAGCAGCGGATGCTCGGCCCGGTAGGTGTCCCAGACAGAGAAGATGGTGTAGTTGTCAAAATCGCCGGCATAGTGGATGTTACCGTCGATGCCCCGGTACTGCCGGTCGACATCCATATAGACAGAGGGGTTGATCATGGTGTGGTAGAGCGAGGTGTAGAGCATGGCTTTTTGGTTGTCGGAGCCCTCGCAGTCGATGACCGACAGCTCGCGCTCCCAGGCATTGCTGGTTTCGGCGCGGAGCGTCTCAAACGACTTTCCGCCCGTCTCAGCCCGCAGGTTCTTCAAAGCCCCCTCGGTAGAGACGGCTGAAAGAGCTACCTTCACCGTCAGTTCGCGGCCCGTGGCCTGCTGCTCGTTGAAATTGAAATAGGCCACCACGCTGCGGCCGGCAATATCGGGGAAGTTACGGTAGCGGTCGAACTTCCGCCAGAACCCCGCATATTTCTCTTTCTTCCTGTCGCGGTAGCCATAGCTGCTGACAGGTTTTGAGAACGAGATGGCGAAATAGGTGTAGTTGGAGCGGGCCCAGCCGTCGGTGATGCGGTAGCCCGTCAACAGTGTGTCGTTCTCCACGCGGAGCGTCGACCACAGCACCTTTCCGTCGTAGTTGTAGATGCCGTGCAGCAGGTCGAGGATAATGCGCTGTTGGCTGCCCTCGGGGAAGGTGTACTTGTGAATGCCCGTGCGTTGGGTAGCCGTGAGTTGTACGCGCACACCATTGTCGGCCAGCGTCACCTCGTAATAGCCGGGACTGGCCTTCTCGGTGGCATGCGAGAATCGCTGGCGGTAGCCGCTGTCGGGCTGGTCTTTTGTGCCGGGATTCAGTTGCAGCTCGCCTGTCTGCGGCATGATCATGATGTCGCCCAGGTCGGCATGCCCCGTGCCGCTCAGGTGCGTATGGCTGAAGCCCACAATGGTATTGTCGGTATGCTGGTAGCCGGCACAATAGTCGTAGACCTTGCCCACGTATTGTCCGTTCACATTGTGCGGGATGGTGTCGGTGTCAGGACTCAGTTGCACAATGCCGAAGGGCGCGCAGGCGCCGGGGAAGGTGTGGCCCATGCCCTCGGTTCCAATCATGGGATTCACGTAGCCGGTTTTATAGTCGGTGGATGCGGCGTGGGCGGCCCATGTGGCCAGGGCCATCAATGCTGTGAGCAGGAAGTGTCTTTTCATTTCGGTTTTCCGATCATCAGTCAATATAAATGTTTTGTGTTCTCGTTGCCGCAAAGTTACACATTTTTTCTGATATGTCAAAATACATCCTGGCGATTGTGGAGCCAGCCGATACGAAAAGCACCGGCTGTGATATAGATGTACGCGTACAAATTGAATAAAAAATGGATCATAGACGAAACAAATCAATGGTTTCCTTCTCACTTCGTCAGATTTTTCGTAATTTTGCAGCAGATCATGAAAGTATGGCCATTCATAGGTAAGTGCCTGAGGCTTGCCGTAGAGCCCATCAGGCGTCATTGGGTTTTCTTCCTGTTCATGTATGTGCTGGGTTTGGCATGTGCATGGATAGAGTTGCATCCTTGGGAGAAGGTCTATGGCAATCTTTATCTGGAATTGTTTTTCGACCTCTATTTGGTTTGTCTGCTGCTGACGCTGCTGCCCAGAAGAGTGGGCAAGTGGGTGCGACGCGTATTGACGGTGCTGTTCTATGCGGTGTCGATGGCCGATGTCTATTGCTTTGTAAAGTACGGCTCGGTGCTGAATCCCAGTATGTTGATGCTGGTGGGCGAGACCAACGCCCGCGAGGCAGGCGAGTTTTTGGGGTCGTTATTGAATGCCGACGTATTGTTCAGTAAGTTTGGCTGGGTGACGCTCATCATGGTGGTGCACATAGTGGTGAGTGTGCTGAGTGGCTGGCTCCGCAAGAAACAAGGTGCGGTACGCGAGAGCGAACCGCAACGTTTCGGACGGCAGATGGGCAGTTGGCTTTCAGCGAAGGGAGCGGCCTCGTCGCTCGTGGGTGCCGTGGTCGTTGCATTGTTGGTGTGGTCGGCCATCGCCTCATGGCCCAACAAGGCAGCCCTTTGGCGGTTGATGACGCTCGACACCATTGGTCAGGTGGAGCACGAACTGACACGGTCGGACTGTGGTAGGCAATACGAGCCGCCTTATAGGCTGGCCTTCAGCGTGCGTGCCAACCAGTTAGCCTCGCAACAGATAGACCGGCTGATCATGGCTTCCAACAAGGCACAGGTGGACAGTTGCTCGTTTACGACGCCGAACATAGTGCTGATTATCGGTGAGAGCTTCGGCCGACACCACTCGCAGCAGTATGGCTATTTCATGCCGACTACCCCACGTCAGTCGGCCCGCGAGCGTACGGGCCTGCTGGTGAAGTATACCGATGTGGTGGCACCGTGGAATCTGACTAGTTTCGTGTTCAAGAATGTGTTCTCGATGCATGTGGTCGGTCAGCAAGGCGAATGGTGCGACTACCGGCTCTTCCCCGAACTCTTTCGCAAGGCAGGGTATCATGTGACCTTCCTCACCAATCAGTTCCTGCCCCAGGCCAAAGAGGCTGTTTACGACTTTAGCGGCGGTTTCTTCCTCAACAACCCCACGCTGAGCAAAGCCCTCTTTGATGTGCGTAATGAGAAACTGCACGTTTTCGACAAAGATCTGATTGACGACTATGAGCAACTGAAGCAGCACAACGGAAAGCATAATCTCACCATTTTCCATCTGCTGGGGCAGCACATGAACTACCGGGTGCGCTGTCCGAACAAACAAAAGAAGTTCCAGGCCTCCGACTACGAGGAGCGGCGCCCCGAGCTGTCGTTGAAACAGCGTAAGATACTGGCCGACTATGACAATGCGACGCTCTATAACGACTCGGTGGTCGACCAGATTGTCAGACGCTTTGAGGACCAGGATGCTGTGGTGATTTACATGCCCGACCACGGTGAGGAATGCTACGAGGGCAACCGCGGCTTCATCTGCCGCAACCACTCGGCGGCTATCGACTACGACCTGGCGCGTTTTGAGTTCGAGATACCCTTCTGGATTTACTGCTCGCACCCGTTTGCCGTAGCCCATCCCGAACTATACAAGCAGATTGTGCAGGCCAAGAACCGCCGGCTGATGACCGACGCGCTGCCCCACATGCTGCTCTATCTGGCCGGTATCCATTGCAAGGACTACCAACCAGCCTACAACGTGTTGTGCGATGAGTACGACGAGATGCGTCCGCGCATTTTGAAAAATACCACCGACTACGACCGGGTGATGAGTGAGAAACGTGATGAGCAATGAACAAAAAACAACGAACAACAACGAACGATGAGTGACACTAAACATATATTGTCGCGGGCCGAGTGCTCGGCACTGAGGGGAATCGCCATTCTGGGCATTTTCCTGCATAACTACTGCCATTGGCTGAAAAGCATCGTGAGAGAGAACGAGTATACATTCCACATCGGCAACAGCGAGGGTATGTGGCATGCGATGACCAGTCCCGATGGCAATCTGCCGCTTCATCTGCTGTCGTTCTTCGGCCATTACGGCGTGCCCGTGTTCTTGTTCCTGAGCGGTTACGGATTGGTGCTGAAGTACGAGAATTCCTCGAAGCCTGTCGCAGAATGGCCTTTCCTGCGATATCACTTCCTGAAACTGTTCAAGATGATGATTGTGGGATTTGTGGCATTCACCATTATCGATATGATTACCCCGAACCGACACCATTATCAGGCACTCGACATCATTGCACAGCTGGGTATGTTCAACAACCTGCTGCCCGACCCCGACCACATCATCTGGCCCGGTCCTTATTGGTTCTTCGGCTTGATGATGCAGCTTTACATCGTCTACCGGTTGGTGCTCTACCGCCGCCATTGGGGACTGACGGTAGCGCTGATGGTGGTCTGTTGGCTGTTGCAGATGGTGTGTGACCCGACGGGCGACACCCTGAACCGCCTGCGCTACAACTTCATCGGAGGCATGCTGCCGTTTGGCTTGGGACTGCTCGTAGGCAGGTTCGCGTGGACAGGCAGTTTGCCGCCGCTCGTGAAGCGTAACTCTGTGTTTATGCTGTTCATCTCGCTGGCCCTGATCTTCCTGTTCAGCTTCAACTATCAGACCTGGTACTTCGTGCCGGTGTTTATTATCTCGGCATCGGTGGCGTTGGTGAAACTCCTGCCTGCCGCCGTGAACAGACAGTTGGACTGGATGGGCTCCATCTCGGCCGCCTTGTTCGTGTGTCATCCTATCTTGCGTAAGATCTTCATTCCCATGTCGTTGTGGGGTGATGTCTATGCCGGGTTGCTGCTCTACATCGTGTCATCTGTCTGTGTGGCATGGGTGTTCAAGCTGCTGATGGACAAAATGCCCAGTCCCAGAAAGGTCTGAGCATCCTCTGATGATCTACTAGTATACTCCCTCTGTCGTTTTGTCAACCCTTCTGCCCATGACCCCGATTCAATTGGAGAAAATCAGCCGATATCGCGGCGAACTAATGGGAGCCGCCATGCTGTTTGTGCTGCTCTTTCATATCCCTCTGTCAAGGCACGACCCGTTCTTCGGGCTGCGACGCTGTGGCAATGTGGGTGTCGATATGTTCCTGTTCTTGAGTGGGGTAGGGCTGTGGTTCTCGTGGGTGAAACAGCGCGAGGCGCTGGCTGTGGGGATGAAAGATGCCCTTCGGCATTTCTTCAAGAACCGCTACAGGCGAGTCTATCCTGCGTGGCTCATCATTGCCTGCCTGCATTACATTCCCTGCTATCTGGAGGGCAGGGGCTACAGCCGCAACGTGCCCGACCTGATTGCCAATATCGCTTTCAACTGGAGTTTCTGGCGTGTAGACGACCTGACATTCTGGTATGTGCCGGCAGCCATGATGCTCTATTGCTTCGCACCGTTCTATATGGAGCTCATCCGCCGTCATCCTGCCTATCGCTGGCTGCCGGTGATGATGCTTGTGTGGTGCGTCATGGTGCAGTGGATACGTCCCATTCACGGGGCTGTGGGCCATCTTGAGATTTTCTGGAGCCGCGTGCCCATCTTCTTCATCGGCATCAATATCGGCCAGTGGGTGAAGCAGCGACACACCATCGACGGTGCAGCATGGTGGTTCGTCGCGCTGGCATTCGCCATGTCGCTCGGTACCTGTGTCTATCTGGAGCAGCAATTGCACGGCCGGTTCCCGCTGACCATCGAGCGCTGGGTGTATATACCGCTCACCGTCAGTGGTATCCTGTTGCTCAACGAGCTGTTCTGCCGTGCGCCAGGATGGCTGAACCGCGGCTTGCGCTTTGTGGGGATGGTCAGCCTGGAGTTCTATCTCATTCATGTGCAGTTTGTGATGTACAAGCTCACTCCCCTCAAACTAGGCTATTGGCCTACGGCTCTGCTAACGTTTGCCATCAGTCTGCCCCTGGCCTGGCTGTTGTACAAACTCACCTCGGCCATGTGGAAGAAACGCTGATGAGCCAATGGTCGTCTGCAGGCAGTAAGCTGCAGCTGATTTGTTGCTTGAAATGTGGCTGTTAGGGTCGGAATACGGCTTGAATGCGGTTTGTATGTGGCCGGAAGACATGACTTTATAAAAATATTTAAAGAAAAACTTGGCAGTTTGATAAAATTGATGTAACTTTGCAGCCGCAAATCGTGGCTACACGTAAAATAACATAAGTTTAACATAAAAATTAGAACCAAAAGCATGATTATTGTACCCGTAAAAGATGGCGAGAACATTGAAAGAGCTCTCAAAAAGTTTAAGAGAAAGTTCGAGAAGACAGGTGTTGTGAAAGAACTCCGCGCACGTCAGCAGTTTGACAAGCCATCTGTTCTGAAGAGACTCAAGATGGAGCACGCTATCTATGTACAGAAGCTGCGTCAGAACGAGGAATTGTAATTTGTTCCCCGAAAATTTGGTAGTTTGAATAAAATTCCGTATATTCGCTGACGAAAACATGGAGATCATGATGAAGCAGCGAAGCCTATGACGATAGATGACTTTTTGAACTACCTGCGCTATGAACGGAATTACTCCGAGCGTACCGTGCAGAGTTACGGCGAAGACCTCCGGGCATTTGAGTCGTACTTCAAAAATTCAATGGACCATGCGCTTTCATGGGAGTCGGTAGACTCTGATGTCATCCGTGACTGGATGGAGCACATGATGGATAAAGGAAACAATGCATCATCAATCAACAGACGATTGAGCGCGTTGCGTTCCTTTTATCGTTTTGCCCTTGCCCGCAAACTTGTCGATGCAGACCCTGCACATGGCGTGACGGGACCGAAGAAAAGTAAGGTGCTGCCGCAGTTCCTCAGGGAGAGTGAGCTGGACGTGCTGCTGGACCGTGAGTTGAGCGATGCTGACGATTATATTAATGTACGTGCGCGTACTATTATTATGATGTTCTACGCCACGGGAATGCGACTGTCGGAACTTGTCGGACTAGACGAGACGATGATCGACTTCACGACGTGCCAGCTGAAGGTGACGGGCAAGCGCAACAAGCAGCGCATTGTTCCTTTCGGCGAGGAACTGAAAGAAGAGTTGCTGCACTACATCAACATGCGCAACGCCCGGTTCCCCGAGCGTCAGGCCGAAGCCCTCTTCCTCACCGACAAGGGCCAGCCGATGAACAGCAACCAGGTGCGATATGAGGTGAAAAAGCATCTCTCGAAAGTGTCGACCCTGAAGAAGCGTACGCCTCATGTCCTGAGGCATACCTTCGCGACAGCCATGCTCAATCATGATGCCGGATTGGAGAGTGTAAAGAAACTGCTGGGGCATGAGAGTCTCACCACAACCGAGATCTATACTCACACAACGTTCGAGCAGTTGAAACGTGTTTATGAAAAAGCCCACCCCAGGGCATAACCTTTTAACTATTAAAAAATAGGAGGTATCTATGGAAATTAAGATCCAGTCGATTCACTTCGACGCTACCGAGAAGTTAGAGGCGTTCATCGAAAAGAAGATCGCCAAGTTGGAAAAAACATTTGAGGATATTCAGAAGGTGGAGGTGCAGCTGAAAGTAGTGAAGCCTGCCACGGCCATGAACAAGGAAACAAGTGTGACCGTAACCGTTCCTGGCAACACGCTATTCGTGAATAAAACCTGCGACACTTTTGAGGAGGGAGTAGACCAATGCGTGGACTCTATGAAGGTCCAATTGACCAAATTCAAGGAAAAACTAAGAAATAAATAAAAAAAACACCGAAAAATTTTGGTGGTTCAAAAAATAATCGTAACTTTGCAGCCGTTTTAGAACACATCCTAAATGCGATGCCAAACGGCTGCAAGGATTTGCCTCTTTAGCTCAGTTGGCCAGAGCACGTGATTTGTAATCTCGGGGTCGTTGGTTCGAATCCGACAAGAGGCTCGGCCAGAAGCAGACTCGAAGAGGTGAGACAAAAAAGGAGGTTCGACAAACAAGGGTGTTTTCCAGAGTGGCCAAATGGGGCAGACTGTAAATCTGCTGTCTTTCGACTTCGGTGGTTCGAATCCATCAGCACCCACTTCAGTAGAAGAGGTTCTTACGCGGAAATAGCTCAGTTGATAGAGCACTAGCCTTCCAAGCTGGGGGTCGCGGGTTTGAGCCCCGTTTTCCGCTCTAACGGAATGCTGTAATAGCTCAGTGGTAGAGCACTTCCTTGGTAAGGAAGAGGTCCTGAGTTCAACTCTCAGTTACAGCTCTACTTGAGTTGTCTATTTATTAGAAGCAGAAAAATTCACGATTATTCATAATTAATAAATAAAAGTAAAGCTATGGCTAAAGAGAATTTTGTGCGCACCAAACCGCACGTAAACATTGGTACAATTGGTCACGTTGATCATGGTAAGACTACTCTGACCGCCGCTATCACGCTCGTGCTCTCGAAGCGCGTGTCTGGTAACGAGGGTAAGATCAAGTCTTTCGACCAGATTGACAATGCTCCTGAGGAGAAGGAGCGTGGTATTACTATTAACACCGCTCACGTTGAGTACGAGACCGAGAAGCGTCACTATGCTCACGTTGACTGCCCGGGACACGCCGACTATGTGAAGAACATGGTAACTGGTGCTGCTCAGATGGACGGTGCTATCCTCGTTGTTGCTGCAACTGATGGTCCTATGCCTCAGACTCGTGAGCACGTTCTGCTCGCTCGTCAGGTAAACGTTCCCCGTCTGGTTGTGTTCCTGAACAAGTGCGACATGGTTGACGATGAGGAGATGTTGGAGCTCGTTGAGATGGAGGTTCAGGAGATTCTTGCTCAGTATGAGTTCGAGGATAATACTCCTATTATCCGTGGTTCTGCTCTTGGTGCCCTGAACGGCGTTGAGAAGTGGGAAGACAAGGTGATGGAGCTGATGAACACTTGCGACGAGTGGATTCAGGAGCCCCCACGCGCTACCGACAAACCGTTCCTGATGCCTGTTGAGGACGTGTTCTCAATCACAGGTCGTGGTACTGTTGCTACTGGTCGTATTGAGACTGGTGTTATCCACGTAGGTGATGAGGTTGAGCTGCTCGGTCTTGGTGAGGACAAGAAGTCGGTTGTTACCGGTGTTGAGATGTTCCGCAAGATTCTTGACGAGGGTCAGGCTGGTGATAACGTAGGTCTGCTGCTCCGCGGTATCGACAAGAACGAGATCAAGCGTGGCATGGTGCTCTGCCATCCGGGTCAGATCAAGCCCTTCAAGCGCTTCAAGGCTTCTATCTATGTGCTGAAGAAGGAAGAGGGCGGACGTCACACTCCGTTCGGAAACAAGTATCGTCCTCAGTTCTATCTCCGCACCATGGACTGCACAGGTGAGATTTCTCTCCCCGAGGGTGTTGAAATGGTAATGCCTGGTGATAACGTAGAGATCACTGTTGAGCTGATTTACGCTGTTGCTTTGAACCCAGGTCTGCGCTTCGCTATCCGTGAGGGCGGTCGCACAGTAGGTTCTGGTCAGATCACAGAGGTTTACGAGGACTAATCAGTGTCCCCTGAGTATTCCGACTGCTCTGATTGTTCAGAAGGCTCCGGTTACTCAGAATCTCAAAACAATACAAAGCCCCCGCACATCGGGCGGGGGCTTACTTACGGGAATAGCTCAGTTGGTAGAGCATCGGTCTCCAAAACCGAGGGTCGTGGGTTCGAGTCCTCCTTCCCGTGCTAAATAGAAAGATAATATGTACAAGAAAATAGTTAATTATTGCAAGGCTTGTTACGACGAACTTGCGCATAAAACTACTTGGCCAACACGTCAACAACTTACTCACACTGCGATGGTTGTATTATCTGCTTCCCTAGTCATCGCAGTTGTGGTGTTCGCGATGGATTCGTTGTTCAGATGGATCATGACGATGGTTTATCCAGGTTAATTCGTTTAAGGAAAAATGGCTGAAACAGGTAAGAAATGGTATGTGCTTCGTGCTGTGAGTGGTAAAGAGGCTAAGGTGAAAGAATACATCGAGGCTGAGATCAAGCACAACCCGTTGCTCCAGCAGTATGTTTCTCAGGTGTTGATACCTATGGAGAAACATGCTACACTGCGTAATGGAAAGCGCGTGGTGAAAGAGAAGATTGCTCTTCCCGGTTACGTGCTTGTTGAGGCAGAGCTGGTTGGCGACGTGGCTCACACGTTGCGTTTCATGCCCAATGTTTTAGGCTTCCTTGGCGGATTGGACAAGCCGACTCCTGTCAGACAGTCTGACGTGAACCGTATCCTTGGCACTACCGAAGAGACCGAGTTGGAAGAGGATGTACAGATCCCATTCCTGGTCGATGAGACGGTGAAGGTGACGGACGGTCCATTCAGTGGTTTCAGTGGTGTGATTGAAGAAGTCAACGCCGAGAAACACAAACTGAAGGTGATGGTCAAAATCTTCGGACGTAAGACTCCGTTAGAGTTAGGTTTTATGCAAGTCGCAAAAGAATAGTATGTTGTTACGGGCATGCTGATTCTTTTATAATCATCATTTAATAACAAACAGAAAAATGGCTAAAGAAGTTGCTGGATTAATCAAATTACAGATTAAAGGTGGCGCTGCGAATCCCTCTCCCCCCGTGGGACCTGCTCTGGGTTCTAAGGGTATCAACATTATGGGATTCTGCAAAGAGTTCAACGCCAGAACCCAGGATAAAGCAGGAAAGATTCTTCCTGTTGTTATCACTTACTACACCGATAAGTCATTCAGCTTCGTCATTAAGACTCCTCCCGCAGCAGTACAGCTGTTAGAGGCTGCCAAGGTGAAGAGCGGCTCTGCCGAGCCCAACCGCAAAAAGGTGGCTTCTGTGACATGGGATCAGGTGCGCGCAATCGCCGAGGACAAAATGTCCGACTTGAACTGCTTCACCGTTGAGTCTGCAATGAAGTTGATTGCTGGTACAGCTAGAAGTATGGGTATCACTGTTAAAGGGGACTTCCCTGGTAAATAAATCATAAACTTCAATTAAGAACATGAGTAAACTGACAAAGAATCAGAAATCAGTCGCTGATAAGGTTGAAGTAGGGAAAGCATACTCTTTACAAGAAGCCGTTGAGTTGGTAAAGGAAATTACTACTACCAAGTTTGATGCTTCTGTGGATATTGACGTACGCTTAGGCGTTGACCCGCGTAAAGCCAACCAGATGGTTCGTGGCGTTGTGTCGCTGCCGAACGGAACTGGTAAGGTCACCCGCGTGCTTGCGCTTTGTACACCTGATCAGGAAGCCGCTGCAAAAGAAGCCGGCGCTGATTATGTTGGTCTCGAAGAGTATATCGAGAAGATCAAAGGTGGTTGGACAGATATTGATGTCATTATCACCATGCCCTCTTGCATGGGTAAGATCGGACCTCTCGGCCGTATCCTCGGTCCCCGTGGTTTGATGCCTAACCCTAAGAGCGGTACTGTAACTATGGACGTTGCTAAGGCAGTGAAGGAAGTGAAGCAAGGTAAGATTGACTTTAAGGTCGACAAGACCGGTATCATTCATACCTCTATTGGTAAAGTGAGTATGACTCCTGAGCAGCTCTACGGAAACGCTAAGGAATTCATCGCTACCGTTGTCAAACTGAAGCCCGCTGCCGCTAAGGGTACATACATGAAGAGTATCTTTATTTCCAGCACTATGAGTAAGGGTATCAAGGTTGATCCGAAGACAGTTGACTAACTCTAAAAGACGTGTAAACAAATGAAAAAGGAAGTAAAAGATACTATCATTGTCGAACTTGGTGAGAAGCTGAAGGAGTTTCCTCATTTCTATCTGGTAGACGTTACCGGTCTGAATGCAGAGGCAACCTCTAATCTCCGCCGCAAGTGCTTTAAGAACGAGATTCAGATGGTTGTTGTGAAGAACAAACTTCTGCACAAGGCTTTCGAAGCATCGGACATTGACTATGAACCATTATATGGTTGCTTGAAAGGTAACACAGCCGTGATGTTCTGCAACACAGCCAACGTACCTGCCAAGTTGCTCCAGGAGTATAAGAAGGAAGGTATCCCCGCCCTGAAGGCTGCCTATGCCGAGGAGAGCATTTTCGTGGGTGCCGACCGTCTTGATGAGCTTGTGGCTATCAAGAGCAAGAACGAGCTTATCGCAGATGTTGTTGCATTGCTGCAGTCTCCCATCAAGAATGTTGTTTCTGGCCTCAACGCCGGTGGCAAGATTCATGGTCTGCTTGACGCTATCGCTGAGCGTAACAATTAAGCGAAGAAGTAATACATTAACATTAAAAACAATTAAAAATTTAGAATAAAAATGGCAGATATTAAAGCTATTGCTGAAGAGTTGGTAAACCTTACAGTGAAAGAAGTAAATGAGTTGGCAACAGTCCTGAAGGACGAGTATGGAATTGAGCCTGCTGCTGCAGCTGTTGCTGTTGCTGCTGCTCCTGGTGCAGCTGATGCTCCCGCAGCTGAGGAGAAGACATCGTTCGATGTTGTCCTGAAGTCAGTTGGTGCTGCTAAGCTCCAGGTTGTAAAGGCTGTGAAAGAGGCTTGCGGTCTTGGTCTGAAAGAGGCTAAGGATCTCGTAGACGGTGCTCCTGCTACCATCAAGGAAGGTCTGTCTAAGGACGAGGCTGAGAACCTGAAGAAGGCCATCGAGGCTGCTGGTGCCGAGATCGAGCTCAAATAATCATTGATTAGAATATCACACGAGGTTAGGATTTCCTAGGTAGGGGAGTCCTAGCCTTTTTGTGTCTAATGATGCACCTATAGGTCCTATGGGGACATATAGGACTTATAAGGACCTGTATTTAATTATTCAAAACAAAGAAGAATGGCTTCAAAAATTGTTGATAACAGAGTAAACTTTGCCAGTGTGAAGAATCCGATGCCCTATCCGGATTTCCTCGATGTGCAGTTAAAGTCTTTCAGAGACTTCCTACAGTTGGATACTCCGCCTGAGGAACGCAAGAATGACGGTTTGTATAAGGTGTTCGCCGAGAACTTCCCTATCACCGACACTCGTAATAATTTCGTTCTTGAGTTCCTGGATTACTATATCGACCCGCCCCGCTACACCATCGACGAGTGTCTTGAGCGCGGTCTCACTTATAGTGTGCCTTTGAAGGCCAAGATGAAACTGTATTGTACTGACCCTGACCACGAGGATTTCGGTACGTTCATTCAGGATGTGTTCCTGGGCACTATTCCTTACATGACGCAGAACGGTACCTTCGTTATCAACGGAGCCGAGCGAGTTGTCGTATCACAGTTGCACCGCTCTCCCGGTGTGTTCTTCGGACAGGGCGTTCATGCCAATGGTACAGTGCTTTACAGTGCACGTATCATTCCGTTCAAGGGCTCATGGATTGAGTTTGCCACCGACATCAATAATGTGATGTATGCCTACATCGACCGTAAGAAGAAGCTGCCCGTGACCACTCTGCTGCGCGCCATCGGTTTCGAGAGCGATAAGGAGATTCTTCAGATCTTCGACCTTTGCGAGGAAGTGAAGGTGAACAAGAAGAACATGAAGGAGGCTATCGGCAAGCGTCTGGCAGCCCGTGTGCTGAAGAGCTGGAATGAGGACTTCGTTGATGAGGACACCGGTGAGGTGGTTTCCATCGAGCGTAACGAGGTCATCATGGACCGTGAGACCGAGATTACCGCCGATAATGTGGAGGATATCCTCGACAGTGGCGCTTCTACCATTCTTCTTCATAAAGATGCTGAGGCAGCCAACAAGTATGCCATCATCTTCAACACCCTGCAGAAAGACCCCAGTAATTCCGAGAAGGAGGCTGTGCTCTATATCTATCGTCAGCTGCGCAATGCCGATCCTGCCGATGATGCCAGTGCACGCGAGGTCATTCAGAACCTCTTTTTCTCCGACAAGCGTTATGACCTGGGTGATGTAGGTCGTTACCGTATCAACAAGAAACTTGGTCTGAACACCGATATGGATGTTCGTATTCTGACCAAGGAAGACATTATAGAGATTATCAAATATCTCATTCAGCTGGTAAACTCGAATGCAACCGTCGACGACATCGACCACCTGTCGAACCGTCGTGTGCGCACCGTGGGCGAGCAGCTGAGCAATCAGTTCTCTATCGGACTGGCCCGTATGAGCCGCACCATCCGCGAGCGAATGAACGTCCGCGACAATGAGGTGTTCACCCCGACCGACCTGATCAACGCCAAGACCATCTCGAGCGTCATCAACTCGTTCTTCGGAACCAACCCGCTCTCTCAGTTCATGGACCAGACCAACCCGCTGGCTGAGGTCACTCACAAGCGTCGTCTCTCGGCTCTGGGTCCTGGTGGTCTGTCGCGTGAGCGTGCCGGATTCGAGGTACGTGACGTACACTACACACACTATGGCCGTCTGTGTCCTATCGAGAGCCCTGAAGGCCCGAACATCGGTCTGATCTCGTCGCTGTGTGTGTATGCCAAGATCAATGAGCTCGGCTTCATCGAGACACCGTATCGTAAAGTGGAGAATGGTGTCGTCGACCTGAAGAACGAGGATGTGGTCTATCTCACCGCCGAGGAGGAGGAAAGCCATATCATCGGTCAGGGCAATGCACCGCTGAACGACGACGGTACCTTCATCCGCGACGTGGTGAAGTGCCGTAAGGATGCCGACTTCCCCGTTGTGCCTCCTTCGGATGTCGACCTGATGGACGTTGCTCCACAGCAGATCGCCTCTATCGCAGCTGGTCTGATTCCTTTCCTTGAGCACGACGATGCCCACCGTGCCCTGATGGGTTCGAACATGATGCGCCAGGCTGTGCCTCTGCTCCATAACGAGGCTCCTATCGTGGGTACTGGTATTGAGAAGCAGGTGTGTGTTGACTCTCGCACCATGATTACTGCCGAGGGCGACGGTGTCATTGAGTATGTCGACGCCACCACCATCCGTATTCTCTATGACCGCACCGAAGACGAGGAGTTCGTCAGCTTCGAGCCCGCCCTGAAAGAGTATCGCATTCCTAAGTTCCGTCGTACCAACCAGAATATGACCATCGACCTGCGTCCTATCTGCGACAAAGGTCAGCGTGTGAAGAAAGGCGATATCCTCACCGAGGGTTATGCCACCGAGAACGGTGAGCTGGCCTTGGGTCGCAACCTGCTCGTGGCTTACATGCCTTGGAAGGGTTACAACTACGAGGATGCCATTGTGCTCAACGAGCGTATTGTCCGCGAGGACGTGCTCACCTCAGTGCATGTCGATGAGTACTCTCTCGACGTGCGCGAGACCAAGCGCGGTATGGAGGAGTTCACTGCCGATATTCCCAACGTCAGCGAGGAGGCCACCAAGGACCTCGACGACAACGGTATCATCCGTGTCGGTGCCCGTGTGGAGCCCGGCGATATCCTCATCGGTAAGATTTCGCCGAAGGGCGAGAGCGATCCCTCACCCGAGGAGAAACTGCTGCGTGCCATCTTCGGCGACAAGGCCGGCGACGTGAAAGACTCTTCGCTCAAGGCCAACCCGTCGCTCACGGGTGTTGTCATCGACAAGAAGCTCTTCTCGCGTGCCGTCAAGACCCGTGAGAGCAAGAAGCAGGACAAGATCATCCTGGCCAAGATCGACGAGGAGTATGAGGCCAAGAATAACGATCTGAAGGATATCCTAGTCGACAAGCTGCTCGTTCTCACCAAGGGCAAGACCTCGCAGGGAGTGAAAGACTACACCGGTGCCGAGGTGATCACCAAGGGCAGCAAGTTCACCGCCGCAGCCCTGAAGAACCCCAACATGGAGTACGATGGCATCCAGAGCAACAACTGGACCAATGATGAGGCAACCAACGAGTTGATTCAGAAACTCATCATGAACTACATCAAGAAGTACAAGCTGCTGGATGCAGAGCTGAAGCGCCGCAAGTTCGCCATCACCATCGGCGACGAGCTGCCCTCAGGCATTCTGCAGATGGCAAAGGTATATGTAGCCAAGAAGCGTAAGATTGGCGTGGGCGACAAGCTCGCTGGTCGTCACGGTAACAAGGGTATTGTCTCGAAGGTGGTACGCCAGGAAGACATGCCGTTCCTTCAGGATGGCCGTCCCGTCGACCTCGTGCTCAACCCGCTGGGTGTGCCTTCACGTATGAACTTGGGACAGATTTTCGAGGCTATCCTCGGTGCTGCCGGTAAGCGTCTTGGCGTTAAGTTCGCAACACCTATCTTTGATGGAGCCAAACTCGAAGACCTCTCCGAGTGGACCGACAAGGCAGGTCTGCCGCGCCTCTGCTCTACCTACCTCTACGACGGTGAGACCGGTGAGCGCTTCGACCAGCCTGCTACGGTGGGTATCACCTACTTCCTGAAGCTCGGCCACATGGTTGAGGATAAGATGCACGCTCGTTCCATCGGTCCGTACAGCCTCATTACCCAGCAGCCGCTCGGCGGTAAGGCTCAGTTCGGTGGCCAGCGTTTCGGAGAGATGGAGGTATGGGCCCTTGAGGCATTCGGCGCCAGCCATGTGCTGCAGGAGATCCTGACCATCAAGTCCGATGATGTGGTAGGCCGCTCAAAGGCCTACGAGGCAATCGTCAAGGGCGAGCCCATGCCCACACCGGGTATTCCCGAGTCGCTCAACGTGCTGCTACACGAGCTCCGTGGACTTGGTCTTAGTGTGAAGCTGGACTAAGCGAGTTGATAATTGAAAAAAAGACAATTGATAATTACGAGATATGGCTTTCAAGAAAGAATCAAAGATCAAGAATAATTTTACGAAGATTACCATCGGGCTCGCTTCGCCCGAGGAAATCCTCGAGAGTTCGTTCGGCGAGGTGACCAAGCCCGAGACCATCAACTACCGAACCTACAAGCCTGAGCGCGACGGACTGTTCTGTGAGCGCATCTTCGGTCCTACCAAGGACTACGAGTGTGCCTGCGGTAAGTACAAGCGCATTCGCTATAAGGGTATCGTCTGCGACCGTTGTGGTGTAGAGGTCACCGAGAAGAAGGTCCGCCGCGAGCGTACCGGCCACATCGAGCTGGTGGTGCCCGTAGCCCACATCTGGTATTTCCGCAGCCTGCCCAACAAGATGGGCTATCTGTTGGGACTGCCCACCAAGAAGCTCGATGCCGTCATCTATTACGAGAAGTATATTGTCATCCAGCCCGGTGTGGTGGAAGGCAAGAAAGACCAGGACGGCATAGAGATCAACGGTTCCCACAAGATGGATTTGCTCACAGAGGAAGAGTACATCGAGATCATCGAGAACCTGCCCAAGGACAACGAGTATCTTGAGGACACCGATCCCAACAAGTTCATTGCCAAGATGGGTGCCGAGGCTATCTACGACCTGCTCGCCGGCCTCGACCTCGACGCTCTGTCCTACGAGCTGCGCGACCGTGCCAGCACCGACTCGGCCCAACAGCGTAAGACCGAGGCCCTGAAGCGCCTGCAGGTGGTCGAGGCCTTCCGTGGCAGCAAGGAGATCAACCGTCCCGAGTGGATGATCATGAAGATTATCCCCGTCACACCGCCTGAGCTCCGCCCGTTGGTACCCCTGGATGGCGGCCGTTTCGCCACATCCGACCTCAACGACCTCTATCGTCGTGTCATCATCCGTAACAACCGTCTGAAGCGACTCATGGAGATCAAGGCTCCCGAGGTGATTCTCCGTAATGAGAAGCGCATGCTGCAAGAGGCCGTCGACTCCCTGTTCGACAACTCGCGCAAGGCCAGCGCCGTGAAGAGCGACTCCAACCGTCCGCTGAAGTCACTGTCCGACTCGCTGAAGGGTAAGCAGGGACGCTTCCGTCAGAACCTGCTCGGTAAGCGTGTCGACTATTCAGCCCGTTCGGTCATTGTCGTCGGTCCTGAGCTGAAGATGGGCGAGTGCGGTTTGCCCAAGCTGATGGCTGCCGAGCTCTACAAGCCGTTCATCATCCGCAAGCTCATCGAGCGCGGCATCGTCAAGACCGTCAAGTCGGCCAAGAAGATTGTCGACCGCCGTGAGCCCGTCATCTGGGACATCCTCGAGAATGTCATGAAGGGTCATCCCGTGCTCCTCAACCGTGCACCGACACTTCACCGTCTGGGCATCCAGGCCTTCCAGCCCAAGCTCATCGAGGGTAAGGCCATTCAGCTCCATCCGCTGGCATGTACGGCGTTCAATGCCGACTTCGACGGCGACCAGATGGCTGTCCACCTCCCGCTGAGCAACGAGGCCATTCTGGAGGCACAGATTCTGATGCTCCAGAGCCACAACATCCTGAACCCTGCCAATGGTGCACCTATCACCGTTCCGTCGCAGGATATGGTGCTCGGCCTGTACTATATTTCCAAGATTCGTCCGGGTGCCAAGGGTGAGGGCCTGACCTTCTACGGTCCCGAGGAAGCTATCATTGCCCACAACGAGGGCAAGTGCGACCTCCACGCCCAGGTGAAGGTGCTTGTCGACGACATGGTCGAGGGCAAGCCCTGCAGGCGCATGGTCGAAACCTCTGTCGGCCGCGTCATCGTGAACGGCATCATCCCCAAGGAGGTAGGCTACGTCAATAAGATTATCTCGAAGAAGTCGCTGCGCGACATCATCGCCGACGTCATCAAGAACGTTGGTTTCGCCGAGGCTTGCGAGTTCCTCGACGGTATCAAGAACCTCGGTTACCGCATGGCCTACGAGGCAGGTCTGTCGTTCAACCTCGACGATATCATCATCCCTGAGTCGAAGAAGACGCTCATCGAGAAAGGTAACGAGGAAATCCGCCAGATCACCGAGAACTACAACATGGGATTCATCACCGACACCGAGCGTTACAATCAGGTCATCGACACGTGGACACACGTCAACAACGACCTGGGCAACGTGCTCATGAAGGAGATGACCGAGGCCGACCAGGGCTTCAACGCCGTGTTCATGATGCTCGACTCCGGCGCCCGTGGTTCTAAGGACCAGATTCGTCAGCTCTCAGGTATGCGCGGACTGATGGCGAAGCCCCAGAAGGCAGGTGCCGAAGGCCAGCAGATCATCGAGAACCCGATTATCTCCAACTTCAAGGAGGGAATGTCAGTGCTCGAGTACTTCATCTCCACCCACGGTGCCCGTAAGGGTCTTGCCGATACCGCCATGAAGACGGCCGACGCCGGTTATCTGACCCGTCGTCTGGTCGACGTCTCCCACGATGTCATCATCACCGAGGAAGACTGCGGTACCCTGCGCGGACTCGTATGCTCCGCCCTGAAGAGTGGCGACGAGGTCATCTCCAGCCTCTACGAGCGCATCCTCGGCCGTGTGTCAGTCCACGACATCATCCATCCCTCAACCGGTGAGCTCATCGTGGCTGCCGGCGACGAGATTACCGAGAGCGTGGCACAGGCCATCGAGGACAGCCCCATCGAGAGCGTCGAGATTCGTTCGGTGCTCACTTGCGAGAGCAAGAAGGGCGTCTGCATGAAGTGTTACGGACGCAACCTCGCTACCCGCCGCATGGTGCAGAAGGGCGAGGCCGTAGGCGTCATCGCAGCCCAGGCTATTGGTGAGCCGGGAACCCAGCTGACCCTCCGTACGTTCCACGCCGGTGGTGTGGCTGGTAACGCAGCCGCCAACGCCAGCATCGTGGCCAAGAACGACTCACGCGTTGAGTTCGACGAGATCCGTACCGTACCGTTTGTCGAGGATAGCGACGAGGGCATGCGCGAGTGCGAGATGGTAGTCAGCCGTCTGGCTGAGGCCCGTTTCATCGACCCGCACACCAACATCGTGCTGTCCACCGTCAACGTGCCTTACGGTTCGTCACTCTACTTCAAGAACGGAGCCTCCCTCCGCAAGGGCGACCTCGTTGCCCGTTGGGACCCGTTCAATGCCGTCATCGTCACCGAGTATGCCGGTAAGCTGAAGTTCAACGATGTCCTCGAGGGCATCACCTTCCGTGCCGAGACCGACGAGACCACCGGACTCACCGAGAAGATCATCGTCGACTCCAAGGACCGCTCACGCGTTCCTACCTGCGATATCCTCGATGTCGACGGCAACGTCATCGGAACCTACAACTTCCCCGTAGGCGGCCACGTAGTCGTCGAGGACGGCCAGATTGTCAAGACCGGTACCACCCTCGTGAAGATTCCGCGTGCCGTAGGTAAGGCAGGCGATATCACCGGAGGTCTTCCCCGTGTCACCGAGCTCTTCGAGGCCCGCAACCCGAGCAACCCCGCAGTCGTCTCCGAGATCGATGGTGAGGTCACCATGGGTAAGGTCAAGCGCGGTAACCGCGAGATCATCGTCACCTCCAAGACCGGCGACCAGAAGAAATACCTCGTCAGCCTCTCCAAGCAGATCCTTGTGCAGGAGCACGACGCCGTGCGCGCCGGCACACCGCTCTCCGACGGAGTCATCACTCCCAACGACATTCTCGCCATCAAGGGCCCGACCGCCGTTCAGGAGTACATTGTCAACGAGGTTCAGGACGTCTATCGTCTGCAGGGTGTGAAGATCAACGACAAGCACTTCGAGATCATCGTTCGTCAGATGATGCGCAAGGTGCAGATCAACGACCCGGGCGACACCACCTTCCTCGAGCAGGAGGTAGTCGACAAGCTCGACTTCGCTGAGGAGAACGACCGCATCTGGGGTAAGAAGGTAGTTGTCGACGCCGGCGACTCCGAGAACTTCCACAGAGGACAGATCGTTACCGCCCGCAAGCTGCGCGACGAGAACTCCAGCCTCAAGCGCCGCGACATGCGCCTCGTGCAGGTACGCGATGCCGTGCCCGCCACGTCAACGCAGATTCTCCAGGGAATCACACGTGCCGCCCTGCAGACCAAGAGCTTCATGTCGGCCGCATCGTTCCAGGAGACCACGAAGGTGCTCAACGAGGCAGCCATCCGCGGAAAGGTAGACACCCTCGAGGGAATGAAGGAGAACGTTATCTGCGGTCACCTCATCCCCGCCGGTACCGGACTGCGTGAGTTCGATAAGATTATTGTCGGTTCGCGCGAGGAATACGAGCGCATGCAGGCCAACAAGAAGAATGTGCTCGACTTTGCCGAGAAGGCAGACGACTAATCATAGAATCATCCTGTTCTAGATAGAAAATGCTCATGTCGCAAAGGCATGAGCATTTTTTGTCCTACTTCCCCATCTCATCCACTTCATCCTATTTAAAGAGGAAATCGATCATAAGACCCCATAAATGTGGTCTTCAAGGTATCCGTTTCCAATTAATGCCTAATTGGGTTGTAATTAGTCGACTAATTAAGGTCTAATTAATGCCTAATTACAAGGTAATTAATGCCTAATTAGAGCCTAATTAATGCCTAATTGGAGTCTATTTGATGATGAATTGGAAAACACCTTAAATCTGAAACTCCGACAATCTGAATTCTAACGATGGTAACGACCGTTTTAGGATAATAACGAAGTGCCTTTGTCACAAAAACGAAAACCGCTTTGTGGTAACTGACTTTACGGATGATCTTATACCAGTATCATGGTGATGAGGAGCTGCATCAGGTCGTTTTTCTTGAATTGCTGGCGCAGGGTGTCGATGAGTCGCGACTTCTGCCTGGCCACTGTGGTGGTGGAGACATTCAGCACGGCGGCTATCTCGTGTCCTTTCAGCCGTCGCTCGTAGGTCATCTCGTAAATCTCCCTCAGGTCGTCGGGCAGCTGGCGGATAGCCTGGTAGAGCAGGTCGAGCGTCTCTTGCAGCAGGAAGGAGTCGATGGGACTGTTCTCCACCCACTCCTGCGAGCTGGCGTATTGCTCCTGGCGGTCGTTCTTGCGGAAGATATCGACAATCTCGTTGTGCACGGCAGAGAACAGATATGCTTTCATCTCGATGGGCTTGTTGAAGCGGGTGCGCTTCTGATAGACCTTAAAAACGGCCTCCTGCACGCAATCCTCGGCCATGAAGGCCTGATCTTCGCCCAGCACACGGGTGGCATAGCGCAACAACGACGGGTACACGTCCAGATAGAACGACTCCATGTCGCCCTTTTGGAAGTGCTCCATCATGTTGACGTCTATCCTCATTTATAAATAAATTTTTTTTAAAGGTCGCTGCAAAAATAATACTTTTTATTCTATTTTCCTAGCATGAATATAAAAAAGTTGTGAAAAAGGTGACAAAAAAACGAAAGTTTGTCGTGTTAGAGTTATAAAGACTTAGATGATGATGAATCAACAAATAGAAAACCTTGAAAACAAGGCGCGGCTTCTGGCCAAGCTGGGGGCAGGCGCATTGACTCCTGACGAGCTGCGGCAACTCGACGCGCTGATGTCGGAGGATGCTCGTTATGAGGATATTAAGAAGCGGCTGGGCGATGCCGCCTTTGTGGGCAGCGAACTGGCTGCCATGCAGCAGATTGATGGCCGGAAGGCATGGGCCGACATGCAGCAGCGTATCGCCTCGGAGGGTGGCTCCGGGCAAAGGAGCGCCCGTCGTATTCGCCTTTTCCCGCATCTCGTGAAGAGAATAGCCGCCGTGGTACTGCTGCTCCTGCTGGGCGGTGCCTGCTGGTATCATTACGACTATACGCGGGTGACGCCGCCCGAGGTGTCGGAGGCGATAGAGCTGGCCATGCGCCAGAGCCGTGAGAGTGGCCGTTCGGCTGCCGAGGTGGAGTCGATTACCACCCGCCACTCGCAGCCCATCAGCCGTGAGGAGCGCGTACTCTACCATGTGGACGACGACTTTGCCGAGCAACTGACCGAGGCCAAGCGCATCACAACCTATCAGGACAAGGAATTCTGGGTGACGCTCGACGACGGCACGTTGGTTCACCTGAATAATAACAGCCGGCTTATCTATCCAGAGCGATTCGGCGATCGTCGCGATGTCATCCTCGACGGCGAGGCTTACTTCATGGTGGCAAAAGACAAAAGCCGCCAGTTTGTGGTGCACACCCCACAAGGCGACATACGGGTGTATGGTACCGAGTTTTGGGTAAACACAAGGGTGTTAAGCGACAAGTTACAAGTTGCAAGCGAGAAGCATGATTACTCTCAAGGAAGTGGTTCCAGTTCGGAAGCTAATCGCACTTCCCATTTGTCACCTGCCACTTCTCAGCTGATTTTAGTTCGAGGCTCCGTTAGTTTCACACCCACAGAGGGTGATGAGCAGATGCTCCGTCCCGGTCAGCAGTTGTCTGTTGTCAATTCTCAATTGGCAATTAAAGACGTCGACACCACCCCTTACGAGGCCTGGAACACCGGTCTGTTTGTGTTTGAGAATACCACACTCGAACATCTGTTGAGCGTCATGGCCCAATGGTACGACATCAAGGCCGTCAACTATACCAACGACTCTTTGCGCAAGATACACTTTACAGGCAATCTGAAGCGCTATGGCAGCGCGGAGCGCATCATGAAGGCCATCATGATGGCTTGCGAAGTGAAGATTGTGCTGCAAAATGATACGCTCTTGGTGAGCAACTGAAACGAAAACAAAAAGTTATCCATAAAAAACACTCAATGAGATGAAGAAAAGAAATGTAAAAAGTGTGCTGGCACTCTTCCTGATGATATTCATTGCCCAAGTGCTGCCGGCTCAGACCCTTGACAAGTCTCGCGTCACGGTGACCATGGAGAATGCCACGGTTAAGCAGTTTCTCGACGAGGTGGAGCGCCAGACAGGCATCGAGTTTCTCTACAACGCCGACGAAGTGAAGAACCTGCGCGTCACCGTGAGGCAAACCAATGCTGTGGCCAGACAGGTCATCACACAAGTGATGGCCGACATTGGATGCGAGATCAGAGAGAACAATGGCATCGTGGTCGTCCGCTTGATGAAGGACGCCAAGGGACGGCACACAGTGAGCGGCTATGTGCTCGACGAGGACAAACAACCCGTTATCGGTGCGCAAGTAAGGATTATGGGCACCAAGATGATGACCGTTACAAATGCCGACGGTGAATTCTATTTCGACCAGACGATGCCCGAGAAAGCCCGCGTGCAAATCACCTACATCGGCATGCAAGCGGTTCATCTGCCCGCCCGCAACAATATGGTAGTCAATATGAAAAGCGACACCCAAATGCTTCAGGGCGTGGTGGTTACAGGTTATCAGCAGCTCGACCGTCGCAACCTCACCAGTTCGGTCACCAGTAAGGACATGAGCGAACTTGAGATTCCCGGTGTGGCCGACCTCTCGAAGATGCTCGAAGGTAAGATTCCCGACCTGGTGTCGCTCAGTAGTAGTGGAGAAATCAATGCTACCAACCGCATCCGTATTCGCGGAACCAGCACGCTCATCGGCAACCGCGAACCGTTGTGGGTGCTCGACGGCATCATTCTTTCCGACCCTGTAGGCTTGTCGCCCGATGTGCTGAACGATCCCGACTACATCAACCGCATTGGTAATGCCATCGCTGGCATCAACCCGCAGGACATTCTGCGCATCGACGTGCTGAAAGATGCCGCCGCCACTGCTCTCTACGGAACGCGTGCGGCCAATGGCGTGATTGTGGTGACTACCAAGAGCGGTCGCGAGGGCAAACCCACTATCACGTATTCCGGACAGTTCACCTTTCGTAAACGTCCCTATTATACAGACGATAAAATCAACTTGATGAACTCGGTGGAGCGCATCCAGTTCTCGCAATATCTGGCTGAACAACATTACATCTATCCACCCAACATGCCTAAGGTGGGCTACGAGCAGGCTCTGAGCAACCTCTATCTGGGCATTTACGACCAGCAGACTTTCGATGAGCAAGTATCTAGGATGCAAACCATGAACACCGACTGGTTCGACATTCTCTGCCACAACTCTTTCTCTCACGACCACTCCGTGTCGGTCTCTGGCGGTTCGTCGAAAGTGCGTTACTATACTTCTATAGGTTATACTGATCAGGACGATGTCATCAACAACACCATGAACCGTCGTTATACGGCCATGGCGAAAATTGACTTTGACCTGACAAAAAAGCTGAAGGTGCAATTCAATCTGAATGGCTATCTGAACAATCGCCAGTATGCACAGTCGGACAACAACCCCATCAACTATGCTTATAACACTAGCCGCGCCATTCCTGCCTACAACAGCGACGGCAGCTATGCCCACTATCTGAAGGCTGGCAACAAGGGATTCTATAATTTCAGCATCCTTAATGAATTGGACAACAGCTATAACAAGCAGGAGACGAATGCCGTGACCGCTACGGCCAATGTCCGTTATCAGGCTACCGACGATCTTTTCTTCAATGCGGTGTTCTCGGCCAATATCTCTAATTCGAACCTTGAAGGGTGGTGGGGCGAAAACACGTTCTATGCCTCAAACCTGCGTGAGGCGGAGATGGGTGAGGAACCCTCACTGACCAGCACCATGCCTTATGGTGGCGAGCTCTCCTTGCAGAAAAACCGCAACGTAGGTTGGACGGCCCGTCTGCAAGGAAACTACAATAAGTATCTGGGCGAGAACAAACACCATAACATCAATGTGGCGCTAGGTCTTGAGGCGTCCAGCTCGAACTACAAAGGTGACAACTATACGCAGCGTGGCTATTACCACGACCGTGGCCGCACTTTTGCCAGCAGCATCCCTCTCGACTATGCCGGTTATTGGAGTTGGGTGAGGACCAATGTGCCCCATATCACCGACACAAAGAGCAACATGGTGTCGGCTTATGCCACATTGTCGTATTCTTACAAACAACTGTTCACGCTCAATGCCAACGGCCGTTACGATGGCTCCAACAAGTTCGGCAGCCGCAGTAACGAGAACCTGTTGCCCATCTGGTCGGTATCGGGCAATGCCAATCTTCAGGAGATCTTTGGCATCAAGGCCAACTGGCTGACCTTCCTCCGAATGAAGGCATCGTATGGTGAGCAGGGAAACATGCTCGACAACCAGACGCCGGAAATGATTATCAAGAAAGGAAACATGTCGGCTTACTATAATGAGATGACATCTACTGCCGCCTATTTTGCCAATCCCGACTTGAAATGGGAGAAGACTCACTCTACCAACCTGGGGTTGGAGGTGGGATTCTTCGACAACCGCCTGCAGCTGGAGGCTGAGTATTATTTCAAGAAGACCACCGACGCCTTTATGAGCAAGAAGATTTCCGACGTGAACGGTTTCGAATCATATATCGTTAACTCTGGAACCATCGAGAACCGAGGTTACAACATCACGCTTACGGCTACTCCTGTCAAGTTGAAGGATTTCTACTGGATTGTGTCGGGCAGCATGTCTAAAATATTTAATGAGGTGAAGACTGTTCCTGGCGCAGAAACCTACGAGCTGAATGACTTCCTCTCGGGTACTACCGTGGTTGAGGGACAGCCTGTGGGCACATTCTATTCTTACAGGTTCGCCGGACTGAGCCCCGTGGACGGAGGTCCCTATTTCTATGACTGGGAAGACCGCTGGAACGAGTTGAAAGACCGGGGCAACTACTTCATCTATACCAGTGTGCTCACACCTTCAGGCCGTCGTGAGCCCGACATCACCGGCAGCTTCAACAACACCATTACTTATCGCCAATGGCGTTTAGGTTTTACGCTGCTTTACAATCTGGGAGCCAAAACCCGCTTGTTCCGTCTTTTCGACGGATTGAACGGCACAAGCTATTCTTCCGAGCAGAATGTCAGCCGCGACATGCTCGACCGTTGGATGAAACCCGGTGATGAGCAACACACCAACATTCCGGCTATTCTTGGCTATGGCAACCCGGCCAATCAGTACTATAGCAGTCACTGGGCCGATCCGAGTCTGATTGGCTGGTCGGGCAACCCTGCTATTGCCACAAACTCATGGACAATGTATGACTACAGTGATGTGCGTGTGGTCAGCGGCGACTACCTGAAGTTGTCGACCGTGAACCTGACCTACGAGCTGTCAGAGAAACAACTGGCAAAGCTGAAACTCCAGCGTCTGGCCATCACGCTGAGTGCCTATAACCTGAAGACATGGTGCGACAGCAAGCTGCGGGGCCAAACTCCCACTCAGGGAGGATTCAGCCAGGTGCAGCTCTCCGACACACCGAGCTATACATTAGGCATCAATATAAATTTCTAAATTAAGGAGGATAGAACGATATGAAAAAAGTCATATATCAATTGTTCAGCATGCTGGGACTGCTGGCTGCCACTGCCTCATGCGGTAGTTTCCTGGAGGATTATTCGCAAGACGTTGATTACATTCGCTCATGGAAAGACCTTGACGAGCTGCTCATCGGCGACTGCTACCTGAGCGCTGAACCTTCTGACGGTTTCTACTATCATCCGAACTACGCTCAGTTTCTGCATCTGATTGCCGACGAGGTGGAGGAGAATAACTGTGCGCATAACGGAACAAGTACGAGTTACGACCATCATCCGGCTGAGTTCGGCTACTACACCTGGCAGCAGCGTGTGGGCATCAACGAGACCTACACGGGTTTTGCCACTGAGAATACCACTTGGACGAAGATTTATAAGTGCATCAATATTGCCAACAACGTGCTTTTCAGCATCGACAAAGTGCCACAGAACAAAGATGCAGAAATAGAAGGAGCAGCAAAGGTGACCGGCGAGGCTCATTTCCTGCGGGCATACTACTATTTCTTCCTCGTCAATTTGTACGGAAAGCCTTACAACCCGTCGACGGCAAGCACCGACTTGGGAGTGCCATTGAAAACCAATGCGGAAGTGATAGACATCAAGTACACCCGCAACACGGTGCAAGAGACCTACGATTTGATTTTGAGTGACTTGCAGGCTGCCGAGGAGGCTTTCGGTAAGGTAAAGACAGAGAAGAAATCAATCTACCGGGCAGACCTGACAGCGGTCTATCTGCTGCTGAGCCGCGTGCATTTGTATATGCAAAACTGGCAGAAAGCTGCCGAATATGCCCAAAAGGCCATCAACAGGCACGCCCGTCTGGTTGACTTGAACACGAACACCGACAAGTTTATGCTCAAAACCAATGCCGAGAACATCTTCTCGATGGGCGGCGACGACCTGCCGGTAATGCTCGTCTATTATTATCAGGGACTACGCGTGAGCAAGAGCCAGTACGACATTTACACCAACAACGACCTGCGCCGCTCGCAATGGCTGTGGAAGTCGGGACCGTTCCAGGGACTGACCATGCGCGAGATGACCCGCTCATACAACCCGCTGCCCGCGACGACAGAGCCCAGTTACTATTGGTACGCTTATTCTGAAGGGCTGAGAGGTTATATTCCTGAAGTGTCGTCGGTGTTCTGGATGCGTTCGGCTGAGGCTTATCTCAATCTGGCTGAGGCTGAGGCCTACCAGGGAAACGACGATGCCGCACGTTCAGCCTTGAACAAACTGCGCGCCGCAAGAATCAAGAAAGGCGCTGCAGAGCTGAACATCACGTCTAGCGGCAGCCAGCTGGTAAGAGACATACGTCTGGAACGACGTAAAGAGCTGATGCTGCAGGGACATCGTTGGTTCGACCTGCGCCGCTATCGTGTGTGCTCTGTTGAGCCTGAGAAGATTTCAATCACTCACGACTACACCATCTATGCAGGCCGTGGAGAGAGGGAAGTGAAGGAAACCCACCGGTTTGTCCTAACCGAGGACGATGCCTCGTGGACGCTGCCCATCCCCAACGAAGTGTTGGAATACAACACCGACATGCAGAACAATGGCAACCAGTGGCGGGAATATACGGTTGTTCCCACTAGCGAGTAATCCTTAAAACATTATATATCAGAAAACATCATGAAACGATTATTCTATTCATTCGCAATCATATTGTCGGGCATTTGCCTCATATCGTGTGAGAGTGAGGATGCTTTGGAGCCAGATTACAAGAATCCCTCCGACTATTTCCAGCCCGCTGCCGACGACAATAGCGAGGAGGCGCAACTGCGGCGCAAGTTCTTCGCCGATCATGGGTCGTATCTGCTGTTCAACGATACGCTGCAGAATGTGTATCTGGGGAAAGATATCAATGGCGACTCGCGCTATTTCGTCGAGACTGTCGACTTGACTTATACCGTAGGACAGACGGGCTATGGTACTTCGCAGTCGTCATACACATTTACTTATATTCCCAATTTCGAGCAAAAACTCGCCATGACGGAGTATTTAGAGACTTATATCCTTCCGCATTTCAGCGGTGCCATGCGTCCCTACTCATGGCTGCTCACGAAAACCATCATTGGTAAGATGGGCAAAGACGTCTCGGCACAGACCATCAGTCCCTATGCCGTGGTGAACCAACGGTGCGTGGCAGTGGCCTGTAACTATCTGACGCAGCGTGAGCGCACCGAAGCACAGAAAAACAATTATGCTTCGCGTGTTCTGAACATCATGGTCAGCTCGATGGTGAAAGCCCAGACCGATGCCTTCGGAGAGTTCGAGGCTGTCAGCCACGACTATTACGGACGTTCGTACAGCAGTCTGGGACTGGAGAATGTGAACCAGGAAAAGCTCTACCAGTATGGCTTCCTGGTGGCAGGTAGTACGGTTGGCTACATGACCGACCTCTCGACCGACATTTCGTCGTATGCCGCCAATGTGGTCACCTATACCGACGAGCAGCTGGAGCAGCGCTATGGCAAATACGAGCTGGTGATGCTGAAGCACAGGCTGATGAAACAGACTTTGGAACGACTTGGTTATATTTTTTAATTGAACGAGACATGAAGAAATATCAATCTATGGTTTTGCCCCTGCTGGCATGGGTGTTGCTCCTGACTGTCACTGCGTGCGACAAGGACGATGAGGAAGTGATGGGAAAAATTGCTCCCTCGGCATCAGGGACCTTTGTTGACGAACGCGACGGACATGAATATCGTTGGGTGAGATATGGCAGTCTGGACTGGATGGCAGATAATTTCAGTTATGATTTGAAAAACGAGCAGAGATGCCTTGTCTATCTGAATGCCGAAGACTATGAGTATAACCGGGCAAGCACCAAGAACCTGGCTAAGTATGGCAGGCTGTACGATCTGCCCGGAGCATTGGAGGCTTGTCCCGAGGGTTGGCGCGTGCCTACCGATGCCGACTGGCAGAACCTGGAGTGCTGTCTGGGCATGTCTCCCGATGAGGCTGCAAAGATGGACTGGCGCGGAAACATTGCCCATCGCATGTTTTCGCTGGAAGATGATCCGTGCGACCTGAACCTGCGGTTGGGAGGTTATTGGACCACAAACATCAACATGAGCCGCTCGCCCTACCGCATGATGGGCCTTTTCGGCTATTATTGGTCATCGAGTCTTGACGAGCAGAAAGAGGGCATGTATTATCTCTATCGCAAATTTGCCTACAACCGCAACGAGGTGTGCAGGCAGAGCATCGAGTCGGAGAAAGTGAAACTATACGTCAGATACGTAAGAGATGCTCACTAGGCTGCTTCTTCTTTTGACCCTGTGGATAGGCTCGCTGACAGTGAGCGCCCAGGATGCTGACTCCATCAACCAGGCAGCTCAGCATCCGGAGTTCATCCATGTGTATCTGGTCACCATCGGACCCGGCAACGATGCCGTGTCGGCTTACGGCCATGCGGCCATACGCTTGCAATGCGAGTCGAAGCAACTGGACTTTTGTTTCTCGTTTAACATGAGTGACACCAGCCTTGCACCGTTGAAGTTTGTTGCCGGTACGGCCAAGGCTGGATTCCAGGCCGTCCCCACCGATCGGTTTGTTGAGCAGTACAGGGAGGAAGGCCGTGCCGTGAGCGAGTATCAGCTGAACCTACTGCCGCTGGAAGAACAGCAGCTGTGGCGGTTGCTCGACGAGGAAATCATGAAAGGGGCCTACTGGAAGTATGATTTCATCACCGTCAACTGCACGTCGATGTGTGTGTGGATCATTCAGAGGGCACTCACGGGCGAGCGTCTTGTCTGCCGCAATATGCCGCCAGCGCTGAGCCGGCCCTACAAGGAGTTGCTGCATGAGATATCGGCCCATTCGCCGTGGATGGAGTTGTTTTTCAACATCAGGCTCTTCTCCAGGCGCAACGATATAGGTACACCCGATGCGAAGATGGTGCCCGATGTGCTGGCAGCGGTGTGGTCTGACTCGCAGATAGAGGATTCTGCGGGCAACCAGCGCCCGATGATTGTCGGCAGCAGAACAATCTGCCAGCAGGCGGTGGCCATGACCAGTCCGCTTGTCACGCCCCGCATGGCGGCATGGATGGTGGTGGTAGTGGTACTGGCTGCGGGTGGCATGCTCTGGCGCAAACGAAAAAGAAATGTTTAACCATTTAATAGAAAGGTTTATATATGAAAAAGTTCTTTACCAATTTGAAAGCTAAGCGGCTGATGGTTTCAGCATCGCTGATAGCTGTGTTCTCACTCCCGGCATCAGCCGGTGAAACATGGTATGCCTATCATGCGCAGGTAGAAGCATACCCCACGGGTGCCGGACAGGTGTATATCTCTACAGAATCTGGGGTTCCCGAGTCGGAGCGCCAGTATAGTGAGCGACAGACCAAGGAGATTGTTTCTAAATATGGCACGCTGTATGTCTATCCCAAGGCTAATGAGGGATGGCAGTGCATTGGTGTGACGACCGACGAACTCAACGAAAACGAGGAGTGGGTATATGTGGAGTCACTGTCCAGCATTGTTTACCCTGATCAGGAATACATCACCGTCTCCATGCCCAATGGCATCCATACAAAAACCATAGACCCGGTTACGGGCACGGAGCAGGATGCCGACTCTGCCACCACAGCGACACTGATGCCGTTGGATCCGAACAACAGTTTCAAAACCATCTTCACCCATGTGGCTGTCGATGAGTTTGACGATCAGGATGCTCTGGGCTCAACGACAATCAGCAAACTGGCCAACGATATTGGCGACAAGGTGACACTGACGGCCACTCCGAACGATGAGCGCTGCCACTTCGTGAAATGGACACTCGACGGCAAAGACGTGTCGACAGAGGCCTCTATCGATGTGGATGTGACAGGCGTTGCCACTTATCTGGCACATTTCACTGCCGACTCTGCCGAGGTGCTGCACTTCGCTGATGAGGGTGAATATAAGATGTGGTATAGTCCCGACACCCGCATCTCTATTCCTTCGAACGTGAATTACTTCTTCCTCTATGCCGACAGCGTGCAGAAAGAGGGTGACGAGATTGTTGCCAAGCCCAGTCCTTATCGCTACAGCGTGAGCCCTGGCATTCCGACAATCCTCTACGGAAAAGGCGATGCCCAAATTGTGAAGACTCCTGCCAGTCCTTACGGTCTCGGCGACAACCTCTTTGCCTATTCGGGTGCCGACGGTGTGAAAATCGACACACTGGATGTGGAGAAAAAGTACTACACCTTCGACACCAATGCGGTCGTATTCAATCAGGTGAGCGGTACTATCGCCCCCAACACGGTTTATGTGGGAATACCCGACAGCGTGTTCACCAACGCCGGTAAAGAGGTGCCTGCCACCATTCCTTTGAAGAATCTGTCGAGCATCGCTACAGGCATTGCCGCACCTGTGGCCAAGCCCGTTGCCATCAGAAAAGGCATCTACACCATCGACGGCCGCCGTGTCGACGCCATGGAGCAGAAGGGTGTCTACATCTACGATGGCAAAAAAGTGCTTTATCGTAAAGGAAAGTAATCTCTCTGACGCAGAACAATGAAAAAGTTCTTTTACTTACTGACCCTTCTTCTGAGCTTCCATACCATGCAAGCCCAGGAGAAGGGCTTTGTTATTCACGGGCAGGTCAATCTGCCCGACGGATATTCTGTGGGCATCGTCTGCCAAACCGACACCAACTTTTCGGTGTCTATAGCCGACAGCCACATCAAGGACGGCAAGTTCGTGCTTCGTGGCAAGCATATCGAGAGCCCGGCACAGGGCACGCTCATGACCAACAATCTGGAACTGGTAGAGAAAAACCACTGGCCCACCGACTCTATCCGCTGGACCTATAACGAGATTTTCCTCTCCGACGGCAATCTTACCTTTACCCCCGACTTCCGGCTCATCGGCACACAAGTGCAGAGCGACTACAACGACTTGCTCGACATGGGCGGCGAGATGCAGGCCGACGGCTTCGCGTTTATCGACAAGCATCCGCAGTCGGTCGTCTCGCTCTATCTGGCTAACCGTCTGCTGCAGCGCGGTTACAACCTCACCGACGAGCAGGTGGCTCATCTGGAAAAGACCATACAACTGACTGGCATCGACCCTGTGCGCGAGAAAGAGTATGCCAAGCGCATCCGCGCTGCCAAATATACGACGAAGGGCAGCGGCGTGGCCGACTTGTCATTGTTGGATATCAATAACAAGGCTTGTCAACTGGTAGATGTATTGCCTAAGGGTAAGTACGTATTGATCGACTTCTGGGCATCGTGGTGCGGCATGTGTCTGCATGCCATGCCCGAAGTGGCAGAGATTGCCAACGATTTCAAAGACATTTTCTGTGTGATTGGTGTCTCCATCGACACGAAAGATGCCGCATGGCGCAAGGCGATGGAGAAACACCCGGAGCCTTGGCCCCAATACGTCACCACCAAGCAAGGCTATCAGGACCTCTTCGACAAGTATCAGGTAGGCAACGGCGTGCCTTACTATCTGCTTGTGGCTCCCGACGGCAAGGTCATCACCTCGCCCAGCCATCCATCGGATGTGCGTGAGTACCTAAACGGAATTGCAACGAACAAAAAATAAAGACGATGAAAAAACTATTATTGACCATCATGTCGGCCATGCTGCTGACAAGTGTTTCTGCCCAGAACGGTTATACGATTACCGGTACGGCAGAGGGGACAGAGAAAGGTGACACCATCTATCTGTGCGAGATGCAGGGATGGTTTGCCATGGTGCCTATAGACACTGCCATCGTGAAAAAAGGCAAGTTTGAGTTTACCGGACAGTACGACGGTTGCGCCCACCGCTATCTGCTCGCCATACACAAAGGTGAGGCCATTTGCACGGCTGCCATCTTGCTGGAGAATGCGCCCATCAACGTGCAGATGTTTAAAGACGAGAAGAAAAACATCGTCGTGGGCGGACCCAGCGCCCGTCTGTGGGATGAGTATGAGCGCGGAGCCAAAGAGTTCGACGACCGTATGGCTGCCGACTGGAGCGTATGCCTGGACACTCTTGTTGCCGAGGACAATAAGATTAAGGAGCGCCTGCTCGTGAATACCTACTCCGCCGACCGCAAGAACTATACCAAACGCTTCATGCTGCAGCACATAGGAACTCCCGTGGCCGACTATCTGCTGGCTCAGACACAGAGCGACTTCACGAAAGAAGAGCAGGAGCAACTGCTGAAACTCTTCGGACAGCAAAAGCAACAGTTCAACGTTTATAAAGGCATCATGGAGCAGCGCGCCATCGACCAGCGCACTGGCGTCGGTGCACAATATACCGACTTCAGCATGCCTGATCCAAACGGAAAGGTGATTAGCATCTCCGACTATGTCGGCAAGAACAAATACACGCTCGTTGACTTCTGGGCCTCATGGTGCGGACCGTGCCGTGCGGAGATGCCTACCGTAGTGAAGGCATACGACCTGTATCATGCAAAAGGCTTCGAGGTGGTAGGTGTGTCGCTCGACAATAACAAACCGGCATGGGTGAAAGCGATAGACCAACTGAAGATGCCGTGGCCGCAGATGAGCGACATCAAAGGATGGGGCTGCGCCGGTGCTGCCCTCTACAACGTGAAGGCCATTCCTGCCAACGTGCTCATCGACCAGCAAGGAAAGATCGTTGCCAAGAACCTGCGTGGCCAGGATTTGCTTGACAAAATGGCTGAGTTGCTGAAATAAAGTTTTTGAATAAAAGAAAAAGTATTCTTATGCTCAGTTTGATTTTCTTGCTGAGCATAAGTTTTTTTGTTTCTGAAGCCTCTGCTCGCAATCCCAAATATGAGAAGATGTTGAAGCACATTGTGCGCCATCAGAAAGAGTATGTTGGCATGGATGCAGGTGCTTTCTACCAAAAGATACAGGAAGATGGCTTTCCTATCCGGTGGATATGCTTACACGATGGATTTCGATGTAATCGGCGGGAAATAAGTGGTATCGCTTTATACTCCGAGACACAATTCCAGATGATAGGTGAAAATGATTTTTATACAGTTAGAATTGTATTCGAAGAGAACACTATGCTCCGTGAAGGATTTTTCTTGGATATTCCCCGTGACTCGTTTCCCAAAGAGATGCCAGTTAACAATCCTTTCGTAAAAGGTGTTCTTGAGAAGACGAAATCCTTCAAAATTAAGTCAATTGAGTGTACTTTCAAGTTTTCTGAACCATTGGAGGGGATGAAAAAGCCAAAGAAAAAAAGGAAAAGAAGAAGATAATGATTAATGGTTTGGAATTTATCCCCCTTTATGAACCATGTCATTAAATTGTATAATGATGAAGAAATCATTATTTATTACCCTTTTAATAATATGTAATCTGACACTCTTTGAAGCGAGAAATCCCAAATATGAGAAGATGTTGAAGCACATTGTGCACCATCAGAAAGATTATGCTGGGATGTTTTTCTTCTTTAGGAGTGTGTTTTATCCCAATCGTTATTTGGCCGGAATGTGCCTTCAAGCGTATCCGTTTCCAATTAATGCCTAATTGGGTTGTAATTAGTCGACTAATTAAGGTCTAATTAATGCCTAATTACAACGTAATTAATGCCTAATTGCAAGGTAATTAATGCCTAATTAGAGTCTAATTAATGCCTCATTGGAAATTACTTGAAAAACTGCTGACTTTTTCCCCTCTCCGTATGTTGAATGCTCACAGCCTATTTTTCTTGTAAAAAATTTTGCATTCATTATTTTTTTTCCTATCTTTGTCGCATTCTAGACAACATATCTGAGTATCTATATCGCATGAAAGGGCACGAAATGATCGACATCGAGGTGGTGCATCGCTGGGATGATGCTTCGCTGAAGATGCTTTATAGTCATTACTATAAGGCATTGGTGGCTTTTTCTGCCCAGATGGTTGAGCATCAGGAGGCTGCCGAGGAACTTGTGCAGGATGCCTTTGTTAGTTTGTGGCAGCAGCGCAACACCTTTCAGAGTGCCGCCACCCTCAGGGCCTACCTCTACAACACCGTTCGCAACAAGAGCATCAGCTGGCTGCGATACGAGCGGGTGGAGCGCAGCCGTATAGAGGCGTTCGAGCGCGACTACCGCCACAGCATCGAAGGGTTTCTTGAGGAGCGTGCTGCGCGCTGGGTGGAGAGCTGGGCTTCCGTGCAGGGAGATTCCTCTGTGTCCGTTGCGGTGGCTATCCTCTCTTGTATGCTGGCCAAGCCTGCCTCCTCGTCGATGCGACTGTACACCCTGTATCTGTGCAACAGTTCATCGCCGTCTATCTGTGCAAGAGCCATTTGCTCTTTCAGTTCGTCTATTCTTTTCTGATCGTCCATTATTCCCCTGTTTTACCCTTAATACGCAAAAACAATTGTGTAGGGGACATGCAGGGAGAGAAAAAAGAAAGCGCTTCAGCATGCAAAACAGTTTCCCGATTATTCTGAATATTCCGAATACTCTGAATACTCTGAATATTCCGAATACTCCGATTACTCCGATTCCTCCGAAAACATTCTTTGAATAATGCTGCCGGATGGGCTACTCCTCTCTGGAAAGGAACTCCTTGGGCAGCATGCCGAACTCGCGTTTGAAGCACTTGGTGAAGTATTTAGGCGTATTGAAGCCCACGGCCTCGGAGAGTTCGTTGATGCGGATGTCGGGCTGCTGGCGCAGCATGCGGCAAGCCTCCTTCAGGCGGATGCTGTTGATGAATCCCGTGACGTTCTGTCCGGTGAGGGCGCGCAGTTTGTTGTAGAGGGTGGATGAGCTGACGCACATCTCGGCGGCAAACTGCTCGCGGTCGAAGTCGCCGTCGGTGAGGTGGCGGTTGACGGTGTCGATGCATCGTTGGAGGAACAGTTCGTCGGGTGATGAGTAGTGCTGCTCCTCGACGCGGAAGTCGGGCTGGCGGGTGAACTTGCTGCGTATGCGCTCGCGGTTCTGGATGATGTTGTCGATGCGCAGCTGGAGGGTGGCCAGCTGGAAAGGCTTGGTGATGTAGGCATCGGCACCGGTCTTGAAGCCGGCGGCCTGGTCTTCTTCGCTGGTCTTGGCGGTGAGCATGACAACGGGCAGCTGGCAGTAGTCGGGCGACTCTTTGATGGTGCGTGTGAGCTGTATGCCGTCGACGAGGGGCATCATGACGTCGGTGATGACGATGTCGAGGTCGCGGTGGTGGATGATGTTGAGGGCCTGCTGTCCGTTGCGGGCGGTATAGACGGTGTAGCGGTCGGCGAAGTGGTTGCGCATGAGGGTGAGCAGTTCGCTGTTGTCCTCGACGATGAGCATGGAGTAGTCTTTGGCTTCGTCGTTGTCGGCGGTGTGGGCGTCGGTGTCGTCGGACAGGATACTGACGGGTGCGGCTTCATTGGCAAGGGCGGCGTCGGCAATGGCACCGGGGGTGTCGGCAGTACGGTCGATTTCGCTGTCGGCATAGCTGTCGCGGCCAAGGGGCAGGCTGACGGTGAAGGTGGTGCCCTGCTGTTCGCGGCTCTGGCAGTGGATGGTGCCGTGATGGAGGCTCACGAGGTCGTGGGTGAGCGAGAGTCCGATGCCAGTGCCGAGCGTGTTCATGCGGCGGTAGTCCCCGTCGAGGAAACGGGAGTAGAGATGGCGCATCTTGTCGGGCGAGATGCCGATGCCCTGGTCGGCAACAGCGAGGATGGCATTGCCGTCGGTGGCGGTGAGGGTGACGTCGATGCGGCCTCCCTCTCGGTTGTACTTGACGGCATTGGATAGCAGGTTGTAGAGTATCTTCTCGAGCTTGTCGGGGTCGAACCATCCCTCAACAGGCTCGGGGGGAAGGCTGACGTGGAGGCTGCCGCCGCGGGCTGTGGCCATGGGACGGATGCTCTGACAGACATGGTCGACGAAGGTGGAGAGATCGGAGCGCGAGACGAGGAGGCGCAGCTGGCCGGCCTGCGACTTGCGTACCTCAAGCATCTGGCGGAGCAGACGGGTGACACGCTGGATGTTGTCGTGGATGAGATGGTGGTGGGCGGAGAGCTGGGGCGCCTGCTGGTGCATCTCGTCGGCAGAGACGGAGATAACGGTGAGAGGCGTGAGCAGCTCGTGGGTGAGATTGGTGAAGAGCACGCCCATGGCGAGGCGGTTCTGAGTCTGCACATAATGCTGATACCACCTGAAGAGGGCATAGACGGCTAGAACGGCCAGCAGGGCATAGAGCAGCCAGGCCCACCACGTGAGATACCAAGGTGGCAGCACGCGGATGGTGAGGGTGTAGGGCAGCAGGGTGGAGTGACCATAGCTGTCGGTGGCCTTGAGGTGCAGGCGGTAGGTGCCGGCGGGCATGTTCTGGAAAGTGACGCTGTGCTGCTGCATGCCGGCAAAGTGCCATTGGTCGTCGTAGCCCTCGAGCTGGTACTCATATCTGATTTGCTCCTGCCGCTGGTAGGTGAGCAGGGCGAAGACGATGGTGAACTTGTTGACGCTGGCGGGGACGACGAGGCGGCGGGCCTCAGTGGGCGTGGCGGTGAGCAACTTGCGCTGGAGGGCTGAGTCGAGATGCTCGTAGGGGCAGTCGTCGACGAGCAGGTCGGTAATGACCAGACGGGCCGAAGTGGCGCCCGAGGAGGCCGACAGACGTTCCGGGGTGAAGGCGAAGAAGCCTTTCTGACTGCCGAAGAAGAGCTCGCGGCCATAATGGAACGAAGTATTGGGCGAGAAACGCAGATCGCTGAGCCCGTCCTCGGCTCCGTAGCTGGTGACGACGGCCGTGCCGCTGTTGTCGAACGACAGGCGTACGAGCGACTGGTCGGTGGTGAGCCAGAGGCTGCCCAGAGAGTCTTCCTCTATAGAATAGACGCTGCGGCCTTCGATATGGTAGAGGTGGTTGACCGGCTCGAAGCGGTCGTCGACGGCATCGTAGCGGAACAGGCCGCTGCTGGCTGAGATGGCCCAGAGACGCTGGTGGCTGTCCTCATAGCAGGCTGTGGCATCGACGACGGGGTAGTTGCCTTGCCGCGGACAGTAGTGGCGGTAGGTGAGCGACTGCGGACGGCGGGCGTCGCCGCTGACACAGATGATGCCGTTGTTGGCGGTGGCTATCCACATGCGGCCGTGCACATCCTGGACGAACGACTGCACATCGCAGGTGGAGAAATCATCGCCGGCAGAACGCATGAGGAGCCGTTGACCACGGTCGGCGGCGGTGGCCACGCTGACCTGCGAGGCCTGCCCAATCCACACCACTCCGTTGCGCTGGCGATAGAGCGCATTCACACGGTCGGAGCTTAGATGGCGTGCATGGTCGGGCTGATAAAGGCGAACGGGACTGCCGGGCTGCCATACGAGCAGTCCGCGGTTGCTGCCCATCCATAGCTCACGGCCTACCTGGACCATCGACTGAATGGTCTGCAGGGCAACATCCTCGCCGCTCTGCATGCCGCCGAATCCCTCTATCTGGCTGCCATAGGTGGTATGCCCCGACAGACGGTCGTAGCGTGCCAGACCGTAGGGCTTCAGCCCGAGCCAGAACGTCCGGCCGTCGGCGGTGAACAGCGAGTTAATGCAGTCGACGGGCAGTTGTTGTCCGCCGGGTGTGAGGACATAGTGGCGGAAGGACGGCGGTAGCGTGCTCATGTGGGCCACGCCGTCGTGCTGGGTGAGCACCCACAGGTTGCCGTGGTTGTCGGTTTGAATGTCGTTGCAGAAGCGTAGGTCGTTGCCATAGTTGCGCAGGCTGCCGTCGTCGGTGCCCACGCGTGTGATGCCCTCGAGACAGCAGCCCCAGACGGCATGGCTGGCAGAGTCCTCCACCAGACGGTAGTAGGTGCGGAAGTCCTGCCGTCCCTCGTTGAAACGCACCATGGCCGGAGCATGCTCGTCGGCAGGTCGGTCTAGGCGCACGATACCACTCTCCCAGGTACCTATCCACAGACGGTCGCGGCTGTCGACCAGCATCGAGAAGACCGTGTTGCGGCTGCTCAACGGTGGGTAGGTTGTGAAGCGACCGGTGCGACGGTCGTAGCGCAGCAGTCCGCCCTCCCACAAACCTACGAAGAAATGGCCTTGCGAGTCTTCGGCAAACGACATGACGGCATGGGGCAGCAAACGGCCTACGAAACGGTCAGCCTGGCGGTCGTAGCGGAACATGCCGCCATTGGTGCCTGCCCATACCGTACCGTCGCGGGCGGTGAAGAGAGTGTTGATGATGCGGTGCTGCTCGCCCTTCAGACGATAAGAGCGGAAGACGCCCGACTGACGGTCGAAGCGAGCCACACCATTATGAGTACCAATCCACAGACTGCCTGCGCCGTCGTCGGTGAGCGTGCGCACATAGTTGTCGGGGAGAATGGAGGGCGAGTAAGCATCACTGCGGTAGTTGAGCGTCCGGTAACCATCATAGCGCAGCAGTCCCTGCTCAGTGCCCACCCACATCATGCCCTGTCGGTCAAACAGCAAACAACGGGCAGCCACAGAACCAGCCAGTGGGGTCTGCGACATTTTTCTCAGCATCATATCCTCTGCCGCTGCAAAAAGGGTGCAACAGGCAAAAACTATGAATAACAATCTTTTCATTCTCTCGTCAGGTTAGCTGTACGACGGCAAAGATACAAAAAAATAAGAGAAAAGCCAAAAAAAGTTGCTATTTGTTGCTGAACGAGAAATACTTCATCAATGGATGACAGATCTATGGATCATTGAAAATGGATCATTGAAAATTGAAAATGGAAAATTGATCATTGAAAATGGATTATTCTGAACTGCGCTCAGATATTCAGATTTGTCTCAACTGCTATGTCATCTTTTTATGGGTGAATAGCGATGTGATTGCGTTTTTTTTTGTATTTTTGCGGCCATGAAACAGATTACTGACATAGCAGAACTGAGACAGTTGCAGATGGGAATCCTCGACGAGATTGACCGTTTCTGCAAGGAGCAAGGACTTGTTTACTTCCTTTCCAGCGGAACCCTCATCGGGGCGGTGCGCCACAAAGGCTATATTCCCTGGGACGATGATATAGATATCTATATGCCCCGTAAGGACTATGAGGTGTTTCTGACGACCTTCCACGACCGGACAGGCCGCTTCCGCGCCATCAACCCGCAACAGGAACCACATTATTATTATACGTTCGCGAAGGTGGTCGACCAGCGCACTCGGATGGTGGAGGCCGAGACGCAGGGCTACGAGATTGGCGTCTATGTGGATGTGTTCCCCGTGGACTATGTGAGTGACGACCCACAAGAGCGGGAGCGCGTGTTCAAGAAAAAGAAACTGCTGTATAAGATTCGCCGCTGTAAAATATCAAACGGCAATCCGTTGCGGTCGGCCCTGGCTTATTTCGTTTATAAGCACTGGCCGATGAGCACGAGGCAGATAGAGCGGAGCATCAGACGGCTCATCGTGAGGGAGACACCCACCCGCACCGTGTGTAACATGACAGAGGCCGGTCCCTCGCTGAAGGGCTGTTTCCCAGCTGAGGATATCGCTTCGTCGGTGGGCATCCTGTTTGAGGGGAAAACCTACCAGACGATGGTGGGCTATAAAGACTATCTGGAGCGTACCTACGGTGACTATATGACGCTGCCGCCCGTAGAACAACGGGTGACTCATCACTTTGAAGCCTATTGGCTGGACTAAAGCCACTTGTGTTTTAGAAAGCCGATAATTTGCTCTTTCCCCAAGCCAGGATCTCGGAAATGAGCGGTGTGCTGACGCCATGTTGTTGCGCCAACCGGTGGACAATCGACAGTCCGTAGGGGAAATCTTCTGTGAAGTAGCGACTCTGAAAGTCGGGCACATAGCCCCCCGGCACTTGCCGCATGGGGGCCTTGATGCTTTGAAAGGCTGTGATGGAGCGCAGCTTGTGGGTCAGTGACAGGGCATCGGTGCTCTCGTAATAGTCGAGGACGGTGGGGATGCTTCCTTCGCTGATGGGCAGTTGCTTGAGCAATTGCTGAAACTCGTCGTCCATCGTGAGATAGGCCTCCGAAGCCTCCACTGTCCAGTCGGCATAAAACTTGCAGCAGTCATCGTAGACCACACCAGGCTGCCAGTCGTGCCACATGGTGAACAGACGGGCGGGATGCAGCAGCGGATTGCTGTTGGTGAGGCTGGCCTCATAATAGTTGTCAAGTAGGTGGATGGGCGTCTTCAGCAGGCTCTCCAGTTGCTGGCGCAGAGGCTCTTTGGCGTCGGTCCGCTCGATGCAGACCTTTAGAAGCGGCTTATAGCCCATCAGACGGGCTGCGCGGCCATAATCGACGGTACGTGCGATGAAAGGCACTCGCTGGAAACCGAACAACGGAACATCGGCAGGCAGCAGGTTCATGGCCTCGAAGAAGTACCCCGTGCTTGAAACAATGCTGCCCACAGCCGTTGCAGAGGACAGGTATGGACGGATGTGGCGCAACGTATCACCGATGGCATAGCCTGGAAGGCAAAGTAGCACGATGTTGGTGCCGAGCATGGCACGCTCGGCATCAGAGGTGACAAGGCTCAGTGGGCCATGGAGCGTGCCCCGGTCGGGTGTGGTGATGTTGAGCGTGTCAGCCCATCGCTCAGGATGGCGGGTGAGCAACCGCACCTCCACTTTCTCTTGGGCAGCCATAAAACCAGCTACGACATGTCCCAAATTACCTCCGCCGCAAACACAAACCGTCACTCCCATATTCCTGTTCTTTAGCTCAGAGAGTTTTTAATGCCTCCACCAGTCGTGAGTTGTCGGCATGGTCGCGCACGGCGATGCGCATGTATTGTTTGTCAGGGTTGAGGCCCGTTTTCCGGCTGCAGTCGCGGGTGAGGATGTTGTGCTGTTTGAGCATGCGAGCCACAATGTCGCTGGCAGAGTAGGGGGGCAGCACCTCACAGAGGAAGTAGTTGGCCTCTGACGGCATGACGCGCAGGAAGGGAATGGTGCGCAGACGACTCTCAAAGTCGTCGCGCTCCTCAACGAACTTGGCACAGGCTCTGTGGTAGTCGCTATTATGCTTGTTGTAAATCTGCATGAAGAACTCGGCGAAGGAGTTGAGGTTCCAGATAGACACCTCTTTCTTCATGCGGGCAATCATCTCTTTGTCGGCCGAGGCGAGGATGCCCAGTCGGAGTCCTGGCACACCATAGCTCTTCGAGATGCTCTTCATCACGGCCATGTGCGGATAGGTCTCGAGCGTGGCGTCGCTGAGCAGTGAGTTGGTGGCATAGTTGTGGCTGAAGTCGACAAAACTCTCGTCGACCACCAACCTTATATGGCGCTCTTCGCACCATGATGCCAGTCGCAGCACATCGTCTTTGGCAATGAAGTTGCCCGAGGGGTTGTCGGGATTGATGAGCAACAACTGCCGGATGTCCTTGTCGGCGAAGAAGTGCATCAGGTCGTCGGCACCGTAACGGTAGTCGTCGTTCTGTGGCACGAATGTCACATGCTGCTCAGGGTCGTAGCGGTTGGGATACTCCTCGAAGGTGGGTCGCACGAAACCTGTCTTTCCCTGCTGATGCTCCATGAGGATCTTGATGAGCTCGGCGGCTCCGTTGCCGGGGATGAGGTAGTGCTCGCTCACCCCGAAGCACTTGCTGGCGATGAGCGTGTTGACCTTCATGCCCGATGGATACTCGGTGAGCAGCGTGTCGAAGTTGGAGCGCAGTTCGTCTTTCAAACGCTGGGTGGGGAAATAGGGGTTTACCAGATAGCAGAAGTCGAGCATCTGCGGGAAGCGCCAAAATCCACCGTAGCGGCCGTAATACTTGCGCAGCACATCTTTCTCGTCGGCAAACAGCGCCTCGGCGATGTCGAGGTCTTGTTTGTCGTCTATCTCATACCATTTCTCGGTGCCGATGGGCAGTGCCTTCAGGTCGTTGCTGTTCAAGAGCGAGATGATGCGCAACACGTTCTCATAGTACTCGTTGTTGCCCACGGCTTTGGTGTAGGCCTCCAGGAAGGGCACGTAGCGGTTGCGGGCGAACTCCTTGCTGAACTTATAGATGTTGACAGTCTTGTAGTAGGTGTCGATGTCGCTGTAGTTGAAGGCCGATTTCGGCACGAAGTTCACGATGTTGTGGTCGGAGTCGATGCACACCATGGTGCCGTCCATCCAGCTCTCATACTTTGCCACGAGAGCCACGTTGGGATTCTTGTCTTCGGTGATGAGTTGGAACAGCCGGTCGCTGAAGATGAGGTCGCTCTCAATGAGTAGCGTGTCGTCTTCCTGCAGTTGTTCCTTCACGAGCGACAGCGAATAGATGTTGTTGGTCTTATCGTATACGGGATTCTCGGCATATTCGATGTTCAGCCGGTCGGCATAGCGGTCGCCGATGTGGTCGATGAGGCGCTGTCCCTGATAGCCCACCACGATGAGTACCCTCGAGAGGTTCAGTTGCGAGAGCTGGGTCAGCAGCCGGTCGATGAGCCGCACACCGTTCACCGGCACCATGCATTTGGTGTTCTCTTTTGTCAGTTCGCCTAAGCGGCGGCCCATACCTGCCGCCAAGATGATAGCTTGCATATCTTTTCTGTTTGTTAGACTATTGTCAGTGAACTACTTTTTTACTTTCGTCGGAACCGGCTACCTGATAAACAGCAGTTCGCGGTATTTGGGCAGAGTCCACAGTTCGTCGGCCACGGTGAGTTCCAGTTTGTCGATGTGATAGCGAATCTCCTCCATCTTCGGGGCCACCGTGTCGTGGTAGGCAATGGCCTTCTCGCGCTCGGTGGTGATTCTGTTGGCCACCTTGCGCGACTCTACCAGTTCCTCCACCATGGTCTCGATGGTCTGCACACGCTCTGCAATCTCGCGAATGATCTGCATGTTGCGGGCACAGAGCTTCAAAGCCTCGTCTTTCGGGAAGATGTCGAGCATGCTTTTCACGTTCTTGGCCAGCCGTGACTGATAGTGGGTGGCCACCGGGATGATGTGGTTCATCGTCAGGTCGCCCAGCACGCGTGCCTCAATCTGTATTTTTTTTGTGTAGGTTTCCCATTTCACCTCATTGCGGGCACGCAGCTCCTTGCGGTTCATCACGCCCATGCTCTCGAACATGCTGATGGTTTCCTCGTCCAGGTAACGGTCGAAAATCAGCGGGCACGACTTCTCTACATCCAGTCCGCGGCGCGTGGCCTCGAGTACCCACTCGTCGGAGTATCCGTTGCCCTCGAAATGAATGGGCTTACATGTCTTGATATCCTCGCGCACCACCTCGATAATGGCGCGGAACACTGGTCCGAGTTTTCCTTCTGCTGGCTCAGAGTGTACCGACAACTCTGCAATTTTCTCGTCCACTCGTTTCTTAAACGATACAAGTGCCTCGGCCACAGCCGTGTTCAGGGCTATCATCGCACTGGCACAGTTGCACTCCGAGCCTGGTGCGCGGAACTCAAAGCGATTGCCCGTGAAGGCGAAGGGTGAGGTGCGGTTACGGTCGGTATTGTCAATGAGCAGTTCGGGAATCTCAGGAATGTCCAGTTCTACGGTCTGCTTGCCTGCTACGGCGAACAAGTCCTCCTTGTCGGCCTTCTCGATATGCTCCAGCAGCTCGCTCACCTGTTTACCCAGGAAACTCGAGATGATGGCAGGCGGTGCCTCGTTGGCTCCCAGTCGGTGGGCATTGGTGGCACTCATGATGCTGGCCTTCAGCAGTCCGTTATGCTTCCACACAGCCATCAGCGTCTCGACGATGAACACCACGAAACGCAGGTTCTGCTCGGGCGTCTTGCCCGGGGCGTGCAACAGCACTCCCGTGTCGGTGGACAGACTCCAGTTGTTATGCTTTCCACTGCCGTTGATGCCGTCGAAAGGCTTCTCGTGCAGCAGCACGCGGAATCCATGTTTGCGCGCCACCTTCTTCATGAGCGACATGAGCAGCATGTTGTGGTCGACGGCCAGGTTGGTCTCCTCGTAGATAGGCGCCAGCTCAAACTGGTTGGGCGCTACCTCATTATGTCGGGTTTTGCAAGGAATGGCCAGTTCCAAAGCCTGCACCTCCAGGTCTTTCATGAACGCCTGCACACGGTCTGGAATGGTGCCGAAGTAGTGGTCGTCCATCTGCTGGTTCTTGGCCGAGTCGTGGCCCATCAGCGTCCTTCCGGTCAGCATCAGGTCGGGACGGGCTGAGTAGAGACCCTCGTCGACGAGAAAATACTCTTGTTCCCAGCCGAGGTTCGAGATGACCTTCTTTACGTTCGGGTCGAAGTAGCGCACCACACCGAGGGCTGCCTCGCCCAAGGCGCGCAGCGACCGCTTCAGAGGTGCCTTATAGTCGAGCGCCTCGCCCGTATATGAGATGAAGATGGTGGGGATACACAAGGTGTCGTCGATAATGAATACCGGTGACGTGGGGTCCCATGCAGAGTAACCTCGTGCCTCAAAAGTAGCTCGGATGCCACCGTTGGGGAAACTCGAGGCGTCGGGCTCCTGCTGCACCAGCAGCTTGCCGCTGAACTCCTCAATCATTCCTCCCTTGCCGTCGTGCTCGATGAAGGCATCGTGTTTCTCGGCAGTGCCCTCTGTGAGTGGCTGGAACCAGTGCGTGTAGTGCGTCACACCGTTTTCCTCGGCCCATTGCTGCATGCCACGGGCCACATCGTCGGCTATCGAACGGTCCAGCGGAGCACCGTTGTCGATAGCATCCACCAGTTTCTCATATACGTCGCGCTGTAGATACTTATACATCTTCGAGCGTGTGAACACGTATTTGCCGAAATACTCTGAGGGTCGTTCTGTGGGGGCGGCCACCTCCAGCGGCTTCTTTTTAAAAGCCTCCTCAACCACCTGAAATCTTAAATTAGCCATCGTTTTGTTTCCTTTATCGTTGTTCTGGCTGCAAAATTACACATTTTTTCTGAAAAAACACCGTGCACCACTTCTTTTAAAACTGCTGGCATCATAAAAAGCTACAGAGTGAAAGCTAAACACACTTGTTGGCTGACAAGCCGCCGACTGCAAACAGCCAGTGGCAGCTTCATGCTGCATAAGAGTGATGGGGCGCTTTTCAATCAACTTTTCTGGTATTTTGATGGTGTCATTCCGAAATGCGATTTGAAACAGCGACTGAAATATAAGGGATCGGAGAAGCCCACCTGATAGGCCACCTCGCTGATGTTGACGGCACCACCTTGACGAAGCAGTTCGGCGGCACGGTTCATACGCTGTTCGCGGATGTACTCCTTAGGTGTTTTGCCGGTGATCTCGACCATCTTGCTGTAGAACTGGCTGCGCCCGTAGCCGGTGGCGTGGGCCAGGTCGTCGACGAGGAAATCGGGATTGGAGAGGTTGCTATGAATCTTCATGTCGACAATCTCGCGGAACTTCCGGTCGCGGTCGTTGGTGATAAGGGCCTCACTATGAATGGAGGATGCTTCGTCCTTGTTGTTATTGGCATAGGCGGTCTTCAGTCGCTCGTGCTGACGGAGGAGGGCTAAGCTACGGCTGACGAGCAGCGTGGGACTAAAAGGCTTGGGCATGTAGGTGTCGGCTCCGTAGCGGATGCCCTGCAACTGTTTCTCGACATTGCTGATGGCGGTGAGCAGGATGAAGGGGATATCGAACAACTCGTCGTCGTTGCGCACTTGCTTGAGCAGTTCGATGCCATCCATCTGGGGCATCTTGATGTCGCTGACAATGAGGTCGACGGGTGTGGAGTGCAGGATGTCGAGGGCCTCGACACCGTCTTGCGCGGTGGTGACATGGAAATACTTGCCGAGCTCGGAAGCCACAAACTCACGCACATCCTCGTCGTCATCGACCACGAGTATGTTGCGATTGTTAAGGGGCTCGCTCTGCACTTCTCTATAGGCAGCGATAGCATCAGCCTGCTGTGTAGTGTCCTCATCATCGATGGCCTCTACCATGTTGAGGTAGTCCTCGGGCTGGTAGACCTCCTGGCTGGCAGGCAGTGTGACGGTGAAGATGCTGCCTCCGGCGGGATTGTCATGGTATTCAATAGTGCCGTGGTGGGCGAGTACAATCTGTTCGGTGAAGTTGAGGCCGATGCCGATGCTGTCGGCGCTCATGTTGGTGTTCATGAACCGAGTGAACAGCTGGTCTTGCTTCTCACGGGGCACGCCTACACCGGTGTCCTCAATGAGGATGGCCAGTTTACGCTTTGCCTCGTCGTGGCGCACCCTGACAACAACAGAGCCCTTGCGCGGTGTGTACTTGAAGGCATTGCTGAGCAGGTTGTACATGATTTTGTCGACGTAGCCGCGGTCGATGTACATGATGAATTTCTGGGCGAAAGGCACGAACTGAAGACTCATCTGGCGGTTTTGCGCCATGTCGTTGAAACTCATGGTGATGTCGCGCAGGAATTTGATGATGTCGGTCTCCTGGAGCTTGAGGGTGAGTTTGCCGTTCTGCAGTTTGTGGAATTCGAGCAGTTGGTTGATGAGGCGCAGCATGCGGTCAGTGCTACGTGCCATATTGCTCACTGGCTGGCGCAGGGCAGCGGGCAGGTCGCCCACTTTTCGCATGCGTTCCATCGACCCTTGAATGAGGGTGAGCGGGGTGCGGAACTCATGGCTGACATTCATGAAGAAACGCTGTTTGAAGTCGTTGATCTCATGGTCCATGCGGATGCGGTTGCGCATGGCATAGGTGATGTGCAGCAGTCGGATGATGTACCAGCCAATGCCGCCGACAACGATGAGGTAGAAGAGCCATGCCCACCACGTGTTCCACCATGGCTGGGCAATGACCACGCGTACCATGGCCTCCTGGGCCTCACGGCTGCCGGAGATCCTGACGCGGAAAGTGTAGTCGCCGGGGCGCAGGTCTTTATAGACGGCCTCGTTAGAGCGGGTAGGAAGGCTCCAGCGGCGGTCGAAGCCCTCGAGGCGGTATTCGTACTCCGTGCGGTGAGGGAAGTCGAAGCGCATGTCGGAGAAGCGGAAGGTGAGCGAGTTTTGCCGGTGGCTGAGGCGCGTCACGGCACCGTCGGCCTGTGAGGCTTCAAGGTAGGGCGAGCCGTTGACCAGCAGGTTGGTAACGGCCAGCGTCCCCGTGCTGTTACCGCCAAGACGTGTGCTGTCGGGATTGAAGCACACAATGCCGTTGTTGGTGGCAAACACCAGTGTCCCGTCGGCCAGGCGGCACGACGAGTTCTCGCTGTAGACCTCGCCCAGGGGATCGGTGGCGAGGAAGTAGTTGGTGAACTGCATGTTCTGCACGTCGAGTTTCGAGAGTCCATAGTCGGTGCCCATCCACAGGTTGCCATGCTTGTCGGAGATAAGAGAGTTGACAGTGTTGTCGGTGAGGCCCTCATTGGTGGTGAGCTGTTCGAACTGCAAGTGTGCGATGTCGGCGGCATCGGTGATGCGGTAAACGCCTCCTCCCACGGTGGCGAGCCATACACTGCCGTTGTTGTCTTCGTAGATGTCGCGTATCTCATAGTAGCCGAGGGCGCTGTTTCTGGAGTTGTAGTAGTGGAAGGCTTTGGGGTTGGTGGCCAGCTGGTCGGGGTTGAAGGCCACTAGTCCGTTGGCACAGCCGGCGAAAATCATACCTTTGCGTGTCTCGTGGAGCACGGTGAGGGTGCGGAGGAAAGGGTCTTCGGTGAGAAAACGGCTGAAACGGTAGCTGCCGTCGGACTGCTGATGTGCCAGACAGAGAGCGCCGGTATTGACGGTGATCCACACACGGTGCCGCTTGTCGCAAAGAATGTCGAACACCTTGCCTGGGGCAATGCTGCCGGGGTCGTCGGGATGGTTGGTGTAGAATCGTCCGTCGACGCCGACTCCCTTGTGGCGTGTACCTATCCATGTGTGCCCGCTATGGTCGATGCATACAGCCAGCAGATCGTCGTCGGTGCCGATGTCGGTCTTCTGCAATTGCAGGGTGCGAGTGTCGAGGCGGTAGGAGCCTTTCATGAAGTCGCCCGCCCACACCTGGCCGTCGGCGGTCTGTCGCAGACAGCGAAAGAAGTTGGTGTAGTTAGGTGTGTCGTGGCCGGTGGCAAAGACACGTCTGACGCCCTGCGGAATGGTGGTGATGACGCTGAGTCCCATATTCTCTTGCGACACCCAGATGTTGCCGGCATTGTCGCAGAGCACACCATAGAGATAGTCGGTACGCACAGGACTGGCATCGCCGTCTTCAGGGCGGTAGTGCTTGATGCGGTTGGTGGCGGGGTTGAACATCCACAGTCCGTTGCCGATCGTCGATACCCACACATTGCCGTCGTGGTCGGTCATGACATTGTAGGCAGGTCCGCCGCGCTTGTTGAGCATCTTCTTATCGAGAATGCCGAACATGAAGGGCTCATTGTGCTTCTTGTCGATGTAGCAGAGGTTGACGGTCTGGTCGCAGATGTACGAGTTGCCTACATTGTCGGTGTAGACACTGCCGTTGGGCAGTTGCCACCGGCTTTTCTCGAGTGTGTGTCGTTGCGTGTCGTATTCGTAGGTGTTGCCCGATGTGATCACCATCAGTCTGTTGCCCAGGGCGGCTAGTGCGCGCATGGGTGTGGTGGCCAGGGTACTGACATACGAGCTGGCATCGTCGTGCAGGCGCCCTTGCCGGTCGGCATGTACCAGATGTTGGTCAGCGGTGATGAAATACACGTTATCGCCTACCTCGGCGGCGGTGGCCACCATGGCTTTTGTGGTGATGCTGTGCAGTCCGCCTGCATCTTTCATGTACAGTCCGCCGTCGGTACATATCCATACGCGCTGCCGGCTGTCGGCATAGATGTGGCGCACGTGGTTGGAGCGCAGTTTGCCATTGCGCTCGCTGTACTCATGGGCTTCAATGCGGCCATCGTGATATTTGATTTCAATGCATCCCGTGTAGGTATACCACAGCCAGGTGTCGCCCCAGGGCGTGATATAACAGTCGCAGTAGTTGCGGGCATAGTCGCCCGTGGTGGTGAAGTCGACAAACTGACGCCGGTTGGTGTCGTAGCAGCTGTAGCGCTCGCCTTGCAGACGGATGAAGAGCAGTCCGTTGGGATTCTGGTGCAGCTCGCGGATGCGGTTGTTGAGCAGGAGGGCATTGTTGCCTTCTTTCGCATGCTTGAACACATCGAACGAGTAGCCGTCGTGTCGGCAGAGACCGTTGCCCGTGGCCAGCCAGATATAGCCTTGCGGGTCTTGCACCATATTAATAATGTAGTTGCTGGGCAGTCCGTCTTCGGTGCTCAGATTGCGGTATTTCAGTTCTGTCTGGCTCCACGCGCAGACCGATACTGACAGCCATAGAAACAACAATAATCTCTTCATGGGTTAGCAACTCGGGCAAAGATAGGGATTATTCGGCGAACGGCCAAATATTTTTCCAGTTTTTTTACACAAAAAGAAACGGTGGCTATCCCTCAACGGACAACCACCGTACAAACTACTAATAGCTAAAATAACCTAAAACTTTAAAAGACTAACATAATACCTAATAGTGGTCTTTATCGATAAATAGTAGTCTGCTTCATTGTAACCCAAGTGCAGAGAGGAAGCTGCCTTGTGTGAGGCAGCTCCTTGCTATGCCTTGAATTAATAACCAGGATTCTGCCATGCCTTCTTCTCGGCATCGCTCAGGTTGGTTCCGTCGGGATTCTGCAGTGTGTCGATGAACTTCTGAGGAATAGGACGGTAGTTGTGGCGTTCCTGAACGTTAGGTGCAGCCTCTGGGTTGAAAGCCTTGGCACGCTTTACCAGCAGGTTGGTACGGCTCAGCTCTTCCCAGCGGTTCCACTCACCGAGCAATTCACGAGTACGCTCGTTGAAGATGAAATTGATGAGCCGTTCCTTTGTGTCGGTAATGCCCAGTTGTGTCAGGATGGCCTCATCTTCTGCTGGCAGCTGACTGTAGCTGGTAATCTGCAGGTTAGACGCATCGGTAGTACGGTCGATGCCAGTTGACAGATAATAAGTGTTCTTGGTGAGATAAGAAGCTTCAAAAGCTTGGATATTCGTCAGCCGGTCTTCTTTCTTGTTGTCGGCATTGGGATAGCATTTGCCAAGAATGGCAGCACCAGTAGAGTTCTTTGTGAAGGCCTGTGTACCATCAGAATAGTACTCGCGGTCCTCACCCTTTTTCCATTGGGCACGGGCGCGCAACTGGTTGACAGTGGCAATGGCATCGTCATAGGCTCCCAGACGAACCTGGCACTCGGCCTTGATAAGATAAGTCTCGCCCGAGCGGGCCATGATGACATCGCGGTGGGCGTCGCCTTTCTCTGCGGTACGCGAGCCGTCGTCGGTCTTGTTTATACCGCAGAATACATTCGACTGTGCGGGGTTGCCGTTCACACCGTAAGTGTTGAGCACATACTTGCCGCCCAGATAAACGGGGAATACATTGGGAACCCATTTGCCTGTCTCAGGATGAACGAAAGAGTGGGCAACGGCTCCGCGTCCGAAGGTGCCGTAAGTGCTCTCGTCCTTGAAGCGTGGGTCGTCTTTCTTGTTCAGGATGAACAGAATACCATTGTCGCCTAGACCAGGAACCTGACTCTCTTTTACGCCGTTTTCCTTGGCTACTACGGCAGGAGTCTTGCCCTTTGGAATGTTGTTCAGACCATAGACGGTCTTATAGGTTTTCCACATGCGTGAGTCATTCACGTTGTCGAAAATCTCGTAGGCATACTCCGTGGGGCGGCAGCGCTGGAAGTCCATACCACCAATGTATTGTCCGCGCTGTGTCCATCCGCCTGAGAAGTTGGAGAACTGCGGGTTGAAATAGTTATAGGTGCGGTTTCCAAAACGTCCCTGTGTAGAACTGGCATCGTTGTGCTCAGCCACCATAAGAATCTCGCTCAGTCCCTCGTTTGCACAGTCAACACCAGTCCAGTCGGCATAGAGCGAACGGTAGTCAGGAGCCAGTGGACAAGCCTTAATGACTTCGTTACAAAGCTCAACAGCACGGTTAAGGTCAGCTGCGGCGGGATATTTACTGTTCCAGCTGCTGCAACGCTCAGACTGTCTGTATAGCAGTGCCTTGGCCAGGAAGTGTGCTGCAGTGTAGCGTGTCCAAGATCCATTGCCACGGTTTTTCTTGGTGGGGAGTAGCTTATAGGCATTGTCAAAGTCGGATATAATCTGTCCGAGTGTTTCCTCCTCAGTGGCGCGCGGATAGAATCTTATGATAGAGTCAGCCTTCGTAGGCTCTGTTTGGATGGTTACAGCACCATACTGTGCAAAAAGCCTGTAGTAGTTGTATCCACGAAGGAAATAGGCTTCGCCCATGGCCTGGTTACGCTTGCTCTCGTCGGTAACGAGAGAAGCTCTCGAGAGCACTAGGTTGGCAGTAGATATACCATAATACATCTCGTCCCAAAGTGCAGATACGGCCGGACAGTTCTTGTTGGCGGCACCGAGCGCAGGTGTCAGGTCGAGTGGGTTGAGGCGGTTGTCATAAGTGTTCCAGCACTCCGAGGTGAGGTCTGCACCGTTGGTAAACTCGTCGGTTCCGTAGAGTGTGATGCCGTAAGCCCACTCATAGCCGAAGTGCCAGCGCAGGTTGGCATATAGTCCGGCGGCCATTGAAAGCGCACCTTCGCCCGTCTCTAGCAGTTCGTCTGTCAGCATGTGGCCAGAGTCTTCCTCCAAGAAACTGTCGGAGCAAGATGTGGTGCCGCTTAGCGATACGACACATAGGGCCGCAATCATTAATTTATTCATATATTTCATAGTCATATACTTTCTTTTGTTGAACATTGATTGTGAGAATTAGAAGTCGAGTTGCAGACCTACCGTGAAGCCCCTGTTGAAGAAGGTGGCACCCGTATCCAAGTCCATGAAGTCAACCGAAGAGTAGAGCATACCCAAGTTCTTGCCCTGAATATAGAGTTTTGCGCCGTGAATGCCAATCTTGTCACAGAGATTCTTGTCCAGGCGATAGCCCAGTGAGAGGTTGCGCACCTTGATGAATGAGGCATTCTTGAAACCAAGCAGACCTGCGTATGGATCGCCGCCCGACTGATTGTATATTGGTTTCTGCCAATCAGCATTGGGGTTGTCGGGAGTCCAGTAGTCAATCTCGCGCTGCTGATACATACCTAGCTGGCCTTCACCACCAGTACTGATCTTATACTTGAAACGTCCGAAAAGGTCGATGTTCAGTTCAAATCCCTTCCAGGTGAAAACATTGCTCCAACCGAGAGTCCAGCGCGGATTGCGGTTGCCTAGAATCACACGGTCGTTGGCATCAATCTTGTAGTCACCATCTTGATCGACAGGCTTTACGTTACCCACACCGAACTTGGCACCATTGGCATTGAATTTAGCCATTTCCTCGGCATCGCTCTCCTGCCACAGACCATCGGACTCGAAACCGTAGTAAACTGAAATGCTCTCGCCGATGAACCAAGCATTGTTGATATCGTCCTGCTTACCGTTGGCCAGCTCAACAATCTCGTCTTTCTGCCAGGCGGCATTGATGGTAGAGTTCCATTCGAAGTCCTTGGTCTGAACGGGAATGAAATTCAGCGTCAAATCGAAACCTTTGTTTTTGGTCTTACCCACATTGTCCATCATGGCAGGATAACCCGTCAGTGAGGGCAGCGACATCTGCAATAACAGGTCGTTGGTGCGAGAGGTATAGATATCGAGGGCACCATTGATGCGGCCGCGCAAGAAGCTGAAGTCGACACCAAAGTTCCACTGTGTGGTCTTCTCCCACGACAGATTCTTGTTTGGCAGTTTGTTGGAACCTGACGAGTAGTAAGGCTCGTTGGTCACGAGGATGAACGAATTGCCAGTGCTGAATGGCATCCAGTAGCCGCTGATGACACCCAGTGTTCCGTAGGGGCTTACTGAAGAGTTGCCGGTAACACCTACACCGAAGCGGAGTTTCAACTGGTCAATCCAACTCACGTCGCGCAGCCATTTTTCCTGTTCCATGCGCCAACCCAGGGCAAACGAGGGGAATGTACTCCACTTATTGCCTTTCGAGAGTACTGACGAACCGTCGCGGCGCACACTGGCGGTGAGCAGATAGCGGTCCATGAACGAATAGTTGATACGTGCCATGTATGACATCAGCTGGTTTTCGGTCAGACCAGTGCCAATGCCTACGCCATAATTAGTTTCGGTAATATCGACACCTGTTCCCATGTTGTTCCACTTGAAGGTGGGGAATGGATTTCCCTGTTCGCTCAGGCTGCTGCTCTCGGCATTGTATTTCGAGGCACTATGCAGCAGGGTGAGGCCGATAGTGTGGTCGCCCAGTGTCTTGTTGTACATCAGCATGTTGTCGAGTGTCCACGAGAAGTGGCGGTCGTCGTTGCGGCGGATGTAGTTCTTACCGCCCAGACGTGTAGCCGATGTGGCATCAAGGAAAATACCGTTGCGGCTGTAGCGGAAATCAGGACCGAACTGCATCTTATATACCAGTCCCTCTACTGGCTCGAAAATCTTGCCGAAGTCGATTTGTCCGTAGAAACTGCCCAAAGCACGGAAAACCTCGCGGTTATCATTCGATTTCTCCCACTCGTCAATCACGGTGTAGGTGTTGGTGGTCGAACCGCCTGGCATATTGATAATCTGCCCGTTCTCATCATAAGGCAGCGTGTAACGAAGAATAGCCTTAGCTGCACCGTAGATGTCGGTCGGACCGCTGCTCGACGACTGTCCTGTGCGCGAGAATCCATAGTCCTGTTTACTCCATGATGCATTGATAGATCCACCCATCTTGAACCATTTGGTGGCCTGGACGTCGGCAGTTACGGCAGCATTGTAACGCTTATACTCCTGACCTTTCTGAGTTCCTTCATTCTCAAGGTAGCCAAATGAGAAACTGCCCTGTAGGTCTTTGGTTCCACCTTGTGCGCGCACAGTGTGCTCCTGAGTAACGCCAGTACGTGTGACGAAGTCGGTCCAGTCGGTATCGGTCACTTTCGAACCGTCCCATGAGCCGCTGGCCCATCCTTGCTCAATGTTTTTCCATGCCACATCGTCGCCAGTGAAAATCTTCTTGTCGTTCTCCAGTGTAGGCTCATCGCCTCTTGGATAGTTGTTGTTATTTGAGTTGTAATAAGCCCAACGGCGCCATGTAATGTAATCGCTGGCATTGAAGGCAGGACTCTTGTCAACTATCTTCTCGAAGGTCATCGAGCCCGTGTACGTAAGCTGCAGCTTACCTTCCTTACCGCGCTTGGTAGTGATGAGTACTACTCCGTTGGCACCACGGCTACCATAGATAGCTGTTGATGAAGCATCTTTCAGAATGTCGATGGCCTCAATGTCACGTGAATTGAGACTCTCAATGCCGCCTGCACTCAAGGGAACGCCATCGACTACATATAACGGCTCATTGGAGGCATTGATAGAGCGGTTACCACGAATGCGGATAGACCCTAACGTACCAGGCCGCTCGCTGGTGGTGATGTCCACACCGGCAGCCTTTCCCTGCAAAGCCTCTATGGCATTGGCCACTGGGCGGGTGTTGAGCTGTTCCTCATTCACACGGGTCAATGCGCCCGTCACGTCCGATTTACGCTGAACGCCGTAACCAACGACCACCACTTCTTCAAGCTGGGCGGCATCTTCTTTCATGACGATGTCTAGGTTGCTTTTACCGGCTACTTTTACAATTTGTGACACGTAGCCCACATAACTGAACGTAAGAGATGCGTTGGGCGAGACAGTGATACTGAAGTTACCGTCTAAGTCGGTAATGACACCATTGTTGCCAATACCGTTTTCGGTCACCGTCACGCCAATCAGAGGTTCGCCACTCTCATCTTTCACGACTCCTGTAACCTTGTGCTTTTGCGCACCTTGCGCAAAGGTCTCTGCCGGTATGCCCATGAGCATGCCCAGACAAAGCATCAGCACGATGAAACTGTTTCTTTTTAGCATAGGTTTTTTTATTAATAGATGATTAGTTATATAATGAGATTTTGTTTCTTCGTTTTAGGTTTCTGTCGCAAAAGTAAAGAGTTTTCAAGTTCTTAATATATGAAAAATGTCCGATTATATGTCAAATTTGTCCTATTTACATAAAAATCTTTTTTTTTGAAGCACGGATTATCGGCAATGAGAGTTGAAAGAGTTGAGAACTGAGAGTTGAGAACTGAGAGGTATGATTACCTTTGCTATTGTCTAAACTCCCAAACTCCCATAGGCTATTGTCCAAACTCCCAAACTCCTAAACTCCCAAACTCCCATAGGCTATTGTCCAAACTCCCAAACTCCTAAACTCCCAAACTCCCATAGACTATTGTCCAAACTCCTAAACTCCTAAACTCCCAAACTCCCATAGACTATTTGCCCAACTCCACAAAAGCCCCCTCCAACTCTCCAAAGAAGAGAGCCAGTTGCCCCTGAAGCTGGGGAACATGCTGGAGAGCTAATCAATCTTTTTACTTTTCATTTGTCACTGGTGAGATTTGTTAGCATTTTTTTTGCTGTTTCATGGAAAATGACTACTTTTGCGACGTAGAAACCGACAGAGATGAAGAACTTCACATTATTATATATATAAATAGGAGAATAAAGCGATATGAGTTTAGAGAATAACAATCAGGGACAGCTGCAATTTGAGCTTCCTCAGAATGTTGCACAGGGCGAATATGCCAACTTCGCCATCATCACTCATTCGAGTAGTGACTTTGTGATTGACTTTGCGCGTGTGCTGCCGGGTGTGCCCAAGGCACAGGTGAAAAGCCGCGTGATATTGGCTCCTGAGCATGCCAAGCGTCTGCTGCTGGCCCTTCAGGAAAACCTGATGCGCTATGAGAGCGAGTTCGGTGTCATTAAGGTCCCCAACCAACAGCCTGCCCCGATAGCTCCCCTTAACTTCGGGAAGGGCGACGCCTGAGGGCTGGGACCATGGAATGATGATAATAGAAAGTTTCACTTAATTATTGAATAGTTATGAGAAAGATTTTTGCTTTGATGGCTGTGTGCGTCATGACGCTGACGGCCAATGCACAGGATGCTGTGGGTACGCTTTCGCTGAAGCCCATGGCAGGTATGACCATTGCTAACGTCGTAGGTGAGGATGCCGACGGTACCGATCCCAAGCTGGGACTGATAGCCGGTGGTGAGCTGATTTACCAGGCTTCAGAGATTTTTGCCTTGTCGGGCGGACTGCTCTATTCGATGCAGGGCTGTGCCGGTGACGGTGGCCTGAAGATGAAGCTCGACTATGTGAATGTTCCGCTGATGGGTAACCTTTATGTTGCCAAGGGCCTGGCTCTGAAGGCCGGTTTGCAGCTGGGTATCCTGACCAAGGCCAAGGCCTCGATGAAGGAAGGCGGTGTCAGCGCTGACGTGGACGTAAAGGATGCCATGAACTCGCTCGACCTGTCGATCCCCATTGGTATCAGCTACGACATCAACAACAGCTTTGTCATTGAGGGACGCTATAATTTCGGAATGACCAAGATAGGCAAAAAGTCGTATTCATTCATGGGTGAGCACTTCACCGACGACGAGAATAACGTGCGCAACAGCGTTATTCAGCTCACATTGGGCTATAAGTTTGCCTTGTAAAAGTCTAAAATATTGTTAACAAAGTCTATATCTTGCAAATTTCTGTAAGGTATAGACTTTTTCTTTTCCATTTAATTAGGTAAATTCGGAAATAGTTTGTACCTTTGCAGCCCAAATGCGGCCTATATACAGAGGGGCGCAGTGTAACTGTTTGAATATAAACACAATAATATATAAACAATAAAAATTAAAAAACTATGCCTACAATTTCACAATTGGTAAGAAAAGGCAGAAAGGATCTTGTAGACAAGAGCAAGTCGCCCGCGCTGGACGCATGTCCTCAGCGCCGTGGTGTTTGTGTTCGTGTGTACACTACAACCCCGAAGAAGCCTAATTCGGCAATGCGTAAAGTTGCCCGTGTTCGTTTGACAAACCAGAAGGAAGTGAACTCTTACATTCCCGGTGAGGGTCACAACCTGCAGGAGCACAGTATCGTACTGGTGCGCGGCGGTCGTGTAAAGGACCTGCCCGGTGTGCGTTATCACATTGTACGCGGTACATTGGATACCGCCGGTGTGGCCAACCGCACTCAGCGTCGTAGTAAGTACGGTGCCAAGCGTCCGAAGGCAGCTAAGAAGAAGTAATCTGCCGAAGCGCAACAAAACAAAAGGCTGCGGCTCTAATCCGGAGATGGCAATGAGCCGTAGGCCTTTACAAGACAAAGAAACCCAATTATCGTTTTGCTGGAGAAATAAGTTGACAGGTTGAGTAAATGCCCGAGTGTGGGCGTTGAAGAACAAAGAGTAACAGACAGCCCCAAGCAGAATTAACATTCAAAACAAAATGAGAAAAGCAAAACCAAAGAAGCGTGTGATCCTGCCGGATCCCGTCTTCAACGACCAGAAGGTCTCGAAATTCGTGAATCACCTGATGTATGACGGAAAGAAAAACACGTCGTACGAAATCTTCTACAAGGCCCTTGAGACCGTTGGTGAGAAGATGAAGAATGAGGAAAAGTCAGCTCTTGAGATTTGGAAGCAGGCTCTCGACAACATCACTCCGCAGGTGGAGGTGAAGAGCCGTCGTATCGGTGGTGCCACATTCCAGGTGCCCACTGAGATTCGTCCTGACCGTAAGGAGAGCATCTCGATGAAGAACATGATTTCCTTCGCTCGCAAGCGCGGTGGTAAAGGCATGTCGGAGAAGCTTGCCGCAGAGATCATGGATGCTTTCAACAATCAGGGTGGCGCATTCAAGCGTAAGGAGGACATGCACCGCATGGCTGAGGCTAACCGTGCATTCGCTCATTTCAGATTCTAATGGTATTAATATTAGGTAAAAAGATAAAATGGCAAAGCACGATTTAAGATTGACACGTAACATCGGCATCATGGCCCACATCGATGCCGGTAAGACTACTACTTCAGAGCGCATCCTTTTCTATACGGGTAAGACTCACAAGATTGGTGAGGTGCACGATGGTGCCGCTACAATGGACTGGATGGCTCAGGAGCAGGAGCGTGGCATTACCATCACCTCGGCCGCTACTACATGTAACTGGGACTGGAATGGTGAGAAATACAAGATCAACCTCATCGACACTCCGGGACACGTTGACTTCACTGCTGAGGTAGAGCGCTCGCTGCGCGTGCTCGACGGAGCCGTAGCTACTTACTCTGCCGCCGACGGTGTGCAGCCTCAGTCGGAGACTGTATGGCGCCAGGCCGACAAATACATGGTTCCGCGTATCGGTTACGTGAACAAGATGGACCGCTCGGGTGCTGACTTCTTCGAGACAGTACAGCAGATGCGCGACATTCTGGGTGCTAACCCTGTGGTGATTCAGGTGCCCATCGGCGCTGAGGAGAACTTCAAGGGTGTGGTTGACCTGATTAAGATGAAGGCTATCCTCTGGCACGATGAGACCATGGGCGCTGAATACGACGTGGAGCCGATTCCCGCCGACCTCGTGGACGAGTGCGACGAGTGGCGTAACAAACTGCTGGAGGCAGCCGCTGATTATGATGAGGCACTCATGGAGAAATACTTCGACGATCCCGAGTCGATTACTGAGGAGGAGATCATTGCCGCCATCCGTAAGGGTACCGTGGCTATGGAGTGCACTCCTATGATCTGCGGCTCATCGTATAAGAACAAGGGTGTGCAGCCTCTGCTCGACTATGTTTGCGCTTTCCTTCCCTCACCCGTTGACGTTGAGGTGGTGCAAGGTACCAACCCCAATACCGACGAGGAAGAGGACCGCAAACCTTCTGAGGATGACCCCACAGCCGCTCTGGCCTTTAAGATTGCCACCGACCCGTATATGGGACGCCTGGTGTTCTTCCGCGTCTACTCTGGTAGCGTGAAAGCCGGTTCGTATGTGTACAATCCCCGTTCGGGCAAGAAAGAGCGTATCAGCCGTCTGTTCCAGATGAACTCGAATAAGGAGATTCCCATGGAGTCGATCGACGCCGGTGATATCGGTGCCGGTGTAGGCTTCAAGGATATCCGCACAGGTGATACTCTCTGCGATGAGAGTGCTCCTATCGTGCTCGAGTCCATGACCTTCCCCGACACAGTGATCTCGATTGCCGTGGAGCCGAAGAGTCAGGCCGACATCGCCAAGCTCGACAATGGTCTGGCCAAGCTGGCCGAGGAAGACCCGACCTTCACCGTGCATACCGACGAGCAGAGCGGACAGACCGTGATCTCGGGTATGGGTGAGCTGCACCTCGATATCATCATCGACCGCCTGAAGCGTGAGTTCAAGGTGGAGTGCAACCAGGGTAAGCCTCAGGTGAACTACAAGGAGGCCATCACCAAGACCGTTAATCTGCGCGAGGTCTACAAGAAGCAGACTGGTGGACGCGGTAAGTTTGCCGATATCATCGTAAACATCGGTCCGGTTGACGACGACTGGAACGTGAAGGAGAACGGCGGACTGCAGTTTGTCAACGAGGTGAAGGGCGGTAACATCCCCAAGGAGTATATTCCTGCCATTCAGAAGGGCTTCGAGGAGGCTATGAAGGCTGGTATTCTGGGCGGTTATCCGATGGACACCCTGAAGGTTGTCGTTGTCGACGGCTCGTTCCACCCGGTAGACTCTGACCAGTTGTCGTTCGAGCTTGCTGCCCGCAATGCCTACAAGAACGCTTGCACCAAGGCAGGCCCCGTGCTCATGGAGCCCATCATGAAACTCGAGGTGATCACTCCCGAGGAGAACATGGGTGACGTGATTGGCGACCTGAACAAGCGTCGCGGACAGGTAGAGGGCATGGAAGAGGCCCGTAGCGGCGGCCGTGTCATCAAGGCTATGGTTCCCCTGTCGGAGATGTTCGGCTATGTTACAGCCCTGCGTACCATCACCTCAGGACGTGCCACCAGCTCAATGGAGTACGACCACCACTCTCCGCTGTCAAGCACAATTGCCAAGGCAGTGCTGGAGGAGGTTAAAGGCCGCACAGACCTGGTATAAGTAAATAAGGGAGCGCCGTTGAGCAAATGACTCTTTAGCGGTGCTCCTCATGATACAAATAATAAAGTTTAATTAAAAAAATTATTTCACAATGAGTCAGAAAATCAGAATCAAGCTGAAGTCTTACGACCACAAATTGGTTGACAAGTCAGCAGAGAAGATTGTGAAGGCCGTGAAGGCTACCGGTGCTATCGTCAGCGGTCCTATCCCCCTGCCTACACACAAGCGTATTTACACCGTGAACCGTTCTACCTTCGTCAACAAGAAGGCCCGCGAGCAGTTCCAGCTGTCTAACTACAAGCGTCTGATCGACATCTACAGCTCAACAGCTAAGACCGTAGACGCCCTGATGAAACTCGAACTCCCCAGCGGTGTTGAGGTTGAAATCAAAGTATAGTACCAGCATTCAACGCATATATAATAGCAGCGCATTCCAGTCGGGAATGCGCTGTTTTTGTTTGCATAGAAAGAATGGGTGGCGGAGGCGAGTGATTATAGCCTCACTTCCGGCACCACTAAGCCATCGAATAGGTTGATGATGCGCTGGGCATAGCCCGCATCTCTCTCCGAGTGAGTCACCATCACAACGGTAGTACCTTCCTGGTTGAGTTGTGTCAGGAGTTGCATCACTTCCAGACCGTTCTTCGAGTCGAGGTTACCTGTGGGCTCGTCGGCGAGGATCAGCTTGGGGTTCATCACCACGGCGCGGGCAATGGCGACACGTTGCTGCTGACCGCCCGAGAGTTGTTGGGGGAAGTGGTGTGCGCGATGGCTGATAGCCATACGGCGCAGCACCTCTTCCACGCGCTGCTTTCGCTCCTTCTTAGGAACGCCCAGATATGTCAATGGCAACTCAACATTCTCTTCTACGTTTAACTCGTCAATCAGGTTGAAGCTCTGGAACACGAAGCCTATCTGCCCCTTGCGTACAGCCGTGCGCTGGCTCTCCTTCAGCGTGCCTACCTCCTGTCCGTCGAGCCAATATTTTCCGCTGGTGGGGTTGTCGAGCAGGCCCAATATATTTAATAAGGTGGACTTGCCACAACCCGACGGCCCCATGATGGCCACGAACTCACCTTTGTTCACTTCGAGCGATACACCGCCCAGTGCAACGGTCTCCACCTCTTCCGTGCGGAACACCTTCTGAATGTTTTCTAACTTAATCATCATAATATGTTGTTTTAATTGTTTTGAAGTTTCGGATGAATTACCAATCAACGAATGCCATACTTGTCACATTCTTCTGCCATAGTTGGATGCCCTTTCTTGATATAGTGATAGACATCACTGAGTGTCTGCACCTCACCTTTTGTCCTCTTGTTGATTCGTTTCAGGAATGTGTTATCAAACATCTTAGGCTCGATGTGAGGAATGGAAAACTCATTGACGGGACGAAAGAAGATGATGCCATCTATGCGGTCGCCAAGGCTTTCGTCGGCACGGTGTGGACTGCCGTTATTTTTGCATAGCATCCTTTCGCTATATTGGAAATGGAAAAAGTCAGAAACAAGAATGTCGGCAAAGGGGCTTCCTGTAATGTCGAAACCTACAGGGCGGTTGCCATTACAGCGGAAGACTTCGTCAGCAAGACCATCGCCGCAACGTTCCCATCGGAAATCATCGGCTGTCGGGATGTAGCCGTTGCTGCCCATGAGTCCACCCCAGAGCTTGATAGTGAAAACCTTATACGGATAGAGGACTGAGAGTATCTTACCCGCTGTAGACTGAACGTGGTACATTCCCATCTTCGAATTATACGATGAATGAAATTGTCGCATTGTGTGGCTTGCCCCTGCGTAGTAGAGCACCTTGCGATTTAATCCGATATAGCTTGCAATCTTGTTTGCCGTTGACTGGTCGCGGCTTAGCGTGTACTCATATTTGTCTCCGTCAAGTAGTTGTAGCATGTAGGGAGGATCAAGCAAGAGCAGACGGGTGAACTTGCCTTGTGCTTTGTTGTAACGCCACAAAGCCTTCATGTCCTCCACAGCCTCCTTATATGGCCATCCGTAAGTATCGGGGGCATTGCGAAGAATCTGCAACGCCAAATCCTCGCGGAAGGTTTTCGACATCATCAGTGTGTCGGCTTTCTTCTGGTCTATGCTGTTGCCGCTTTCCCACGCAAGCGCATCAATGTGAAGAGTCGTATCGTTGGCAGCGTGGTCGAGATAGTCGGCCAGAAATTGCATGTGGTCTTTCACCCAATGGTCTTCACCTAACAGCACGGCGTTGTATTGCTTTATCTTCTGCGTAAGGTAGTCGAAGGGTGAAGTGGTCTGGCTTTGAATGAACGAAAGATAATCCTTTTGCTTTCTTGTTCGCTCATCGGTCTGTGCAATAACAAATGTCACTACCGCCAACATGGCCAGAAGGAGCAGGAGTCGTTTGTCGTGATTCATGTGTCTCATTTTTTCTTTGTGGTAGAAAGCTACATTATTATTCTGTCTTTAGATAATTCACAGGATTACTGGTTGCTACGCGATAGGTCTGGAGCAGCACTATGGCGGCAATGACGAGCAGCACGAACAGTGCACAGGCGGTGAAGACAAACCATGAGAGAGAAATCTTGTCGGCAAACTGCTCCATCAGCATGCGGCTGAAATACCAGCCCAAAGCGATGCCAACGATGATGGACGGAATGGCTATCAGCGCGATGCTCCGCAGGAACAGCCCCTGCAGTTCGCTAACGCCAGCACCCATCACCTTGCGGATGGCCAGTTCGCGGGAGCGGCGCTGCACCTCGTCGCGCACATAGCCTATTAGTCCAATCAGCGTAATCAGCAGCGATGCCAGGCAACCTATCATGATGAGGTCGCGGGTGTGCTTCGTCTCTTGGTAACTGTCAGCCAGTTCGTCGGAATAGCGTTTCACCAAGAATTCGGCTTTGGGATAAAGGCGGTCACAGAGTTGTTGCACCTTGGCGAGATTCTCAGGTGTGAGGTCGTAGAACCGCACAAGAATATACTTGGCATAGATATTGCCGTTGAACATCATGGCCGGGCGGTCATCGATGTTGGTAAGGGTGCCAAGTGTGAAATCCTTGACGACCGCAGATATGGTAAAGACCAGTTCGTCGTTCCATTCGGTGCTGACGATGCGCTGTCCGATTACACTCTCCCATCCGGTGTGAGCTTTCAGCTGCTTGGCAAACCGCTCATCGACAATCGTCTCCGTCGTCCAGCCCGGATGCTCTATCCGTTTGGGCAACTTGCCTTGAACCACCTTGAGACCCATAGTCTCTACGATGCTTGGTTCCATCCAGTAGAGGCATCCAAAGTTGAACAGCATCTCCGGCTTACCCGGCAGCATCACGTTGTTGCCGCTCTGGTGTTGCAGAAAAAGTGAATAGGCGGTTGAGGAGGACTTGACGCATGGCAGTTTCTCAATCTCGCGGGCCAGGGTATAGGTGGAGTCCGAGCGCTCGGGAATTTCTATATAGGCCACGTCCTTATACTCATAGCCCAGGTCGCGATTGAGCATATAGTCGTACTGCCGATAGATGGTGCTGAGGATACACAGCAGCATGGTGCTCAGCACAAACTGGAAAGCCAGCAGTGACAGTTTCCACGTGCGTTTGTTCTCTGAAAACAGCCGATAGGCATAGACCATCGGGATGCGCGAGTAGATATAGCCAGGCAGTACACCGCAGCAGAAGAGCACAATGACGCATACCAATATCAACACCAGAAGGGTCTGTGTGGAGAACAGTGTTGCGACGCTGACGCCTATCAAATCGCGAATCCAGTCTTGGCCAGTCCAAAGGAGTAGTGCCATGACTGCTAAAGCCACAAGCAGGAGCACTGCGGCCTCCCTCATCGTGGTTAGGTAAAACTCGTGTTTGGGTGCTCCCAGCACCTTGCGAATGGCAACGAGTCGGGCCCGTCCTACCATCGTGCTGATGACCACAAGGATATAGTTCATCACGGCCGTGAAAAGCATCACTAAAGCAACGATGGCGAGGATGATACAGGTGGTGCGAACCGTCTCGTTTTTCATGCGGTTCCCGCTCACAGGGTTAAACACGAAGCGGAAGTCCTCAATGCCAGCCACTTTCAGCTCCTCCCACGGCAGTTGTTCTTTCAGCATTTTGTCCATCTTCTGCTCCACCTTCTTTATGTCAGCATCGGCACGCAGCTTGACGTAAGAGTGATAGCGGTCGTTGCCTAACAGTTGGCTGGTGCCGTCGAAAGCGTAGAGACCGATGCTGGAGAGCGACATCACGATGTCCAGCCTGCTGAACGTCGAGTTCTCATCGTAGTCCTCAAACACGCCTGCTATCATCATCGGTTTGTCTGGATGGGCAATGTAGCAGAACGTCCGTCCCACCATGTCGCCACCCATGCGCTCATTTAGCCGGCGACTGATCAGGCATTTCCCTTTAGTGGAAAGAATGGCCTTAGCATCGCCGCGCAGGATGGGTGTGGCGAAAATGTCGAAGAAGCACGAGTCGGCCAGCGCAGAATTGGAGAATGTCCATCGGCTGCCGTCCTCCAACACGAGTTTCTCATCCTCAAACTGGTAGGTCCACCGTGTGCCCACCTCTATCTCAGGTATATATCGGCATAGCGCAGTGATGGCACCGCCCGGTGTGTTTGAGAAGTCCTTGCTGTCTTCGCCTTTCTTCTTAAACGTTTCTGAAAGTTCGTAAACACGCTCCTTGTCCACGATGCAACGGTCGTAGTTCATCTCCAACTGCACCTTGGCTATCAGCACTAATCCGATTGTCAAGCCAATGGATAGGGAAATGATTTTGATAAAGGTTCCTTGACCTTTCTTATTACTCATGATGATTCATTTTTACGATTTGACGATGCAAAGTTAAGGCAATAAAACAAATCCGCCAAGGCCGCAGGCCCTGGCGGAAGCTGATTGTCTAAAAATTAGACAGTTCGGCGTATGATTTTTAGACACTGAGGCTTGTCCGGCTGTCGTTTACAGGTCTGTCACTTCAAGGTCGTCTGGCACTGCTCTCGTCTTTTGGGTCATTATAAAAATGTGTATTCAGACGAAATGGCGCGGCGCATGCGCAGGATGTCGTGGACGTTGTGGATGATGCTCATCGTGCCGAGGCTCAGTAGCAGGGCGAGGACGGTGGCCGAGAGGAGGCGGGAGTTCTGGGCGAGCCACTGCAAGAGCCCCGACTGAACACGGACGGTGAACAGGGGCACGTCGGCAGGCATCGACAACACGAAAGCCAGGGTGACGGCTCCGCTGACGAGGCCCACGACAAAGGCGGCAACCATCGCCAGTTTGTAGCGGCGAAGCGTGGCCTCCTGATGCTGGCGGACATATTCCACGACATCGAGGCGGCGGGTGAGTGTGGCCATGAAGTCGGCCTTATCATCGAAATGCGGTTGCTGGGCGAGGAAAAGTTCCTCAAGGGCTTTGTCTTTTGTCATAACTTCAGTATCTCCTTGCAGTTTACTCATAACTTCAGTCTTTCTTTCAGTTTGTCACGGCCCCGCGAGAGCTGCTTCTTCACGGCATCTTCCGAGGTGTCGGTGATGGCGGCTATCTCCTTGATGTCGTAGCCGCTGAGATAGTAGAGTGTGATGGCCGACCGCTCCTTGGGCGGCAGGGTGCGCAGGGCGAGGTAGAGGCTCTGGTGCTCGAAACTGCCGTCAGCGGTATTGGGGCTGACGAGCGTCCGCGCCTCGTCGAGCGTCGCGACCGTTCGCAGGCTTGCCCTGTGGTTGAGGAACGTGTTGTGGGCAATCTTGAAGAGCCACGAGCGGAAGCGGCCTCGGTCCTGATAGCCTGCCGACGAGAGGTAAGCCTTCACCAGTGCGTCCTGCGCCAGGTCGTCGGCATCGCCCTTATTGCCGCAGCAGAGGGCGAGCAGGAAGCAGCGAAGTGCCTCCTGCTCACGCTCTACCAGGGTGAGGAACTGCTCGCGTGTCACTTGTTCTCGGCTTGCATTACCAGTAACTGCTCCTCTGCTTCCATCTCCTTGGCGAGCATTCGCTTGCCTACATAATAGCTAACAAGGAAAGCAATGCCTATGCCCGAAAGAACTGCTCCGAATAGGCTGAATTGTTGAAGGGCTGCAGTCGGCATTCCGCCAACAAAGGCCTGAACGATGCAGAAGCCTATCAAGGCAACACCGAGGAAAGTAATGATACTGCCCCACTGTAGCTTTGCCAACAATTTCTCCTTCAGCAGTTTCTTCTTGGGCGAAATCTTCTTCATCAGTTCTTCAATGTCCATATCGGGGTTCTTCTCGATGGCGGCCAGCACAATCTGTGTGCGCTGGTTGGTCTCGTTCATTGATTTGCGGATAGCAAGCCACACGACCATGATGGGCAGCACGCATCCACAGGCAATAGGTATTAAGATGGCAACTAATTCTTTCATAATTCTTTCTTCTTTTTTATTGTTATACTTTTGTTTTCTTGAACCGATTCACTATAATAACAGTTCAGAAAGACAAAAGGTGACGTCGGAAAGGAAATTTGACGAAATACCCTTTGACGTTTCATCTTAATGCTGACTTCAAAATATTCTTCAGCAGATACGTGGCATTCTGATTGCGGGCCACGCCCTCGGTGAGGCGATAGGTGTAGGTGATCTCGTCGGAAAGCTGAATCTCGAAGCAATAGTTGTGGAAGCGGGAGGGATACTGCTCCTGCATCTTCGAGAGCTCCAGGTCGTGGGTGGCGATGATGCCTGTGATGGGGAGTGATGTGACGGACTGGAGGAAGAGGCGCGAGCCGTTGAGCTTGTCGAGCGAGTTGGTGCCCTTCAGGATTTCGTCGAGGATGATGAGCGTGTGGCGGTTCTGCCGGCAGGTCTCGATGAGCTGTTGCAGCCGTAGCAGTTCGGCATTGAAGTAGCTGATGCCGTGGGCCAGGTCGTCGGTGGTGCGCATGCTGCTGAACAGTGAGAAGAGCGAGACGCGCAGGCTGTCGGCAAAGACGGGCATACCACAACAGGCCAGCACATAGTTGATGCCGATGGAGCGGAGGAAGGTGCTCTTGCCCGCCATGTTCGCGCCGGTGATGATGTAGTAGCGGCGGTCGGCGATGGTGAAGTCGTTGCGCACGGCCTTCACGCCGAGGAACGGGTGGCAGAGTCCGCGCGCCTCGTAGACCACCTCGTCGGCATCCACCAGTTCAGCGTCCGTGGCCGCCGGCTCGTTGTAGCGGAACGTAGCCAGCGACGCCAGCGCGTCGAAATGGCTTACGGCGGCTATCCATTCATCGATATGCCCCATATATCGGTCTTGCCAGAGTAGGAAGCGGTGCACGATGAAGTAGTCAGCCAGATAGAGGGCATTGGAGATGGGCACCCAGACCTCGTTGCGCTGGTCGAGGGCGTTGATGATGCCCTTCAGCAGTCGGAAGGACTTGAGCGCATCCTGCTTGTCGGCCGACAACTGGCGGATGATGTCGCGCCCCTCCTGGCTCTTCAGGTCGGCGGTCACAATCAGCATGATCATGTTGACATAGGTGCTCAGTCGCGGCAGGATGATGTTGATGCTTTGATTGATACGTTTCAACGTTCGGCCAAAAAGCAGATAGACCGTCAGAATCTGCAGTAGCACCCAGAGCATGGGCAGTGCGCCAGACAGCGGGCCAAAGATGACTCCGGCCAGCAGTCCGTAGAAGACAATGATGCTTCCGACGGCTGCAATATGAGTAAGGCGATGGGCGGCAAGGCGGGATACCTGCATCTGCCGCACTGCGTGCAGGGCTTCCAGAATGTCGGCCGTGTTAATCTGCCGTCCCTTGCCTTGCGCCATGAATGTCGTCCGCAAGGGTTCTTTTTTCGACAACTCACGGTTGGCCTCGCGTCGCGCCTCTATCTCGTCAATGGTCCTCACCCGCGTCTCGGCCAGTTCCTTTGCCAGGAAATCGCTGCCGCCGGTAGTGACGGTGCGGTTGATGCGGTGGAAGAGCGACTGCGGCCCGAAGATGTCGAGGTCGAGCGTGAACGCATGACGGGGATTCACGTATTGCTCTCCCGACGCAAAACCGGAGAAATCGCCGTCGAGATAGTTCAGTTCCTTCTGATAGACGCTGCGCAGGCTCTCCTTCTCTTCCGCCATCCGGCTGTTCCTACTGTCTCGCCAGCGTATGGCCACGTAGGCAGCTATGAACAATACCGCCACCACCAGCGCCGCCACGTTGCTCCACATCGTATAAGCCACGACGCAACCAACAGCCAAGGCAATAGCCGATAACTCCAGCACCACCACCAGCCGGTTATGCCTGTTCAGCTGCCGGATTTCCTCCGTCAGCGTCTTGATGCGCTCGGTGTAAAGTTCCCTTGGAGTCAGAGCCTGTCTGTATTGCTTGTGAATCTCTGTCATGATTGCTACAGATTATCTTTTGGGGGCAAAGGTACAATATTTCCTTGAATGATGAGCAGGAAGTCTGCTGCCAAGGCTACCACTGAAGGTGGCGGAAGTTAATGATGCCATTATCCGTCTGGGTACTCTCCTGCGTGCCGTCGTAAACAACCGTTGTCTTTAGCAGTCGCTCCTTCAGCAAAGGTCGCAGGTAGTTGAGGTTTGCAAAGAAGTCTGCGTTCCACGTCTGAGCGGACTTGATCTCGTATGCCTCCACAAGATTGGGTGGCAGAATGCGCAGCACGTCCACCTCGCGCTGGCTCTTGTCGCGATAGAAGAACAGTTGCTGCATGTTGTTGCCTCGGTTCAGGTCGAGCTTCATCATGTCGTTGATCACCATGTTCTCGAAAAGCGCGCCTCTCAGCGGATGGACATCCATCTGCAGCTCCGTACTGATGCCTAACAGGAAAGCAGCCAGTCCCGTGTCGTAGAAATAGAGTTTTGGCGTCTTCGTCAGCCGCTTGCCGATGTTGGTGTAGTATGGGTGCAGCATATAGACCACATAGGAAGCAGCAAGGATGCTGAGCCAATGTTTAATGGTTGGTACACTGACGCCAACCTCATTTGACACAGCCGACGCATTGAACTCTTGGCCTACACGGCTGGCACACAAGCGAATGAATGTCTGGAATGCCTGCAGGTCTTTCACGTTGATGAGTGTACGCACATCGCGCTCTATATAAGTAGTATAGTAATTGCTTAGCAGTTGCTGGCGTAGCAACTCGTTGTCAGCTGTCCACACAGCGGGGAACCCACCATAGAGTAGCATCTTCGACGTGCTGGCCTCTGGTTGATATGTCATAATCTCAGCCGTACTAAGGGGAAGAAGCGAATAGACGGCAGTACGCCCGGCCATCGATTGCGTAATTTTCTCCATCAGCGCGAAGTTATTGCTGCCTGTCACAATGTAGTGGTGCTGGTCGGTACCCTGAAAACGGTCTTCATCGACCGTGACCTGCAAATACGAAAAGATGGTGGGGTAATGCTGTGCCTCGTCTATGATGACCCCCTTCGGATAGCGATTGAGAAAGGCCACAGGGTCAGCCTGTACATCTGCCAACGTAGCAGCATGCTCAAAGCTGACGTATGGCAGCTCTGGAAATTGCTCACGGCACAGCGTGGTCTTACCTGATTGGCGCGGTCCGGTCAGCGTAATGATGGGCAAAACACTAAATACATCAGAAAATGACGATGCTAACGTTCTGTTTATTAAAGTCTTACTCATGCAGTGGACAAATTTAAAGTTGGACTTAAAATTTGGCCAAAGGTACAACTTTTCTTTCAAACCACCAAATATTTCGGGCGAAATCTATCCATACGCAGGTAGATTTCGCCCGTTTAGTTACTCCGTCTTGATATTCTTTACGGGATTCTCAGAAGCAGCGCGCCAACTCTGGATGATGACGGTGAGCAGGCTGATGACGAAGCAGACCGAGCCGGCAACAGCGAATATCCATGGGCTGAGTGCGATGCGATAGCTGAACTGCGAGAGCCAGTCGTTGCCTATATAATATATAATAGGTATAGCGATGACGAAGGCCACGACAACGTAGACCATGAAGCGGCTGAGCAGTCGGAACAGCACCTCGCTGCTCGTACCTCCGAATGCCTTGCGCACAGCAATCTCCTTACGGTGATGCTGCAGGTAGTAGGTAGACATAGCCAGCAGTCCCAGCATGGCGATCATGAAGGCCACGACGGTGAACACTTCAACCATAGAAAGAATGCGGTACTCCTTGTCGTAGCAGGAGCGCAACTGGTCGTCGAAGAAATTGAAGTTGTTTTCCATATCACGCTCAAACACCTTCCGATAAACCTCGCCTACCTGCCGTTTTGCCTCGTCCTTGTCACCCTGATAGCGCATCATCAGGCAGTATTTGATGAGTGGCTCTTTATAGAGTTGTACCATCTGAGGGCGCCCCTCGTATGTGGTTTCCAGAATGTTGTGCAGATGCACTGGTTCTATCAGTCCGTCAATTTGTGTCAGCTCGGAGTTCTTGCTGAAACGGAATGCACGGGCTTCAGCAGGCAGTCCGTGCAACGCCAGGGCGTTGGGTGTTACGTAAGTCTTGACACCATTAGGGCCTGTTGTGCCGTAGTCGGTGATGATCTTCAGGTCGAGCATTCTCATCCACGATTCCGTCTCACGGAACTGTTGCCAGGCAATCGTTCGCCCGTCTATCTCGTATGTGTTGTTGCTGCCGGCATGTAACGGACTGCCCAGTCCCAAAGCGGCATCCTCTACGCACGGCAGTTTTCGCACCTCGTCAAGCAACAATGTCATCCGGGGGTCTCCAAATTGCGTGGCGCGTACCTCCATCAGCCGCTCGTGGTTGTAACCTAAGGGGGCATTGACCAGATGGCGCATTTGCAGCATCATTGTCAGTGCCACGGCAAGCAGCACCATGGTGATGACATGCTGGAAGATGATGGAGAGCGCCTGTCCTGAGGTCCGCCATCTGCGCAATGAAGCGATTTGGGGCGTGCCTTTCACAATGTCGATAGGACGCGCTTTCGAGATATGCCATGCCGGTCCGATGCCAGCCACCAAGCCTAACACCAGGGCAAAGGCCACCAAGCCGCAGATGACAACAGGCGAGAGTAGATCTGCTGACTGGATGATGTCTATCTGGAGGCCCGAATCTTCGTCAATCCACGTCATACCTGTGCTTACAGAGCGAAGCATCTGGTTGGCATAGGGTACGGCTAGCAGCACCAGCAACACGGCCAGCAGCAGTGAGGCGAGCGATAGCAGAATGCTTTCGGCTATCAGCCGTGCGACAACCTGCCATCGTTGGGAACCCAACAGACGGCGCATAGCCATCTCGCGCATGCGGAATCGACTTTGTGCAATGGTTAGGTTAATGTAGTTCATCACAGCAAAAAGCAGGATGATGAGGCCACCCAAGAAGAGCATCTGCGACTGCTTATGGTCGCCACGGATGGTAAAGGGTGCAGAGTTGATATTGGAGAAGTAGAGTTCCTTGAGGGGTTTGAGTTGCAGATGGGCCTGCCCGAAGATGCAGTCGGGTTTAAACAGCCATACATTCTGGGCCATCACCTGCTGCATGGCCTCTTGACTTTTCGTCAGATCTGCCCCTTCGCGAGCCATGAAATAGACGCTCCAATTTCCGTAAGAACTCATGGTCTGGTCATTGTAGACTCCATTTACTGCTGGAAAGTGCTGTGCCTGCACCACAATGTCCACAGGGCGTAGGTAGGTATGGTTCAGCGGTTTCATCACACCGCAAACGGTGAATGTCACTGTATCGCGCAGCACAACTGTCTTGCCCATAGGATTGGAGTCGCCAAAGAGCATCGTTGCCATATCCTCGGTTATCACGATGTCCTCCGGGCGAGTAAGCACCGTCTGGCGGTCGCCCATCGTGAGGGGGAAGTCGAAGATCTGGAAGAATGACGCATCGGTAAACATCGCCTGAACCTCTTTTCTCTCCTGATTGCCCAGTGTCACTGTCTCCCTCTCACTGGCAATAGCACACGAGGCCTCCACATCAGGAAAACGCGGACAGAGTAACTGTTGCATTGTCCAATGGCCCGCTTCCTCTGTTTCATTTTCCTTTTCAAAGTAATTGCACGCCACGTAGATGCGGTCGGCATTCTTGTGCCATCTGTCGCGGCCAAACTCCATCTGTGAATAAAGGCCGATGATGATGACAAAGGCTAACGAAACAGAAAGGCCCACTACATTGATCAGCGTATAAACCTTATTGCGCGAAAGGAATCTGAAATAACTTTTCATATTATTCCGTTTTGACGATTTACTATTTACGATTTGTTGCTGCAAATTTAAGGCAATAAAACAAATCCGCCAAGGTTTTTGGCCCTGGCGGATGCCGATTGTCTAAAAATTAGACACTTTGGCGTATGATTTTTAGACAGTCTTCAGAACTGATAGCCGATGGAGAGGTCTGCCGAGATGTTCTTGGGGTAAGCGCCTAAGAGGACGGCGGTGGCGGCGTTACCCACAGGATTGCCCATAAAACCGGCATTGCAGACTTTTGTCAGTCCGACGGCTACGTTATAGCCGATGATGATGTGGCCGACCGTCAGGTCCATGCCGCCGTACGCACCAGCATCCCAACGGTTGAACGACGGATAGCGCACCTTGCGGCTCTCCTTGTCGTAGGCACATGAGTTGAAATCGAAGGGACGGCTGAAGTGGTTCACGCCGAATGTCTCGCTGTGATCGGTGTTCAGCACGTTCATGTGGGTCTTGCCACTTAGTCCATAGGCCACGTAGCCGCCACTGCGGAAGGTGAGGAAGCAATCTTTGCCCAATCTCAGGCGGGCAGCCATCTGTAACGGCAGCTGCAGGTAGTCGAGCCGTGTGCCATACTGTGCCTCCATGATTTGCTCATTGCCGTAGAAGCCATCAAACTTCCAACCTTTCCTCGCGAATTGGAGGGAAAGCTGGAAGCGCCAGACGCCATTCTTCGACAGTCCGATGTCGGCTCCGCCACCTACGTGGAATCCCACTCGGTCTTTGATATTAGTTACACCTGCGAAGACGGTGGAATAGCCGATGCCGCCACGTGCCTGCCAGTGAATGTCCTGACCGCTTGCCATAAGGGGAAGTGCGCAGAGCACTGCTCCAATCATTGCTTTTCTTAGTTTGTTCATGATATCTTTTTTATATTGATTGTATTCTGTCAGAGTAAACTCGCAAAAGAAAAGTTCTTGCATGTGGCGGTGTTAAAAATCTTTAAGTTTCGTATATTCCCAACTATTCTCGTAGTTCAGGAGTTCAGACAATACCGTCTGGAGTCCTATAAGTCCGTAGAAGATATCGATGTGTCTATTGATTCAGCATAACAGTGAAATAACCGTTTATTGTTTCAGCTTCATACAGAGAAAAGTGTCCTGTCTATGCGTACAGATGCTTTGTACTGTGTGTACAGATGCTTTGTAGCCTCACTACCAATGCTTGGTAGCCTGGCTACCGGTGCTTGGTAGCGTGCGTACCAACGTTTGGTACTGCCAGTACCAAAACTTGGACTTGATTTTGGTACTGAGATTTAACATTTTTTTGTTTGTACTTAACGATTTTGACAGACTACTTGTAGCCTTATTCACCTTAACGGTTGAGTCTGATGAAACTTATTTTTAATTCACGTTGATTCTTCTTTACGTTATTCATTTGAAGGTTCGGAGGTACGAGGGGGCGAAGACTTGTCACTCCGTCTTGATGCTATTGATGGGGTTCTCGTTGGCAGTGCGCCAGCTCTGGATGATGACGGTGGTCATCGTGATGACGCCTACCATGAGCAAACTGAGCGGGAATATCCACCAGTAGACTGGCGTGCGCTCGGCGAAGTTCTCCAACCACTGACGGCCGAGATACCACGCTATAGGAGCGGCAACGATGAAACTGACTGCGATCAGCCAGGTATAGTGGCGACAGAACATCAGCAGAATCTCCTTTGTAGAAGAGCCAAACACCTTGCGGATGCCAATCTCCTTGCGGCGATACTCCGTCTCGAACATGGTCATGCAGAACACACCGATGAAAGCAATGATAAGACAGATGGCGGAAAACCATCCCACCTGCTGAATGAAGCGGAACTCTTCTTGATAAAGATCCTCCAGTTTCTGGTCGAGAAACTTGGCCTCCACCTGTTCACCACTGCCCATTCTGGTCAGTATATCGCTGATCTGCCGGCGGAGATTGACCTTGTCAATACCCGCAGCGACACGGATGTTGACAATGCCCAGCCGGTCGCCCCACTCCTTGAATGACTCGCCCATAATAACGAAAGCCAACGGCTCCTGATGACGGTCCTTGCGAGTGGACGCATATCGGATGTCCTCGCAGACGCCGATGACGGGGAAGTCATTGTCCAACAGCTTTTTGTCCATCTCTACCCAGGGCCACTGACGGCGGGCCGCCTCGTTGATGATGTAGCAGTCGCCGTCGTGCTCTGTGAAGTCGCGGCCCTCTATGACCTTGATGCCCATGGTGCGAAGGTAGCGCCAGTCGACGGGCATACTGGTGAACGTGATTCGATGGTCATTATCACCACGTCCCCACCCCATGTAGTCATCTTGCAAGCCCAGCACAAAGTTGGAGAAACTGACATCAGCGACGCCGCTCTGTTGCAACAATTCAGCTCGGATAGCATCTTTTTTGCCGAAATGCTCTTCGGTGAGTTGTGCGTAGATGACCTCGTCCTTGTCGAAACCGTAGTCGCTGTTGTAGATATAGCGGCTCTGCATGAGCAGAATGCTGATATAGGCCACCATGAGCAGGGCTATGCCCAGTTGCAGCGCAACGAGCACAGAGCGCAATTTCCGTCCTTTAGGCGTCAGCCCGAATGAGCCCTTCAGCACTAATGCTGGCTGGAACGACGTGACGAAGAATGCAGGATAAACACCGGCCACAATACCCACTGCAACAGCCAGCAGCATCATGACTGCCAGAAGGGCGGTATGGTCGCTAAGGGCTGTTGAGCCTAACAACAGTTCCGACGGCTCTTTGCCAATGACGGCACATACGACCAATGCCACTCCACAGGCCGCCAATGCCATCAGCACCGTCTCGGCTATGATTCTTATTCGCAGTGTTGCCAGCCCCTCGCCCAGCACACGACGGGTGTTCACGCTCTTGATGCGCATAGGGCTCTCGGCCAAGACGAAATTCAGGAAGTTGATGGCAGCAATGACAATGACCAAAGCACAGGCCAGCTCAAGAATAAAGAGCATGGCGGGATTACCCTTGTCTTTGCTGGAGACACCTGAGAAATAGGTGTCGCGGATGGGCGTCAGCCGATAGCCCTGACTGTCGAACTGCCTGTCGAACATGGCACGCACCTCTTTCTCCTGGCCTTCGTTGACCTCTCCGGCTGAAAGTGCTCCGCCCCACTGTTGCTTCCACATCAGTTCCTTGAACTGCTTGGAGAAGCCCTGCATCATCGCCTCGGCGTCAACGCCCTCACGCAGTTTTACGTAGGCCGTATAGCTCCACTCACTCCAGTCCTGAAGGTTGTTTTGCGTAGCATAGAGCACGTGGTTCTTCAGTGAGCAGTTGGCGGGGAAGTCTTCATAGACACCGCGGATGGTCAGCGTGTCCGTCTTCGAGTACAGCGGCTGTCCGGCCACATCCGTGCGCCCGAATAGCTTCTTGGCTAGTGATGCCGGTATGATGAGTGTTCGGTCGCTATATTCGTCCCAACTCAGTTTTCCGTCGAGACACCGCGCGGAGATGGCTCCGAAGGGTGTCAGGTTAGAGCCTACGCATGAATGCTGCACCACACTCATTCCCGACGAGCCGTCGCCCGTTCCCGCTGACGCGCCAACCAAGAACTCGCGCGTCTGCACCCAAGTGGCCAGTTCGGTCATCGCCTCTACTTGCGGCATCTCCGACAGGATGGCATTCACAGGCCGGTTGCAATTGATGCCCCACGGAGAGTTTGCTCCCATCTTCGCCTCAAATCGGAACACGCGTTCACTATCAGGGATGCTCGCATTATAAAATCGGTTATACACCACCTGCGTCATCAGCAGGTAGAAGGCAGCGAAGGCCACCACGAGCCCCAGGAAGTTCAGCGCCGTCGCCGTCTTGAAGCGGCGCACCATGTAAAGCATGTTTCTTAATATGTCAATCATGTACGAAAAAATATTTAATAGTTTTCAATTGTCATTTCAGTACCAGCACCTCGTTGTCCTTGAACGCTTCGTAGCCGCTGGTGATGACGCGTTCGCCAGGCTCCAGGCCTTCAAGCACTTCGTAATACTGAGGGTTCTGACGACCAATACGGACATTTCGGCGATAGGCTTTCGAACCACTTTTGTCGAGAACGAATATCCACTGTCCGCCCGTGGTCTGGAAGAAGGTGCCGCGCGGGATGAGCACGGCCTGCTCGGGCTGACCCAGTTCGAGGTCGATGTAGTAGGTCTGGCCTGTGCGGATGTTTTCCGGACGCTCGCCACGGAAGATGAAGTCGCAGCGGAACTTACCCTCGCGCACTTCGGGATAGACCTTGCGCACCTGCAGCTGGTATTGCTTGTCGCCACGCGTGAAGGTGGCGGTGAGCCCTTGGCGGACACGGTCGATGTAGTGCTCATCTATCTGGGCCTGCACCTTATAGTCGGAGAGGTCGTTCAGCTGTCCAATCTTCTGACCGGGCTGTATGCTCTGGCCCAACTCCACATCGAGCAGGCCCAGTTCGCCATCAATGGCCGAGCGCACCTCCAGTTTGTCTTTACGCTGACGGACTAGTACGACGTTGCGACGCATGTTTTGCAGGTTGTCCTCCATCTGATCCATCTGAACGGTGCGATAGATGCTGTCCTGTTTCAGGCGTTTGCTTACCAAAGAACGCTTCTTGGCAGACAGTTGGTAGTCTTCTTGCGACTGTACATAGTCTTCACGGCTGATGAGTTTCTCACGGAACAGCCGTTTGTTCTGTTCAAAGGTGCGCTGCTTGCGCTGCGTGTCCATATCGAGTTGTGCCTGTTCCGTCTGGTTGTTCAGGCGGTCTTGCTGCATGGCCACCTGTGTGTTGCGCAGCAGGTTCTGCTTTTCGGCCAGTTCGGCTTCGGCATTCAGAATCTGCAGGTCGAGGTTCGAGTTGGAAAGGCGCACGATGACATCGCCTTTCTTGACGTGGGCTCCCTCCTCGGCCACCTTCTCCATCACGATGCCACCCTCTTCGGGCGAAATCTGTACCACCTGTATGGGCAGCACCTGTCCGTTGGTGCGTACATAGTCCTTGAACTCGGCCTGTTGCACTTCGCTGACGGTCAGTTCGTCGCGGTTGACTTTCAGCGTTGAGGCATGACTGCCAAACACGAGCCAGCAGCCAACAGCTAATACCAGGCACGCGGCACCCATATACGGCCAATACTTCATCAGCCTTTGTGTCTTTGTCTTTTCTATCACTCTGTCCATATCGTTTAACTTCGTTTAACTCATTCGCGACTTGGAATAGCCGGAGTAAACTCCGCTCTCCGCTCGCTGTTCCATATCGTTTCTCCTCTATAATATCTTACTAATTGTTCTTTTACGATGGTCATCAGGCGGCATTGTAACAATGTTGCTTTTGAATTCATCAGTTGTGCCGAAGAGGTTCGCAGGTCGATGGCCGTTGAGAGTCCTTCCTCAAACTGACGTTTCGTCAACTGATAAGCCAGACTGTCGGCTTCCACCTTGCGGGTCATCTGCTCGGTCTGTTTCAGATATCCCTGCCAGTCCTGCCAGGCCTCCCGGCTCAGTTTCACCAGTTCCAACTGCTTCTGCTCGTAGTTTTCGCAGGCTATCCGGTAGTTGTTCTTGGCACGACGGATGTTAGTGATGGTCTGCAGGCGGTTGAACAGGGGAATGGTGAGAGTTGCACCAACATACTCACCCATGTTGTTCTTGAACTGAGTGTGGAAAGCCTGTCCGGCAGCAGAATGCAGCGTGTGATAGTAAGTGGTGTTCAGGCCCGCGCTCAACGAGAGAGTAGGGTAGAGGGCTGCACGGGCCTGACGCCACTCATGTTGGCTGGCTTGCATCTGATAGCGGACCGCTTCCAATTCAGAGTGGAACGCCGGCAGAGGTGTTATTGCTGCCGCTGTCGCTGCTGAACTATTGTCAGAGGAGTCGGTCAACTCAGAACAGTCTATTCTGATTTCCATATCATCAGATAGTGCCATTTCCTTTTTCAGTTCGAGCATGGCTGATGCGTAGAGATTCTGCTGTCTCGTCAGTTCATAGTCGGCCTCTGCCTTTTGTGCCTCTACCTGAGCCACGTCGGCACTGCTCTTGCGTCCCACCTCTTCAAATAGTCGGGTCTGGCGGAGCAGCAGTTCGGTCTCTCGCACTTTCTCGTCGGCCATTTTTACCAATCCTGCATAATAAGCGACATTCGTATAGGCCTGCATGACGTTCAGAGCTGTCTGATTCTGCATTTGCCGAAGGGTAGACAGTCCCATCATCGTGCTGGCTTTGGCTGCCTGCAGTGCGTGGATGCGACTGAATCCGTCGAAGACCGGCAGTGAGGCCTGCAGCGTGTAGCCATTGTAGAATGTGCTCACATCGGTGTAACCGTTGGTCTCAGGGTCAATAGCTCGTCCGAAATTGTATTGGGCACCGATGCTGGCAGACAGCATGGGGAGAAAGTTGCCTATTGCTCCCTTCTTGGTTGCTTTATAATTGTCGAGTTGCAGTTCGGCACGTTTCACTTCGTGGTTGTGCTCCACAGCGTATTGCATACACTGTTGCATCGTCCATGAAGACTGTGCTGCAGATGTGTTGACTGCAAGAGTGAGGCATAAGATAAATGCTTGTTTCATACTCGTTCGTTTTACTTTTCGCATGGCAAAGTTATTTCTTTTTGTCTTTACTGCCATAGGTTTTAACACAGTCTGGCGCAGAACGTCTAATTTTTAGACACCTCTTCGTATGATTTTTAGACAGATTGTTCGTACCTTTGCAAATGAAACCTGCGAGTCAAGGTTGCAACCCGACACGATAAGAGTTCTTTGCATCCGACTTGCACAAGATTTGACAGCATGAAACAATACGGCACTATACTTATCGTTGACGACAATGCGTCTATCCTGACCGCCATGCGCTATCTGTTGGATGGCATCTTTGAGCGTATATTGATGTTAGAACAGCCCGACGACATTCTGAAACTGATGGCTCAGGAAGATGTTGACATCGTTTTGCTCGACATGAATTTTACGCTGGGGGTGAATACAGGACAGGAAGGCTTGTTCTGGCTCAGAGCCATACGCAAACAGCATCCGCAGACACCTGTTGTGCTGCTGACGGCCTATGCAGATGTCTCTTTGGCTGTGCGTGGATTAAAGAGCGGTGCTGCCGATTTCATCACCAAACCCTGGGACAACGATGAGCTGCTGCGCAAACTGAAAGATGTTCTTGATATGCAAAACGAGATTGTGACTCTTGATGAGATGGAGAAAGAACACATCCGCCGTACCATCGACCATTGTCATGGCAATCTCACCCTGGCTGCCGAGTTGCTGGGCATCACTCGGCAGACTCTCTATAACAAGATGAAGCGACTTGAGTGAGTTGAGAACTGAGAGTTGAAAATTGAGATATATGATTACCTTGTGTATAATTATAGGTATAGTGGTTGTCGTGGCAGGACTGTGGTTTGTTCGCCATCAGCGGAAACTTGGTCTGCGTGCTCATCTGATGCAAGAGGCTATGCGCAATCACGACTTTACCTTCAGGCTGCCTACGAGCGGACTGCTGCCCGGTGAGCGGGCTATGCAAGAAACGCTGAACCAACTTGGCGATACCATCCGTCAGCAGGTGAATCAGAACGAAGTGGAATCGTGGGAACGGCTAACCAGAGTGCTGACCCATGAGATCATGAATGCCACAGCACCTATCACCAGCATCAGCCAGTCGCTTCTGAAACGAGCAGACGTGAAGGATACAGCGCTGGAAAGCGGCATCCAAGCCATCAACGACACCTCACAGCATTTGAGCGATTTCGTGGTCAACTATCGCAAGATGTCGGAGTTGGAAAAGCCTGTGGTGAAAGAAGTTGAACTGCAGCAAGAGATTGCATACGTCAGCAACGCGTATCCACAACTGGTGTGGGAAATCAGCGTACCTGCTGGTATGAAAGTACTCGCTGATGCCAGCATGTTGCGCCAGATACTGATGAATATCGTGAAGAATGCCATTGAGGCCCATGCCAAGAGAATGGTCATCGAGGCAAGTCAGGAAACACTCGTGATTGGCAACGACGGACAGCCCATACCAGCTGAGAACAGACAGTCGCTGTTCGTTCCTTTCTTCACCACTAAAAGAAACGGTCACGGTGTCGGCTTGTCACTAAGCCGGAGAATGATGATTCAGCAAGGAGGTATGCTTGATATGGCAGACACTCCGCTGCAAGGATGCCATACTGCTTTCTTACTGACTTTTCCCCCTTTTCCTGCCCATTCGCATGGGGAAAAGATAAATAGAAAGCTAAAAAACATTAAATAATGTTATGTTCGAGGTATTATAACTTGTGTATTACAATAATAATGTGTACCTTTGCAGCCGCTAAGTTGAGTATTGCGCTGGCTCTCAAGCTATCAATACACTGATAAAGAGCGACTTAACCTTCAAATGCGAAGAAGTGGGCGTTTCTTTTTTAAGTGTTTTTGTGTGTGAAAAGAGAAGCGTGGTAGCACTTAAAAAAGAAACCAAAATTACATTTTATACATTTATTTAAATTTTAAAACTGAAATGCCAGGATTATTAGGAAAGAAAATCGGAATGACATCCGTTTTCAGTGCCGACGGTAAGAACGTGCCGTGCACTGTTATCGAAGCTGGTCCTTGTGTTGTTACTCAGGTGAAGACCATTGAGAAGGATGGCTACAAAGCTGTCCAGGTTGGTTTTGGTGAGGCTAAAGAGAAGCGCACCACCAAGCCTATGATGGGCGTCTTCAAGAAAGCCGGTACAACACCAAAGAAACACTTGGCCGAGTTCAAGTTTGACGAGGAGTACAACCTCGGTGACACCATCACAGTGGAGATCTTCAACGACGCAGAGTTTGTTGACGTTGTTGGTACCTCTAAGGGTAAGGGTTTCCAGGGTGTTATGAAGCGTCATGGATTCGGTGGTGTAGGCCAGGCTACTCACGGTCAGGACGACCGCGCCCGCAAACCGGGATCAATAGGTGCTTGTTCGTACCCCGCAAAGGTATTCAAAGGAATGCGCATGGGCGGACAAATGGGTGGTGACAGAGTCAAGACCCAGAATCTGAGAGTGTTAAAAGTAATACCAGAGTACAACCTTCTGCTTGTGAAGGGTTCGGTGGCTGGTTGCAAAGGTTCAACCGTAATTGTGAATAAGTAATGGAAATCAACGTATTAAACATCAACGGACAGGAGACCGGAAGAAAGGTTTCGTTGAACGAATCGATCTACGGCATTGAGCCCAACGACCACGTTATTTATCTGGACGTGAAGCAGTACCTCGCTGACCAGCGTCAGGGCACTGCCAAGGCAAAGGAAAGAAGTGAGCATGCAGGTTCTACCCGCAAGCTGGGTCGCCAGAAAGGTGGCGGCGGCGCTCGTCATGGTGATATCAACTCTCCGCTGCTCAGAGGTGGTGGCCGCGTGTTTGGCCCGAAGCCCCGCGACTACAGCTTCAAGCTGAATAAGAAAGTAAAGGTGCTTGCCCGTAAGTCGGCTCTCTCTTACAAAGTGCAGGATAACGCACTGGTAGTGGTGGAAGACTTCAATCTGGACGCTCCCAAGACAAAAGATTTCGTAAATATTACTAAAAATCTTAAAGTCGAGGATAAGAAAGTCCTGCTTCTTTTGCCCGAATCGAATAAAAACGTATATTTGTCGGCTCGTAACTTGCAGCGTGCAGAGGTGCTTGAGGCATCCAAGGTGAATACCTATAAGATCTTGAATGCTGATGTTCTCGTTATTACCGAGAAATCGCTGGAGACAATCGACGGAATCTTAAATAAGTAAAGGAGACATAGACTATGGCAATTATCATTAAACCATTGGTCACTGAGAAGATGACCAAGATTACAGACAAGCAGCCTAACCGCTATGGCTTCATCGTTCGCCCTGAGGCTAACAAGCTTGAGATTAAGAGCGAGATCGAAAGTCTGTATAATGTTACAGTGGTAGATGTGAACACATTGAGATATGCCGGTAAGCGCTCTAGCCGCTACACCAAGGCCGGTCTGATCAAAGGTCAGCGCAATGCGTTCAAGAAAGCAATCGTTACTCTGAAAGAGGGCGAGACAATTGATTTTTATAGCAATATTTAAATAAGAAATGGCAGTACGTAAGTTAAAACCGGTAACTCCCGGTCAAAGACACAAGGTTATTGGCACGTTCGAGGAAATTACTGCATCCGTGCCAGAGAAGTCTCTCGTTTACGGTAAACGTTCTACCGGCGGTCGAAACAACACCGGTAAGATGACCGTCCGCTACAGAGGCGGTGGCCACAAGAGGAAGTATCGTCTCATCGACTTCAAGCGAGAGAAGGATGGTGTTCCAGCAGTAGTAAAGACAATCGAGTACGATCCGAACCGCTCGGCTCGTATCGCATTGCTGTTCTACGCTGATGGTGAAAAACGTTACATTATTGCTCCTAACGGACTTGAGGTGGGTGCAAAACTGATGTCGGGCGCTGACGCTGCTCCCGAGGTTGGTAACGCCCTTCCCCTGGCAAACATTCCTGTGGGTACAGTGATTCACAACATTGAGTTGCGTCCCGGTCAGGGTGCCCTGCTCGTTCGTTCGGCTGGTAATTTTGCTCAGTTGACTTCTCGTGAAGGCAGTTATTGTGTGATTAAGCTCCCCTCGGGTGAAACCCGCAAGGTGTTGAGCGCTTGTAAAGCTACCGTTGGTAGTGTAGGTAACTCAGACCACGCTCTGGAGCAGTCGGGTAAGGCCGGCCGCACCCGTTGGCTGGGACGTCGCCCGCACAACCGTGGTGTTGTGATGAACCCGCATGATCACCCGATGGGTGGTGGTGAAGGCCGTCAGTCTGGTGGACACCCACGTTCGCGCAAGGGCTTGTATGCTAAGGGTCTCAAGACACGTGCACCCAAGAAGCAGTCGAACAAGTACATCATTGAAAGAGCTAACAAGAAATAATCAAGTAAACTGAAATAAATTATGAGTCGTTCATTAAAAAAAGGTCCGTATATTAACGTATCGCTCGAGAAAAAGATTCTCGCTATGAATGAAAGCGGCAAGAAGAGTGTCGTTAAGACTTGGGCTCGTGCTTCAATGATTTCCCCCGACTTCGTGGGACACACTGTAGCAGTTCATAACGGAAACAAATTTATCCCTGTTTACATTACTGAGAACATGGTGGGCCACAAGCTGGGTGAGTTCGCTCCCACACGCAGATTCGGCGGCCATGCTGGTAATAAGAAATAATCGGCAGGGCAAAACCATTTAAAATTAAGAAGCAATAATGGGAAAAAGAAAGAAACTTGCTGCCGACGCACGAAAGGCAGCTCTTAGAACACAATATTTCGCCAAGTTGAATGGTGTTCCCTCTTCTCCTCGCAAGATGCGCTACGTAGTAGACATGGTGCGCGGTCTGGATGTGAACCGTGCCCTTGGCGTACTGCGCTTCTCGAAGAAGGCTGCTGCCAAGGACGTAGAGAAGCTGCTGCGCTCCGCAATTGCCAACTGGGAGCAGAAGAATGATCGCAAAGCAGAAGACGGCGAACTCTATATCTCGAAGGTCTTCGTTGACGAGGGTGTTACCATGAAGCGCATGCGCCCCGCACCTCAGGGCCGTGGCTACCGCATTCGCAAGCGTAGCAACCACGTTACTTTGTTCGTAGATGCTAAACCTAATGACGTTAAAGAATAAGTAGAATGGGACAGAAAGTTAATCCAATCAGCAACCGTCTCGGTATTATCAGAGGATGGGATTCAAACTGGTACGGTGGTAAGAACTTCGGTGACAACATCGTAGAGGACCAGAAGATCCGTAAGTATCTTAACGAGCGCCTGGCAAAGGCCAGCGTGTCAAAGATCGTTATCGAGCGTACATTGAAACTCGTTACCATTACTATTTGCACTGCCCGTCCGGGTATCGTCATTGGTAAAGGTGGTCAGGATGTTGACAAACTCAAGGAAGAGTTGAAGAAGCTCTACGACAAGGAGATTCAGATCAACATTTTCGAAATCAAGAAGCCTGAGCTCGACGCAACAATTGTAGCTAATAACATTGCACGCCAGATTGAGGGTAAGATTGCTTACCGCCGTGCAATTAAAATGGCTGTGGCTAACACGATGCGTGCTGGTGCAGAGGGTGTTAAGGTGCTGATCTCAGGCCGTCTGAACGGTGCTGAAATCGCACGTAGTGAGATGATCAAGGAAGGCCGTACCCCGTTGCACACCTTCCGTGCCGACATCGACTATTGTCAAACTGAGGCTCTGACCAAGGTTGGTATCCTCGGTATCAAAGTTTGGATCTGCCGTGGTGAGGTTTACGGTAAGCGTGACCTGACTCCCAACTTCACACAGGAGAAGCAGGGCGGACGTGCTAACAATGGTGGCGGTAAGTCGAGAGGCAATCGCAAGAGAAACAATAACCGTTAAAATCAGAAGCTATCATGTTACAGCCAAAAAGAGTAAGATATAGAAGACCTCAAGATGGTCGTGGCAACAAAGGCAACGCCCACAGAGGTACACAGCTGGCTTTCGGCTCTTTCGGTATCAAGACCCTTGATGCGAAGTGGATCGACAGCCGTCAGATTGAGGCAGCCCGTGTTGCTATCAACCGTTATATGAACCGTGAGGGTCAGGTGTGGATCCGCATCTTCCCGGATAAACCCATCACTCGCAAGCCTGCAGACGTACGTATGGGTAAAGGTAAGGGAGACCCCGCAGGATGGGTGGCACCTGTTACACCAGGTCGTATTCTTTTCGAAGTCGAGGGCGTACCTTTTGATATTGCCAAAGAGGCTCTGCGCCTGGGCGCTCAGAAATTGCCGGTAAAGACAAAGTTTGTTGTTAGACGTGATTACGATAAAAACGCTTAAGCTATGAAGATGACAGAAATTAAGAGCCTCGAGACCAAAGAACTGGCCGAGCGCATTGAGGCCGAGGTAGCCAAGTACAATCAGACAATTCTGAACCACGCTGTCTCACCCCTTGAGAATCCATCACAGATTAAGGCAGCACGTCGTGATATCGCACGTATGAAGACAGAGCTTCGTCAGAGAGAACTTAACAAATAATAATGGTCCAGATGGAAACAAGAAATTTAAGAAAGACAAGACAGGGTGTCGTGATCAGCAACAAAATGGATAAAACCATTGTTATTGCAGCTAAGTTCAAGGAGAAGCACCCGATTTATGGTAAGTTTGTCCAGAAGACAAAGAAGTACCATGCTCATGATGAGAAGAATGAGTGCAACATTGGTGATACCGTGCTCATTATGGAGACCCGTCCACTCTCTAAGACCAAGAGATGGAGATTAGTACAAATCCTAGAAAAAGCTAAGTAATTATGATACAGGCAGAATCAAGACTTACAGTATGTGATAACAGCGGTGCACGCGAGGCTCTCTGCATCCGTGTGCTGGGTGGTACCCGCCGCCGTTATGCTAGCGTGGGTGACGTCATCGTCGTTGCTGTGAAGAACGTTATCCCCTCAAGTGATTTGAAAAAAGGTGCAGTATCAAAGGCTTTGATTGTTCGCACAAAGAAGGAGATTCGCCGTGCCGATGGCTCGTACATCCGTTTCGACGATAATGCTTGTGTGCTGCTGAATAATGCCGGTGAGCTTCGCGGCAGCCGTATCTTCGGCCCCGTTGCCCGTGAGCTTCGTGCCGTCAACATGAAAGTCGTTTCTTTGGCACCTGAGGTTCTTTAAACATTAAAACGATTAAGAGTAATGGCAAAGTTACATATTAGAAAAAACGATACAGTTATTGTTCTGGCCGGTGAGGACAAGGGCAAGACTGGTAAGGTGCTCAAGGTCATGGTAGATAAGGAGCGTGCCATCGTAGAGGGTGTCAACATCGTCTCGAAGAGCGCAAAGCCATCTGCCAAGAATCCTCAGGGCGGCATCATCAAGCAGGAGGCTCCCATCCACATTTCCAACTTGAGCCTCATTGACCCCAAGAGTGGCAAGGCCACACGTGTGTCTATCAAGCACGAGGGTAAGAATGTTATCCGTATCGCTAAAAAGTCAGGGGAGGAGATTAAGTAATGGATACAGCACAATTAAAGAAACAATATGCTGAGAGCATTGCTCCGGCACTGAAGAAGCAGTTCAACTACTCTTCAACGATGCAGATTCCTGTGCTGAAGAAGATTGTCATCAACCAGGGTCTGGGCGATGCCACACAGGACAAGAAAATCATCGAGGTGGCCATCAACGAGATTACCACCATCGCCGGCCAGAAGGCTGTGGCAACCTATTCGAAGAAGGATATCGCCAACTTCAAGCTTCGTAAGAAGATGCCCATCGGCGTGATGGTGACACTGCGTCGCGAGCGCATGTATGAGTTCCTTGAGAAGCTCGTCCGCATCGCACTTCCCCGTATCCGCGACTTCAAGGGTATCGAGAGCAAGTTCGACGGCCGTGGTAACTACACACTGGGTATCCAGGAGCAGATTATCTTCCCGGAGATTAATATTGACAGCATTGACCGTATCCAGGGTATGAATATCACCTTCGTTACCACTGCAAAGACCGACGAAGAGGGTTATGCACTGCTCAAGGCATTCGGCCTTCCATTCAAGAACGCTAAAAACGATTAAGAGCTATGGCAAAAGAATCAATGAAAGCCCGTGAGGTGAAGCGCGCAAAGCTGGTTGCCCGTTATGCCGAGAAGCGTGCCGCTTTGAAGAAAGTTATCGCAACAACAGAGGATCCCGCAGAGGCTTACGAGGCTGCTCGCAAACTGCAGAGCATTCCTAAGAATGCCAACCCCATCCGTCTGCACAACCGTTGCAAGATCACTGGCCGTCCCAAGGGATATATCCGCCAGTTCGGTCTTTCGCGTATCCAATTCCGCGAGATGGCTTCTGCCGGTCTGATCCCTGGTGTGAAGAAGGCTAGCTGGTAATGACCAGGGTTGAAGGCGAAGGGTGACAGGCGACAGCCGGCACCCTGTTGCCAACGGCCCATACCAACAGATCATTTTTTTTATTTTTAATATTGTCGGGGGAGTCCCGATTAATTAAAACATTTATATTTTATGACAGATCCAATTGCAGATTATCTGACGAGGCTCAGAAACGCCATCATGGCTCATCACCGTGTGGTAGAGGTTCCTGCGTCGAACTTGAAGAAAGAGATCACCAAGATCCTCTTCGAGAAGGGTTACATCCTGAACTACAAGTTCATTGAGGATGGTCCTCAAGGTACTATCAAGGTTGCCTTGAAGTACAACCCAGCAACAAGAGAAAACGCTATCAAGTGTTTGAAGAGAGTGTCCACCCCAGGTCTTCGTAAGTACACTGGCTACAAGGACATGCCGAGAGTTATTAACGGATTAGGTATTGCCATTATATCTACATCCCAGGGTGTCATGACTAACAAAGAGGCTGTCGAGCTGAAGATTGGCGGCGAGGTGCTTTGCTACGTTTATTAATTGGAGGATTGAATATGTCAAGAATAGGAAAATTGCCAATTAACATCCCCGCAGGTGTAACCGTATCTCACGAGAACGGCATCGTAACCGTTAAGGGCCCCAAGGGTGAGCTTTCACAGAAAGTAGATCCGTCTATCATCATGAAGATGGAGAATGGTCAGATTACATTTGAGATTGACGAGAACAGTCCGGTGAATATCAAGCAGAAGCAGGCTTTCCATGGCTTGTACCGCTCGCTGGTCAACAACATGGTTGTAGGCGTTAGCGAAGGCTACAAGAAGCACATGGAGCTGGTGGGTGTAGGTTACCGTGTTTCCAACCAGGGCAACCTCATCGAATTCTCTCTGGGTTATACACACCCCATTTTCATCCAGCTTCCCAGCGAGGTGAAAGTAGAGACCAAGATGGAGCGTAACCAGAATCCGCAGATTATCTTGGAGTCGTGCGACAAAGCTTTGCTCGGACTCATTTGCGCAAAGATTCGTTCTTTCCGTATGCCTGAGCCATACAAAGGAAAAGGTATTTTGTTCAAGGGCGAGGTTATCCGTCGTAAGTCGGGTAAGTCGGCCGCTGCTAAGTAATCTTAATCTATTAAATTCATTACGATTATGACAACAAAGAAAATTGAAAGACGAATCAAGATTAAGTATAGAATTCGCAAGAGCGTTAATGGCACTGCCGAGCGTCCGCGCATGAGCGTGTTCCGTTCGAACAAGCAGATTTACGTTCAGATTATTAACGATTTGACCGGTAAGACCCTTGCATCGGCATCTTCGCTGGGCATGGAGGCCATGCCTAAGAAGGAGCAGGCTGCCAAGGTTGGCGAGCTTGTGGCCAAGAAGGCTCAGGAAGCTGGTATTGAGAAAGTTGTTTTCGACCGTAACGGTTATCTGTATCACGGCCGCGTGAAAGAGCTCGCTGATGCAGCACGTAAAGGTGGACTTAAATTCTAAACGATTATGGCAATAAATAAAGTAAAAGTAAATAGTGACGTTGAGTTGAAAGACCGTTTGGTTGCCATCAACCGTGTTACCAAGGTAACAAAGGGTGGTCGTACCTTCACATTCGCTGCCATCGTCGTTGTAGGTGACGGTAATGGTATTATCGGATGGGGTCTTGGAAAGGCTGGCGAAGTAACCGCAGCAATTGCTAAGGGCGTTGAGTCGGCAAAGAAGAACCTCGTTAAGGTTCCCGTACTGAAAGGTACTGTTCCCCATGAGGCTGAAGTTTCATTCGGTGGTGCCAAGGTGCTCCTCAAGCCTGCTGCTCCTGGTACTGGAGTGAAGGCCGGTGGTGCTATGCGTGCCGTTCTGGAGAGTGTAGGTATCACTGATGTGATTGCCAAGTCGAAAGGCTCTTCTAACCCTCACAATCTGGTGAAGGCCACTATCGCAGCCCTTGGCTCGATGCGTGACGCCTATACCGTTGCCGGTGAGCGGGGTATCAGTATGAGCAAAGTGTTTAACGGTTAAATGAGGAGATGATATCATGGCAACAGTTAAGATCAAGCAGATTAGAAGCAGTATCGGTTATCCTATTGACCAGAAGCGTACACTGAAGGCCCTCGGTCTTCATAAGATCGGTCAGGAGGTAGAGAAAGAGGATACACCTTCCGTTCGCGGTATGATCCTCAAGGTTCATCATCTGGTAACCGTAGTTGAATAATTAATCTTTTAAACAGAAGCAATTATGAAATTAAATAGTTTAAAGCCGGCTGAAGGCTCTACTCATTCACGTCGTCGTATTGGCCGTGGTCCAGGTTCTGGTCTTGGTGGTACTTCTACTCGTGGTCACAAGGGTGCCAAGGCTCGTTCTGGTTATAAGAGAAAGATTGGTTTCGAAGGTGGTCAGATGCCACTGCAGCGCCGCGTTCCGAAGTCTGGTTTCAAGAACATCAACCACAAGGAATATTTTGCTGTGAACCTCTCTACTCTCCAGAAGCTGGCAGAGACGAAGGGCCTCACGAAGATTGGTATCGAGGAGCTGAAGGCTGCCCGTCTCACCAATGGCAACGAGCTTGTCAAGATTCTTGGTAACGGTGAGCTGAAGGCCAAACTCGATGTCGAGGCAAATGCTTTCTCTAAGACTGCCGAAGAGGCTATCAAGGCAGTTGGTGGTAACACAACTATAATCTAAAAAAATGAAGAAGTTTATTGAGTACCTGAGGAACTGTTGGAAGGTTGAGGATTTGCGTCAGCGACTCCTCATCACCCTCCTGTTCGTGGCAATTTACCGTTTCGGCTCGTTTGTGGTGCTTCCTGGCATCAACCCGGGCATGTTGGAAAAACTTCAGTCACAGACTGCAGGCGGTCTGATGTCGCTGCTTGACATGTTCTCAGGTGGTGCGTTCTCCAATGCGTCTATCTTTGCGTTGGGAATTATGCCATACATCTCAGCTTCTATCGTCATGCAGCTGCTTGCTGTCGCTGTACCTTATTTCCAGAAGATGCAGCGCGAGGGTGAGAGCGGAAGAAAGAAGATCAACTGGTATACTCGTATCCTGACAGTGGCTATCCTGCTGTTCCAGGCTCCTGCCTACCTGATGAACCTGAAGATGCAGGCTGCCGGTGCACTGGCAACAGGCATCAGCTGGTCGACCTTCATGATTCCCGCCACCATCATCCTGGCAGCAGGCAGTATGTTCATCCTTTGGCTGGGTGAGCGCATTACCGATAAGGGCGTAGGAAACGGTATCTCGCTGATCATTATGATTGGTATCATCGCACGTCTGCCGCAGGCTTTCTTCCAGGAGGCTACGTCGCGTTTCACTGCTATCAGTGGTGGTGGTATCGTCATGTTCATCGTCGAGCTGCTCATTCTCTACTTCGTTGTATGTGCTGCAATTCTCCTTGTTCAAGGTGTACGCAAAGTACCTGTACAGTATGCCAAGCGTCTGGTTGGCAATCAGCAGTATGGTGGTGCACGCCAGTATATTCCTCTGAAACTCTTTGCTGCTAACGTGATGCCTATCATCTTTGCCCAGGCTCTGATGTTCATCCCGCTGACCGCGATGCGTTTCTCGGCAGAGAATACCAACTGGCTGGTTCAGTCGCTTACCGACAACCGCAGCTTCCTGTATAATGTGATTTATGCAATTCTGATCATTGCTTTCACCTATTTCTATACAGCCATCACGCTGAACCCAACTCAGATGGCAGAGGACATGAAGCGCAACAATGGATTCATTCCTGGTATCAAGCCCGGCAAACCGACCGCCGATTTCATCGACACCGTGATGTCGCGCCTTACCTTCCCCGGATCTCTGTTCATTGCCTTCATTGCCATCATGCCTGCTTTTGCCGGCTTGCTGAATGTACAGCAGGGATTTGCGCAATTTTTCGGAGGAACATCACTGCTGATTCTTGTCGGAGTAGTTATTGACACCCTCCAGCAGATCGAGAGTCATCTGATGATGCGTCATTACGACGGACTTCTGAACGCTGGCCGTGTTCATAACAAAGGTGGAGTGTCTGCATATTAGTATTTTGTACTAATGAAGATATTTCTGAAGACCGAAGATGAAATTGAGCTGATGCGCAAGGCCAACCAGCTGGTTGGGAAAACCCTTGCCGAATTGGCGAAACATATCAAGCCAGGAGTAACGACTCTCCATCTGGACAAAATTGCCGAGGAGTTCATCAGAGACCACGGAGCTGTTCCGACGTTCAAGAACTTCCCCAATCCTTATGGAGGGCCATTCCCTGCCAGCATCTGCACCTCTGTCAACGACGTGGTGGTGCATGGTGTCCCCAACGCAGAGACCATCCTCAAAGATGGAGACATTATCTCTGTCGACTGCGGGACGCTGCTGAACGGCTTCAACGGCGACTCTGCCTACACTTTCTGTGTGGGGGAGGTGAGCCCTGAGGTCAGACAGTTGCTCGACACCACTAAGGAGGCTCTCTATCTGGGTATAGAGAATGCGCAGGCTGGCAAACACCTGGGTGATATCGGCAGTTCCGTTCAGGATTTGTGCGAAGGCCGAGGCTACGGAGTCGTACGTGAACTGACGGGTCATGGCATTGGTCGTGAGATGCACGAGGATCCACAAGTGCCCAACTACGGCCGCCGTGGAAACGGAACTATGCTGAAGGCTGGAATGTGTATTGCGATTGAGCCGATGATTACCATGGGCAAACGCGACATCTGGCTCGATGCCGACCGCTGGACTGTCAGGACACGCGACGGAAAGCCTGCAGCTCATTTCGAGCACACCATCGCCATCCGGAAAGGCAAGGCTGAGATTTTATCTACGTTCGAGGAAATTGAGAACCTCGGTCTGTGAAGATGTAAAACCCATCGGCAACAGATAACAACAATCTATCAGAAAATCTGAAATTAGTTAGGAAATAAAATATTTAATATGGCAAAACAATCTGCTATCGAACAAGACGGAACCATTCTTGAGAGCCTCTCGAATGCTATGTTCCGTGTTGAGTTGGAGAATGGCGTCCAGATTATTGCGCATATCTCAGGTAAAATGAGAATGCACTATATCAAAATCCTGCCCGGCGACAAGGTGAAAGTCGAGATGAGTCCTTATGACCTGACAAAAGGCAGAATCGTTTTTAGATACAAATAAACCAGTAAGAGATATGAAGACAAGAGCATCATTAAAAAAGCGTACACCCGACTGCAAGATCGTACGTCGCAAGGGTCGTCTGTTCGTGATCAATAAGAAGAACCCCAAGTACAAGATGCGTCAGGGCTAAAAAAATGTACGAAAAGTTAAATAAGCATAACGAAGGTAAGAAATAACAATTATTTTTCTTACCTTTGCATGCTTTTTTGGCAAAATTTCGAAATTTAAAGTTTTTATTTATCAATTTATTTAAGTAATGGCAATAAGAATTGTTGGAGTAGATTTGCCCCAGAACAAGCGTGGCGAAATCGCATTGACCTATATCTATGGTATCGGTCGAAGTAGTTCAGCAAAGATATTGGACAAGGCCGGCGTGAGCCGCGACCTCAAGGTCAACGAATGGACGGATGACCAGGCTGCCAAGATCCGTGAAATTATCGGCGCTGAATTCAAAGTTGAAGGTGATCTCCGTAGTGAGATCCAGATGAATATCAAGCGACTGATGGACATTGGTTGCTATCGTGGTGTTAGACATCGTAATGGTCTTCCCGTACGTGGTCAGAGTACCAAGAACAATGCTCGTACCCGCAAGGGTAAGAAGAAGACTGTTGCTAATAAGAAGAAGGCTACTAAGTAATTCTGAAGGAGGAAATTAATTATGGCAAAGAAAACAGTCACTTCAAAGAAAAGAAACGTCAAGGTTGACGCAATGGGTCAGCTGCACGTTCACAGCTCATTCAACAACATTATCGTGTCTTTGGCAAACAGCGAGGGTCAGGTCATCTCTTGGTCTTCTGCTGGTAAGATGGGATTCCGTGGTTCAAAGAAGAACACTCCGTACGCTGCCCAGATGGCCGCTGAGGATTGTGCAAAGGTAGCTTACGACCTGGGTCTGCGCAAGGTGAAGGCTTATGTGAAGGGTCCCGGTAACGGTCGTGAGAGCGCTATCCGTGCCATCCACACTGCCGGTATCGAGGTAACCGAGATTATCGACGTTACTCCACTGCCACACAACGGATGCCGTCCCCCGAAGCGTCGTAGAGTTTAATCAGTTTTTCATTCATTAAATTAAGAAAAGCAGAGTACTCAGAAAATTCGGAAAATTCGGAATACTCGGAAAATTCAGAAAATTCGGAAAATTCAGAATACTCAGAAAAATAAGAATTATGGCAAGATACATTGGACCGAAATCAAAAATTGCCCGCCGTTTTGGCGAAGCCATCTACGGACCGGACAAAGTTTTGTCTAGGAGAAACTTCCCTCCTGGACAGCATGGCAATAACCGTCGTCGCAAGATGTCGGAGTATGGTGTCATGTTGGCAGAGAAGCAGAAAGCTAAATACACCTATGGTGTGCTTGAGCGTCAGTTCCGTAATATGTTTGAGAAAGCTGCTAAGGCAGAGGGTATCACCGGTGAGGTTCTGCTCCAGAACCTCGAGAGTCGACTCGACAACGTAGTGTTCCGCCTTGGTATCGCTCCTACCCGTGCCGCTGCCCGCCAGCTGGTTGGTCACAGACATATCGTAGTTGATGGCAAGGTTGTTAACATCCCCTCATTTGCTGTAAAGCCCGGCATGGTTGTCGGTGTACGCGAGAAGGCCAAGTCGCTTGAGGTCATCGAGAATGCACTCGCAGGTTTCAACCACAGCAAGTATCCATGGATCGAATGGGATGAGCAGACAAAGAGCGGTAAGTTCCTGCACAAGCCGGAGCGCGCCGACATCCCTGAAAACATTAAGGAACAGTTAATCGTTGAGTTGTACTCTAAATAAATCATTAAGTTAATGGCGATATTAGCATTTCAAAAACCTGATAAAGTAGTAATGCTGGAGGCTAACGACCGGTTCGGAAAGTTTGAGTTCCGTCCCCTCGAGCCTGGCTTCGGCGTGACCATTGGTAACGCCCTGCGCCGCATTCTCCTTTCATCGCTTGAGGGCTATGCCATCAATACCGTCAAGATTGCCGGTGTTGAGCATGAGTTCTCTTCTGTACCCGGTGTAAAAGAGGATGTTACCAACATTATCTTGAACCTGAAGCAAGTTCGGTTCAAGCAAGTAGTAGAAGAATTCGAGAACGAGAAAGTTAGTATTACCGTAGAGAATTCCACCGAATTCAAAGCAGGTGATATCAGTAAGTATCTGACTGGATTTGAAGTGTTAAACCCTGATTTGGTGATTTGTCATTTAGATGCCAAAGCTTCAATGCAGATTGATCTTACTATCAACAAAGGACGCGGATATGTGCCCGCAGATGAGAACCGTGAATTCTGCACTGATGTCAACGTCATTCCTATCGATTCTATTTACACCCCAATCCGTAATGTGAAATACGCTGTTGAGCCATATCGTGTTGAGCAGAAGACCGACTATGACAAACTCGTTATTGAAGTATCTACGGATGGTTCCATTCACCCGAAAGACGCATTGAAGGAAGCCGCTAAGATTCTTATCTATCACTTCATGCTGTTCTCTGACGAGAAGATCACTCTCGAGAATAACGACGCAGAGGGCAACCAGGAGTTTGATGAGGAAGTACTGCACATGCGCCAGCTGCTCAAGACCCGTCTGGTGGACATGAACCTCTCTGTTCGTGCCCTCAACTGCCTCAAGGCTGCCGACGTGGAGACACTGGGCGACCTGGTACAGTACAACAAGACCGACCTCCTGAAGTTCCGCAACTTCGGTAAGAAATCGCTTTCAGAGCTTGATGATTTGCTCGAGAGTCTGAATCTGTCGTTTGGAACCGACATTTCAAAGTATAAACTGGACAAAGAGTAATGCCTCCTCGTCCGCTTAAACAAAAAACAAAACAATGAGACACAACAAAAAATACAATCATCTGGGTCGTACTGCAGATCATCGCAAGGCCATGCTCGCTAACATGACCATCTCGCTGATTATGCACAAAAGAATCACTACGACCCTCGCTAAGGCTAAGGCTCTGAAGAAGTATGCCGAGCCACTTATCACTCGCGCTAAGGACGACAGCACCAACTCTCGCCGCGTCGTGTTCAGCTATCTGCAGAACAAAGAGGCTCTGAAAGAGCTCTTCGGCCCGGTGGCTGAGAAGGTGGGCGACCGTCCCGGTGGCTACACCCGCATCATCAAGCTGGGTGCCCGTCAGGGTGACGGTGCCGACATGGCATTCATCGAGCTGGTCGACTTCGACGAGAACATGGCTAAGGCTCCCAAGGCTGCTGCTAAGCGCACACGTCGTGGCGGTAAGAAAAAGGCTGCCGAAGGTGAGGCTCCCGTTGCAGAGGAAGCTAAGGCTGAAGAGGCTAAGGCCGAGGAGTAAGAATCATCTTACATCTAGTCAATATAAAAAGGCGTTGCACATCACGTGTAACGCCTTTTTGCTTTGTGGACAGTCTTCTTTTTTACTTTGTGGACAGTCTTCTTTTCACTTCTTGAACCGCCATTTTGTTTCCAAAAGTGTCTTCTTCACGAGTCGAAAGTCATCCAGCTCTGTCTCTCCTCATCGGTCATTCGACCGATATATAAGTGTCCGTATCGTTTGAGGGCTTATTCATACCAAACAGGTGCCTCTCTTCTCATCGTTTTCTAATTAGGCATTAATTACACTCTAATTAGGCATTAATTACGTTGCAATTAGGCATTAATTGCAGGGTAATTAGGCATCAATTAGAGCTTAATTAGTCGACTAATTGCAACCTAATTAGGCATCAATTGTAAATCAATGGGAAATGAACCTATTTTCTGGCCAGACCGTGGATGATGAGATAGGTGCCAAACACCTGCAGCAGCTGTCCCGGCCATCCCACGGTGAAGTCCTGAATGGTGGCAGCAATCCCCCCCGTAAGCAGCAACTCTGCCAGTGTACCGAGTGCCTCGCTGGCGAGCACCACACCGATGAGCAACGGCAGTGTCACCTTGTTGAACCATTGGGCGGTGAGACCGGCGACAAGTGCCAGAATGACAAGTTTCACCATCATCACCTGCAACACGCCCCATGCGGGCAGCCCGAATACGAGGTTGTTGACAAGCGGTGTCGCAACAGCGGCCATCAGTCCTGTCTTCCATCCAAACTTATAGGCACCGGCAAGAATGACCAGCGACAAGGGCGCAAAGATGATGCCTCCCTGCGGAATGAGGTGGAACACTTGCGGCAGCACCATGCCCGAGACCACAAACAGTGCGGCCCACAGATAGGTTCTTGCCTCGTCGAAATTCAAAGTGTACAGTTTTACGCTTGCTTCCATAATGGGCTTAGTTTTTGTTTTTGATGCAAAGATACAAATATTTTTATACTATCCAAAAAGATTACATGAAGATTATCGTTGGCCGTGTCGGTAGAATCATACATCCGGCGATGGTATCTGTATTTCTTTCTACTCCCAACTACTGGGTTGCCACCTCATTCTTCCCATGCAGCATGTGATCAATCTTCTCGGTGATGATCTTATACGACTGCTCCGTCATATTAGCACCTGTTTCCTTGGCTATCTCCAGGAAATCAGTGGCGGCATGAAGCATGGCCCGGCGGCGCACCTGGATGCCGTTCTTGCCTTCCAGCGCCTTAGAGCCTTTCTTCAGATATGCCAGCGTCACATAGCCAATGCGCAAGGTGAGCAGGGTGTTCAGTGTGCCCCCTATCAATGACCCTGACACCAGTCCGGTGAGCTTTGCACTGGAGATAGAACCGAGGAATCCCGCCTCAGAGAACGTGCCGAGGTCGGCATCCACCAGTCCGTCGGCTGTTGCGGCATCGGCACTGTCGGTCATGCTGCTGATTCCGTCGGAGAGGTAGTAGCTGAAAAGCGAGGTGGCCAGAATCCTGCAATACTGATAGAATAGCTGCTGGTTCGTGGGACGGAAGCCGGAACAGCGAATCAGGTCGCCTATCATCCTGAAGTTGATGACCAGCGACGACACGGCATCTATCCTGCTGCTTTGCGAGACTGTTGTAATGAGAAATTCCGTCTTGGCCCATTCGTGAATATGTGACTTCACTTTCCGATAGCGCTCATCCAGCTCTTTCTGAACGATTTGTTTCAGGTCATCGGCATTGTAATACTGTTTTACCTCTGCCAGAAAAGCCTCTTTGTGCTGTTGCCGTTCTTCCTCGGGCAAGTAATACAGGTTGTTGGACAGTTTCTTGGAGAATTTCGTCAGTTTGGCTATCTGCAGGTCCTCGTCCATCTCCTCTTCATCTGAAATCTGTAACTGCGGGAACGTTGGCGTACGATGAAGTCTTACAAACGGAACGATGATCACCGCCACGAACAGAATAAGAATCACGGCATAAAAGCCATACTCGAGGTATTTGACCCCGGTCAGCTCGTAAATCTTTTCCCCTATGGTGATGACATTGCCTGCCAGCAAGATAAACAAAATGCTCAGGAAGATGGCAGATATCAGAATGAGGTTTCTTTTCATGACTCGCAGTTTTTTAGATGAGGATATTTGTCAGTTGTCGCTTCAGTTTCTCCAGAGTGTCCAGCGAGGTGCTCTGCTCGTCGGTGATGATGGCAGGCAACAGGGCGGCATACTGTGCTTTGATTTCTCTCAGATAGACAGTCTCCAAACGCTTGATCTCCTTCTTCAGCAGTTCTTTCAACTGGTAGGTCGACGGTGACTCCTTGGTGCCATAGAAGTAATTCTCCATCTTGCTGATATAGCTCTTGATGTCTTTCACGGCATGGGTGCCATGCCACATATCGCGCAGGAACTCGAAATACTTCTTATTCATGAACGTGCTCACATCGTCGTCATAGATGTTCTTGGCCGTGGAGGCCTCTGCCGGAGTGATTTTTACCGAAATCTTATCGTAACCGGTCTTCTCCGACACCATCGTGCGGAAAGCCTCTTCCTTGTTCTTGAACATACTGAAGAGATTCAGCGACAGCTTCTGATCAACATCAGAGAGGAACTGCACCAATACGCCCTTCAAGAGGTCCATGCACTCCTCTGTGGACGTCGACCTGTTCACCTGCGTGGTGGAGATGGTGCGGAATACCGAGCGGTTGGCCGACGACTCCACTGCCCCGATGATCTCATCCTGTTCGCTCATGGTGATGCTCAGTTCTTTTTCTATATGTTCCACTAGGTGCTCCATCATATCGCGGGCATCTTTCTTCTGCTGCAGCGATGAAATCTCTTTCGTGATCGTCTCCACCAACATGTCCCTCAGCGTGCGGGTACGGTCTTCACACCGTTTGAGCCGCAACTCAGAGATGTTCGAGGTAATCTTTTTATAAAGTTTCTCTTCTATCTCCTCAAACTTCTGCTGTTCCTTGTTGAGGTCGTCCTGATAGGCCGCCTCGTACGCCCCGATGCCTTGCTGTGCATCGGTCACCTTCCCGAGGTTCACCCTGCTGATAAACTCCGATTCAATATTGAAGCCCTTGCTGCGAATCTCCTCATATTCCTTCTGCACCTGACGGTCTATTTCTCCTTCCCTGTCTTTGGGGTCTTTCCAATAGGTAGAGTCGAAGATGTTATGAACGAGATACACGGGCACCGCTTCGTTGTATTCATGCAACTTATCCAGATATGATGCCGAGGTGAGGTTGAAGGCTGACACGGAGCTGTGGACGAACAATATCAAGTCCACCCGTTTAGAGATGGCGTCGTAGAGCGGGTCGTTCAGATTGGAGCTGTTTCCGTCGAATCCCGGCATATCGGCTAAGAATATCTTTCCACCATCCACATTCCCGCGCTCCAGCAGTTTGCTGCCCGTCGTGGTGATAGAGGTGATGATGGTGCGGTCCTCCTTATTATACGAAGGCGATATGACATTGTTGATGGTCTCGTCGGAGTAGTTGGGATACTCATCTTTCTCCAGATACTCCTCCAGCTCGTGCTCCGTCACGATTCCTCGCAACTCATCCACAATCAGGTCCAGGTCTTCGGCCTTCCTGCCCTCATGCCGTGCCTTGTAGATTTCTATCTTACAGTCTTTCTCGTTGGCAACATTCGAGATGATAGACGGTCGTACGGTGCACTCCAAGGTATCTGTCGGACTCACATAGCGATGGGCCAGCAGGTTGACAAGGGTAGACTTCCCCGATTTCACCGGTCCCACCACCAGCATGATGAATGAGCCATTCTTATATTCTAGCGACCTGCGGCTCAGCTGACTGAGCTTATTCTTGATGGTCTCATCGGTCAGCAGCGGCACAAATTCGGCAGTCAGCTCCCTGAGCTGAGTCGAAATCGACTCTATCTTCTTGATGTTCGTCTTTTCACTCATCATTGGCTATTTCTTCACTTTTTTACCATGAACGACATAGATGCCGGCTGGCAGCCCCTTGAGCGATGTCGCTTGCGAGCGAACCTTCCTGCCCTGCAGGTCGTATACATCATAGGGCTTGCCAGGGATTATTACTAAATAACAAAGATAGGTATTTTTATCATCAGTTCAATGTTTCTCAACCCACTATTAAGCTATATTAACAAAGGCGGAGCTGTTTTCTGGCTGTCGGGTATGGGCTGGTTTTCCAGAAGGCAGACACCGGAAAGGAACCTGTGAGGGATTCATCATCCGGATGTCTGCCACGACGGTATCGGCAGAAAATGAGGAAAAGAAGGCCGAAACAGCAAAAAATGTTCTATCTTTGCATCAGGAACAAAAGCTACAATGAAGAAATGAAATCAGACAGGAGTATGCGAAGAATATCGATGATGATAGTCGTCTGTTGCTGTATGCTGTGCGCTAAGGCTACGGCAGCCAACACCGTGCGCTTTGGAAAAGGCACGCTGACCGTCACCTATGTGGCACGCAATGCCGTGCGTGTGCAGTATGCAGAGGGCGGGGTGAAGAACGAACTGCCCGACTGGGTCTATGTCAGTCATAAAGAGGAGCAGCATGCCGACATCACAGTTGACATTGACACCCTGCGGCAGGTGCTGACCGTCAAGAACCGTGCGGGGAGAACGGTCTTCACCGCCACCAGTCACCAGCTGCGCCAGCAGGAGGCCACGCTGGCCTTCGACTCGCCGCGCGATGAGTATCTTTACGGACTGGGACAGTTTCAGGACGGATATATGAACATTCGCGGACTGTCGCGAAGACTCACGCAGGTGAACACCCAGATATCCATCCCGATGCTGTTGTCGAGCAAGGGCTACGGGGTGCTTTGGAACAACTACGGACTGACGGAGTTCAATCCTGGCAGCCTGTCGGTGCGCCTGACGAAGCGCGACGGGGCAGGGGCGCAGGAGACCGTCGATGTCACCTCGACGGAGGGCGGCAAGCGCGAGGTGCGCGAGCGGCATGTCTTCGAGGCCGACATCGATGTGCAGGCAGAAGGCGACTATTCGCTCTTGCTGGATGTCGGTCAGAAGATGGCGCGGCGCCATCAGCTCAGCATCGACGGGCAGACAGTCATCGACATGCAGAACCTCTGGCTGCCGCCAACGGCCTCGCAGATGGTACATCTGAAGCGCGGACGCCACCATCTCACGGCAGAGCTGACCCGAGACGACCAGCCCGTGGTCTATTACAAACTGGTGGACCATCAGAGCGTGCTTCGCTCGCCCGTTGCCGAGGCGGTAGACTATACCGTGTTCGTGGGAACGCCCGACGAGGTGATTGCCACCTACCGCCAACTCACCGGGGCTGCCACGCGAATGCCGCTGTGGGCTCTCGGCTACATTCATTGCCGCGAGCGCTTCCACTCGTCGGACGAGATACTGCAAACCGCCAACCGTTTCCGTCGGGAACAGTTGCCCATCAGCATGATTGTGCAAGACTGGCAGTACTGGGGCAAGACAGGATGGAACTCGATGCAGTTCGACACCGAGCGCTATCCCGACCCGAAGGCACTGACCGACAGCCTGCACAAGATGGATATCCGCCTGATGCTGAGCGTATGGTCGAAAATCGACCGCAACTCAGAGGTGGGCCGCCAGATGGCGCGTGAGGGACATTACATTCCCGGCACCGACTGGATAGACTTCTTCAACCCCGCTGCCGCGGCTGCTTATTGGAAGAACTTCAGCGAGCGTCTGGTGCCGTTGGGGATAGACGCGTGGTGGCAGGATGCCACAGAACCCGAGAACGACGACCTGACCGGCCGTCGCGTCAACCATGACCGGTGGAGCGGCGAGCAGGTGCGCAATGTCTATCCGTTGCTCGTCTGCAAGACCGTCAGCGAGGGCTTGCTCGAGGCCAGTCGTCAGCCGATGATCCTCACGCGAAGTGGTTTTGCAGGCATTCAGCGCTATCATGTGGCGCTCTGGTCGGGCGATGTGGGCAACGACTGGGAGACCTTCCGCCGTCAGCTGACAGCCGGACTGGGCCTGCAGGCTGCTGGCATACCGTGGTGGACGTACGATGCCGGCGGCTTCTTCCGTCCGGGCAATCAGTACACCGACCCGGCTTATATCCAGCGCATGCTGCGGTGGATAGAGACCAGCGTCTACCTGCCGCTGATGCGGGTGCACGGCTATATGAGCAACACCGAGCCGTGGAATTATGGCGCGGAGGCGCAGGCCGTCATTGCCAGTTGCCTGCAAGAGCGCTGCCGCCTGCTGCCTTATATCTATGCCGAGTCAGCGGCCGTTGCCGATGAGGGCTCCACGCTCATGCGCCCGCTGGTGTTCGACTTTACCACCGACGAGCGGGCGCTGAGGCAGAAATACGAGTATATGTTCGGAAGGTCGATGCTGGTCTGTCCTGTCACCGAGCCCGATGTAACGGAATGGACAGCCTATCTGCCCCAGTGGACAGCCGGTTGGTATGATGCACAGCAAGGCCGTCATTACGACGGGGGCCGTTCGGTGTCGGTAGCTGTCGATGCAGCCCACATCCCCGTGTTTGTGCGTGGCGGTTCCATCATACCTTATGGCAACCCGTCGGGTCGTGAGGCTGACGGACCCTTGGAGATTCACGTCTATCCGGGTGCTGATGCCACCTTCACCCTCTACGAGAAGACGACAGACACCACGGAGAATGGGGTGGGAGAGGACTGTACGGTGCGCCTCCATTGGGACGATGCCCGCGGTGTGCTGACCATCGGGAAGCGTCAGGGTATGATGCCGAGCACCAAGGAGGGCCAACGCCGTGAGTGGAACATCGTACGGGTCGGTGGCAAGGAGAAACACATCGTGTATGACGGAAAGAAGAAGCGGCTCAGACTGTGATAATTATTAAAATATGGTAAAAGATAGGGCATGTAGCACATGAGTAGGCCTTATAAAGGCGATTATTTGCTATCTTTGTGAAGAGAATGTCGATGAATGAATGTCGGATGAAGTATTATCAGACACGTGATAGAGGCTCCGAATTTTGAATACAAATACGATCTGGCACTGTGGAAATCGTTCTCAGCCCGACTGAGTACTGCCATTTTGCTGATAGCAGCAGGTGTTTTCCTTGCTGCCTTACTGACCTATTTGTACTTCTCGGAGGAGCAAGTGAAAGAAGAGACTGCCGTGAAAGCTCGCACCGAACTGCATGATGCGGTGATGGCGATGCGCTTGCGGGCTGCTGAGGCCGAGGCGCGTGGCGACACGATGGGTGTTGCTGAATATGTGGCGCTTCTGCAGGCTGTGAATCCCTACAAGCATTCGTTCACCTTGATGACCGATTCAGCCCGACAGCTGGTGCATGTCGGTGATACCCTCGTGCAACACTGCACGGCTGCCGAGTTGCAAAGCATTGTCGGCGCAATGGGAAGTGGACAAAGAGGCATGAAAGAGGTGTTTCAGGGTGCGCGGTTGTCGCTGCTCATCTATGAACCGGTGCAGAAGCGAGGGCTCTCGGCGGCTGTGGTATGCTCGCGCGTTGACATTCTGTCGAGCTATAAGACACTCATTTTCTATGGCGTAGTCTCATTCCTCATCGGGCTGCTAGTGCTTTTCGGCTGTTGTGCGGTGGCCATCTACCGCATGGTCAAGCCCTTGCACCTGTTTGCCGATTCTGCCATGAGCATCGCCGATGGAAACCTCGACACGCCGTTGCCGGAGATCAAGTCGGAAGATGAACTGTTGCAGTTGCGCAACTCGTTTGAGTATATGCAGGTTTCGCTGAAACAGTATATTGAGGATTTGAAGCAGACCACAGCCACCAAGGAGCACATGCTGAGCGAGCTGACCATTGCCCACGACATACAGATGGGCATGATTACCAAAGACTTTCCGCAGCGCGAGGATATAGATATTTTTGCCTCGATGACACCGGCCCGCGAGGTGGGCGGCGACTTGTACGACTTTGTGATAGATGGCGACGAGGTGTTTTTCATTGTCGGCGATGTGGCCGGAAAGGGTGTGCCAGCCTCCCTTTATATGGCCGTCACCCGCACGTTGTTTCGCAATCTGGCCAGCAACTATCAGTCGGCTGCCAATGTGGTGCGCGAGATCAATCGTGCCATAGCCACTGCCAATGAGCAGTTTTTGTTTGTGACTCTCTTTGTGGGCGTGCTCGACCTGAAGACTCACATACTGACCTACTGTAATGCAGCGCAGAATGCCCCCGTGCTCATTCCTCCCGACGGAGAGTGCCAGCTGTTGCAGACGGAGGTGAACCTGCCCGTGGGTGTGGTGGACCACTACAATTACGAGGAGCAGCAGGTGACATTTGCACCCGGCACGGCCTTGCTGCTCTATACCGACGGTCTGACGGAGGCAGTCAATCCCCATCGAAAACTGTTCGGCGAAGAGCGTCTGCTGGCCTGCATGGAGACCTGTCGGGAGCAGCAGACCCCCGATATAGTCGCCTACCTGCAGCAGCAAGTGAAGCTTTTTGCCGATGGAAAAGAGCAGAGTGACGACCTTACCATGCTCTATTTGCGTCACAATGAGCGTGCTCAGGATGTAGAAACGGAGCGCCATATCGTGCTGAAGAATGAGGTGGCTGAGGTGAAGCGCATGCAGACTTTCCTGTTCTCAGTGTGTAGCGAACTGAACATCGACGATGCCACCTACAGGTCCATCAACCTGGCGCTGGAGGAAGCGGTGGTGAACGTCATCAACTATGCTTATCCGAAAGGAAAGCGCGGGCATGTGGAAATCAGCTCGCGCGTAGAGGGAAACCGACTGCTGCTGACCATCAAGGACAGCGGCGCACCTTTCGATCCCACCCAAGCCGCCGAGGCTGATACCACCACTGATTTGCGGAGACGGGCCATTGGCGGCCTGGGCATCTATCTGGTGCGCAACCTGATGGACGATATGAAGTATGAGCGCACAGACGACGGTTATAATATGCTGACGCTGGTGAAGAGGTTCCGATAAGCAACAGGTGACCTCATTTGCCTTCCTTGTGGAAGATAAATAAAACGTATGAATATGGAATCGATCATTTTTTTAGGATTCAATCTGTATGCGTGGATTACCATTGCTACAGTGCTGACAATGTTCACCGTACTGTTGTTCACCAAGATTCGTGCAGATGTGGCGTTTCTGGGGGCTATTGGTGTGTTGTTTGTAACGGGCGTGCTCGATGCGAAAGAGGCTTTCTCGGGCTTCAGCTCCACCTCGGTGGTGGTCATCGGTGTGCTGTTCGTAGTGGTGGCAGGTCTCACCTATACGGGTGTGTTGCAATGGATTGTGAAGCATCTGCTCGGTCAGCCCAGCTCATACAGCAAGGCTGTGGTGCGACTGATGCTGCCCGTGGCCGGACTGAGTTCCTTCCTGAGTAATACCACGGTGGTGGCTTTGTTCGTGGGCATTGTCAAGATGTGGGCTAAGAAGCTGAACATCTCTCCTTCAAAGCTGCTCATCCCATTGAGCTATGCATCGGGAATGGGAGGTGTATGTACGCTCATCGGTACGCCTCCGAACCTGATCATCTCTGGTTTGTATGCCGATCAGACTGGTTCGGCCATGAATGTGCTGGCCACCATGCTGCCAGGCCTGTTCTGTCTGGCCGTCGGTGTGTTGTCGATTATAGCCCTGCGCAGGCTGTTGCCCGACCGGAAGGCACCTGAGGCAGCCTTCGAGTCGACCTCCGACTATACCGTTGAACTGCTTATCCCCTCGGACAACGACTATATCGGCCAAACGGTAGGCGAGGCGGGCCTACATCAGGTGAGAGGCGGTAGTCTCATCGAGATTGTGCATTTCGACAAGGAGGTGATCTCGCCCGTGGCCGACGACGAACTGTTGATGGGCGGCGACCGTCTGGTATATGCCGGGCAGATTGACGAGATTCTGGATTTGAAGAAGAGCCACGGCTTCGTGAATGCCGACCACCACGTGTTCAAGATGAGCGAGGTGGACAACAACCGCCAGCTGCGTACGGCCTATGTGACCTTCGGCAGCAGTATGATTGGCACCTCCATCGGGGGCAGCACATTTGAGAAAGATCATAACATGACGCTCGTTGCCGTAGCCCGCCGCGGCAAGCGCATCGCCCAGTCGCCGCGCGAGGTGACGCTGCAGGCAGGCGACACCCTGCTGCTGGAGTGCCCTCCGAAGTTGCAAGTCAACACTGAGGAACTGAGCTCTGTACTGCAGTTCTTCGACTCCAACGAACTGCCTAATATCAGCAAGAAAACGCTGATATCGACCACCATCATGATTGCGATGGTTGCGCTTTCGGCATTGAACGTGATGCCGCTGCTGCAATGTGCGTTCCTGGCGGCTTTCGCCATGGTGATCACGCGTTGCTGCAGCCTGGACCAGGCGATGAAGAGCATCAACTGGGAGATTCTGATGGTGTTCGCCGGCTCGGTAGTGCTCGGACTGGCCATTGAGAAGACAGGCATTGCCCAGCGGTTGGCCATCGGTATCCTTGACGTCTGTGGCACCAACCCGATAGTGGTCATGGCGGCTACCTGTCTGGTGGGTACCTTCATCACTGAGTTCATCAGTAATACGGCAGCCGGTGCCATGTTCTTCCCCATTATGTATCAGGCGGCAACAGAACTGGGCTATGAGCCTTATACATTCCTCATTGCCCTGATGATCAGCGTCAGTTCGAGTTTCGCCACGCCCATTGGCTCACCCACGCACATGCTGGTGTACGGCCCCGGCGGCTACCGCTTCAGCGACTTTATCAGGATAGGATTCTGGATGAATCTCATCATCCTGGCCGCTAATATTTTTATCACAAACATGATTTATCCCTTAACACCATTACAATAATATGAAAGTAGACATTCAAGAAGCCAACGGTGTGTATACGGCCATCCTGACGGGGTGGTTCGACACCAACGAGGCCACCCAGTTTTTGAGTGACATTCAGCCCCTTTTCGACCATGCTGACCAGCAACTGGTGCTCGATTGCGGCGGGCTGGAGTATATTTGCAGTCTGGGACTGCGTATCCTGCTGCGGTTGAACAAGGAAAGCGCCGCCAAGAACGGTCATTTACAATTGACGAATATGAACGGCGAGATTCGTAAAATCTTCGAGATGACGGGCTTCGTGAAGCTCTTTGATATTCACTAAGAGAGCAGTGCTGGCAGCCTTCATGAACCATCGAGGCACGCGCGGAGATAAATTTTTCGGGTTTCCCCTACGCTGTTTTCGGGATTTCCCCCTTGACAGTGAAGAGATTTTTTCATATCTTTGCAGCGTGAATTATTAATTTGGAACGAAAGATGAAAAAGGTTTTTGTATACGCAATGGCAGGTGCGCTGCTCGTCAGCAGTTGCGGCTCTTACACAGCCAGCGGAGCCTACACGGGTTCTTCGCTCGGCTCCATCCTTGGTTCCGCCATCGGCGGATTGAGCGACGGCCCTCGCGGCAGTGACTGGGGAAGCATCATCGGCATGGCCGGCGGTGCTGTGGTAGGCGCGGCTATCGGTAATGCTGCTGATAAGGCGCAAGAGCGAAGAATACAGCAGAAGCGCGAGGAGATACAAGACCGTATGTCGCAGCGCGACTATCAATACAACCAGCGCGACTACCAGAACGATGGTTACGACTATCAGTACAATGGAGTGCAGGGCAGTGGCTACGACCCCAACAATGGCGGTGACGACCGCATCGACCTGAACATTGGCAATGGTCCTGGTTCTGCTGTGACTCCTGTCGCCCCCTCGAAGAACTATCAGGGACAAGGACTGGAGATCGGGCGTATTCATTTTGTCGACGACAATCGCAACGGTGTGCTGGAGCCCGGTGAGATAGGCCGCATCACCTTTGAGGTGAGAAACCGTACGGCAAACACACTCTACGATGTTCGCCCCGATGTGGCAGAGATTACCGGCAACCGTCATATCTTCGTGTCGCCCGCAGCACGCGTTGAGCAGATTGGCCCGGGCAAGGGCATCCGCTACACGGCCATGATTAAAGGTGACAGCCGTCTGAAGAATGGCGAGGCCGTGTTCCGCATTCAGGCTCAGCAAGGTAGCGGCCGCACAGCCTCCGCCGTGCAAGAAATCAATGTGCGCACACAGAGATAAGCTTTAGCTTTCCAGAGACGCTTTCTACGATTGCAGAGGAGCCTTCCAGACTCCTCTGCAATCGTTTTATCGGCATGCTGAATACCTTGGTAGTTATTTCATCTTTTCCTTTCCCCATTTCTTCAGCCGCTCGAAGATGCTGGGTGATTTCTCGTCTTCCTCGGCCTTGTTGTCATCCGTGGGCTTTGTGTTCTTTTTCCCCACCGTACTCTTGTCGGTGTCGAGAGGATTGTGCACCTGCTTTTTGATTTTGGCAGGCAAAGCTTTGTGCTGATGCACCAATGAGGAGTCGCGCCAGGCGGGAATAAAACTATATCCGGCGTCGGCCACCTCAAAGTCAATCTCGGGCAGCTGGGGCTTTTCCTCAGGCTTGAAGGGAACACCTTGCGGCTTCTTGTAGACTTCCACATGTACCATGGCAATGCCCGAGGCAATCATGCCTAACTCCTTGGCGGCTCGCCATGACAGGTCGATGATGCGGCCGCGCACAAAGGGTCCGCGGTCGGTCACTCTGACGATGACTTCCTTGCCGTTGGCGGGATTGGTGACTTTGAGTAGCGTCCCGAAAGGATGGGAGCGATGGGCGCATGTCAGACTGTCGTGATGGAGGCGCTCACCGTTGGCGGTGCGGGTTCCAGTGGCTCTTTTAGAATAAAATGAAGCTTTACCCTTCTGCGTTTGAGCTTGCAGAAAGGTAAAGCTTGAAAGGGTCAGAATGGTTATTAATATCTTGTTTTTAATACTCATTCTATTCCTGTTTCCCCTCGTTCTGGCGAGAGGATAGGGGGAGGGCTGTTATACGATACCCTGAGCCATCATGGCGTTGGCAACCTTCATGAATCCGGCCACGTTGGCACCCTTCACGTAGTTGATGTAGCCATTCTTCTCAGTACCGTACTTCACGCACTGCTCGTGGATGTTGCTCATGATGTTGTGGAGCTTCTCGTCGACCTCAGCACCGCTCCAAGAGAGACGGATAGAGTTCTGAGTCATCTCCAGACCAGAGGTAGCCACACCACCAGCGTTGACAGCCTTACCAGGAGCGAAGAGCTGACCAGCGGCGATGAACTTGTTGACAGCCTCGGCTGTGCAACCCATGTTCGAAACCTCAGCTACGCACAGCGGCTTGTTGGCCAGGATGGCGTCAGCGTCAGCACCGTTGAGCTCGTTCTGAGTAGCGCAAGGCAGATAGATGTCTGCTTTTGCCTCCCAAGGCTTCTTGCCTGCGAAGAACTTAGAGCCGGGGAACTCGTCTGCATAAGGAGCGCAGATGTCGTTACCGCTGGCACGGAGCTCGAGCATGTAAGCAATCTTCTCGTCGTTCAGACCAGCCTCGTCGAGGATGTAGCCGTCAGGACCAGAGATGGTAATCACCTTGGCGCCCAGCTCAGTAGCCTTCTTGGCAGCACCCCAAGCCACGTTACCGAAACCAGAGATAGCCACGGTCTTGCCCTTGATGTCGAGACCATGCTTCTGCATCATGTGGTTCACGAAGTAGAGAGCACCGAAACCGGTAGCCTCAGGACGGAGGATAGAGCCACCCCACTCCAGACCCTTACCGGTCAGAGTAGCGCCATGGAACTGGCTGGTGAGCTTCTTGTACATACCGAAGAGGTAGCCAATCTCGCGGCCGCCAACACCGATGTCACCAGCGGGAACGTCCATGTCGGGACCAATCACTTTATAGAGTTCAGTCATGAAGGCCTGGCAGAAACGCATGATCTCAGCGTCGCTCTTACCGCGGGGAGCGAAGTCAGAGCCACCCTTACCACCACCCATAGGCAGTGTGGTGAGTGCGTTCTTGAATGTCTGCTCGAATCCGAGGAACTTCAGGATTGAGAGGTTCACAGAGGGATGGAAACGGAGACCGCCTTTGTACGGGCCAATGGCGCTGTTGAACTGCACGCGATAACCGATGTTCACCTGAACCTCGCCTTTGTCGTCCACCCAGGGCACACGGAATGTGATGATGCGCTCTGGCTCAACGATGCGCTCCATGATTTTTGCCTTTTCGAACTCAGGATGCTCGTTGTAAACGTCTTTAACGGTTTCAAGCACTTCGCGAACTGCCTGCAAGTACTCTGATTCTCCCGGATGCTTTGCCTCCAGGTGCTGCATAATTTTTTCGACTTCCATAATATTAAAGTTAAATTAACAATGTGTTATAAATCTGCCGCAAATATACGGCTTTATTAGTTATCTACCAAAGAAAAACCGAAAAATTTTTGTTTGTTAGCTTACTTTTTGCTCTATAAACAAGAAAAATGCCCCGTTGTGGGGCATTTTCCTGTGTTTTTTTCAGATTTTGCTTAAAGCCTGACGGATGTCGTCTAGAATATCCTCCACATCCTCGATGCCTACCGACAGTCGGATGAGGTCGGGGGCCACTCCTGCCTCGCGCAGTTGCTCGTCGGAAAGCTGCCGGTGGGTGTGGCTGGCGGGGTGCAGCACACAGGTGCGGGCATCGGCCACATGCGTCACGATGTTGATCATTTGCAGCGAGTCCATCCATTGAATGGCCGAACTGCGGTCGCCTTTCAGTCCGAAGGCAATCACGCCGCACGAGCCGTTGGGCAGGTATTTCTGTCCGAGGTCGTAGTATTTATCGCCGGGCAGCCCGCAATAGTGTACCCATGCCACCTTGTCGTTGGCTTTCAGGAACTCTGCCACGCGCTGGGCATTCTTGCAATGCTGGGCCATGCGCAGGTGGAGTGTCTGCAGGCCGAGGTTGAGCAGGAAGCAGTTCTGCGGAGCGGGAATAGAGCCCAGGTCGCGCATCAGCTGTGCCACAAGCTTGGTGGTGAAGCCCATCTTGCCAAATGCCTTTACGTAGGTCAGCCCATGGTATGACTCGTCGGGGGTGCACAGTCCGGGGAACTTCTCAGCGTGGTCCATCCACGGGAAATTGCCGCTGTCGATAACGGCACCACCCACCTGTGTGGCCATACCGTCCATGTATTTGGTGGTGGAGTGTGTCACGATGTCGGCCCCCCATTCGAAAGGACGGCAGTTGACGGGTGTGGCAAACGTGTTGTCGACGATGAGGGGCACGCCGTTGCGATGGGCAATGCGCGCAAACTTCTCAATGTCGAGCACAGCACAACCGGGGTTGGAGATGGTCTCGCCGAACAGCAGTTTGGTGTTGGGGCGGAAGGCAGCCTGGATTTCCTCCTCGCTGGCGTCGGGCGACACGAAGGTACACTCGATGCCCAGCTTCTTCAGCGTCACGCCGAAGAGGTTGAAGGTGCCGCCGTAGATCTCGTTGGAAGTCACAAAGTGGTCGCCGGCCTCGCAGATGTTGAACACGGCATAGAAGTTGGCAGCCTGACCGCTGCTGGTGAGCACGCATCCCACGCCTCCTTCGAGGGCGGCGATTTTCTGCGCCACGGCATCGTTGGTGGGATTCTGCAGACGTGTATAGAAATAGCCCTCTTTCTTCAGGTCGAAGAGCTGTGCCATTTCGTCGGAGTCATCATACTTGAAAGTGGTGCTCTGGATGATGGGCACCTCTATGGGCTCGCCATTCTTGGCTTTGTATCCGGCCTGCACGCAAAGGGAGGCCATGCGTAGTTTTTTGTCCATGATGGTTGTTGGTTGATAATTTGCGGTGCAAAATTACAAAATTCATCTCATATTCTATTATATATAAGGTGTTTTTTTCCTGAGTGGGAAGTGAAAAGGGAGAAGTGAGAAATGGCAGACTTCTATAAAAAACTTGAGCCATGAGGGCAGAATGTCGGAAGAAATGTGTATCTTTGCACTTATTCTTAAAAACAGAGGTATTTATGAGCGAGACCAATAATATCCCGCAAGAGTGGAATCAGTTTTATCTGAAGGATGTGTCGTTTGTCAATCTGATGACACACCGCATCTTCAACGTGTTGATTATTGCCAATCCCTATGATGCGTTCATGCTCGAGGATGACGGGCGCATTGACGAGAAAATATTCGACGAATATGTTGAGTTGGGCTCGCGCTATCCACCCACCTTCACACAGGTCAGTACCACTGAGGAGGCCAATGAGGTGCTTCAAACCACCGACATCGACCTTGTCATCTGTATGCCAGGTAATGCCGACAACGATGCCTTTGCTGTGGCCCGTGAGGTGAAAGCCAATCATCCCAACATTCCGTGTGTGGTGCTGACGCCTTTCTCTCACGGCATCACGCGCCGCATCGAGAACGAAGACCTCTCGGTGTTCGACTATGTGTTCTGCTGGCTGGGCAACACCAACCTCATCCTCTCTATCATCAAACTCATCGAGGACAAGATGAACATAGAGCATGACATCCGCGAGGCCGGAGTCCAGATGATTCTGTTGGTCGAAGACTCCATCCGTTTCTATTCATCGGTGCTCCCCAACCTTTATAACTACATTCTCATTCAGAGCAAACGCTTCTCCACCGAGGCGCTCAACCCGCATGCCGCCACTCAGCGTAAGCGCGGACGCCCGAAGGTGGTGCTGGCCCGTAACTACGAGGAAGCCATGGAATACTACCAGAAGTATGCCGACAACACACTGGGTGTCATTAGCGACACGCGCTTCCCCATGTGCAGTGCTGCCGACGCCTCGAATCCCTCGCTGCCCAAGCGGGGCGTTGAGGCCGATCCCGAGGCGGGACTGAAGCTGCTCAAGGCCATCCGTGCCAACGATGAGTTTGTTCCGCTCATTCTGCAGAGCAGCGAGACGGTGAACAAAGCCAAGGCCGAGGCTGCCGGGTTTAAGTTTGTCGACAAGAACTCGAAGAAGATGAATATCGACCTGCGCCACCTCATGGAGGAGCACATGGGCTTTGGCGACTTCATTTTCCGCGACCCGCAGACCCATCAGGAGGTGGCGCGTGTCAGTACGCTGAAAGAGCTTCAAGACAACGTGTTCAAGATTCCCAACGACTCCATGCTCTACCACATCTCGCGCAATCACATGAGCCGCTGGCTCTGTGCGCGTGCCATCTTCCCCGTGTCGGCATTCCTCAAGCATGTCACCTGGGAGAAACTCAAGGATGTGGATGCCCACCGTAAGATTATCTTCGACGCCATTGTGCAGTACCGCCGCATGAAGAACATCGGTATCGTGGCCGTCTTCGACCGCGGAAAGTTCGACCGTTATGCCCACTTTGCCCGTATCGGCGACGGCTCACTCGGAGGCAAGGGCCGCGGACTGGCTTTCCTCGACAATGTCATCAAGCGCCATCCGGAGCTTAACCAGTTCGGTGGCATGTCGGTGAGCATACCCAAGACCGTGGTGCTCTGTACCGATGTGTTCGACGAGTTCATGGACTCCAACAACCTCTACCACATCGCCTTGAGCGATGCCAGCGATGAGGAAATACTGCAGCACTTCCTGCGGGCTCAGTTGCCCGATAAGTATATTGCCGACTTCTTCACCTTCTTCGAGGCCACCAACTCGCCCATCGCCATCCGTTCGAGCAGTTTGCTGGAAGACAGTCATTATCAGCCGTTTGCAGGTATCTACTCTACCTATATGATTCCCCATCTCGACGATAAATACGAGATGCTGCGCATGATGGCATGTGCCATCAAGGCCGTCTATGCCTCGGTCTACTACAAAGACTCGAAAGCCTATATGACAGCCACCAGCAATGTCATCGACCAAGAGAAGATGGCCGTTATCCTGCAGGAGGTGGTCGGTCAGCAATATGGAGACCGTTACTATCCCAACATCAGTGGTGTGCTGCGCTCGCTGAACTATTATCCCATTGGCGACGAGACCGCCGAAGAAGGCATTGCCAGTCTGGCATTGGGTCTGGGTAAATACATCGTAGATGGCGGACAGACCTTGCGCGTGTCGCCCTATCATCCGCATCAGATTCTGCAGATGAGTGAGCTCGACACCGCTCTGCGCGAGACACAGACCCGCTTCTATGCACTCGACATGAAGCATGTGGGCGATGATTTCAAGGTGGACGATGGCTTCAACATCCTGAACCTGCGGGTGAAGGAGGCCGAGAAAGACAAGTCGCTCCATTACATTGCTTCTACCTACGATCCCTACGACCAGGTGATACGCGACGGCATCTACGAGGGCGGCCGCAAGGTCATCTCGTTTGCTGGTGTGTTGCAGCAGGGAGTGCTGCCTCTGCCCGAAGTGATGCAGATGGCGATGAAGTACGGTGCCGAGAGCATGAAACGCCCCGTGGAAATAGAGTTTGCCTGTAATGTGAACCCCGACCGTACGGGCGAGTTCTATCTGCTGCAGATACGTCCTATCGTCGACAGTAAGCAGGTGCTCGAGGAAGACCTAAAAAAGATTCCCGACGAGCAGTGCCTGTTGCGCTCGCACAACTCGTTGGGTCACGGCATCTCCGAGGATGTGGTCGATGTGGTGTATGTGAAGACCGACGATCATTTCACGGCTGCCAACAATCCCGAGATTGCCTTGGAGATTGAGCAGGTGAACCGACGGTTCCTGGACGAGGGCACCAATTATATCCTCATTGGACCAGGTCGTTGGGGCTCTAGCGATCCCTGGCTTGGCATTCCTGTGAAGTGGCCCCACATCTCTGCCGCCCGCGTCATTGTCGAGTCAGGACTCAAGAACTACCGGGTAGATCCCAGTCAGGGCACTCATTTCTTCCAAAATCTCACCTCCTTCGGTGTGGGCTATTTCACCATCAATACCTATAAGGACGATGGCGTGTTCCAGAAAGAGGTGCTCGACCAGATGCCGGCTGTTTCGGAGACGCAATATGTGCGTCATGTGCGCTTCGACCGTCCGCTGAAGGTGATGATGGATGGCAAGAAACAAGAAGGCATCGTGTTACTGCCTGAATAAGTACCTCCTAAAAAACTGTAATGCAAGCTGAGCTTGCGAGAACCGGATTGGAAAAATGAAACAAATAATAGTTATATCATTCGTATCAGTCATTTTGTTTTTGTGCTCATGCCAGAAAAGCAAAACCACGCAGGTGACATCCACACAAACAGAGATGAATGACACGCTGGAGACGGTGGAACGTCAGCAAATGGCGGACAGCTCTGATCGTGACTCGACAGTAGGCACGAAGGATAGCACAGACACTGAAAAGCGTAGGATAACTGCCGAGATGGCTTATGAGGGAGTGAACAATTACTGTCATCGCGAGTACGACTGGAGCGTGGCAAAAGACAATCCTTCCATGATGTATGTGGCGATGGGCGATGAGACAGAGACTGAGTATCAAGTGATTTTCCGCAGTTATACAGGCGCATTTGTTTATTTCTATGTCAATAAAGCCAGTGGCGCCACAAGAATGGTCGAGCATGTCTCGGCACTTGATATTGAAGAAGAAGCTGGAACCATCAATTTGTTTGATTACTTAGAGAAGCCATCTTCACGTTAGGGATGAGCCGCGCGGCAACAATGCTCTACGACTCGTTCAACGGGGGAGGCCAGTTAACCTTCAAACTGCAGAGCAAATCATACTTGTCACCTGCAACTTGACACTTGTCACTTTCCAAAGGCTACTAATAGCAAACAAAGGGCCTCTCCATGTGCTTGGAGAGGTCTTTTGCGTATCTGGAGAAGCCCTTTGTGTATCTGGAGAAGCCCTTTCGAAATGTGGAAAGGGCCTTTCTTATTTCTTGGCTTGTTCTTCTTCCAGCCGGTGAGTGACCATTCCGAAGCCGAAGATAGCAACGGCAGTATAGCCAAGCAGGGGAATGATGAACGGGATGATGAGGTTTGTGGCGTCGGCAATGATGCCCATCAGAAGGAATCCGCAGCCGCCCACCGGTGTCATCATGAGGATGGACGATGCGCTCTTGGTGAGGCTGCCCAGTCCGCGTACGGCCAAAGAGAAGATGGTGGGGAACATGATGGCCTCGAACAGGTAGATGCCCAGCAGGGCCACCAACGAGACGATGCCCAGATTCATTAAGACGGTCATGGTGCACACCACGCAGCCGATGCCGCAGATGAACAGCATACGCTCTGGCACAATGTGGCGCATGATCCAACTGCCGCAGAAACGGCCTACCATGAAGAAGGCCAATGCCCCGGTGAGCACCATCGATGCGGTGCGGTCGGTCATCCAGCCCTGACCGGTGACGAAGTTGATGAAATAGCTGTTGATGGATATCTCGGCCACCTCATACGACAGCAGGGCGATGAGGCCATAGACGAAAGTCTTGTGTTTCCATATTTTCAATAGCGGCTCGCGGCCGTATTTTGCTTTCTCCTCCAAACCGTCGTTGTGCTTGATTTCCGGCAGGTTGACACGTGCGAAGATGAATGCGATGCACAGCACGAGAACGCCCAGCACGGCATAGGGAATGGCTACGTTGCTGCTCTCTCCGCTGTTGTTGAACAGGAACTGTCCGACAACAAATGTGGCAAAGAGGCATCCCAGACCGTTGAACGACTGCGAGAAATTCAGTCGGCTGGTAGATGTCTCCTTCGGTCCCAACTCGGTGACGTAAGGATTGGCTGCTGTCTCAAGGAATGTCAGTCCGCAGCCGATGATGAACAAGGCACCCAGGAACGCATAGAACGTGCCGGCCTCCGAGCCGGGGATGAACAGCAAGGCTCCCATTCCGAACAGTAGCAGACCGAACACCACGCCACGGCGGTAGCCGAAGCGGTTGATGAACAAACCGGCAGGGATGGCCATCAGAAAATAGCCCATATAGGTGGTGACCTGGATGAGCGACGACTGGGTAATCGATATCTGCAACTCGTTCTGGAAGTGCTTGTTCAGCACGTCGAGTATGGCACGGGCGAATCCCCAAAGAAAGAATAAGGACGTAATAAGAGCAAAGGGTATCAGATACTCTTTGCTCGTCAGTTTAGCGTTTTTGTTAGTCATCTTCTCCTAAATGACAAGCGTCAAGTGGCACACGTGACATGATCTTCCGCCGTTTCAGGGTTTCTCAGCTCATATCACACCTACCACTTGCCGCTTGCTACTTCAATATTTTGTATACTTTATTTCTCCGGCTCAATCATCTTCCAGATGCCAGCAGCGCATGCAGCACCAATGAACGGACCTACGATGAATACCCACAGGTCGGTGAGTGCCTGGCCACCCTCGAAGAGTGCGGGACCGATAGAGCGGGCGGGGTTCACCGATGTGCCGGTGTAGTGAATACCTACAAGGTGGATAAGAATCAGCGACAGACCGATGGCCAGGCCTGCGAAGTTGTTGGTGGCACCGTTGGTCTTGGCGGTAGCACCCAGCACTACCAGCACGAAGATGCAGGTAAGCACAATCTCAACAATCAGACCGTTGGTCTGGCTGGCTGCACAAGCATTGGCACCTGTGGTGGTACCCTCGGCCAGTCCGGGAGAGGTGGAAACAATCAGATAAAGCACGGCGGCTGCAATGATGGCACCAATGACCTGGAAGATCATGTACATGCCACAGTCTTTGCTGTTCATACGGCCGCTGAGATAGCAACCTAATGTGATGGCGGGATTGATGTGGCAACCACTGATGCCGCCAATGGTGTAAGCCATGGCTACGACTGCCAGACCGAATGCAACGGCTGTGCCTACTACTGACGCTGCGTCAACGCCACAATTCAAACTCACGGCTGCTCCGCAACCGAGAAGTGTAAGTACGAACGTACCTACCATTTCTGCTAAATACTTTTTCATAACCTTCTGTTTTTAAATCATTAATTGTATGAACTAGTGCTGCAAAAATAAGAAAAAAAATAATACGTTGCAACATTTTTGTCAAAAAATGCTTAATCCTGTTCTTCTTTCTCCTTCATTTGCCTATTTTTCGTGAATATCGAAATAGCCGAAGTCGGCATAGCCATTGCCTTCAGCAAACATGCCAATCACCACTCCAGTGAAGCCGCCGGCCACCTCGGTACTCATCAGGCTGCAGTTCAGCTCGCACAACCTGCGGAACGGTCCGTTGCCGTCTTGATACTCAAAGCGATACAACTCACCATCGCTGCTGATGCGCAGTTTTACGGCAGCCGACTTGACTGGCTCTTCATTCACCACGTAGTAGATATTCTTCAACTTGCATTTCACCCCCACATAGCCATTGTTCACGCAGAGGTCGATATGCCCGTCGTGAATCTGGTAGACTGTCAGTCCTGCCTCTGCTCCGTTGCTATTCACCATGGTCTCCACCGTCACGCGGGGACTCTCCTGTCGGCGGCCGATAAACGTAGGATGGTCGTTGTCGTTCAGCCGCCGGCCGCCATAGAGCCGTAACGCACCGCCGGCCACCTTGCCCGTTGCCCCGTCGACTACCACATGGCGGTCGTATTTTGTCGAGTCGGGATTCTGGATGAACACCCATTCCGGGCCGAAGGCAAAGGGAGTGTTGGCATCATTGGGTACAAAAGTGATGCGCTCGTGCCGCTCGGTCTGTCCGACGGCCTCAATCGGTTTCCCGCCGTTCACCACGGGCCATTGCCCTTTCTTCCACTCCACGGGGGCAATATAGGTCTCGCGGCCCAGATGGTGATACGAGCCGCCGAAGTTACGGTAGGCCAGAAACACTAAGCGCCACGAACCGTCAGCCGTCTGCACCAGGTCGCCGTGCCCTGTGCCCTGAATGGGACTGCTCTGTCCTGCCATCGAGCAATGGGTGAGAATGGGGTTGGCCGGGTTGGCCATATACGGGCCGTCTATCTTGCGGCTGCGCGCAATGGTCAGCTTGTGGGCCAGCTCGGTGCCGCCCTCGGAGATGAGCAGATAGTAATACCCGTCTTTCTTGTAGATGTGCGGTCCCTCTGGGTAACGTCCGCCCGTACCCTGCCACAGCGCCTTGCTGTCGGTCAGTTGCTGGCCCGTCTTCGGGTCGATCTCGCACAGCATGATGGTGTTGTCGGGATTGCTCACCATGTAGCACTTCCCGTTTTCGAAGTAGAGCGACGGGTCGATGCCCTGCTGTTTCAGCCAGATAGGCTCTGACCATGGTCCCCGCGGGTCTTTGGCAGTCACCATGAAGTTGCCGCCGTTGCCCACATTGGTGGTGATCATATAGAAAGTGCCGTCGTGGTAGCGGAGGGTGGGCGCATAGATGCCCAACCACGACGTGGCGCCCTTCAGCGGCAGTTGGCTTTCCCTGTTGAGCACATTGCCTATCAGCTGCCAGTTCACCAGGTCGCGACTGTGATAGATGGGCACTCCCGGAAAATACTGGAACGAGGAGTTCACCACATAGTAGTCGTCGCCCACACGGCAGATGCTCGGGTCGGGATGAAATCCCGCGATAATGGGATTCCTTCCTCCGTTGTCCGTCACTGTTGCTGCACAGCCCGGGGCTGCAGTCCATAAACTAATCATTAAAATGAATAATGCTCTCATAGTTTCATATTGTTACAACTTGAAGGCAAAAGTAGTAAAATTATCAGAAACACCCAAGAAAAGGGCAAAAAAAATGGTGTACCGCCGTACACCAACCTTGTTAACCTTAAATCTAATACTATGAAAAACACATTGCAAAGGTACGACATTTCTCGAAACCTCCAAACATTTCTTAGGAAAAATAGTGTAAAACAGACAATTTCTTGATTTAAATCAAGTCGAAATGTGTCAAACTCATATTTATTTACATGTTAAGTTTTAAAATTGCACTTATGGCGAGTGAAAAGTTTCTAAATGAAAGTTGACTGTTTTTGGCAGTTTTTTTCTTTCTAACGGTTTTACGTGTGGTTTGCTTGTCATCCTCTAATGCAGCGAGCCTCGTGCGCGTTCCTTAAATAATATAGTGGGGAGATAGGAGTGATATGGGGAAGATAGGAGAGATAAAGGGAAAGTAGTAGGGAAAGATGTAGGGAAAGATAGGAGATATAGGGGCATGATTGGATAGATATGGGGAAAATACTGGGGTAAACTGATTCTACCTTCAAACTTTCAAAAATAAAAAGAGGCAGGAGTGTTATCTGCACTCTTGCCTCCTGTCGTGTCGTATTCCTCATTTACAACTGTGAAACCTTGCCGACACCGCTGCGATGAAGGTCTTTTGCTTTTGGCTCGCCTTTGTATTTGAGCGACCCAACGCCGCTCACGTCACCCTTGATGCTCTCGGTGGCCCAGCACTGGATGCCGCCAACACCACTTACATCGGCCTCTACGGTCTGAGCCTCCAGGTCGGCAGCATGTATGCTGCCTACGCCACTGCAGTCGAGATCGGCCGAGGCGGCACTGCCTGCCAAGGTTACATTGCCTACACCACTGCAGTCTACATCGACAGTCTTGGCCTGTAAATCCTTGATGTTGATGCTTCCCACACCGGAATTGTCGAGTTCCAGGCTCTCAGCAGTGAGCTTCTTGATGCTTACGTTCGATACACCGCTGTTGTTGAGGCTGCTGAGAGTAGGCGAATAGATGGTCATGTGGACATTTTTTCCCTCAATATTAATATTTCTTCTGGCGAAAGCAACATCCAGTTCACCGTCTTTGTTCTCGAACTTGAACAGTTCGATATAGTTGTCGGGAGCAGTGAGCACCACTTTCGATTCATTGCCCTGTACGAACTCGACGGTGGCAACAATGTTCAAGTCGATCTCATGGAATGCTTTCTGCTGATACTCTACGGTTTTAAAGTTACTGCTAGGTTTGATTTTCTTGCCCTCGCTGCTCATGTTCACTTCCACACACGACGACAGGGCTGCTACACAAAAGATGGCCATGGCCAAAAAAGAAACTGCTTTTTTCATAACTTCATTCATTTTGTTGTTTTTTACCGTTAGACGCAACAAAGGTCGAAAAAGTTTCACAATTTTCTAAATTATTTATTCAAAATGGTCAAATAAAATATCAGGAAGAGGTGCTAGATGCGTAACCTATTGATAATGAAGTGTTTGTAAAAACGCTATTTTTATTGAGCTTTTTCTCCTTTTAAGTAATAATCTCTCTATTCCGTCTCAGACACAAATACACGGCGTTTCAGACATCAAAAACTCCGTCTCGGGCATAAAAACACAGCGTTTCAGGCACAAAGACGAAGTGACTTTGTCATGAATGTAAGTCTGACTAGCAAAAACAGGGTAAATAGGTTGTCTTTACCTGCTGCATCGAGGCAGATGGAAAAGGAAACGGTCCACACGGCGAGAACGCTATCAAGGTGCTGGGTGCTGCCCGGTTTTGCCACTGACGAGCGTTCTGATTTAACCATTCTGAGTTGACCGTGAACCGTTAAAATAGGTGAATTTATGTGTAAATTGTAGTTTTTACACCTTTATATTTCGTCCACTCTTTTTGTTTTTAGAGAATAAACAAATTGGTTGACTGCCAGTATTTTAACAAAAAACATCCTTTCAAAAAATCCACTTTTTCTGTTTTTGGCCGTCATCGGCACTCCTTTTTCATTTATCTTTGCATCAGTTTTATTTGTATAGCGAAAATAATCATCAATTAATAACTAAAAACAAAGTATGAGAAAAGAAAGGTTATTCATTTTGCTGCTGACACTGCTGTTGTCGGCAGGTATCTACGCCCAGAAACGGTCGTTTGCCGGAGTGGTAGTAGACGACATGGGCGAACCGGTCATCGGAGCCTCTGTGGTTCAGAAAGGAGTAGCATCGAATGGCACGATTACTGATTTCGACGGTAATTTCCGCATCAGTGTTGAGCCGGGTGCTACGCTTGTGATTTCTTATATAGGCTTCGTTAGCCAGGAGGTAAAGGCCGCCGACGGCATGCGCATCGTGTTGCATGAAGACTCGAAGATGCTGAACGACGTGGTGGTGATTGGCTACGGCGTACAGAAAAAGAGTGTGGTGACGGCCTCCATTGCCAAGGTAAGCGCTGAAGACCTGAACGGCAAGACTCCCGTGCGTGTGGATAACGCCCTGAAAGGTCTGGCCGCCGGTGTGAACGTGACCTCATCGTCTGGTCAGCCGGGCGCTGCTCCTCGTGTGCGTGTGCGTGGTACGGGTACCATTAACAACTCCGACCCTCTTTACATTGTCGACGGCATGCCTATTGAGGGTGGTATCGACTTCCTGAATCCTTCGGACATCGAGTCAATCGAGGTATTGAAAGACGCTGCCTCGGGTGCCATCTACGGAGCCCGCGCTGCCAATGGAGTCGTGCTGGTAACGACCAAGCGCGGTAAGGAAGGCAAGGCCAGCATCAACTATAACTTCTCGATGGGATGGCAGAGTGCGTGGAAGCATCGCGACGTGACGAGTGCTACCGACTACGCCATCATGCAGAACGAACTGCGCGTGAACGGTGGTCAGGCTCCCCTCTATGCCGACCCGTATAACCTGAGAGACCAGAACGGTCATGCCATCACCGGTTTCGGTACCGACTGGCAGGACCTGGTGTTCAACGACAATGCACCCGTGGTGAACCATGAGGTGAGCGTCAGCGGCGCATCGGAGAAGCTGAACTACTATCTGTCGCTGGGCTATTACGACCAGGAAGGTATCGTGGGCGGTAACTACGGACAGTCTAACTATCAGCGTCTGTCGCTCCGTTCGAACAATATCTACACAGTGTTTGATGCCTCTAATGAGCGTAACTTCCTGAACAAGCTCGATGTGACGGTCAATCTGGCCTACACCCGCATCAAGAACACCGGTATCAGCACCAACTCTGAGTTTGGCTCAGTGCTCGGTTCTGCGCTTTACCTGTCGCCAATTCTGACTCCCACCATTACCAGCGAGGCGCTGGCCAACCAGTATCATAGTGTTTACGAAGAAGGCATGGAGTATGAGTTGCAGCGCGACGCACAGGGCAACTACTTCACGATTCCCGGCTCGTTTGGCTCGTATGGTGAGATGAACAACCCATTGGCCATCCTCAACCTGAACCCTTCGAAGAACTGGTCGCACAAGTTTGTGCCTAAGTTCACCTTCGACCTGCAGTTGTGGGACAACCTGAAATACCACTTCAACTACTCAGTCGACATGTCGTTCTGGGGCAACGACTACGCCACCCTCTCGCGCTACTACCACTCGGGCAATGCCAAGGGTGAGCACACCGTGGCCGGCACTAGTTGGAACAAAGGCACCAACTGGCAGGTGGAGAACACGCTGACCTACGACAAGCAACTGGGCAAACACTCGTTCAGCGTTGTGCTCGGTCAGAGTGCCATGAAGAACAAGAGCGACTATGTGGGTGCCGAGCGTTGGAACCTCATCAACCTTGAGAAGCCCTATATGAGCTATACCAACTCGAATGTAATCTACGAGGTCGACGAGAACGGCAAGCTGCTGGGCACACCATTTGCCGAGTATAACGGCTGGGGCGGCCCGAACGTGGAGCATCGTTTGAGTTCTATCTTCGGACGTATCAGCTACAACTACGACGAGCGCTACATGCTGCAGGCAACAGTCCGCCGCGACGGCAGCAGCCGCTTCGGTACGAACAACAAATATGGTACCTTCCCCTCGGTATCGGTAGGATGGAACATCACCAACGAACCCTTCATGGAGCCCACCCGCTCGTGGCTGTCGAACTTGAAGTTCCGCGCCAGCTGGGGTAAGAACGGTAACGACAACATCGGTGACTTCCAATACACCGTGTCGAATGCCATGGGCAACAACGTGCTCTTCGGCAATCCCGCAGTGAAGCAGATCGGTTCGAAGGCATCGACCACTGCCAACCCCAGCATCAAATGGGAGGAGAGCGAGCAGACCGACTTAGGACTCGACTTCGGATTCCTGAACAATGCGCTGACGCTGACCGTTGACTATTACATCAAGAAGACCAACGGTATGCTGATGACCATGCCTATCCCCAGCTACGTGGGTGAGAGCAAACCTATCGGCAACGTGGGCGACATGGAGAACAAAGGTGTTGAGGTAGAGCTGGGCTACAAGTGGAACATTGGCGATGCACGTTTTGCCGTGAAGGGCAATGCCACCTATACGAAGAACACGCTGAAGAACCTGGGTAATGAGTCGGGATTTGTCGACTACGACGGAGTGCAGGGATTCACCGGCGGTTCGCTGTCGCGAGGCTCTAACGGCATGCCTTTCCCCTATTTCTTCGGTTTCAAGACCAATGGCATCTTCCAGAACGAGGCTGAGGTGAATGCCTACGTGAATGCCGACGGTTCGCTCATCATGCCGAATGCACGTCCCGGTGACACCCGCTTCGTCGACACCAACGGCGACGGCGCGATTACCAGCGACGACCGTGTGAAGATTGGTAAGGGTACTCCCGACTGGAACTTCGGTCTGAACTTCAATGCAGAGTGGCGCGGTCTCGACTTCAATGCCTTCTTCCAGGGAGTGGCTGGTGCCGACGTGTTCGATGCCACCTACCGCTCGGATATCGGTTCGGGTAACTATCCCACATGGATGCTGAACCGCTGGACCGGCGAGGGAACATCCAACAAATATCCTATCCTGCGCGCCGGTGACAACACCAACTGGCAGGTGAGCGACCTCTATATCTGCGACGGCAGCTACCTGCGTCTGAAGAACATCTCGCTGGGTTACACCCTGCCACAGCAGTGGACACGCCAGATACGCATTGAGCGCCTGCGCCTCTTCGTGATGGCAGAGAACCTGATTACATGGACAAAATACTGGGGCTTCGACCCGGAAATCTCTTCTGGCGGAACATCACTCGGTATCGACAAGGGCATCTATCCGCAGGCCCGCACTTACATAGTAGGTCTGAACCTGTCGTTCTAATGGGAAATGGATAATGGATAAAGGACAATTAAATAAGATCATCAATATGAAAGTAAAATATATAGCAATGAGTCTTTTGGCCGCCGGTGCTCTGCTGACCACCAGCTGCGGCGACGACTTCCTTGAGGTGACCAACCCCAATGGCGACTTCCTCGAGGACTACTATAAGACCGACGAGCACCTGCAGGAGGCACTGATCGCTGCCTACGACCCCATTCACTGGCCCGACTGGGGACTCGGACAGTACAATGCCCTGAATATCGATGCCGAAATCCTGGGCGACAACTTCTTAGTGGGTGGTGAGACCAAGAACGACATGCAGAACTGGCACATGCTCTTCAACTTTGAGGCCAATGAGAACAATACCCTATCGTCGCTCTGGACGGTCGACTATTCGGGCATCAAGCGTTGCAACGACCTGCTGCGCTACCTGGGATGGGCCGACGAGAGCGTGAGCGAGGCCAACAAGAAAAGCTACGAGATGCAGGCCCGTGCCATGCGCGTGTTCTATTATAATATGTTGTGGCACTATTTCGGAAACGTGCCTTTCTATCTGGAAAACCTGAATGCTCCCTACACAGCCCCGCAGTATAAGGCCGACGAGGTGTATGCTGAGCTGATTCGCGAGCTTGAGGAGGTGATCGACTCGAAAGTGCTCCCCATGCGTTGGAGCTACGACCAGGCCGGCCGTGCCTCTCAGGCTATGTGCTACATGATGTATGCCGAGATGGTGATGTACCAGAACGACAAAGACCGCTATCAGAAGGCCCTGGGCTATATGAACGAGATTGTCTCATCGAGCGAGTACGGCCTGAACCCAAGCTATGCCAACATCTGGGAGGAGAGCGGCGAGTGGACCAAAGAGTCAATCTGGGAAATCAACTACGAGGATGGTGGCAATGAGCGTGGCTGGAGCAGTCCGCTGGCTATTGGTGGCACGGTGATGCCAACCCTTATCTCGCCCAACAACTATAAAGGTGATGATGCCTGGGGCGACGGATGGGGATTCCTGCCCGTGCGCGTTGAGGCCTACAACAAGTTCAGTCAGGGCGACGTGCGCCGTGATGCCACTATCTGGGACCTGCGCTACATGGACGGAATGGCCGAGGACCAGTCGTACCACCTGCGCTACGAGAATACCTATCTCTGGTTGAACAAGTATCGTCCGCGTCCGGAGAACAACAAGGATGCCACCTTCGACAATAACCTGAACTACAACAACAACTACCGTTACTATCGCTATGCTGAAGCCTTGCTTAATGCCGCAGAGCTTACGCTGGCTACGGGCGGCAGTGCCTCGACAGCAGCCCAGCTGGTGAACCGTGTGCGCGAGCGTGCCGGACTGGCTGCACTCAGCAGTGTGACGATTGACGATATCCTGAACGAGCGCGACCTCGAGTTCATGGGCGAGGGCAAGCGCTACTGGGACCTGGTGCGCTCAGGCAAGGCCGCCTCTGTGCTGGTGCCCGATGCCTATGGCTACCGCACCAACCGCTGGACCGAGCAGAAGAAGTATATCCCCATCGCACAGGGTGAGCTTGACTCTGACCCTGCTCTAGTGCAGAACGAGTATTAATATGAGTTGAAGAATAGAACAGTTGAAATGAAAAAGTATATGGAAAACAAGATATTCAGCAAGGCTGCGGGACTGGTGAAGGCTGTGTTGCCTTTGTCGCTGATGGCTCTCATGCCTTCGATGACAGGTTGCTCACCCGACAAGTTCGATGGTGCCGACCAAGACGGACTGGCCACTGTCGATGGTGTGAGCATCAAGGTGGATGTTGATCAGTCGTCAAACAGCATTCAGGCCACTGCTCCCAACGCAGCAGCAGGCACCTACCATGTGTGGAATCTGCCACCATCGGGTGCCGATGCCGACGCCGTTGACACTTGGTCAACGCTGCAGACAGTGAGACGAGTGTATGTGCACTCGGGTGACAAGAAGATTATCTATCGCATAGGCAACCGCAACGGCTTCAGCCAGGGTGCCGTAGAGCAGACCATTCATATCGACAACGCGCTGAAAGACCTGACGAGCGTGGCTAATGCCATTGCTGCAGAGAAAGGTAAGCAGTGGGTGGTGGCCGACACGCTGAAGGCCCACCTGGGTTATGGTGCCAGGGGCGGCGACGGCTCGAGCAAATGGACGGCCGGTGCCAAGAAGGTCGACGGACTGGTGTGCTACGACGATGTCATCACACTCTATACCGGTGAGCAGAAAGACAACTTCAGCTACGTAGGTACTGCCGACTATACTGCCGGTGACGACGGCTTGCTTCAGATGGGTGGATTTACCGCTGCCGACACAAGGGCGCAGGCTGACGTCAAGGGTGCATCATTCACGTTGATGACTGTGGGCGACGACCTCATGCTGAAGTTCGCTGCTGGCACACCGATGCCCTTTGTTCCCTCAGAGGCATTTTTGCAGAACCCCATGTGGCGTATCGACTATTTCAGTAAGGATGAAATCGACCTCGTGGCCAACGACGGCGACAACAGCTATCGTCTGATGCTCTACCGTCCGACCGGCAGCAGCGAGGATGAGTTAGGCTTCAATGGCTTTACCGCTGGCGAGAACCTGCTGGCCGGCTGGCAGCCCGAGATGAGCTACTGGTTTGCCGATGGCGGCTGGTCGCAGATTGCCGACCCTGTGCACAGTGGCGACCTGCAGGAAGGCTTCAACTTCACCATGAACGGTGCGGGCAGCTCGCAGTGGCAGGCACAGGTACACTTCAATAAGGGTGCCAACTACGCCACACTGAGTGCCGACAAGAACTACGACTTCTCGATTGTCATTGTCTCTTCGGCCGATAATGTGAAGGCTACTGTGAAACCACAGAAAGACGGCGACGACGGTGTGTTCTTCAGCGAGGCTCAGTTCCCATTGCACAAGGGTGTCAACGTCATTGCACTGAGTGACGTTCCCGGATTCGACGGCGACTTTAAGATTGCCACCGACTTTGCCGGTGCTCCCGAGGGTACAGAGTTCACCATCCGCAACGTGTTCCTGGCAGAGCACAACGCAGCCAATGTGGTGCCGTTTGACTACAGCTCCGACGCCAACGTATGGAAGGCTGTCGATGCAGAGCAGGCATTCAACATGTCATTCTGGTGGGCTGACAACGGCTGGAGCCAGATTGCCAATCCTGGCTTCTCAGTAGAAGACAAGTCGACCGGTGCCAAGATTTACACCATTGTTGCCAGCGACGGTGTAGGCGGCAGCGAGTGGCAGGCTCAGAATGCCTTCAATACTACAGGACTCTCGGTAGGCGGCAGCGAGTTGGTAGACTTCTCGTGTGTGGTGATTTGTAATGCCGACACACGTGCCACCATCAAACTGTGCCAGACCGACGATGATGATAATACGCTCATCTATAAGAATGACATTCAGCTGAAGGCCGGTGTGTCACAGGTCCTGAGATTTACCGACACTCAGCTGTCGAAGGGCACTGATGCTCCTGCTGTGAAACTGATATTCGACCTTGGCGGTATTCCTTCGGGTGCTGAGTTCAAGGTGACAGATATTACGCTGATGAAGAAGTAACTGACAAACCAAAGACCGTGAGGGCATGGCCTAGATCATCCCTGGCATGCCCTCACTTTGAAGTAAGAAGATGATGAATTGTAAAATAAACATAGCCTCATTGCTCATTCCGCTCTTTGCACTCATCGCATGTGGCAGCAGCGATAATGACGACCCGACGCCATCGGCAGCCATTACGGTCGACACAGAGTCGATCAGTGCACCGGCAGAGGGTGGCACCTATACTGTTAAGGTGACTACCACAGGCAAAGAGTGGGGCACTTATGTGGACGGCAGTTTTTTGAAGGTTTCGAATAACTACACCAATGCGCAGGCCGGCAACATCGTCGTTGAGGTGGAGAAGAATCCCGAGATGAACGTTCGCTCGGGTCTGATTACCGTCATGTCGGGTTCTGCCCGTAAGACCATCGCCGTCACACAGGCTGCTGCAGAGGCTCCCGAATACGAGGCTCCCGCTGGCTATTCGCTGGTTTGGCACGATGAGTTCGACGAAGGTATGGAACTGAACAGCAACGACTGGACACACGAGGTGCAGAAAGACCATTGGGTGAACAACGAGTTGCAGAACTATGTCAACCACGTGTCGCCCGGTGGTGGCAAGGTGACAGAGATCAAGGATGGCCATTTGCGCATCCACTGTTTCAAGGAGAATGGTAAGATTTATTCCGGTCGTGTCTATGCGAAGGTGAAAGAGGGATGGAAGTACGGCTATATCGAGGCTTCCATCAAATTGCCAAAGGGGAAAGGCACATGGCCCGCATTCTGGATGATGCCTGTGAATTTCCACTCATGGCCTGCTGATGGTGAGATTGACATCATGGAAGAGGTGGGCGTCAATCCCAACTATGTCTCTTCCAGTCTGCATGCCACCGCTCATGTGCACTCGAATAACACGCAGGTGACCCATGAGATGTATTGTGCCGGTGCCGAGGACGATTTCCACACCTATGCCATCAAGTGGACACATGAGAACATCACCACCTATGTCGACGGTAAGGTGCAACTCAGCTACGACAACCGCGGACTGGGCCGTGACGACTGGCCCTACGACGATCCGTTCTATGTCATCCTGAACCTGGCATGGGGAGGCGACTGGGGTGGTATGAACGGTGTCAACGAGTCGGCTCTCCCCGTCACGATGGAGATTGACTATGTGCGTGTTTTCCAAAAGAAATAATGTCATTCTAATCAGATTTACAGCAATGATGAAAAGGCAGATGGTTTTGATGGCAGTCTTGCTGTTGACTGCATGCAGCATGCAAGTTGAGGCACGGCGCTCGAAGTTTGTCACTGTGCAAGGAACAGACCTTATCCAGCCCAATGGCGAGAAATTGTTCATTGTGGGTACCAACTTGGGCAACTGGCTCAACCCCGAGGGTTATATGTTCGGTTTCAGCCGTACCAATTCAGCATGGATGATCGACCTGATGTTCCGCGAGATGGTGGGTCCCGATGCAACAGCCGACTTCTGGCGGGAGTTCAAAGACAACTATATCACCCGTGATGATATCGACTTCATAGCCCGTACAGGTGCCAATACCATCCGCCTGCCATTCAATTACAAGCTGTTTACGGATGAGGATTACATGGGTGTGGCAGCTGGTCATGATGGTTTCAAGCGTATCGACGATGTGGTGAGTTGGTGCCGTGCCAACGGACTCTACCTGATTCTCGACATGCACGACTGTCCGGGCAGTCAGACGGGCGATAACATCGACGACGGCTACGGCTATCCGTGGCTCTTTGAAAGCGAGCGCAGTCAGCAGCTCTTCTGCGACATCTGGCAGCGCATCGCCAGACGCTACAAGAACGAACCGGTGATTCTTGGCTACGAGCTGATGAACGAGCCCATCGCCCATTACTTTGAGAACAAAGAACAGTTGAACCAACAACTCGAACCGCTCTACAAACGGGCCGTAAAGGCCATTCGCGAGGTAGACCGCAACCACATCATCCTGCTAGGCGGCGCCCGGTGGAATAGTGATTTCTATATGTTTACCGACTGGAAGTTCGACGACAACATCATGTACACCTGCCACAGGTATGGCGGAGCGGCTACCAAAGAGGCTATCAAAGACTATATCGACTTCCGTGACAAGACCGGACTCCCCATGTATATGGGTGAGATAGGTCATAACTCCAACCAGTGGCATGCCGACTTCGTGCGGGTGATGAAGGAGAACAACATCGGTTACACGTTCTGGCCTTACAAGAAACTCGACAACTCGTGCATGATGGGCATTCAGCGCCCTGCCGAGTGGGACAGCATTGTGGTGAAGTATTCAGAGACAGACCGCAGTACTTATAAGGACTTCCGCGAGAAGCGCCCTTCTCAGCAGAAGGCATGGCAGCTGATGAAAGAGTTCTTGCGCAACTGCCGGTATGCGAATTGCAAGCCTCAGACCGACTATATCCAGTCGATGGGACTGAGGAGTAATTGACGATTGATAATTGGGAATTGACGATTGATAATTGATAAATGCCAATTAGATATTTGGGTAATTGATAATAATTAGCATTATATGAAACGAAAAATCATAGCATTATGCGCTGTACTGACCACAGCCATGGGTATGCTGGCGCAGTCGCTGCCCGTCTATCTGGACAGTAGTAAGCCTGTGGAACAGCGCATCGACGATGCATTACAACGAATGACGCTCGACGAGAAGATTGCAGTGATTCATGCACAGAGCAAATTCTCGTCGGCAGGAGTGAAAAGATTGGGTTTCAAGGATTTCTGGACCGATGACGGACCGCATGGCGTACGTCCCGATGTCCTCTGGGATGAGTGGGAACAGGCCGGACAGACCAACGACTCGTGTGTGGCCTTTCCCGCACTGACCTGTCTGGCTGCCACATGGAACCCGCAGATGGCCCGTCTCTATGGTGTGAGTCTTGGCGAGGAGGCTCTGTATCGTGGCAAGAACATGATACTTGGTCCTGGCGTCAATATCTACCGCACTCCGCTTGGAGGCCGTAACTTTGAGTATATGGGCGAGGACCCGTACCTTGCCTCGCGCATGGTGGTGCCCTACGTGCAGGGACTGCAGTCCAATGGTGTGGCTGCCTGCGTCAAACACTATGCGTTGAACAACGACGAGAACTACCGCCATCAGGTTAACGTCATTGTCGACGACCGTACGCTCCATGAGATCTACCTGCCTGCTTTCAAGGCAGCCATTACCGAGGGTAAGGCTTGGGGAATCATGGGAGCCTACAATCTTTATCAGAACCAACACAACTGCCATAATGCCATCATGTTGAACCAGATCCTGAAAGGAGACTGGAAATTCGACGGAGTGGTGGTGAGCGATTGGGGTGGCGCCCACAACATGGATGAGGCTGTACGCAACGGACTCGACATGGAGTTCGGCACATGGACCGACGGCCTGGCCATGGGAGCCACCAACGCTTACGACAATTATTATCTTGCTGCTGCCTACAAGAAAGCCATTCAGGAAGGCAGATATACCACGAAGGAACTCGACGACAAGGTGCGGCGCGTGCTGCGCTTGTTCTACCGGACAACGATGAACGGTCAGAACCGTGTCGGATTCCTCTGTTCTGAGAGCCATTACGAGGCTGCCCGCCGTATAGCCCAAGAGGGTATCGTATTGCTGAAAAACGATGTGCCAGGTGGGAAGAAAGCAAAGAATGCCGCCCCATTGTTGCCCATGGATGTCCAGAAAACCCGTCGGGTGCTGGTGGTGGGCGAGAATGCCATCAAGATGATGACCGTTGGAGGAGGCTCCTCTTCGCTGAAAGTTCAGCGTGAGATTCTGCCGCTCGACGGACTGCGTGACAGACTCACCCAGCTCAATGCTCAGCTGACGGTCGACTTTGCCCGTGGTTATGTGGGCGACACCGTTCAAAGCTACAATGGCGTGACGGTAGGGCGCAGCCTTTACGACCTGCGTACACCCGAGGAACTCACACGCGAGGCTGTGCAGAAAGCCCGCGAGGCCGATTATGTGGTCTTTTTCGGCGGCTTGAACAAGAGCGACTATCAAGACTGTGAGGGTCATGACCGCAAGGACTATGCGCTGCCCTACGGCCAGAACGAACTGATAGAGGCGTTGGTGAAGGTTAATCCCCGTCTCATCTACGTCAACATCTCCGGAAATGCTGTGGAGATGCCTTGGAAAGACAAGGTCGCTGCCATCGTGCAGGGCTGGTTCATCGGCTCTGAGGCCGGCGAGGCTTTGGCCGATGTGTTGGTGGGAGAGACCAATCCCAGTGGAAAACTGCCCTTCACCTGGTCAGCTACGTTGAACGATGTGCCCGCCCACCGCTTGAATGCCTTCCCCGGCGTATGGCGCAAGGGTGAGAAAATCATCGATGAGGAGTACAAGGAAGGACTCTTTGTGGGCTATCGCGGTGTGGATAAATACAAGACGAAACCCGCCTTCGCCTTCGGTCACGGACTGAGCTATACCACTTTCAAGTTGGGCAAGGCCGTTGCCGACAAGAAGCAACTCACTGCCGACGGACAGATTAGCTTCACTGTCAGCGTCACCAATACAGGCTCACGTGCCGGCGCTGAGGTCGTACAACTCTACATCAGTGATCTGAAGTCATCGCTGCCACGTCCGCTGAAGGAACTGAAAGGCTTCCAGAAAGTAGCTTTGCAACCCGGCGAGACTCGCAATGTGACGATTACCATCGGCTGCGAAGCACTGAGTTTCTACGACGATACGAAGAAGGCATGGACCGCCGAACCGGGCGAGTTTGAGGCTCTCATCGGCACCGCCTCCGACCGCATTGCGTCGAGGGTGAAGTTCACCTTGCAGTAGTTTTGAGCAATAGATAGTGGAAGTAATGCTCCCCTCTGTCCCTTCCTCTCTCGATCATAGCATTCTCATTTAAGTTATTTTGTTAAGTTTTTTAGGAAAGAATTGAATAGTTTTAGTTAGCAGAAGCGGACATGTCGTGAGATATGTCCGTTTTTTTATTGAAAACGCTCGCGTTTCAGTTTTTTTTCATTATCTTTGCATGCTGAACTTATCAAAGTAACGAACGAGAAACCTGACTATGCTAAACAGATTCTATATACTTATCTATGTATGTTTATGTTGCTTCTCGGCCACCTATGCCGACGATTCGTCTTTGGTGACCCATCTGGCAAGGCTTGACAGTGCGCTGGCTGCCTCGCTGGAGATAGTGGCCGCCTACGAGCAGAGCATCAACGACATGAAAAACCTGCTTTCGAAAGCATCCGACGATAAGTCAAAATACGTCTACAGCTACAATCTCTACGAGCATTACCGGGCCTTTGTCAATGACTCGGCCATCTACTACCTGCAGCAGTGCATTGCCATCTCCAGTCGGATGGGCGACCAGCAGCAGGCCGACTATTGCCGTGCCAAGCTGGCATTTCAGTGCTCGTCAACCGGCATGTTCCATGAGTCGCTCGATGTGCTGAGCCAGATTGACCCAAAGCGCCTCGCCCCTGAGGGACTCATTGCCTACTACGAGGCCTATCGGCATGTTTATGGTGAGCTCTCTTTCTACACCCGTCTGCCCGATTTGCAGCAGCAGTATTACGATAAAATCAACCATTACGAGCAGTTGCTCTATCAGACTGCTCCCGCCGACAACGACATTGTGCTGCAGTGTCATGAGATGAACGCCATGAACGAGAACCGCCTTGATGACGCCTTGCGCTATAACGACCAGCGCATGAAGGCGGCATCCAAAGGTTCTCACCAGTATGCTATTGTGTCGTTCTACCGCTACCTGGACTTCAGCCGTGCCAACCAGGCCGATAGCGCCGCCTACTGGCTGTTGGAGTCGGCCATCAGCGATGTGAAGAATGCCGTGATGGACCAAGGTTCCATGTGGGAGCTGGCCAATCACCTGCAGGCAGAAGGTAACACCCAGCAGTCGTATCGTTATATCAGCTTTGCCAGCGACTGTGCCAACCGCTTCGGCACCCGTGTGCGCAACTGGCAGATTGCTCCCATTCTCTCGACTATAGACAAGAACTATCAGCAGCAGACCCGCCGCAGCAACCGCCAGTTGCGATGGCTCTTAGGCGGCATTAGCGCCCTTACCCTCCTTGTGCTTGCCTCGCTGTTGTTTGTCAGCCGTCAGCGCAAGCAACTGGCCGTTGCCCACGACCAGCTGAACCAGAGCAACCAGAAACTCTCGTCGGTCAATCGGCAACTGTCCGATTCGAATGGGCAGCTCACTGAGCTCAACAGTCAGTTGTCGACGCTCAATGCCCATCTCACCGAGAGCAACCGTGTGAAAGAAGAGTATGTGGGACGTTTCCTGCAGATGTGCTCGCTCTACATCGACAAGATGGACAAGATGCGCAAAACCGTGAACAAGAAAATCAAGAGCCACGAATACGAGGACTTATACAATATGACGCGCTCGCAGGAGATGAAAGACAAAGACCTCGAGGAGCTTTACGAGAACTTCGACTCGGCTTTCCTGCACCTCTTTCCCAATTTCGTAGCCGACTTCAATGCCCTGCTCCGCCCCGAGGAGCGCATCGTGCCCGGTGAGAAAGAGCGGCTCAATACTGGCATCCGCATCTTTGCCCTCATCCGCCTTGGCATCGACGACAGCTCAAAGATTGCTGAGTTCCTGCACTATTCGGTAAACACCATCTACAACTACCGTGCCCGTATCAAGAACGGAGCCCTCAGCGACCGGGAGAATTTTGAGAAGCATGTCAAAGAGATAGGATTACCCCGACAATGATGGCGATTTGTAAACTGCGTGTTGCATTTTTTATTTTTGTGTCATCGTTGATGCGCTGAAAAGGAAAAAATCTGCGTTCACAACATTAAAAAATGTTGCAGTGCTTTGATATGACAAATAAAATCGCTAATTTTGCAGTCGGTTGCAGGCCGGAAGACCATACCAACTATTGGTAAAAAGAAACATTAACACAATATAAAACAAAGAGTTATGGTAAACTACAAAGATTTAGGTCTCGTCAATACACGCGAGATGTTCAAGAGAGCAGTAGCCGGTGGCTATGCCATCCCCGCATTCAACTTCAACACGATGGAACAGATGCAGGCCATTGTTCAGGCAGCTGTTGAGACAAAGTCGCCTGTCATCATGCAGGTATCTAAGGGCGCACGCAACTATGCCAACGCCACTATCCTCCGCTACATGGCTGAGGGTGCTGTTGCTTACGCTAAGGAACTGGGTTGCGCTCATCCTGAGATCGTGCTCCATCTGGACCACGGTGACAGCTTCGAGCTTTGCAAAGACTGCATCGACATGGGCTTCTCGAGCGTGATGTACGATGGCAGCTCACTTCCTTACGAGGAGAATATTAAGATCTCGCGTCAGGTGGTAGAGTATGCCCACAAGTATGATGTGACCGTTGAGTGCGAGCTCGGTGTGCTCGCCGGCGTTGAGGATGAGGTGGCTTCTGAGGTTAGCCACTACACCAAGCCCGAGGAGGTGATTGACTTCGCTACCCGTACAGGCTGCGACTCGCTGGCCATCTCTATCGGTACCAGCCACGGCGCTTACAAGTTCAAGCCCGAGCAGTGCACACGCGATCCGAAGACTGGCAAACTCGTTCCACCGCCATTGGCATTCGACGTGCTGCATGAGATTGAGAAGAAACTCCCCGGATTCCCCATCGTGCTCCACGGCTCAAGCTCTGTGCCCCAGGAAGAGGTGGACACCATCAACAAGTACGGCGGCAATCTGCCCGACGCTATCGGTATTCCCGAGGACCAGCTCCGCGAGGCTTCGAAGAGTGCTGTCTGCAAGATCAACATCGACTCTGACAGCCGTCTGGCTATGACCGCTGCCATCCGTCAGTATCTTTTTGAGCATCCCGAGCACTTCGATCCACGTCAGTATCTGAAGCCCGCCCGCGAGAACATGAAGAAGATGTACAAGCACAAGATTGTTGACGTGCTTGGCTCTGACAACAAGCTGGCTCAGCTCGACTAAACAAACGCAATTTACGTTAAGTCATATAAATTGAATTGAAAAGAACGGGACTCACGTATGAGGGGTTCCCGTTTTTTTTGTGTGTTACGATTTGGCATCTTATCCATTTTCGAAGGAAAACGCATGCCTGTTTTTCTTGTGGCCTGTGGGTCATCAGCCTCTACTTGCAGCCATGCAATCGGCTTCGGAAATACGCGAAACAAATAGGAAGGGTTCAATCCTCTTGCGAGAACTGAACCCCTATGGTGATGTGAAAGTTCTTTCTTCCCCTGACAGGTGAGGCGCAAATCTGGCTACTTCAGCACCTCGGTCTTGATGCTTTCCAGATTGCCGGTGGCAGGATGGAGCACGATGCTGGTCTGCAGTTTCTTGCTGAACAAGTTGCCGTCAAGCATTTCCACACGGCCATACTGGGCAGCGTAGATTTCTTCGTTGAGCAGTGTCTGTGAGGAATTCTGTAGGGTGATACGTATCTTTCCGGGGAGGTTGACGTAGATGGCCTCTCCGTTCTTGTCTTTCTTGCCCGGCTCTGCAGCGACCTGAATGGTGGGAGTGGTGTGCAAATCCTCGATGGTGAGGTAGTAAGGCTCGCCGGCCAGGTCGTCGATGTCGGTCATGCCGAAATGCTTGGAGAAGCGGAAGAGCAGCATGTGGTTAGCTTCCTCTCTGGGCATGAGGGTAATCTCGTGCTCGAGGGTGTCACATTCTGTAATGCCGTCGAACAACTGCAGCAGGGCACTTTCCTGGGCGTTGAGCTGGCGGAGCATGATGCGCAGCTGCTCACCGTCTTTCGGCATGTAGTCGGCCTGTCCTTTAGCGAGCATCACCTTGCTCTCACGGATGTCGTAAATCTCTTGTGCGGTAAGTTCTGCCATTTTTGCTTTGCTGCCGGCAGAGAGGATTTCCTGACTCAGATACTCGTGCGGATTCTGTCTGACGGGTTTCTCGGCCGGCACAAAAGGAACGGGCTTCTCGATGCGCCGTGGCTCGGTGTTGATAGAGAGCAGCACACCGTCGTCAGCCAGATTGACCGACTGGATGTTGCGTTTCGGGTCGGTCTTGGCGATATATTCCTTGTCGGCATCAGCTACTCCCTCCGTACGCAGTTTCATGTCGATGATGCGGTAGGTGCTGACGGCCTCGCCGCCGCGGGGCGTTCTGAGGAAACGCTCGGCATATTGGTTGAACTCTCCGGGTGTATAGGTGGTTTTCTCAATCAGCAGGTGCAGTTTCACTGCGGTGCGCGGCAGGTAGTATTTGGCTTCTTCCTGGGCTTGTGCCAGCAGGGCGAAGCCTAGCATGAGGCACGATAAAATGATTTTTCGCATATTTATTATTTTCTTTTTAATCTTAGTGGATGGTCGAGGGTGGGAGCTGTTCAGTCGGCGATGCGCTGAAAGGCCTTGGGCAGCCATGCGATGATGTCGCTGGCGGTGACGCTCTCCTGGCCCAGTTCACGGGCGGCCAGGTCGCCGGCCAGTCCGTGCAGATACATGCCCAGTGTACAGGCGTCCTCGCGCTCGTAGCCTCGTCCCAGCAAGGCGGTGATAATGCCGGTGAGCACATCGCCGCTGCCGGCAGTTGCCATACCAGCATTGCCCGTAGGGTTGAATACGACTTGTCCGTTGGGCATGCACAAGGCAGAGTAGTGCCCTTTCAGGATGATGTATGCCTGCAGGTGCTCGGCCAGGTCACGCGCTTTGTTGAGCCGCTCATAGCTGTCGTTGCACGGGGCTCCGTTCAGACGGTCGAACTCGCGGGGGTGGGGGGTCATAATGATGCCCTTTGGCAGCTGCTGCATCCATGCCCTGTGGCGCGACAGGATGTTGAGTGCATCGGCATCCATCACTACGGGGCATTGTGAACGTCTGACCTGCGAGATCATGGCGATGGCCGTGTTTTCCATTTGTCCGATGCCGGGTCCGATGCCGATAGCGTCGTAGTCCTCTGATGCCACTGCCTCTGAGAAATAGGTCTCCTCGTGGTCAATCTGTGCGATGGCCTCTGGAACGGCAATCTGCATGATGTCGTAGTTGCGCTTGGGGATATGAACGGTCACCTTGCCGGCTCCGCTGCGCAGGCAGGCCTTGGCGGCTAGGATGGCGGCTCCGGCCATTCCGTAGCTGCCGGCGATGAGCAGGTTGTTGCCCATGTTGCCTTTGTGGGCGAAAGGACTGCGGGTGCGCAACTTGCGGCGCAGGTCGGTCTCTTCGGTGATGACATATTGGGCTTGTTTCTTGCGTATGAACTCCTGGTTGAGGCGGATGTCGAGAATCTTCAGTTCGCCGATGAACTGCTGGTTCTCGGGAAACATGAACGAGAGTTTCTTCTGCTGCAGGGTGAGCGTCAGGTCGGCCCGGATGATGTTGGCCAGCACATTGAAGGTGTTGTCCTCGGCCATCAGTCCCGACGGGAGGTCGATGCTGACAATCTGTGCGGGCGACTGGTTGATGTATTTCACCAATGAAGCGAAACCGCCAGCTAGAGGCTTGTTGAGACCGCTGCCGAACAGTCCGTCGACAACCAGCGTGTCGACGTCGAGCTGTGGTGGGTCGAACTGCTGGGTGACCTCGGTAAACTGTCGGATGCGTTTGCAGTCGATGATGCGTTGTTTGTTGATGGCACAGTCTTCTGAGAGGCGGCCGCTGATATTGAACAAGAAAACGGACACCTTGTATTCTTTCTCGGCCAGCATTCGTGCCACAGCGAGCGCATCACCTCCATTATTGCCGGGTCCGGCAAACACCACGACGGGCGTCCCGGTGTTCCATCTGTCGGCAATAGCATGCGTCAGGGCACGCGCCGCCCGCTCCATCAGATCGACCGACCGGATGGGCTCATGTTCTATGGTATAATGGTCAAGCTCGTGTATCTGAGCGCTCGTAAATATCTTCATCGATGCAAAAATACGAAATTAATACTAATTGATGACCATATTTTGCCCTTTTTTTCGTATTTTTGCAGCAAATTAGTAAAAAAAACATGATGAATACAGTCAAAATCAAGGACAAAACCTTCAGAGTCTCCATTCCGGAGGCAGAGATACGGAAAAGAATCAGTGTGGTGGCCGACCGTTTGAACAAAGACATGGCGGATAAGAAACCGCTATTTCTGGCCGTGCTGAACGGCTCGTTTGTCTTCGCCGCCGACCTGATGCGTATGATTACCATTCCATGCGAGATTTCGTTTGTGAAACAGGCTTCCTATCAGGGTACTACGTCGACGGGAAAGGTGACAGAGGTGATTGGCATCAACGAGGATCTTAAAGGCCGGCATATTGTGATTGTGGAGGACATCGTGGACACGGGTCTGACCATGAAGCGCATGGTCGAAACGCTCGGCACGCGCAACCCCGCATCGGTGCACATCTGCACGTTGCTGGTGAAACCCGAGAAGTTGCAGGTGGACCTCAATATAGAGTATGCTGCCATGGAGATACCCAACGACTTTATCGTGGGCTACGGACTGGACTACGACCAGGAAGGACGTAACCTGAAGGATATCTACACAGTGGTGGCCGACTGATACCGACAAGCGGAATAGACGGTGGCTTAACTCCTGTTCGCAGGTCAAGGCTGTCGAAGACTCCTTGGCTACAACGAAGTTGGGCAAACGAGAGAATTGAGTCAACTAAATAATAAAATGATGAAGAATATTGTAATTTTCGGGGCTCCCGGCTCTGGCAAGGGTACCCAAAGTGACTTGATGATTGAGAAATATGGCCTTGAGCACATCTCAACAGGTGATGTTCTTCGCAATGAGATCAAAAAAGGCACAGAACTAGGAAAGACTGCAAAGGGACTGATTGACAATGGTCAGTTGATTCCCGACGACTTGATGGTGAGCATTCTGGCTCAGGTGTACGACAGCTTCGGCAAGGAGCACAAGGGAGTGATCTTCGACGGATTTCCCCGTACCATTCCGCAGGCTGAGGCTTTGAAGAAAATGCTCGCCGAGCGTGGCCACAAGGTGGCTGCCATGATAGAGCTGGACGTACCGGAAGACGAGCTGATAAAGCGTCTGATCAAGCGCGGACAGGAAAGCGGACGTGCTGACGACAATGAGGAGACCATCAAAAAACGTCTCGTGGTTTATCACTCGCAGACCCAGCCGCTCATCGAGTGGTACGAGAAAGAGGGCCTGCACAAGCATATCGACGGACTGGGCAGTCTGGACAGAATCTTTGCGGATATCTGTCAGGTGATTGACCAGCTTTAATACATCACAGACTCTCCGGGCAGCTTGATGCTACTGGAGAGTCGCAAACAACTGGGACTCTTGCCAGAAAAAAAGCAATTCAAGAGAGCAACGTATGGCTGAAAGCAACTTTGTAGACTATGTGAAGATTTACTGCCGTTCGGGCAAAGGCGGACGCGGGTCGATGCATCTGCGCCACGTGAAGTATAATCCCTATGGCGGTCCCGACGGAGGTGACGGCGGCAGGGGTGGCAACATCTATCTGCGCGGCAATCATAACTACTGGACCCTGTTGCACCTGAAGTATCAGCGGCATGTCTTTGCCGAGCACGGGGGCAACGGCGGTAAGGACAAGTGTCACGGTACCGACGGCAAGGATATGTATATTGACGTGCCGTGCGGAACAGTGGTCTACAATGCTGAGACCGGCAAATATGTGTGCGATGTGACCTACGACGGTCAGGTGGTGATGCTGCTGAAAGGCGGCCGTGGAGGCCTTGGCAACTTCCAGTTCCGTACGGCCACCAACCAAGCACCGCGCTATGCTCAGCCCGGTGAGCCCATGCAGGAGATGACCATCATACTGGAACTGAAGCTGCTGGCTGACGTCGGACTGGTGGGCTTCCCCAATGCCGGCAAGTCGACCCTGGTGTCATCACTCTCGAATGCGCGCCCGAAGATAGCCAACTATCCGTTTACCACCATGGAACCGAGCCTTGGCATTGTGGGCTACCGCGACAATAAGTCGTTTGTGATGGCCGACATTCCGGGCATCATCGAGGGGGCCAGTGAAGGAAAAGGACTCGGGCTGCGCTTCCTGCGGCACATCGAGCGGAACTCGCTGCTGCTCTTCATGGTGCCGGGCGACACCGACGACATCAAGCGCGAGTATGAGATTCTGCTCAACGAACTGCGACAGTTCAACCCCGACATGCTCGACAAACACCGTGTGCTGGCCGTGACAAAATGCGACCTGCTGGACGATGAGCTGATGGACATGCTCAAAGAGACGCTGCCGCAAGACCTGCCCGTGGTGTTCATCTCGGCAGTGACGGGCTTCGGACTGAATGAGCTGAAGGATGTGCTGTGGGAGGAGTTGAACAGCGAGAGCAATAAATTGCAGACGCTGACCAGCGAGGACGTCATCGTGCACCGCGATAAGGATATGAGCCGCTTCGCCGCCGAGATGGAGGAAGAGGGCGAAGATGATATTGTCTTCCTGGACGATGATGAGGTGGAGGACATAGACGACTACGAGTATGAGGAGGAACTGGATGACTGATCCGGTACTCACATATTATGATATCTCACCGCAAGTAGTTGCTTTCAGCACCACCCGTAGAGGCGGATGCAGCGTGGGCAACTACGGCGAGTTTAACGTGAACTACTATTGCGGCGACAAGCCGAGTCATATCGCTGCCAATAGACTGGCGCTGTGCCGCCTGTTGCAAATCAGTGACGACCGGCTGGTGTATCCTCATCAGGTGCATGGCACTGAGGTAAGGCGCATCGGCAAGGACTTTCTGAGACTCGGCGACGAAGAGAAAGCGCAGCTGCTGGAAGGTGTAGATGCCGTGATGACCGATGTACGGCAGTTGTGCATCGGTGTGTCGACGGCCGACTGCATCCCCATCCTGCTCTACGATGAAGACCATCAGGCCGTATGCGCCATCCATGCAGGCTGGCGCGGCACGGTGGCGCGCATTGCCATGAAAGCCATCGAGACCATGAGCCGTGCTTACGGCACCGACGCGGCACACTTGAAAGCCATTGTCGGGCCGGGCATCTCGCTCGACGGCTTCGAGGTGGGTGACGAGGTGTATGAGCAGTTTGCCGCTGCTGGCTTTACCATGGAGAAGATAGCCCGGCGCTATCCGGCATTGGCTGCCAACCATCAGCCAGCTGCTTTGAACTCCGGGCATGCAGCACAGAAATGGCACATCGACCTGTGGGCCTGCAACCGCCTGCAACTCGAGGAGGCTGGTATTAGTTCTGAGAATATTCAGGTGGCAGGAATCTGCACCTATCAACATAGCGATGAGTTTTTTTCTGCCCGCAGACTGGGCATCGACTCTGGCCGAATACTAACAGCAATACTATTAAGGTAAAAAAATGAAACTACGGACTATTGTCATGACAGCATGCCTCGCGGCATGCGGAAATGCTGTGGCGCAACAAGAGTTTTCTGCGCTGGAACAGCAGCAAATCAGTATAGAGACAAAAGACTTGTTTGAGCGTTCGAATATGTTCTCCGTCGACTTCGACTGTCTGCCCGACGAGGAATATTCGTTTCCCCTGCCCGTGGGAAAGGCTACGGTGGTGAACAACGGCAACGATGTAGAAATCGTAACGACCAAGGGCGACGCCGTGAAAGCCATGTTTGGAGGTGTGGTGCGCATCTCGCGCAACCATCCGCAGTTTGGCCATGTGATCGTGATACGACATGACAACGGCTTTGAGACAGTCTACGGACATAACGCCCAGAACCTGGTGAAGGTGGGCGACAAGGTGAAGGCCGGACAGACCATTGCCATTGTGGGCGGAAAGGACGACCGTGTGTTCTGTCTTTTCTCCATCATGGTGGATGGCCGCAGGGTGAACCCGGAGATTCTGGTCGACGTGCGTTCGCACAATCTGCGTGCCCAGCGCGTGATTGTCGAGAAGAAAGGATTCAGCGTCGACGTGCGTACTGAGCGCAAGAATCTGGCCGACGACAATGGCGTGAAGAATGCCGATGCCAACCCCTTTGAGAAAAGTGATGTCGTGAGGCTCGACCTCTCGACACTGAAAGCGGGCGAATGGGCCTATCCACTGCCTGGATGCAAGGTGATTAGTCCTTATGGTGGGCGCCGCCGCCATTCAGGAGTGGACTTGAAGACCAAGCCCAACGATAATATCCGCGCCGCCTTCGCTGGTGTGGTGACGCGCAGCGGTCCCTATAGCGGCTATGGAAACTGTATTGTCATCCGCCATCCTAATGGGCTGACCACCCTCTATAGCCACCAGAGCAAGAACTTGGTGAAGGCAGGACAGAAGGTGAAGGCGGGGCAAATTATAGGACTCACGGGCCGTACCGGCCGGGCCACCACCGAGCATCTGCACTTTGAGGTGCATTGTCCGAATGGTCAGAGAATCAATCCCAACATCGTCTTCAATCACGACACCAAGCGTCTGCAGAATGCCATTCTCACCATTCGGAAGGGTGGGGGCATCACCAGCCGGCGCAGTTAGTAATCCCGCTGAATATCAACATAAACCAGTCGTTAGAAAATGCTGTTCCTGTTGTTCTAGTTGTTTTTTAAGATAACTCATATCGATTCTGATAAAAACAGCTAGAACAACAGGAACAGCTCTAATGGCAGTCTGACCGTTTGGGAAAGTATCATCATCAATCTAAAGCAGCCTTCCAGAACGGCAGAGATGCTTTCTGTTCTTCTAGAGTAGCCCTCTGGAACAGTAAAGCAGCCTATCCTCAAAACAGTCGAGCGACCAATCATATTCATGGAAAAAGGGAAGAAGTTATTTCTTCCCTTTATGACGGTTAGCCCGTTGCTCGCGGTATTTGGCTTTCTGCATGGCCGAGCCGCTGCCGTGCGAGCCGGTGATGTATTTCTTTTTCTTGGCCTTCGTCTTCACTTTGTCGTCGGTTTTACGCGGTGCGCTGCTCCGGCCGAAACTGATGCCATTCTCGAGAATGGACATGAAATCGTCTTCCATATATTTGCTGGAATAAGATGAGAATTAATGGTGGAACAGACGAACGCCGGTGAATGCCATGGCGATGCCATATTTATCGCACGTCATGATGACATGGTCGTCGCGAACAGAGCCTCCAGCCTGTGCGATATATTCGACGCCACTTTTGTGGGCGCGCTCAATATTGTCGCCGAAGGGGAAGAAAGCATCGCTGCCTAGGGCCACGCGGGTGTTCTTGGCTATCCACTCGCGCTTCTCCTCGCGGGTGAGCACCTCGGGCTGCTCGGTGAAGAAGAGCTGCCATGTGCCGTCGGCCAGTACGTCGTCGTGGTCGTCGGAGATATAGACATCGATGGTGTTGTCGCGGTCGGCGCGGCGGATGCCGGGCTTGAAGGGCAGTGACATCACCTTCGGATGCTGACGCAGCCACCAGATGTCGGCCTTGTTGCCGGCCAGGCGTGTGCAATGGATGCGGCTCTGCTGGCCTGCTCCGATGCCGATGGCCTGTCCGTCTTTCACGTAGCAGACGCTGTTCGACTGGGTGTACTTCAGGGTGATGAGGGCGATGATGAGGTCGCGGCGGGCCTCGTCGGTGAAGGTTTTATTGGCCGTGGGGATGTTCTCGAAGAGTGCGGGGTCGTCGAGGCGGATCTCGTTGCGTCCTTGCTCGAAGGTGACGCCAAACACCTGCTTGCGCTCCACGGGCTCGGGACGGTATTCGGGGTCAATCTGGATGACGTTGTAAGTGCCCTTGCGCTTGTCTTTCAGTATTTCGATAGCCTCGGGTGTAAAGCCGGGGGCAATCACACCATCGCTGACCTCACGTTTCAGAATGCGGGCGGTAGTAGCGTCGCAAGTGTCGGAGAGTGCCACAAAATCACCATAGCTCGACATGCGGTCGGCACCACGGGCACGGGCATAGGCACAGGCAACGGGCGAATCGTCGAGGCCTTCGATGTCGTCGACGAAGTAGATCTTCTTCAGGGTGTCGCTCAGGGGTAGTCCTACGGCGGCTCCTGCCGGGCTGACATGCTTGAACGAGGCGGCGGCGGGCAGTCCGGTGGCCTGCTTGAGCTCCTTGACCAGCTGCCAGGCATTGAGTGCGTCGAGGAAATTGATGTAGCCGGGACGGCCGTTGATGACTTCAATGGGAAGCTCGCCTTCGGTCATGAAGATACGTGAAGGCTTCTGGTTGGGATTGCATCCGTACTTTAGTGATAATTCTTTCATAAAAAAATGGGGTTGGAGAAATTTTCTGCAAATTTACGAATTTATGGCGAGGTATGCAAATAATTGTGTAACTTTGCACCGCAATAGTTGATGTTATGGAAAAGAAACGCAAGGCATTGAAAAAGCTGCTCGAGGCAGTGGAGAAAGAGATTCTGAAGAAGCCCAACCAGAAGACGCTCGACAAACTGTCGCTGTTTGTGGGCTATCAGGACTGGGAGAGTTTCCAGGAGGCTGTGCACGGCGAGGCCGACGGACTGTCGAACTATGAGGAAGCGGACAGGAAGTAGGGTAGGCTGAGACGCTTTTTTCTGCTCTCATGCCTGATGATGAGTGCCGATGTGCTTGAAGAATTGAAAGTGCATGAATGTGCGATGTGCCAGAAGCCTCATGAATGCCCATGTGACGGAAACCTGGAATGCTTAACAGGGGCTGAAGCAACAGCATACAACTAAAAAGTCCTGCACTCGCATGAGCGCAGGACTTTTTATCTTGCCTTAAGAAGATTCGATTACTCCTGGTCTTTCTTAATCGGAGTTTTCTTTTCAGCAATGCGGGCAGCCTTACCAGTGAGCTGACGCAGATAGTAGAGCTTGGTACGACGTACCTTACCGCGCTTGTTGACCTCGATGCTCTCGATGTTGGGACTCTCAATGGGGAAGATACGCTCCACACCAATGGTACCAGACATTTTACGAACGGTGAAACGCTTCTTGTCACCGTGACCACTGATGCGGATCACTACACCACGGTAGAGCTGGATACGCTCTTTTGAACCCTCGATAATTTTGTAAGCGACAGTGATGGTATCACCAGACTTGAACTCTGGGAACTTTTTGCCGGTTGCAAATGCTTCTTCAGCAACTTTAATTAAATCCATTGTATTTTTATAATTAAATTTGTTTATCGTTCCAACGCAACATGGCCAATGACTCTTCCACTGCCAGCGGTTACGCCGAAAAGCGGTGCAAAGGTACTACAAAAAGTTCATATTAAGAAGTTTATAACTGGCTGTTGCGGTTGGAAAGGTGAAAGTTTTTGGTTTTTTAACACATTTTCGGCGCTTTGCGGTTTGTATTTTGCCCGATTTCCCGTATTTTTGCAAAAACAACGGTATCATTATGAAAAAACAACTGGTTATATTTTGTTGCGTTGCATGTACTGTGGCGGCTACTTCGTGCCGGTCGCATTATCAAGTGACCGACATCCAGCGTACGCGCATTCTAGTGGATCAGACCTACGACGCCACGCCCGACGCCCAGGCAGCGGCATTCATCAAACCCTATCAGCACGAGGTAGACAGCGTGATGAGTCCGGTGGTCGGCTCGTGCGCCCGTTATATGGCGGCCAAGCGCCCCGAGAGTAATCTCTCTAACTTGTTGGCTGACATATTGGTATGGGGTGGAAAGATGTACAATGAGACACCCCAGATGGCGGTATATAACATGGGGGGCATCCGGGCTGGCTTTGCTGAGGGCAAGGTGAACTACGGGCAAGTGGTGGATGTGGCCCCGTTTGAGAATAAGATTTGTTTCCTGACGCTTACGGGCGAGCATCTCATGGAGCTATTCGCACAGATAGCCGCTCGTCATGGAGAGGGCGTGAGTCGTGGTGTGGAATTAGCCATCACGAAAGACGGAAAACTGGTGAGTGCCCGTCTGAATGGTCAGGAAATCGACCCCAACGCATCGTATCGTGTGGCAACACTCGACTATCTGGCACAGGGTAACGACGGACTGGTAGCCTTCAAGGCTGCGAAAGACCTTGTTTCTCCTCAGGAGGCGCGAAACAACGTGCGTTTCATCATCATGGACTATTTCCGTGAGCAAGCCAAACAGGGAAAGGCTGTTGATGCTCAGGTGGAAGGGCGCATCGTGGAGGAATGAATACCAGGGACGATCGGATAAGGATGTTGTTATTAAGAAAGGTGTTTTTAATGTAGATTTGTAGATTATGAGAAGAATAGTCATCATGATATCTTTGGTGCTGATTGCCGCGCTGTCGGTATCGGCAAAGGGCAAAAAGCAGTTGGTCATTTTGCATACGAACGACACGCACAGCTGTATCATGCCATTGAATCCTCATCTGGCAGACACGATGCTGGCGGGCAGGGGCGGCTTCCTGCGTCGCATAGCCATGCTCAAGGAAGAGCGCAAAAAGAATCCCGACCTACTGTACTTCGACAGCGGTGATTTCTGTCAGGGCTCACCTTATTATACCATGTTCAAGGGGGATGTGGAGATAGGGCTCATGAATCAGATGGGCATCGACGCATCGACCATCGGAAACCATGAGTTTGACTTTGGACTAGAGAATATGGCGCGCGTTTTCCGGCAGGCCAACTTCCCGATACTTTGTTCGAACTACGACTTTACGGGAACCGTTTGTGAGGGCCTTGTGAAGCCTTATATCATCTTGAAGCGGAAAGGCGTGAAGATTGGCGTGTTTGCACTGGATCCGAAAATGGAGGGCTTGGTGTCAAAAACCAACTGCGAAGGCGTGAAGTTTATCGAGCCGGTGAAGGTGGCCAACGAGATGGCTACGATGCTGAAGAAAGAAAAGAAGTGCGACATGGTGATTATCATCTCTCACCTTGGATGGACTGACGATGCCATCAGCGACCAGAATGTGATAGCCAACAGCCGGTACATCGATTTGGTGCTGGGCGGACACAGCCACACTTATTTCCAGGAGTTGCGCTATGTGAAGAACCTCGACGGGAAAGAGATTCCCGTCGACCAGAACGGCAAGCATGCCATCTTTGTGGGAAAGATGACCGTCACACTCTCAAAATAAAAAGGATGCATGCATTGCCATTGCGTCTTCACTAGGCGGGACTGAGTTACGGATCTGCATAAGCCTGTTGGGCACCACCTTCACCCTGGACAGGCTGTTGTCGGTTCTCCCACGCTCCTACAGGGAGAACTTTTTAACGGCGAAATCTTCTAGGTAGAACTATTCAAAATAGAAGGTCAACGACACGAACTTGCTTTTCGATTGTTTGATGATGGAATTGGTATAAACCACCAGGTTCTTGTCTTTGATGTGGTTCACATGGTCTTTGTCCATGCTGTCGATGAGTCCGAAGCCGAATTTCAGTTCAGGACGAAGCTTGAAGAACGGCAGGTAGAAGTCGCAGCCTACGCCTACCTCCAGCAATACGTCGTAAGATTTCAGTTTGACAATATCGCTCTGTTTGCCCGACAGGTTGAGCATCGGATTGATGCCCGCCATGAGGTAGGGACGGTGGTTGTTGAAGCGCTTGGCACTGTAGATGAGGTTCACAGCCGATGAAATGTAGACCGACTTCAGGTCCTGATGCATGGTGATAGGCTCTCCGCTATCCAGCTTGTCGGTATGATTCAGGAAGGAGATATGCTTGTTGCCAAACAGCATGGCTGGAGCCACGCGCAAGGCGAAATATGTGCCTAGGCGCATCTCGCCCAGCACACCCACCGTGAATCCCATGTCGGTGCGGTCCTGGTCGGCGGTAATCAGCTTTTCTGTGGTAGTGCCGTCTTCGTTGGTGATGGTCTGTATGCCGACATTCTCAAATTCGATGTCTTGGAAATGAGTACCCACAAGAACGCCGAAGTGGAAAGGCCGCAGGTCGATATAGGGCTTGTTTTCCACTTGTCGGTCTTGTGCCGGTGCTGACAGCACACACAGCATGGAGACAAGAATGAGCATGAAATGTTTCATCATAAATAATAACGCAAGAATGCCGTCTTTATTGTATTTTACCCGTCAGTCATCATTAATAATGATGGGATGAAGATTGAATGTTAAATTAGGTAAAAACTAATACCTAATTGTAGGTATTTCAAAATAAATATCTATCTTTGCAGCGTATTAAAATTTAAGTACAAGAACATTATTAATTTTTTAAACTGAAAGAAATATGGCTTACGTAATTGGTGACGACTGCATCGCATGCGGTACATGTATTGACGAGTGTCCAGCAGGAGCTATCTCTGAGGGCGACAAGTATTCAATTGATCCAGATGTTTGCACTGAGTGTGGTACTTGTGCAGATGTTTGTCCTTCTGAGGCAATCAGTCTTCCTTAAGACGATTTCACAAAGAAATAGCGCAGGCAGTTCTCGAAAGAGAGCTGCCTGTTTTTCTATCTTTTTTATTCATAACGAATATAAAGTATCGCCTTTACACCCGTTAGAATAATAGTTTTCCAAAGATAGAGGAAATCGGCCATTAGGCCAGAAATGCTCTATACACCGAATGCGCCATACGCCGGAATGTGCTATACTCCGGAATGTGCTATACTCTGATTCTACACGGCGAAGTGGGCTATATTCCGAAATGTTCTATACTCTGAAATGTGCCTCCAAGCGTACCTGTTTCCAATAAATGCCTGCAAGGGTTGCAATTAGTCGACAAATTAGACTCTAATTAATGCCTAATTACCATGCAATTAATGCCTAATTACAGTGTAATTAATGCCTAATTGGAGTGTAGTTAATGCCTAATTGCAGTCTAATTGATGATGAATTGAAAATAGCCAATCGCATCATACAAAATTCATGAGGGACAGGCTTGCGCCCGTCCCTCATGAATATGAATATTTTATGATGTTTACTTTCCGAGAGCCTCCAAGGCAGGAGCGTACGTCGGGTCGATGGCCAGAATCTTGTTCCAGTACTCATTGGCAGTAGCTTTGTTGCCATTGGCCAGGTTGTAGTGAGCCAGATAGTGATAGGCTGTCACCAGACGTGCGAGGTCGGTCTTGCTCTTCTCGCTCAGTCCCTCGATGATTTGAATCATCTTTGTGTAGTCGGGCAGGGCAGTGAACTTCTCGACGGTCGGGTCGAGCATGTTGTCAATCTGAGTCTTCTTGTTGTAAGCATAGATGAGAGTAGCAGGATCGTCGGCGAACTTGGCAATCATCTCGTCGTACACCTTGTTAGCCTCCTCGAACTTAGAAGCCTGCTCAGCACCTGTGAGGTCAGAACCCCAGTCCATGTAAATCTGAGCCAGCGAAGCAAAGTCGGTATTCTTTACCTTCTCCACTTTCTCCATGTACTTGCGATACTCAGCGATGGCGTTGGTGTAGTCGCCCTTAGCCTGGTAGGCGCTGGCGATGTTCGACTGAGCGTCGAGCACGTCGCCCTTGGCATCAGGAGCCTCTTCGATGCACTTGCGGAACATCTCGATGGCCTTGTCGTAGTTCTTGTTACCATTGTGAGCATAGCCGTAGTACAGATAGTCGCTAGAAGAAATCTTGGCGCTGTCTGACTTGGTGAACAGACGGTCGGCATAAGTCAGGGCCTTCTGATAGTCCTTCAGGTTGGTGCTGTTGAAGAACACCAGACGGTTCAGAGCCGGGTGGCGCGGGAACTTGTTGGCGCCGAACTCAGCCACGCTGAGGCTCTTCTCGAACTGTCCCTTGAGGAATCCGCAGAGGGCATAGTTCACAAGGTCGCCGCTCTCCATGCTGTTCTTGTCAACCTTGTCGTAGTACTCGAGAGCCTTTGTCAGGTTGTTGGCACGCATGTAGATGGTAGCATTGATAACGTCTACAGGATAGTCGGGGCGCACTGTGCGGAGCTCTTCAAGCTTGGCAGCAGAGGCACTTGGGTTCACCTTACTGTTGATCTGAGCATACTTGCGGTATGGCTCTGGATTCATCTTATCGAAGTAGATAGCCTGCTCGTACTCCATGGAAGCGTTACCGCCATCGTCATTGAGCACGTAGATGTCGCCGAGAAGAATGTGGGGAAGAGCGTTCTGAGCGCCGCCCTTTACCTTCATAGCCATGTCGGCATAGAGCTTAGCGTTGGTGATGTCCTTCACGTCGAGATAGGCGCGTCCGATACCACAGAGAACCTCTACGTTCTTCTTGTACTTTTTCACTACTTCCTTCACCTGTGCGGCAGCACCGGTGGGATTGTCCTTAATTGCGATGGAGATGGCGTCGATAACCTGCTTGGGATCTTCTTGTGCCATTACCGGGGAGCTGATGCCCAGCATCATGGCTCCGATTACTAAATATTTGATAGTTTTCATAATTCTCACCGTTTTAAGTTAGACATGTGTTACTTTGTTTTCACTTATGTGACTATTTCTTTTTCAGAAAGTTTAATCAGTGGATCTTAATTATTGATCTTTAACGTTTACGTTCCTTACGGTCATATTACCGTATGCGGGCAGCAGCGAAGAGTGGAAGATGATGAGCTGGCCCTTGGGCGACGTAATGAAGTTGGCCATACCAGTGGGCAGTCCGCGGTAAGAGTCGTTCAGGAGTGCGTAGATGGTACGGATGAGCGGATAGCTATCATTATAGATGTAATACTGATAGGGTTTCCAGCTATTGAGTGGCGTGGCTGTCTCCATTCTGCTGACAGACATCACGCGGATATTCTTCTTGAAGGTGACATTCGTAGTGTCTCGTTTGTCGTTGAGCCAGTTCGAACCGATAATGCCGATGGCATTGGGAGTTTTCTCCACATAGTCGATTACCTGTGCCGACTTGTCGACAGCCTGGATGTTGGGGCTGTTGATGGGTTTTCCGCCCAGGATGGAGTCTTGTGCATAGCGCACGGTGCTGGATTTGGGGTTATCGAATACGACCTCGATGTCTCCGCGCTTGGAGCCTGGGTAGACATCGCTCCATTTCTTGGCTTCTCCGTTCAGGATGCGTGCGATATCTTTCACGGTGATGCAGGTATCCTGGTTTTGCTTGTTGATGATCAGCGCCAGTCCGTCGTAGGCGATGGGGACGGCTCTCATCGATTTGTAGCCCTTGTTGACGAGGGTGTTATACTCGTTCTTGGTGAAGTTACGGGCTGCGATGGCGAGATAGATTTTCTCGTCAATGAGTTGTTTCACTGCATTGGTCTCATCGGTGTAGATGGGTGTGACCGTTGCTTTGGGGTGTGAGATGTTGAACATTTCCACCTCTTCGTCGATGATAGGTGAAAAACTATCATCAGAGGCGAACTGAATCGCCCCTGATGTAGTTGTATCAGTTCTACCAGCATCTTTGCGCGGTTTCTTCTCCACACAGGAGCTGAGCGCGCTGGATGCCAATAGCAATCCTACTGTTACGTAGAATGTTGATCTTTTCATAAATTACTGTAGTCTGAATGTTACAGGCAGAGTGAACTTAACACGTACGGCTGAACCATTCTGCTTACCAGGAATCCACTTCGGCATGCTCTTCACCACGCGAGTGGCCTCCTTGTCGAGAGACGGGTCTACCGAGCGAACGACCTTGATGTCGGAGATTGAACCGTCGCGCTCGACGACGAATGTCAATACTACACGACCCTGTACGCCGTTCTCCTCAGCTACAACCGGATACTTGATGTTCTTACTGAGGTACTGCTGCAGAGCTACGTCACCTCCGGGGAATGAAGGCATGACCTCAACGACGTCGAATACCTTTGTTTCCTCTTCCTTCGGTGGCTCGGGCTGTGCAATCACTTCCTTGGCTTTGAGCACCTCACCGCCTGTATCGTCGTTACCCTTCACGTCGAAAGAACCGATGGCGGTCTTGGTCTGGTTGAGGTCGTCTTGTGACTTCAACTCCTCCTCGGGCTTCACCTCAGAGTCTTTCTTAATAACGGGTGGCACGAACTTCACAGAGCTCTTCACTTTCTCAACTGGTTTAGCCTCTTCGATTTTCACAGGAGCCTTCTTCTCTACCTTCACCTCTTTCTTGGTGATGTTCGAGAGTTCGACGTCTGCAGAAATCTCTTCTTGGGCTTTGCTTGCCTCAATGATGGCATTCACACCGATGATGGCACCCAGCAGGGCGGCAATTGCGAGCATAATAATGATAGCCCAAATATTACGCTTTCCGGTGTTCTTGCGCAGCTTGTAAGCACCATATTCCTTGTTTTTCCCTTCAAAGACAAGGTCAACCCAGTTACTGTCTATCAAATCAATTTTTGACATCTGCTTTAAGTTGTTTTAAATGTTACACATTGTCATTGCAAGGGGATGTTCTTCGACTTGAGAAGTTTCTCGTCATCGGGACTAATCTTGTCAAGGACGTACTTACTAATACTGCAAATCTGCATCTCATCGAGTGCTGTCACCATATTATCATACGAAGCTGTGTCGAGTGGTTTGATGATGATGGTCAGTGTAGGAATCTTCTCACCATTGATCTCACCATTACGGATCTTGGTCAGCTCTTTCTGATAGATACTGTCTTCCATGTTGGTCTCAGCTTTCTTCGCATCAAGGTCGAGCTTTGCCTTGCGGATGCGGGCAACGGGGATGATGCCCTCCTCGGTCTGGTGCTCGGTGAGAACCTTGCGGATTCCCTGCTTACCCCATGTGGTCTCCTTCATGCAGGTGGGATCGTCGTACTTGGGGATACCCTTGATGTAATAGATCTTATCGTTACCAGCCAGATAAATCGTAATGGTGTGCGACTCTTTGGCTGCGTTACGATCCTCGTCTTGGATGTTCTTATCGTTACTTGGCATGGTCAGTTGCATTGCCTGAGGCTTGCTCAGAGAAGTACAGAGCATGAAGAATGTGATAAGAAGCATCATCATATCAACCATCGGCGTAAAGTCTACGCGTACGGTCTGCTTTTTTTGTCTACTTCCTTTTTGCTTAGCCATTCTTTAATCCTCCGCTTCTTTAAACGATGTAATCAACTGATAACGGTTCTGGTCCATGTCCTGCAGTTCCGACATGACGCTCTTTACTATCTTGTAAGGAGTCTTCGCGTCGGCTTTGATACAGAGTTTCATGTCCTCACCCGAGTTCATTGCCTCAGTCACCCATTCCTGGAACTCGCTCTTGCCCTTTGTGCCGTCGCCTTTATCGAGGCTGTCGGTGGGTATGCCGAGTTCTTTGAGCGCTTCAGCGCGCTTGCTCTGGCTGATGTTGAGGAAATCTGCCAATTTGTCCATGGGAACTCCAAACTGAGGATCCTCCAGGAATGCTTCCTGCTGTGCTGCAGTCAGCTGCACGCCGAACTTGTCGGCCATGCTCATCACGGTGGTCTTCAGATAGTTCACATTGTCCATGCTCATGAACACCTTGCCCTCAGGATTGATGGTGATGTTCACGACATCGTTCTCTGGAACTTTCACCTTTGATGCTGACTGTGGTGTGTTCACCTTCACGGCCTCGTTCTTGACGAACGTAGAGGTCATCATGAAGAAGGTAAGCAGCAGCACCATCACGTCAGACATTGGTGTCATGTCTATCCAGACGTCCGCTTTCTTAATTTTTACTTTACCCATAGTGATAAAATTTTAAAGGGTTAGCAAAAATTAAGCCTCTTCTGCGTGGTTAGCTTCGTAAGTCTGAGCGATTGAATAACCAACCTCGTCGAGGGCGTATGTCAACTTATCGATCTTGTTTGAATAGTAGTTGTAAGCAACAACGGCTACCCAAGAAGTCAAAATACCAGAGGCTGTGTTAACCAGGGCCTCAGAAATACCAAGTGACAGAGCCTGAGAGTCAGCACCACCACCAGCAGCCAGAGCTGCGAATGAACGGATCATACCCACAACGGTTCCGAACAGAGCGGTCAGAGTACCCAGTGTAACGATGGTAGCGATGATAGGCATGTTCATCTGCAGGGTAGGCATCTCGAGCTGAGTGGCCTCTTCGTGAGCCTGCTGGATGCGTGCGATCTTCTGCTCTTTCTTCATGCCGTGTGTGCCTTCCATCTCTTTGTAAGCACGGAGAGATGCGCCAACCACGTTAGCAACAGTACCGCGCTGCTTGTCGCAGAGCTCCTGAGCCTTAGCGAAGTCGTTAGCATTGAGCGCAGCCTTGATGTTAGCTACGAACTGTGGGAGCTTGCCCTTACCGAAAGCGGTGCGCAGAGCGAGCCAGCGCTCGATAGAGAGAGCGATAACGGTGAACAACAGGGTGAGGATCACAGGCACCACGATACCACCTTTGTAAATGGTACCCCAGATGTTACCATCGATAACTTCTCCGTTAGGACCGATGTGGTCGCTGTTGCCGAGGAAGTACTTGAAGAAACATACTGCGAGGATGAAGCATACAACGATGATCCAAAACGCTGCTTTTACTCCCTGGAAGCCCTGAGATTTCTTAGGGCTGGCTGTCTTTTGTGTAGTTGCCATAATTTTTTTGTTTTAAATTTTTTAGTTATAAATGAATTAAGTTATAAAAAAATTATTCTATTTGTTTTTTTCCATTAGTTTTGTCACGACTTTCGGTCAAAATCTGAAGATATGACAGATAAGTCTTGGCAAAGATAACAAATTATAGAGAACTAGCCGCCTTTTTAAGAAGTTTTAACGGCTCTTTTTTTGAATTATTTCAATTTGGCCAGTGTCTCTTTGATTCTGCGCATGGCCTCGCGGATGTTATCGTCGCTTGTGGCGTAGCTCATTCTGAAGCATTCGGGGTCTCCGAAGGCGTCGCCTCCGACGGTGGCCACATGTCCTTCTTCGAGCAGATACATGGCCAGGTCGGTAGAGTTGTTGATGGTGCGCTTGCCGTCGCTTTTTCCGTAGAAGCTGCTGCATTTGGGGAAGAGGTAGAAGGCTCCCTCGGGCACGTTAACCTCGAGTCCGGGGATGTCCTTGGCCAGTTCCACTATGAGGTCGCGCCGGCGCTCAAAGGCCTGTCTCATCTCCTCGACGCAGGCTTGCGAGGCGACGTAGGCCTCGGTGGCTGCTTTCTGGCTCACTGAGCAGGGTCCGCTGGTGTATTGTCCCTGGAGTTTGTTGCAGCCTTTGACGATCCATTCGGGTGCTGCTATGTATCCGATGCGCCATCCGGTCATGGCATAGGCTTTCGACACGCCGTTGACGATGATGCTGCGCTCTTTCATGCCCTCGCACTTGGCGATGCTGGCATGCTTGCCGATGTAGTTGATGTGCTCGTAGATCTCGTCGGCCAGCACGAAGAGGTCGTCGTGCTTCTTGATGACCTCGGCCAGTGCGTTCAGCTCTTCCTGTGAGTAGACGCTGCCCGTGGGGTTGCTGGGCGAGCAGAGGATGAGCATTCTGGTCTTGGGTGTGATGGCGGCTTCGAGCTGCTCGGGTGTGATTTTGAAGTTCTGCTCGAATCCTGCCTCGATGTATACGGGTTCTCCGCCGGCCAGCTTGGCCATCTGCGGGTAGCTCACCCAGTAGGGCGCTGGGATGATCACCTCGTCGCCGTCGTTGACGAGGGCCATGATGGTGTTGCATACGCTCTGCTTGGCGCCGTTGCTCACCAGCACCTCGTTGATGGTGTAGTCCAGTCCGTTCTCATTCTTCAGTTTGGCAACGATGGCCTGGCGCAGGTCGGCGTAGCCGGGAACGGGCGAGTAGCGCGACCAGTTCTCGTCGATAGCTTTCTTGGCGGCTTCCTTGATGTGGTCGGGTGTGTTGAAGTCAGGCTCGCCCACGCTCATGTTAATCACGTCGATACCTTGTGCTTTCATCTCACCGCTTTTTTGCGACATGGCCAGCGTGGCCGATGGCGCGAGGCGGTTGAGTCGATTAGATAATTGTGCCATAATATTGTTTAAGTCTTATTGATTTTTTGCAAAATTACTCATTTTATTCTTTTAAACGAAAAAAAACGGGCATTATTTCGTCTCAGATGACAAAATAATGCCTTTTTTTCAGATATGGAGGTTGTGACCCATGCGTTCTTTCTTGGTCTTCAGGTATCTGTAGTCATATTCGTTGGGTGTGACCTCGATGGGCACGTTCTCGACGATTTCCAGTCCGTAGGCCTCCAGTCCGACTCGTTTCACGGGGTTGTTGGTGAGCAGTCTCATCTTGTGCACGCCCAGGTGCCGGAGCATCTGCGCTCCGCATCCATATTCCCGCTCGTCGGGTTTGAATCCCAGGTGCACGTTGGCCTCGACGGTGTCCATGCCTTCCTCCTGCAATTTGTAGGCGGCTATTTTGTTCATCAGTCCTATGCCGCGTCCTTCCTGTTGCATGTAGATGATGATGCCCTTGCCCTCTTTCTCGATCATCTGCATGGCCTTATGCAGCTGTTCTCCGCAATCGCATCGTTTGCTGCCCAGTATGTCGCCGGTGGCGCACGATGAGTGTACGCGCACCAGCACGGGCTCGTCTTCCTTCCATGTGCCCTTGATGAGGGCCATGTGCTCCAGTCCGTTGCTTTTCTGCCTGAAGGGTATGAGGTGGAAGTGGCCGTAGACGGTGGGCAGGTCGGCCTCTGTGCCCACTTCTATGAGCGACTCTTTCTGCAGGCGGTAGGCTATCATGTCCTTGATGGTGATGATTTTCAGTCCCCACTGCTCGGCAAATTTCAGCAGGTCGGGCATGCGTGCCATCGTTCCGTCCTCGTTCATGATTTCCATCAGGGCGCCGGCGGGGTAGAGCCCTGCCATGCGGCAGAGGTCGATGGCGGCCTCGGTGTGCCCGCTTCGGCGCAGCACGCCGTTCTCCTGTGCGTAGAGCGGGTTGATGTGGCCGGGGCGCCCGAAGGTCTGCGGGGTGGAGTTGGGGTCGGCCAGGGCCTTGATGGTCTCGGCGCGGTCGTGTGCCGACACGCCGGTGGAGCATCCCTCCAGCTTGTCTACGGTGACGGTGAACGGAGTTCCCAGCACCGAGGTGTTGTCCATCACCTGGTGCGGCAGGTCTAGTTCCTCGCATCGGCTCATGGTGATGGGAGCGCAGAGCACGCCCCTGGCGTGTTTCAGCATGAAGTTCACCTTCTCGGCGGTGATTTTCTCAGCTGCTATGATCAGGTCGCCCTCGTTCTCGCGGTCTTCGTCGTCAACCACGATGAGGAACTTTCCTTCTCTGAAGTCGTTCACGGCATCTTCGATGCTGCTCAGTTTGATGTTTTCCATATATATTTACACCTTATTATATTTATATAGAGTGGGTATACCTTATTTTATATATAGTGGTGCGTACGCCCTGCTCTCCATTTTTTTGTCTAGGGCGGGCGTCTGCACCTTCATTGCCTTCATGTCGATGGGGCGGCTATCTGCCCTATGCGGTCGGTGATGGCCTTGTTGGTGCTGATGATGGTGCGCAGGTCGTGGTCCAGGCGCAGGCGGAAGTGCCACATGCGGATGTAGCAGAACAGTCCTACGGGCACGATGATGAAGGCCGCGATGTTGAGCCAGCGGCGCTCGAAGGGCCTTGTGTGGGCCTTCACCGATACCACCGGATATTTGTTCAGCTCGGTGAGCACCACCTTGTCCCTGGTGTTCGAGAGGTCTTCGATCACCTCCTCCATCTCCTCGCTGATGCGCTCGATGTGGTGGTCGGGATGGTAGTTGAAGAACACCTTCACGATGTTGGGCGCCCGTTTCAGCTTGTGCTTGTGGGCATAGTCGGCCACGCTGGCGCTGATGGCCTCCAGCCGGGCGGCGTCGGTGGGGTAGTCGGGGTCGTTGATGATCACCTCCTTGCCGAAGACGTGGCGCTTCAGGCGCAGTCCCAGCAGCTTCATGAAGAAGTTGCGGTAGGCATCCATGTTGAACACCACCGAGTCTTTGTTGGCCTTGTAGGTGAAGAAGACGGCCACGGGCGTGAGCACGGCCATGGCGATGCCCTTGCCGAACCAGATGGCCCACATGCCGCCGCGCGACATGCGGTAGCCCGTATTGTCGAGAATATAGTAGACGATGAAGACGAACACCGAGATGATGACCGGTATGCCCAGTCCTCCCTTCCTGATGATGGCGCCCAGCGGTGCTCCTATGAAGAAGAAGATGATGCAGAGCAGGGCGGTGGTGAACTTGTTGATGGCCTCTATCTTGTGCTGGCGTATCACCCGGTCGGCGTCGCCCGTCACCATGCTCTTGAACTCGTAGTCGCTCCTGGCGCTCTGAATCTTCGAGAGGGCCGTGTTCACCGCCTGCTGCTTCTTCTCAGGCGTCAGCTTGGCGTAGATGGAGTCGAAGTCGGTTGTCTTGGCCAGGGCTTTCCTCAGCGCCTTCAGCGAGTCTTTCTTCTCCAGCTTGGGCAGCCGGTAGAACGCCCGTCCGGCATCGTCGTAGTAAGCCCGTCCGATGCTGTCGTACACCGCGTTGAGCGAGTCGATGTCGTGGTTGATCTGCACCAGGCCCTTGGCCCTTGCATCGCCCGAGAACACCGAGCCGTCGGTCATGTTGAAGCCCCCGTCGAAGTCCAGTATGATTTTCTTCGACGAGAAGGTCTCCCTGCGGTAGGGCACGGCGGCGCTGCCCGCCAGCTCCTGCGAGCGCATGTTCTCAAACCACTCTCCGCTCCAGAGGCTCATCACCAGGTGCTTCTTCTCCTCGGTCGACTGGAGCATGCCCGAGTCGGCCAGGATGATGGCCGCGTCCTCATAGCTCTCGGTCATGCGGTAGATCATGATGCCGTAGAGCTTGCCCGTCTTCATGTCCTTCTTCTGCACGTAGAGGTTGGTGTTGGGAATGCCGTCGTAGAAGATGCCCTCGGGAATCTCCAGCTCGGGGCTCTTCTGCCGCATCGACAGCAGCAGCTGCGCCATCTTCTGGTTGGCGTTCGGACCTACAACATTTTGGAAGTAAAACGAGCCCAGGGCAATGAGCACCGAAATCAGTATCAACGAGCGGAAGGCCTGCATCAGCGAGATGCCCGCCGCCTTGATGGCCGTCAGCTCCGAGCTCTCGCCCAGGTTGCCGAAGGTGATGAGCGACGACAGCAGGATGGCCAGCGGCAAGGCCTGCGGCACGAGCGAGAGGCCCATGTACCAGAAGAACTGCGCCATCACCTCCATCGAGATGCCCTTGCCGATGAGGTCGTCGACATAGCGCCACAGGAACTGCATCATCAGCACAAACTGGCAGATGAAGAAAGTACCCACAAACAGCAGCCCGAACTGCTTGGCGATGAATATATCTAGTTTCTTGATTCTGAGCATTTACCTACCTGGCTGCGGCCTGCATGCCGCTACCAAGCTGCAAAATTAGCATAAAAAAGTCAGAGAACGGCAGATTTTTCAGTTTTTTATCAATAATGTGGTGTTAAAGGCCGGTCGACTGGTGCAATCGGTACAGATTGTCGTCCCAAATGTCGTGTAGCCAGTCCAGGTCCTCGGGCACCGCATGGTCGATGACGCTCAGTATGTAGTCGTTCGTGATGTCGCTTCTCACCATCTCCATCTGCCAGAAGTTGTCCTCCTCGCCCGCCTCGTCGTCCCATTCCAGCCGTATGAGCTTCATTTTCTTCTCCTCCACGATGGTGGCCGTGCGCTGCTCGTGGTGGCTCCACTCCTCGCCCCAGGTGAAGGTGAGCTTGTCGCCCTCGCGGGTCACTGTGTTGGCAATCCATTTCTGCAGCCCCGCCTCGTTGCTGATCAGCGGCCAGATGATGTTGGGAGAACTCGAGTGCAGTTCGTATTCCAAGTGAATTCTTTGCTTCTTCATGGGCTAGTCAGTTTTGATTTCGTATGCAAATATAGGAAAAAATAGTGAGAAAAGAAAAATATCTTCAAAATATTTTTGCTGATTCCAAAAAATATTATACCTTTGCACCCGCATTCAAGCAATGATGGCGGGATAGCTCAGCTGGTTAGAGCGCATGATTCATAATCATGAGGTCGCCGGTTCAATCCCGGCTCCCGCTACCAAACAGCAGGCAACTGGTCGGAAAGGCTGGTTGCCTGCTTTCGTTTTGGGGGCCCTCCCCCCTCGGGGGAGTTGGTGGGGGGCCACTCCCAAACTCCCAAACTCCCAAACTCCTTAACTCCCAAACTCCCCCAAACTATCCTCTTTCTCTATGCTTTCCCCAAAAACTTAGCGGTGACGGAACGGGGGCTGCCGAGCATGCCGCGGGGCGTGCCCTCGTAGATGATGTTGCCACCGGCCTCGCCGGCTCCGGGACCGAGCTCCACCACATGGTCGGCGGCCTTGATGACGTCGGTGTTGTGCTCAATGACATAGACGGTATTCCCCTCGTCGACCATGCGCTCGAAGAGCGACACGATGCGGTCGACATCCTTGGGGTGGAGGCCGTCGGTGGGCTCGTCGATGATGAAGAGCTTGCCTCTCTCGCCGAGGTAGGAGGCCATCTTCAGGCGTTGCAGCTCTCCGCCGGAGAGGGTGGAGAGCGCCTGGTTGAGGTGGAGGTAGCCCAGTCCGACGTCCATCATGGGGTGCAGCTTCTCGGCAATGACGGTGCCCTGGAAGAAGCGGCTGGCGAGGCGCACGGAGAGGTCCATGACCTGGGCGATGTTGAGGGCCTCGGCCTCGGCATGGTCGCTGCCTGTGGGGGGCAGGGTGTAGCGCAGCGCCTCGGGCGAGTAGCGCAGTCCGCCGCAGGCCTCGCAGGTGGTCTCGATGCTGTCCATGAAGGCCATCTCGGCGACGATGACGCCCTTGCCGCCGCACACGGGGCAGGCGCCTTTGCCGTTGAAGGTGAAGTAGGCCTCTTTCTGTTTGTGCCTGCGGGCGAAGAGCTTGCGGATGTCGCCGGCCACGTTCATGTAGGTGGCGGGTGTGGAGCGGAGGCTCACGCCGATGTTCTTCTGGCTGATGTAGACGATGTCGTCGGGCTCGGGGTAGCTGTTGCGCAGGCATTCCATGAGCGAGCTCTTGCCCGAGCCTGCCACGCCGGCTATGACGCCGAAGACGTGGAGGGGGAAGCTGACGCTGACGTCGTTGAGGTTGTGCAGGGTGGCGTGGCGCAGGTCGAAGTGGTGGGCCGCGGTGCGGGGGTGCTGCTTGAAGGCTCCGCTACGGCTCAACATCTGGCCTGTGGCGGTGCCGCTATGGAGCAGTTGCTGGTAGGTGCCCTGGAAGACGATGCGGCCTCCGTCGGCTCCGGGGCCGGGGCCCATGTCGACCACGTGGTCGGCCATGCTGATCATCTCCTTGTGGTGCTCGACGAGCAGCACGGTGTTGCCGTGGTCGCGCAGCCGTTTCACGGAGTGCTTCATGAGCTCGATGTCGCGGTCGTGGAGTCCGGTGCTGGGCTCGTCGAGGATGTAGAGCACGTCGGAGAGCGACGAGTTGATGTATTTGGCTATTTTGCAGCGTTGTGCCTCGCCACCTGATAGTGTGCCCACGGCGCGGTCGAGGCTGAGGTAGCCGAGTCCGATTTCCTCGAGGGCAGTGAGTCGGGCTCCGATGGCGGCCTTGAGGTCGACGGCCAGCGGGTCGTCGATGGAGCGTATCCATGCGTTGAGCTTGCTGATGGAGAGGGCGCAGGCCTCGGCGATGTTCATGCCGTCTATCTTGCAGGCGAGCACGCGCTTGGCCAGACGGGTGCCTCCGCAATCGGGGCAGGTGCCCATGTGGAGCATGGGGTTGAGCACAGCGCTATGGAGCAGGCCTTCCTCAGAGTTGATGATGCTGCGGTACATGCGGGGGATGAGGCCCTCGTACTTGGCCGACTTGGGCCAGTTGGCGGGCGGGTTCTTGAGCCGTATCTGCGGGCTGTTGAGGAAGAGGTCGAGCTCCTCGGGCGAGTAGTCCTTAATCTTCTTGTCGAGGTCGAAGAGCCCGCTATGGGCATAGCGTATCCAGCGCCATCCTCCCTTGCCGAAGGCGATGTAGTGGATGGTGTCTTCGTCGTTGAGGCTTTTGTTGAAGTCGACGAGCTTGTGGATGTCGAGCTCGCGAATCTCGCCCAGTCCGGAGCACCGCGGGCAGCTGCCCTCGGGGTGGTTGAAGCTGAACGACTCGGCATAGCCGACGAAGGGCTTTCCCACGCGCGAGAAGAGCAGTCGCATGAGGGCGTAGATGTCGGTGTAGGTGCCCACGGTGGAGCGCGAGTTGTTGGCGGGCTTGCGCTGGTCGATGACGATGGCGATGGGCAGTCCGTCGATGGCGTCGACGTGCGGCCGTCCGTATTTGGGCAGGTATTGCTGTACGAAGGTGGGGAAGGTGTCGTTGAGCTCGCGCCGCGACTTGGCGGCGATGGTGTCCATCACGAGCGAGCTCTTGCCCGAGCCCGAGACGCCGGTGAAGACGGTAATCTGGTGCTTGGGAATATCGAGGGAGACATCCTTGAGGTTGTTCTCGCGGGCACCGCGGATGGTGATATGGGTTGTGGACATGCTTTTTTTATGATCTAGGAGGGTTTTTAAGGAGGTTAAGAGGGTGGATGTGGGACATGCAAAGGTACAATGATTTTTTTGAAACTCCCACAGATTTATAAAGATTTTAAAGATTATTCTCAAGCAGGAGTGGCTTTTCGGAGTTTTCGGAGTTTTTCGGAGTAATCGGAATAATCGGAGTTTTCTGAATTTTCTGAGTTTTTCTGAATTTTCTGAATATTCGGAATTTTCGGAATATTCGGAATACTCTGAATCCTCCGAATCCTCAGAATACTCTGAATACTCCGATTATTAAGAATCCTGTGAATCCTCAGAATCCTCTGCCATCTCCTCTTCCCCAAAGACAATTGTCTTCATTTCTTTTTGCGGTATCAAGATTTTTTTGTAGCTTTGCGGTGAGAATGGTCACCAAAGGTGTGACGAAAGCGAAAAGAGAGTATGATGCTGGAATGGTCTTATCTAGTGGGGCCGCTGGTAGGCGGTGTCATCGGCTACATCACCAACGATGTGGCCATCCGCATGTTGTTCAGGCCCCATCAGCCTAAGTATCTGTTCGGGGTGCACATCCCGCTGACGCCGGGCATCATCCCGAAGGAGCGCTATCGGATTGCCGAGGCCGTGGGCGAGACCATCAGCGAGCACCTGATGAACCAGGAGGTGCTCGAGCGCACGCTGCTCTCGCCCGAGCTGATAGGGAGGATAGCGGGGGCCATCGACCGCTTTGCCGCCGCCCAGCGCACCAACGAGGAGACGCTGGAGCAGTTCATCCGCCACTACCTGACGCGCCAGGAGCTGGAGAGCATGCGCGGACAGGTGGAGACCGACCTGACGAAGATGCTCTACAAGAAGCTGAGCGACGAGTCGGTGGGCACGAAAATATCGCATAAAATCATGGAGAAGGTGCTCGAGAAGATGCAGAGCGGCATGGCGGGCGTCGTGGGCTCTACGCTGGGCCTCAACCAGATGGCCGAGCTGGTGGCCGAGCCGGCCGAGCACCTTATGGCCAAGCATATCAACGAGCTCATCAGCCAGCATTCGGAGCAGATGGTGAGCCACCTGCTGAAGAGCGAGAGCGAGAAGCTGATGCAGGTGCCGATGTGCCAGCTGATGGAGGACCGCGAACAGCAGGTGGAGCAGCTGAAGGAGACGGCCATCGCGCTCTACCGCACCATCATCACCGAGCGGTTGCCGCGCATCCTGAATGCCCTCAACATCAGCAAGATGATAGAGAACCGCATCAACGAGATGGACATGAACGACACCGAGCGCATCGTACACCAGGTGATGGACAAGGAACTGAAGGCGGTCATCTGGTTCGGAGCGCTGCTGGGATGCCTCATTGGAATTATTAACACCATATTTTAGATAACAGCCTATGAAACGATTGATGATGACGATGGTAGCGGCCGTGCTGCTGACTGCCTGCGCTACCACGCAAAACGACGGACTGACCAAGGAGCAGCGACGCGCCAAGGTGGCCCAGATGGTGAGACAACAACTGGCCGAGCGCCACTACACCATCGAGGTGGACCACTGCTACCCGCGGAGGGGCGGCTCACGACGGATAGACTACGGTTACGAACTGACGGTGAGCGGCGACACGCTCAAGTCGTACTTGCCCTATTTCGGACGGGCCTACCACATTCCCTACGGCGGCGGTAAGGGACTCCACTTCAACTCGATCATCACCGACTACCAGCAGGGACTCGTGAAGCAGGGACTCACCCGCATCGTGATTCTCACCCAGAACGAGGAGGACACCTACCAGTATGTGGTGGAGGTGTTCGAAAACGCCAATGCCTCCATTCAGGTCTTCTCACGTGAAAGAGAGGACATTGGATTCTCGGGAACGATGAAAACCGATTGACCAACAGAAATGCTTACAGCACAAAGAAACCGCATTGTAATAGATATTCATACGGGAATTATTCGGGAAATGCCCGTTTAGTTATAGATTTAACGATTTTTAATATGATTATTGAGCAATCTGACGCAAAAAAATATTATATTTGCAACAAATCAACATGTGAACTTGTTAATTTTAATCATGGGAAGGAGCGTTATGAAAAAGGTGAAAACAACGTACAACCACAAGGAGGAGTACGAACTAGACAACATTTACAACGAAAATGATGATCGCTATGGTATGGCAAGCAACTCATCGATTTGGTACAATTAGTTTTACTTAATGATAAAGGCGGGCATCTCTGAAACAAGAGGTGCCCGCCTTTATTGCCCCCCCCGCCGGCGGCTGGGCCAACGGGGCAGGCGGCAGTTGTGGGATGCCGGCCCTGGAAGGCGCCTAGGCCTTCTTCCAGAGCTTGGTCATATCCTCGAGCGTCTTGCCCTTGGTCTCGGGAACCAGCTTCCAGACGAAGAGGGCGGCAACGACGCAGATGATGCCATAGAGGCCGTAGGTGAACCAGTGGCCGAAGTCGTCGCCCTCGCTGAGGTGCATGTTGAACATAGGCACGAAGGTGGAGCTGACGATGAAGTTGAATATCCACTGGAAAGCCACGGCGATGGCCACGGCGGCGCCACGGATGGTGTTGGGGAATATCTCGGCGATGAGCACCCAGCAGATGGGGCCCCACGAGAACATGAACGAGGCCGAATAGACCATGATGGATACGGCGGTCACCATCTCCAGTCCGGGATGGCCGAAGGTGAGGGCCACGCCGAAGGCACCAATGGCCATGCCCAGCGAACCGCAGATGAGCAGCGGCTTGCGGCCTAGCTTCTCGACGGTGAAGACGGCCACCAGCGTGAACAGGATGTTGATGACACCCATGAAGACGGTGACAACCATCGGGTTCTCCATGCCCATGTCGCCGAAGATGCGCGGAGCATAGTAGAGAACGGCGTTGATGCCGACGGCCTGCTGGAAGACGCTCAGCATGATGCCGACGAAGATGCACATGGCACCGTAGGTCATCAGCCGCTCGGTCTTCTCGGTCATGGTGTCGCGGATGTCCTGCAGAATCTGCTGGGCTTTCTCCATGCCGTTGATTCTCGAGAGTACGGTCAGCGCCTTCTTGTCGTCGCCGATGCTGACGAGGTAGCGCGGCGTCTCGGGCACGAAGCAGATGAGCAGGGCAAAGAGCCCGGCGGGAACGGCCTCGCTACCGAACATGTAGCGCCAGCCCGTGGTGACGGTCCATTGGGCGGCGGGGTTGATGGCGGCAAGGCCCTTGCCCATCTCCTCGACCACCGGCTGGATATGGTCGCCCAGGATGAAGAAGTTGACGAAATAGACCACCAGCTGGCCGAAGATAATGGCAAACTGGTTCCACGACACCAGCATGCCGCGGATGTTCGACGGGGCCACCTCGCCGATGTACATCGGGCAGATGGCCGAGGCCAGACCGACGCCTATACCACCGATGACACGGTAGATGTTGAACATGATGAGCAACGAGAATGTGGGCTCTCCCTTGGCGAAGAATAGAAACTCGGGGTACATCGAGCCGAGCGCCGAGACGAAGAACAGCAGGCCGGCAATGATGAGCGACTTCTTACGGCCCAGGTTGGTGGCCAGCAGACCCGAGAAGGCTGAGCCGATGATGCAGCCGATGAGAGCCGACGCCGAGGTGAAACCATGCCATCCGTCGGTGTAGGTGAAGTCCTTGGCCTCCATGAAGAAGGCTTGCAGACCCTTCTCCGCACCCGAGATGACGGCGGTATCGTAACCGAAAAGCAGTCCACCGAGTACTGCCACGAGAACGATGGAGATGAGGTAGCTCTTGCTACCGTTGTTTTGATTTTGAGTCATTGTTGTTATTGTTGTTTAGTATGTACTTTCTTTCGCTATTTTGATGGGTATGGCGGCCTTGTCTGCCAGAAGGGAAGAGAGTCTGTGGCGAGCTTCCTCTTGGCGCATGGCCGTGGCCTCCGTCTTTTTCGTCTGCAAAAATACAACTTTTTGTTGAAAACCATGTCATCTGGTGTAACTTACTTTTCATCTTATGTGATAAAATGCGAAAATAGGGGAGGGCAGGGCTGGCGCCAGTTCTGGGTTCCAAGTTCAAGGTTCCAAGTTCAAGAGGCAGAGTATTGTCCAAACTCCCCCTAACAAGTTGAGAACTGAGAGCTGAGAGGTATGATTACCTTTGGTATCGTCTACACTCCTACACTCCCACACTCCTACACTCCTAATAAAAACTCCCTCCTAATAAAACTCCTACACTCCTAATTAAAACAATTTCCTTGCAAAAGTCATTTCTTCTCATTTTTTTTTGTATTTTTGCAGCATAGAAAAACCATAATCATCAGAAACTAACAACGGAAGACATGAAAAAGACAATCTTATCAGTTTTGCTACTGGCTGCATGGGCAGTGGCAAGTGCTCAGAATGAACCGCTATGGATGCGCTTTTGCGCCATTTCGCCCGACGGGCAGACCATTGCCTTCTCCTATCAAGGCGATATCTACAGCGTTCCGGCGACTGGAGGCAGTGCCCGTCAGCTGACCTCGAACGCTGCCTACGACGCTTACCCCGTGTGGAGTCCCGACGGCAGGAAACTCGCTTTTGCCTCTGCCCGCGAAGGCAGTCTCGACGTTTATGTGATGGATGCAACGGGTGGAGCGCCCAAACGGCTGACGACGCATAGCGGCACGGAGCTGCCAATGGCTTTCCGCGATAACACTCACGTGCTCTTCTCGGCCGCGCTGATGCCCTCGGCAAAGTCGAATATCTTTGCAGGAGGCCGTACCTGCCAGGTGTATGAGGTGAGCACCGAGGGCGGCAGACCCCGCATGTTCTCAACGCTCATGATGGAGGATGTGAGCCTGAACAGCCACGGCGACGTACTTTATCACGACTGGAAAGGCTATGAGGACCCGTTCCGCAAGCACCATCAGTCGCCCATCTGCCGCGACATCTGGCTCTGCCAGAATGGGAAATACACCAAGCTGAGCAGCTTTAAGGGCGAGGACCGCACCCCGCGCTGGGCCGACGACCGGTCGTACTACTATCTGAGTGAGGAAGACGGCACCTTCAATGTCTACCGCCGCAACATCGACGGCACCGGCAAGCAGCAGCTCACACACCATCAGAAGAATCCCGTACGCTTCCTCACCGTGGCCAAGAACGGCACCATCTGCTACGGCTACGACGGCGAGATATACACGCTGAAGGCCGGCGGACAACCCCAGAAGGTGAAGATCAGCATCTGCGCCGACCGCAACGACCGCGACCTGGTGCGCCAGGTGCGCAGCAACGGCGCCACCGAAATCAGTCTGTCGCCCAGTGGCAAGGAAGTGGCTTTCGTGATGCATGGCGATGTTTATGTGACATCGGTCGACTATAAGACCACCAAGCAGGTGACCGACACTCCCGAGCAGGAGCGTAGCATCGACTTTGCCCCCGACGGCCGTAGCATCGTCTATTGTGCCGAGCGGGGCGGACACTGGCAGATCTACCGCACCAAGCTGAGAAAGGCCGACGAGAAGCTGTTCACCTACTGCACCGACATGGAGGAGGAACGCCTGACCAACACCGACGTCACCTCGCTACAGCCTAAGTTCAGTCCCGATGGCAAGGAGGTGGCCTTCTTCGAGAACCGAGGCACCCTGCGCGTCATCAACCTGGCATCGAAACAGGTGCGCACGGTGATGGACGGCAAGTTTAATTTCTCGTATAGCGATGGCGACCTCTGGTTTGAGTGGAGTCCCGACAGCAAATGGCTGCTGAGCAGTTATATTGGCACCGGCGGATGGAACAACCAGGATGTGGCGCTGGTCAATGCCTCGGGCAACGGCGAGATTCACAACCTGACCGAGAGCGGCTACAACGATGGAGGTGCCAAGTGGGTGCTGGGCGGCAAGGCTATGCTCTTCGAGAGCGACCGCGCCGGATATCGCAGCCATGGCAGCTGGGGAGCCGAGACCGACTACTACGTGATGTTCTTCGATGTGGATGCCTACGACCGTTTCCGCATGACCAAAGAAGAGAAGGTGATGCGCGAGGAGGCCGAGAAGGAAGCCCGCGGCAAGAAGCCCGACATGGGCGACAAGAAACCGGCGGCCAACAGCAAGAAGGCTAACAATAAGAAGAAACAGCCCGCTAACACCCAGCAGGCATCGGCCAAGACGCTGGCATTCGACCTTGACAACTGCCGCGACCGCATCATCCGCCTCACGGTCAACTCAGCCCGTATGGGCGACGCTGTGCTCAAGGGCGACACCCTGTACTACCAGGCAGCCTTCGAGGGAGGTATGGACCTCTGGAAACACGACCTGCGCGAGCAGAAAACCACGCTCGTGATGAAGAATGTGGGACGTGGATACATGTATGCCGACAAGGGTTTCAAGAACCTCTTTCTCTGTTCGCAGGGCGGCATCAAGAAGGTCGATCTCATGAAAGGCACTCCCACACCCGTGGCCTTCGAGGCCGAGTTCAACTACCGTCCTTACGAGGAGCGTGCCTACATCTTCGACCATATCTGGCAGCAGGTGAAGGATAAGTTCTATGTGGAGGATATCCACGGCGTCGACTGGGAAGGCTATCGTGAGATCTACCGCCGTTTCCTGCCTTATATTAATAATGAATACGACTTCCGCGACATGCTGAGCGAGATGCTGGGCGAGTTGAACGGCTCGCATACCGGTGCACGCTACACGGCCCCCGGTGCCTCGTTGAAGACGGCCGAGCTGGGTGTGTTCCTGGATAACAACTACGAGGGCGACGGACTGCGCATAGAGGAGGTGGTGCGCCGCTCACCCCTGGCACAGAAAAACTCGGGTGTGACCGCAGGGTGCATTATTGAGCAGATTGACGGACATGCCATCAAGGCCGGCGAGGACTACTTCCCGCTGCTCGACGGAAAGGCGGGCAAGCAGGTGCGCCTCACCATCTTCAACCCCACCACTGGCAAGCGCAACGATGTCAGCATCAAGGCCATCACGATGAGCCAGCAGCTGGAGTTGCTCTATAAGCGTTGGGTGGACCGCAACCGCGAGATGGTGGACCGTCTGTCGGGTGGAAAACTAGCCTACGTACATGTGAAAGCCATGGATAGTCCTAGTTTCCGCACTGTCTACAATGACCTGCTGAGCGACAAGAACCGTAACCGCGATGCTGCGGTGGTTGACGAGCGCCATAATGGCGGCGGCTGGCTTCACGACGATTTATGCACGCTGCTCAGTGGCAAACAGTATCAGAAATTCATCCCGCATGGAAAGTATGTGGGCCGCGACCCCTATAACAAATGGGTGAAACCCTCGTGCGTGCTGATGTGTGAGGATGACTATAGCAATGGTCACGGCTTCCCGTGGGTGTACAGAGAGCTGGGTATAGGTAAGCTCATCGGTGCGCCTGTGGCCGGCACAATGACCGCCGTGTGGTGGGAGACCGTCATCAACGGCATGGTATTCGGAATCCCGCAGGTGGGATGTCAGGACATGCGCGGTAATTACTGCGAGAATCAGACCCTCTATCCCGACATTGAGGTGTACAACAGTCCTGAGGATGTGATCAACGGCCGTGACCCGCAACTCGAGCGTGCCGTGAAGGAGATGTTGAATCAGAAATAAACGTGCAGCTAGGCGTAAGAGCGCTTAGCGTTGGATGAGCTGACGATGGTGGATGGCTAATGGTGTCTTTTTGCCGGGTAAAGGTAAAGGCACCGGGGCCGCCCACCATCGTCAGTCGTGTAAGAAAACCTGGCGTCTCGTCAGGGATGGCAGGCACTTACGGCTAGGAGAAAAAAACGGATACAAAAAAGTTCTTTCAGTCACCCGCGGTTATGTGACAAAAAGCCGACCATCAGGCGTGCTGCGTTGGATGGCGCTACGGCAGTGCCCAGCAGTTTGTGCACTTTGCGGTAGCCGCTGAGCATCGTCTCGCGGTCAGGTTGTCCGGGCATGATGCGTGTCAGCTCGTGACGGATGTTTCGCACGGAGAACCGGTCGGCCAAGAGCTCTTGTACAATCTCTTCATCGGCAATGAGATTGACTAAAGAAATATATTTACATTTAATGATGTGATTGTAGGCAAAGCGGATGAGGCGGGGGACTGGCGTCTTATAGCATACCACCTGAGGAACATCGAACAGGGCCGTCTCGAGGGTAGCCGTGCCGCTGGTCACCAAGGCTGCCGTGGCATGGGAGAGTAGCGCATAGGTCTCGTTGTTGACGATGCGCACATGACTGCCCCGCATGAACTCGTCGTAGTATGAAGGCTCAATACCTGGAGCGCCTGCCAATACCATCTGATAGTCGCCTAAATGCTCAGTTGCTTCCATCATGGCAGGCAGATTGTCTTTGATTTCCTGTCGCCTGCTGCCAGCTAACAGAGCAATAATAGGCTTGTCGCTCAGCTGGTTACGCTTGCAGAACTCCTTGCCCGTCTCCTGATAGCCGGCTTGAAACTGGCGCACCTCGTCGGCCGTAGGATTACCCACATAATGGATGGGGAAGTGGTGTTTCTGCTCAAAGAACGGAACCTCGAAGGGCAGAATGGAAAAAAGCTGATCGACATCACGTTTGATGTTCTTTATGCGGTATTCTTTCCATGCCCAAATCTTGGGCGAGATGTAATAGTAGACAGGAATACGTGTCTCGCGACGCACAAATTTGGCAATGGAAAGGTTGAAGCCTGGATAGTCAACGAGGATGACGACATGGGGATTCCACGATATGATATCTTTTTTACAAAAGTCCATATTTCTGAAGATGGTGCGCAGGTGCATCAGTACAGGAATGAACCCCATGTAGGCCAGCTCGCGGTAGTGCTTGACTAGCTGTCCGCCCTGGGCCGCCATCAAGTCGCCTCCGAAGAAACGGAACTCAGCCTCGGGGTCCTCTTCTTTCAGAGCTTTCATCAGGTGCGACGCATGCAAATCGCCGCTCGCCTCGCCGACAATCAGATAATACTTCATGACAGAGTCGTGATAAGATGAACAATCAGGAGTTGGGAGCGAGCAGCTCGCGCACTTGGTCCATGGCGCTGTAGGCCGTGACATCGATTTGCGTGGGAGTGATGGTGATGTAACCATGCTCCAGTCCCCAGTTGTCAGTATCCTCGTTTTCGGGTTCATCGTTGGTGTACGAGCCTACCATCCAGAAGTAGTCGTAGCCGCGCGGATGCCTGCATTTCACACACTCGTTGCCCCATGTGCCGAAGGCCATGCGGCACACCTTGACACCTTTAAATTCGGGCACCACCGGGAAATTGATGTTCAGGCAGACTCCCTTGGGTAGTCCCTCGCGCAGAATCTTGGCAGTCATGTCGTGCACATAGGGGCGCAAGGGCTCAAAGTCGGCATCGTCGCTGTAGTCGCAAATAGAGTAAGCCACCGACGGAATGTACTTCATGCATCCTTCGAGCGTCACGCCCATGGTGCCGCTGTAGTGGGTGTTCACCGAGGCATTGTCGCCATGGTTGATGCCGCCGATGATCATGTCGGGCTTATGCTCCTTGCAGAACTGGTCGAGCGCCAGTTTCACGCAGTCGACGGGTGTGCCGTTGCACGACCACATCTCCACTCCCTCGATGGTGTGGCGCCTTTTCAGGGTGAGGTATTTGGTGGCCGAGAAAGCACATGAAAAACCCGAACGGGCCGCCTCGGGAGCACAAACAATGATGTCGGCCAAGTCGCGAATCATGTCGACGAGGCACCTCAACCCCTTCGAATGATAGCCGTCATCATTCGAAATAAGTATTAATGGTTTTTTATTTTTCATAAATTTCTTGGTTTCTTGGGTGCAAAAATACGAAAAATGGTTCAGAAATACGGCATTCTCATATAAAATTCGTAACTTTGCACGAAATTTTAGAAGCAACATGGGAAAAATTATTGCATTAGCAAACCAGAAGGGTGGTGTAGGCAAAACAACGACGACTATTAATCTGGCCGCATCGCTTGCCACACTGGAGAAAAACGTACTTGTTGTCGACGCCGACCCGCAGGCCAATGCCTCCAGCGGACTGGGTGTTGATATCAAGGAGGTGGACTGCTCTCTCTATGAGTGCATCATCAACCACGCCGATGTTCGCGACGCGATTTACACCACAGATATTGACGGGTTGGACATCATTCCGAGCCACATCGACCTGGTGGGTGCCGAGATAGAGATGCTCAACCTGGATAACAGAGAGAAAGTGATACAGAAAATGCTCGCTCCCATCAAGGACGAGTACGACTATATATTGATTGACTGTTCTCCTTCGTTGGGACTGATTACCGTGAATTCGCTCACCGCAGCCGACTCGGTCATCATCCCTGTGCAATGTGAGTATTTCGCCTTGGAAGGCATCAGCAAACTATTGAACACCATCAAGATCATTAAGACCAAACTGAATCCGAAACTGGAGATTGAGGGTTTCCTGCTGACGATGTACGACAGCCGTCTGCGCCTGGCCAACCAGATTTACGATGAGGTGAAGCGCCACTTCCAGGAACTGGTGTTCAAGACCGTCATCCAGCGTAACGTGAAACTCAGTGAGAGCCCGAGCCACGGACTGCCCGTCATCCTCTACGATGCCGACTCAACCGGCTCGAAGAACCACTTGGCACTGGCAAAGGAGATTATAAACAAGAACAAGTAATGGCAGTAAAGAAAAAATATAATAAGTCGGCACTGGGCCGCGGACTCGACGACATCAGCGAGGGCCGCGGACTGGATGCGCTCATCGATACGACAGGAGTCAGAACGCAGGGCAGCTCGACCATCAACGAGATTGCCATCAGCCAGATTGAGGCCAATCCCAACCAGCCTCGCCGCGAGTTCGCACCCGAGGCTTTGCAGGAACTGGCCAACAGCATCAGCCAGTTGGGCATCGTCCAGCCCATCACCCTTCGTAAGATAGCCGACGACCGTTACCAGATCATTGCCGGAGAGCGGCGTTGGCGCGCCTCGCAGCTGGCCGGTCTGACATCCATTCCCGCATACATCAAGACCATCGACGACGAGAATGTCATGGAGATGGCCCTGGTGGAGAATATCCAGCGCGAAGACCTCAACTCCATAGAGATTGCCCTGGCCTATCAGAAACTGATGGAGAAAAGTGGCATGACACAGGAGAAAGTGTCAGAGCGCGTGGGCAAAAGCCGCTCGGCAGTAACCAACTACCTGCGCCTGCTGAAGCTTCCTGCCCAAGTGCAGATGGCCTTGCAGAAGAAAGATATCGACATGGGGCATGCCCGTGCGCTGCTCGCACTTGACAGTCCGTCGCTGCAAATCAAGGTCTTCAAGGAGATTCAGAAAAACGGTTATCCTGTGCGTAAGGTTGAGGAGATGGTTCAATTGCTCAAGAGCGGCGAGGATGTGGATGCCGGAAAGAAGAAAATAGCTGCCAGGAAGCAGATGCCCAGCGAGTTCAACGTACTGAAAGACCGCTTGTCGGAGTTCTTCCAGACGAAGGTACAGCTGAGCTGCACCCCCAAGGGCAAGGGGAAAATCAGCATAGCCTTCAATAGCGAGGATGAGCTGGAGCGCATCATCAACATGTTTGACAAACTGAAAGACTAGTCGGAAAACTATCGTGAAGATTCATATATCACATATATGGAGACCCCTGATGGTCGTGGTGATGATGTCTGCCTGTCTGACAGTGTCGGCCGTTGAGCATGAGTCTGCAAAGACATTGCCGGCGGAGCCCGATAGCATCATCAGCGTCAAGATACTGACTGCTGCTGAGGCCGACTCTATCAACAAGAGGTCATTGCAGATCATCAACGACACGGCGAAGACTATTGGCAAACTGACGGTGGCCGACTCGACAAAGGTAAAAAGAAAGTCCAAGCGCGACTGGTCTACGTGGCAGCCCGACCCGAAGAGAGCCATGTGGCTGGCTATCGTATTGCCGGGCGCCGGACAGATTTACAACCAGAAATACTGGAAGTTGCCCATCATCTACGGAGGATTCCTGGGCTGTGCCTATGCCATGCGCTGGAACAACCAGATGTACCATGACTATTCGCAGGCCTATCTGGATATCATGGACGACGACCCCAATACGCAGAGCTACAACCAGTTCCTGCATCTGGGTCAGAGGATAGAGAGTAATAACGAGGAACGGTTTAAGCAACTCTTCAAGAAGCGCAAGGACTATTACCGTCGTTATCGTGACATGAGTTTCTTCATCATGGTTGGTGTTTATGCACTTTCTGTGATTGATGCCTACGTCGATGCGTCGTTGGCGCAGTTCGACATTTCCGATGATTTGAGTTTTCGGGTAGCTCCATCGGTGATCAATACCCAATACTCGAACAACCCTCTGAAGTCGGGGGGATTAGGGTTGCAGTGCAGCCTGACGTTTTAGTGTTTTCAATGAAATAATATCAAAAAAAGAGAATTGAATAATGAAGAAGATGAAATTACTGATTGCCACAATGCTGTTCGCTGGCAGCTGTGCGCTACATGCACAGAATGAGAACGATGTCATTGTGAAAGATCAGCGAGGACAAGAAGAAGTGATTGCATTGCCAGAGGGCATGACGCTGAATGTCGACAGCCTGATGAACGAATATAATGCGAAGACCTATTTGCTGCCCGACACCGACTGCAACTACAAGGATATCAATCCGATGTTCCCCAAAGAGGTGTATATCGACCGGTTGCGCCGCCTGCCTAACATCATGGAGATGGTTTACAACAACGAGGTGCAGGCTTGCATCGACCGTTATGCCGGCCGTTTCCGCCGCAATGTGAGTTTCATGCTGGGAGCAGCCAATTTCTATATGCCCATCTTCGAGCAGGCACTCGAGGAGTATGGCGTGCCCTTGGAACTAAGATACCTGCCCGTGATAGAGTCGTCGCTCAATCCCAGGGCTGTCTCGCGTGTCGGTGCCACCGGACTCTGGCAGTTCATGCTCACCACAGGTAAGCAGTATGGGCTGGAGGTAAACACACTGGTCGACGAGCGGTGCGACCCCATCAAGGCTTCTTATGCTGCCGCCCACTATCTGAAGGACCTCTACCGCATCTATGGTGACTGGAACTTGGTGATTGCCGCCTACAACTGCGGGCCCGACAATATCGCAAAGGCCATCCACCGTGCTGGCGGAGAAACCGACTACTGGAAGATTTATCCCTACCTGCCCAAGGAAACCCGCGGATATGTGCCGGCATTCATCGCTGCCAACTACATCATGAACTATTATTGTGAGCACAATATCTGTCCTATGGTGACTCGTCTGCCGGTGAAGACCGATACGATCATGGTCAACAAGAACGTTCACTTCGAGCAGATTGCCGCTGTTTGTGGCGTCGATTTGGACATCCTTCGCACGCTGAATCCGCAGTATCGCCGCAACATCGTCAATGGCAATACCAAGCCCTCTGTGCTACGCCTGCCCCAGGAGGCCATCAATGTGTTTATCGACAACGAGGACTCTGTCTACAACTACCAGGCCGATGTCCTGCTGAATAACCGTACCGAGGTAGCCATTCCCGAGGATATCCCGCAAGTGCAGCGCCCCACGCGCACCTCTGTCAGGTCGAAGAGTGGCCGTGGTCATCATGGACGTGATGCCCGCAAGGGCCGGAAGGGTCGCCGCGACAGAGGCTCGAAGAGCGTCACCGTGAAGTCGGGTCAGACATTGTCGGAGATAGCACGTCGCAACCATACCACCGTCGACAAACTGAAGCGTCTGAACGGTATCAAGGGTAGCAACATACGTGCCGGAAAGAAACTGAAAGTGAAGTAACATCTGCTTTATATACCTTAATTATATAAGTAAGTATCATGAATATGGATGAGCCGAAACCGATGGATGCCGAACTGGAGCGCGAGGCTGCAGAAGAGAAGATGGTCGATGATGCCTTCCAGCATCTGCTGGACACTTACCTGTTGTCACCCCACAGAAAGAAAGTGGACCTGATTACCAAGGCATTCAACTTTGCCCGTCAGGCACATAAGGGCGTGCGTCGTCTTTCTGGCGAACCATATATCATGCATCCCATCGCCGTAGCCCAGATCGCCAGTGAGGAGATGGGCCTTGGCTCTACCAGCATCTGCTCGGCACTGCTGCACGATGTGGTGGAAGATACCGATTATACAGTCGAGGATATCAGCAATATGTTCGGCCCGAAGATTGCGCAGATTGTCGACGGGCTGACCAAGATATCGGGTGGAATCTTCGGCGAGCAGGCATCGGCACAAGCCGAGAACTTCAAGAAACTGCTGCTCACCATGAGTGACGACATTCGCGTCATTCTCATCAAGATTTGCGACCGTCTGCATAATATGCGTACACTGGAGTCGCAACCCGCCAACAAGCAGTATAAGATAGCCGGTGAGACCCTCTACATCTATGCACCGCTGGCCAACCGTCTGGGACTCAATAAGATCAAGACGGAACTCGAGAACCTCAGTTTCCGCTTCGAGCATCCCGAGGAGTATGCAACCATTCAGAAGAAGTTGGCCTCTACCCAGGCGTCACGCGATGTATTGTTCGACCAGTTTACGGCTCCTATTCGTAAGGCGCTCGACGAGATGGGCGTGAAATACGAGCTGAAGATGCGTGTGAAGAGCCCCTATTCCATTTGGAATAAGATGCAGAATAAGCATGTATCCTTCGACGAGATATACGACATTCTGGCTGTCCGCATCATTTTCACCCCCAACAACCGCGAGAACGAAATCAACGAGTGTTTCAACATCTATGTGGCCATTAGCAAAATCTACAAGAGCCATCCCGACCGTCTGCGCGACTGGCTGAGCCACCCGAAAGCCAATGGCTATCAGGCCCTTCATGTCACGCTGATGTCACGGCAGGGCCGTTGGATAGAGGTGCAAATTCGTTCCGACAAAATGGACGAGGTGGCCGAGCAGGGATTTGCCGCTCATTGGAAATACAAAGAGGGCGACTTCGTGGAGATCACCGAGGATGAGGGCGAGCTGAACGACTGGCTGAGCACCATCAAGGAAATCCTCGACGATCCGCAGCCCGATGCCATGGACTTTCTCGATGCCATCAAGCTCAACCTTTTTGCCAGCGAGATATTCGTCTTTACGCCTAAGGGTGAGATCAAGACGATGCCAGCCGGCTGTACGGCTCTCGACTTTGCCTTCCAGATACACACTTTCCTGGGCAGCCACTGTATTGGTGCCAAGGTCAACCATAAACTCGTGCCGTTGAGCCATAAGCTGCAAAGCGGCGACCAGGTGGAAATTCTTACCTCAAAGTCGCAGCATGTGGATGCCTCGTGGATCAACTTCGTATCGACAGCCAAGGCCCGTTCGAAGATACAGTCCATCCTGCGCCGCAACGGTCGTGAGATACAGAAGCAAGGCGAGGAGATTCTTACAGAGTTCTTGCAGCGTCACGACATGGAGCTTACCTCGTCTGTGCTCGACAAACTCTGTGCCTATCACGAGATACAGAAGCACGAGAGTCTGTTCTTGGCCCTGGGCGAGAAGAAAATCATTCTTGGCGACAAGGATATCGACGAGCTGCTGGGCAAGAAGAAATCGTCGTCGACCATCGGCTGGCGGCGTTACGTGCCTTTTATCAAGAAAGACAAGAAGAAGGCAGAGACACCCCATGAGGCCGGCAACGAACTGTTTGTCGTCCCGCAGGGTTTCAACAAGAAGAAACCCATTTACATCTCCGAGGACAATATCCACCAATATCTCTTCCCCGACTGTTGTCATCCCATTCCCGGCGACGACATCCTGGGTTACATCGACGGAAAGAACCATATCGAGATACACAAGCGTGCCTGCTCGGTAGCCTCCAAACTGAAGTCCAGCTATGGCAACCGTATCGTCGATGCCAAGTGGGATATGCACAAGCAGTTGTTCTTCGATGCTACCATCCAAATCAACGGCATCGACCGCAAAGGCATGCTCAAGGATGTGGCAGAGGTTATTACCGACGAGTTCAACATCGATATGCGCCATATCACCATTTCCTCGAACGAAGGTATCTTCACAGGCAAGATAGACATGCGTGTCTACGACCGCGAGAATGTGAAGACCATCATCGAGAAACTGAAGAAGGTGGCCAATATGCAGGAAGTGCAGCAGATTCTTTAAGTCTGTTGTCCCCAGCGGCGCTGCCTGTCTGCAATAGCCTGCTCATGCGCCCTCTAACAAATAGCGGATGAATGGGGAAACCAAATCGGATCATCATCATCAAAACAAACTCAATATGAAAACCAATCATTCCACCACATGGAAGACAAGCCTGCTGGCCGTCTTTCTCCTTGCTCTCATGCCCCAGTCTCTGTTGAGTGCGGGCAAGTACGATAATCCCGACACGCTAGTTGTTGCCCGCGACGGTACCGGTGAGTTCCGCACGGTGGGTGAGGCTGTTGAGGTTTGCCGTGCCTTCATGGAATACCATAAGGTGATTTTCGTGAAGAACGGAGTCTACAAAGAGAAAGTCATCATTCCCTCATGGCTGACCCATATTGAGATCCTGGGTGAGGATGCCGAGCGCACCATCATTACCTACGACGACCACGCCAATATCTATTACCCTGCCACGGGCAAGGGTATGGGCACTTTCCGCACTTACACCGTCAAGGTGCAGGGCAGCTATATCACCTTCCGTAACATCACCATCGAGAACAATGCCGCCAAATTGGGTCAGGCCGTGGCTCTCCATACAGAGGGCGACCATCTGCAGTTCATCGGCTGCCGTCTGCTGGGCAACCAAGACACCGTCTATACCGGTGTGGCAGGTACCCGCATACTGTTCAAGGACTGTTATATCGAGGGAACCACCGACTTTATCTTCGGTCCGTCTACCGCTTGGTTTGAGCGTTGCCACATCCATAGCAAGGCCAACTCGTATGTCACGGCTGCATCCACACCGCAGGAGGTGACTTATGGCTACGTGTTCAACCATTGTCGTCTGACGGCCGCCGAGGGTATCGACAAGGTGTATCTCGGCCGTCCCTGGCGTCCTTATGCCCATACCCTGTTCATGAACTGCGAGCTGGGCTCGCATATTGTGGCCGCCGGTTGGCACAATTGGAACAATGCCGACAATGAGCGTACCGCACGCTATGAGGAGTATAACAATTGCGGCGAGGGAGCAAAGACAAAGGAGCGGGTGACATGGAGCCGTCAGCTTACCAAAAAACAAGCAGAGACCGTCACCATCGACCGTGTGTTCCGTCAGGACAACTCATGGCATGTCAGCTTGTCCGAGTGAAAGTTTTTTTAAGTGGCAAGTTGTTCTAAGTGAGAAGTGATAAGTGAGAAGTGACAAGTATGATTACCTCTCAAGTCTGCTTTCCAGCTTGAGGGGTAATCATCTCTCCTCCTTGGAGAAGATGGAGGGGGCTTGGAGCCTCAAGGATAACCGTTCCCTCCCCTTATTGGCAGGGTCGGGTCTTTAGGTGAGGTTAGGAAGGGTCTTTTCAGTTCTCAACTTGAAAAGTTCCTCTTCTCACCTTGAAAACCCTAAATCTCCACTGCATACACATTTTCCACCCCCTCGAAGTTGGCGCGGAAGATAATCCATCGCTGGTCGGGCGAGAAGTGGATGTTGGGTTCCAGGTTGTAGTTGTGGTTCTTCATGTTCACTAGCCGGGTGCTCTTCAGCCTTTTTCCGTCGTATTCGAAAAAGTAAATCCACTGTCCTTCAGGCGAGTGGGCCACCGATGTCTTCGAGCCTCCGTCGCCAGCCAGTGTCTTCTCGTCCCACGATGAGACGAAGTGTACCGACCATTCGTGGCGTTGCAGCTCGTAGTCTTCCTCCACCCCCGTATATACGTTGGTCTTCCCCACGAAGAAAGTCTCTCCGCGCGGCTTCTGCAAGTCGAAGTAGATGTGCCGTCCGTCGGCTCCCCACCACTCATGTCCGGCAATCTCTCGATACATGGTGCGCTTGTGGATGAGCTGCGGCTGACCGCGTTTCACCACGTCGATGGTCCAGATGCGGTCCACCTCGTGCCACGGTCCCTCATGGCAGAACATCAGCAGGGTAGGGTCGGTTGGCGAGAACTGCAGGTGGTTCAGCCATGCCCGCTCACTGTAGATGGTGTCGATGTCGCCCGAGCGGGTGTCGATAGTGAAAATGGTTTTCTTCAGTTTAGCGTTGAAGATGAGGTTGAAGAACTCACTTTTCTTCGGGTGGTTGCGCAGAATCTCGCGCTCCTTGGGGTCGTCCAGTTTTCCGGCCAATAGTGTGCCGTCGGCATTCACGGTGATGATGTCGCCGCGCAGGGCAGGAGGCATCACCGTTATCGTTCGCCGCTCCAGCCGGTCGGTGTTCAGTGCGAATACCGTGTCGCCATGCTGATAGAATATCTCGCGGGTTTTCGGACAGACAATCTCTGTGTTCACGTTGAAAGGCTCGTGGGTGAGCTGTCTGATGCGGAGTGTCTGCAGGTCAACGGCATACATCTGCACACGGTCTGCAGGGCCACCGTTGTGCACCATGTCATTGCCGGCATAGACTCTGTCGCCGCCCCGGAAAATCATCTCGTTGCCAATGAACGGGTTGTTGTGGAAGTAAAAACTGGAGTTGCGTCCGGCCCGTCGGGTCAGTTTTATCACCCGGTGGCCCGTATCCTTGTCAATCCACTCGTCGGGCATGGGCTGTCCGCCCGTCTCCAGTGTCGGTACGGTTTGTGACATGGCTGAGACAGAAATCATCAGGCTCAGCAGGGTCATCGTCATTTTTCTCATCGCGTTGGTAGTTTTTAAGTATGATGCTTTGTTATATATCATCTCTGTTTCAGGCACAAGAACACTTCGTTTTAATGTCTGAAATACACTGTTTTTGTGTCTGAAATGCGGCGTTTTTATGCGTGAGACTAGCGCCGTCGGCAGTCCGATGCCAATGAATCGGTGCCAACAGGTTTTCTTTCAGTTAGCCATTATTATTGCTGTCGCAGTATTTCAGTCACGATTTCCAGCATGCGTATGTTCAGTTCGCGGCAGTCGGCCAGTGCATTCCACGCCCAGTCTTCCGACAGGACACCACGTTTCAGCGTTTGGGGCAGCCGTCCGGCCTCGTCGTCGGCATAGTCTTTCTTCCAATCGTCGCTGCCATAATAGGCCGATAACTGATGAATGGCATCCTGAGCCTGTTCATATCGGTCGAGTGCGTCAGCAAGCAATGTGGTGGCCTCAATGGTCTGATTGAGCGCCTGCTCCATTTGTTCTATTCTTTCTATTTGTGTCATGGTTGTGTGTTTTGATGATGTTCTCTGTTGCAAAGATACGAAATAATCTGACATGTGAACGCATTTCTTTCCACAAATGCTGATACTACCCCCCAAAATATCACCTAAGTCCATACTTTCCCATACGCATTCTGCTACCGTGAAAAGATGGTCGGAAAGAGATGAATCATTCAATTATTTGTTAGAATGCGGAAAAAAACGTATCTTTGCCGCAATGAAAAAGGTATGCGATTTTATAGCCCGTTGGATGGGAGCACTTGTCTTGCTATTGGCATTGTTCTCATTGTTCTTCCCGACTTGCCTGTCGAGAGTGGGCACATGGGTCATCAATCCGATGCTGGGGTTGATCATGTTTGGCATGGGTTTGACGCTCAATCCGTCGGATTTCCGCGTGGTGTTCAGTCGGCCGAAGGATGTGCTGACGGGTTGTCTGGCACAGTTTACGGTGATGCCCTTGCTGGCATGGTTGCTCGCGAAGTTGTTCGGCCTGCCTGCCGACCTGGCGTTAGGTGTCATACTGGTAGGTTGTTGTCCGGGAGGCACGGCCTCAAACGTCATCACTTATCTGGCCAAGGGTGATCTGGCATTGTCGGTGGGTATGACGGCCACCTCCACCGTCCTGGCGCCCGTGCTCACTCCGCTGCTCACGTGGTTGCTGGCCGGCACCTTTGTCGATGTTGACGCATGGGGCATGTTGCAGTCTATCCTCTATGTGGTGATAGCACCCATCTTGGCCGGATTTCTCATCCAGAAGTTCCTGCCGGGCTTCACTCGGCGGGCTGTCGCCTATCTGCCGGCATTCTCTTCGCTGATGATAGCCTTACTAGTGTCGATTATCGTGGCTCACAATGCCTCAAAGCTGCTCACCGGCGGACTGCTGGTAGTGCTCGTGGTGGTGTTGCACAACCTGGGCGGTCTGGCCATTGGTTATGGCATAGGCCGGCTGCTGGGTCTCTCGCATGCCAAGCGTACGGCCATCTCTATTGAGGTGGGCATGCAGAACAGCGGATTGGCCTCTGGTTTGGCTACGCTTCATTTTGCCGCTTTCCCGCTGGCCACCATTCCGGGTGCAGTCTTCAGTGTGTGGCACAACATCAGCGGTGCCTTGGTGGCAAAACTCTACAGCATGGGCAATAAGCAACAAGAGTCGTCCTAGTTGTTTTCTGCAAACAAAGTTCTGTTAAACACCAATCGGTTTTTAGACCCGAAATGTGCCTCCAGACGCCCCCATTTCCAATTAATGCCTAATTGGGTTGCAATTAGTCGATTAATTACACTCTAATTAATGCCTAATTACCATGCAATTAATGCCTAATTACAACGTAATTAATGCCTAATTAGAGTGTAATTAATGCTTAATTGGAAATTACCCATTCTGACCGGGACTTTGACGACCAGAATCCCCACGACCGCTTTGGGTAAGAAAACAATATCGACAAAAAAGACACATAAAAAATCCGATGAACGCGCAGGCTCATCGGATTCTTCTTTTTTGTATATCAGTCAGGTGGTTGACTTACTCCTCTGTCTCGGGCTCCGCAGCCTTGAAGTTGGCCAGATCCTCCACCTGGAAGTTCTTGATGTAGGCAGCCTTTCCGCAGACATCCTCCTCAGCCATACGTACATATACATTGGCCGACTTCTCGAAGAGCTCAGGACTCTTTGCGGCATCGCGGATGATGAGCAACGACATCACCAGTTCGGCAGTCATGTCGTACAGACGGCGTGCCAGGAAGTCGAAGGCATCCTGATTGTTCAGGCCCTTGGCATAGTTGAGGGCCTCCTCGTAGACGGGGATGAGCTTCTCGACGCGGGCTTTCAGAGCGCCATTGGCCTCTGCGGGCAGGTCGGCAAGCATCTCCTTGATGTTGTTGAGCATGGTGCCGTTGGAGATGTAGCGGATGGCAGCCACAACCTGCAACTGGGTGGTACCCTCGTAGATGGAGAAGATGCGGGCGTCACGATAGAGGCGCTGGCTCTTATATTCCATGATGAAGCCGCTACCGCCATGTACCGAGATGGCATCGTAGGCATTCTGGTTGGCATACTCAGAGTTCATACCCTTGGCGAGCGGTGTGAAGGCATCGGCCAGACGCTGATACTTCTTCAGTTCTTGCTTCTCCTCGGGTGTGAGTTTACGGTCGCGCTCGATATCCTCGAGGCACTTATAGATGTCCACGTAGGCAGCGGTCTCGTAGAGCAATGAACGACCGGCATCGAGCTTGGCCTTCATGCGGCTGAGCATGTCATAGACAGCGGGGAAGTTGATGATCTTCTCGCCGAACTGCTGGCGCTCTTTGGCATAGGCCAGGGCTTCGTTGTAAGCCTCCTGCTCCACACCCACGCTCTGAGCGGCAATACCCAGACGGGCACCGTTCATCAGGGCCATCACATACTTGATCAGTCCCAGGCGAGTGCTACCGCAGAGCTCAGCTTTGGCGTTCTTGTAGGTCAGCTCACAGGTGGGTGAACCATGGATACCGAGTTTGTGCTCTATGTGGCGCACGTTCACACCACCGTTGCGCTTGTCGTAGATGAACATTGACAGTCCGCGGCCGTCCTTCGTGCCTTCCTCCGAGCGGGCCAGCACGAGGTGGATGTCAGAGTCACCATTTGTGATGAAACGCTTCACACCATTCAGTCGCCAACAGTTTTCCTTCTCATCGAAGGTGGCCTTCAGCATCACGCGCTGCAGGTCGGAACCGGCATCGGGCTCGGTGAGGTCCATACTCATGCCCTCACCAGCGCAGACACGGGGGATATACTTCTGACGCTGCTCCTCAGAACCGAACTCATACAGGGTGTCGATACAGCTCTGCAGACTCCAGATGTTCTGGAAACCGGCATCGGCAGCCGAAATCATCTCACTCAGCATCGAGAAGATGGCGTTAGGCAGGTTCAGACCGCCGTAACGACGGGGCATCGATACTCCCCACAGACCAGCCTTGCGGGTGGCATCGAGGTTTTCGAATGTCTTCGAGGCGTAGATCATACGGCCGTTCTCGAGGTGCGGACCTTCCAGGTCGACGTCCTCGGCATTGGGCGCGATGATGTTGGCAGCCACGTCGCCGGTGATGTCGAGAATCTGCTTGTAGTTCTCGATGGCATCGCCCAGGTCAACGGGGGCGTAGTCATATTCTTTCGCATCAGCGAAACCCTTTTCTTTCAGCTCAACGATACGAGCCATCAGGGGGTGGTTCAGGTAGAACCCGATCTCAGGATGATCGCTATAATAGTTTGCCATAATTCTTTTTATTATTGAGAAGTTAAGAAGATATGAAGTTAGGGAAGTTAAAGCCAAATGTCTTGCTATAGCTGATTGCCAAAATTGTTGTCGACAACTCCTTTGCAATAGGCGTTAAGTAATTTACTTGTTTCCTCAATTGAAATGGCTAACTGGTTGTAGCTTTCTTCATTGATATAACCAAGGTCTTTAGAAAGTATGATGTAATACCTACATTCTTCCAGGCTACCTTGCGCTATATTATAGAAACGTAATTTATCTGCACGACTCAGTTTCTTATACCCTTCAGCTATGTTGGCAGGAATGGATACTGCAGCGCGTTGAAACTGAGAACAAAGCCCAAATTTCTCAAAATCAGGGAATGATTTCGTGGCTTTGTAAACCAAAAGCACAAATGTATGAGCTTTCTGCCAAGCACCTATATTTTGAAACTGGTTAGTCATTGGTAATGGCTTAACTTCTTTAACTTCTTAACTTCTTTAACTTCAAATTCTACTTATTGTTTTCTTGGTTCTTCTTATAAATTCTTCCTCCTACTCTTGAGCCAAAAGCAATACCGCATGCATAAGCACAGATGTTAAATAAAGCACCGAGCTTATAATTACCTATCGTGTTAAAATAATAGGATATGCCTAGCAGTGCAATGGCAAAGAGAATGAGGAAAATATCTAAAGCTTTCATCTTATTTCGAATTCTGCTTATAGTACTTGATCAGCTTCGGTACAACCTCTTCCACAGTACCCGTGATGACGTAGTCGGCAATGCGGTTGATGGGAGCATCGGGGTCGCTATTGATACTGATGATGATACCAGAGTCCTGCATACCGGCGATGTGCTGGATCTGTCCAGAGATACCGCAGGCGATATATACCTTCGGATGAACGGTGACACCTGTCTGACCAATCTGACGGTCGTGATCCAACCAGCCTGCATCCACGGCAGCGCGGCTTCCGCCCACCTCACCATGCAGCACCTTGGCCAACTGGAACAGCATGTCGAAATTCTCCTTCGAACCCATACCGTAGCCACCGGCTACGACGATGGGCGCACCCTTCAGGTTGTGCTTGGCAGCTTCTACGTGGTGGTCGAGCACCTTCACAACGAAAGCCTCGGGGCTCACATACTTAGAAACCTCGGGATAAACGACCTCTTTCTTGCACTCACCCTCATAAAGAGCCTTCTGCATCACACCAGAGCGGACGGTAGCCATCTGGGGACGATGCTCGGGGTTGACAATCGTTGCCACGATGTTGCCACCGAAGGCGGGACGAATCTGATAGAGCAGATTCTCATATACCTTATTATTCTTCTTGTCCTCGTACGAGCCGATCTCCAACTCGGTGCAGTCGGCAGTCAGACCGCTGGTGAGCGATGAACTGACACGTGGACCGAGGTCACGGCCGATGACGGTAGCACCCATCAGACAAATCTGCGGCTGCTCCTCCTTGAAGAGGTTCACGAGAATGTCGGTGTGGGGAGCTGAGGTATAGGGGAACAGACCCTCGCCGTCGAAGACAAACAGCTTGTCGACGCCGTAAGGCAGAATCTGCTCTTCCACCTTGTCCTTGATGCCTGTACCGGCCACCACGGCATGGAGCTCCACACCCAATTCATTGGCGAGCTTGCGACCCTTGGTCAGCAGCTCCTGAGATACTTCCTGTACCTGAGTACCTTCTATTTCGCAATATACAAATACGTTGTTCATAATTCTTTTTTTGTAGTTAAGGAGTTAAGTAGTTATCGCGCTGTCGCACTGCGTAGTTAAGCCATTACCATTTTCGCTTGTGTCAGCCTCCAGACATTTGGCTTAACTACTTAACTACTTTAACTACTTAATTCTCATACTTAGCCAATGATTTTTTCGTCCAACAATTCTTTGATCATTCCCTCAATATCTGCATCAGAAGCCGTCAAAGTCTTCGACTCCTTCGCCTGGAACACAATGTTCTTGATGGCTTTCACCTTCGTGGGAGAACCACTCAAACCACACTGATTGGCATCGCCATCCACATCGGCCACGCTCCACTGGTTCAGATTCAACTCGGGGCGCTCCTCATACAGATAGTCGTATGGTGTGCCTTCGGCAGGACGTTCCATCGGACAGGTGGCACGCTTGTACTTCATCACCAGCTTGGCGTTCTGCGGGCGGCAGGGAGCAGCACTTCCGTTCACTGTCACCACTACAGGCAGCGGAGCCTCTACTGTCTCCACGCCACCGTCGATCACACGGCGGATGAGAGCCTTGCCATTCTCCACCTTCAGAATCTCCTCGGCATAAGTGACCTGATTGAGTCCCAGTTTCTGGGCCACCTGCGGACCCACCTGGGCGGTGTCACCGTCGATAGCCTGGCGGCCGCCGATAACGATGTCAACATCACCAATCTTCTTAATGGCAGTGGCCAGCGCATACGAGGTGGCCAGCGTGTCGGCACCGGCAAACAGACGGTCGGTCAGCAGCCAGCCTGTGTCGGCACCACGATAGAGTCCCTGGCGGATAATCTCACCAGCACGTGGAGGACCCATGGTGAGCACTCCAACAGTAGAGCCCGGATGCTGCTCTTTCAAGCGCAGCGCCTGCTCCAGGGCATTCAAATCTTCGGGGTTGAAGATAGCAGGCAGCGCAGCACGGTTGACAGTACCTTCGGCTGTCATCGCGTCCTTGCCCACATTTCTTGTGTCGGGTACTTGCTTGGCAAGTACAACAATCTTTAAACTCATAAATATCTAAATAAAAAAAAGTTATCTCTTTCCTTCTTTTCGAAAATCGCTGCAAAAGTACATATTTTTTATCGGATGACAAAAGAAAAGGATATAAAAGTGCACGTTTTCGCCAAAAACGTGCACTTTTCCATACCCTCAGTCGCAAGCTTATCAAGTTGAGAGCTGAGATTTGAGAGCTGAGAGGTATGACTACCTTTAGTTATGTTACACTCCCACACTCCAAAATATAGTTCAAGGTTCCAAGTTCAAAGTTCAAGAGGCGAGCTATTGTCTACACTCCTACACTCCCACACTCCTACACTCCTAAAAACTACACTCCCCACATTTCCTAACTTTACGTAAATGTTTACGTTCATTATTTTTGCTCTTCAGTGGGTCTTTTCATTTAAGTTTATTACCTTTGTGGCTGAAAACTAATAACATACGAATCAAAGAAAAATGAACAAACGACTGATTATCATGTTTGCGGCTGTCGTCTTCTCCTTGACGATGATGGCCGACACCAAGCAGACCGTCAAGATAGACGGGACTACAGTTGACAAAACGGTCGAACGGTTGACGTTCGATGGCGACAAGGTGGTGCTGACATTCACCGACCATTCCACGCAGACCGAGGATATGGAACTGGTAAGCATCGATTTCTTCTATTCTGGCACTGGCATCTCGCAAGTGAAGACCGATGAGATGAGCGGTAAGCACATCTATAATCTGAACGGACAGTATCTGGGCACAGGCCTCGAGGGACGTGCAAAGGGCGTCTATGTGGTTGACGGCAAGAAGGTGGTTGTGAAGTAACGAAGGGAGAGATATGACAATGAAAAAACTGTTTTTCTTTTTCGCCCTCTTGCTGGCCATGCTTAGCACGGGCACTGCTGTGAAGGCACAGTCGTGGGATTTCCTCTCGCTCGATGCTGTCGACCAGGAGAACCTGGCTGCCGACCAGAGTGGCAACTGGCTGCTCGACACCAACAATAACAACCGCTGGTGCTATGTGAAGGCGCTTCATGCCGAGGCTGTCATGGCCAATGGCACCGAATTGCAGTATGCCAAGGGCCTGCTCATTACCGTCACCGAAAGCTCGAGCGGCAACTTCCGAGCCGACATCAAGAACAAACGCATGTGGATGGGTGGCGGCTCCATCACCATTCCCAGTCTGAAGGCCGGCCATAAGGTTACGGTCATTTATATGTCGTCGAGCAAAGACGTGGCCCGTGGCATCAATGTCGAGAATATTACCCCCGTATCGGGCGAGTTCAACAGCACCAGCATGGGCACAGCCCGTGTCACCAGCATGGGTACGGTGACTGCTGACGGCGACGTGACGCTCACCATGACTGGTGGCATGTATATCTATGGCATCCAGGTGGAGGAGCCCGATGGCGACGGCGACACCGGTGGTGGCGACGACACGCCAACACCTCCTGTGACCGACCATTCCACCTTTGCCAGCGCAGCCAGCAATCAGGTGGTCATCACCGTGGGCAGCGAGAAGAAATACTACAATACGGCCGAGGTGACCAGCATCGACGTCAACGACCAGACGATCACTGTCAGTCAGGCTGCTGGCACCGACACTTACGAGGGAACCATCAGCAACATCTCGTTCCGCAAGGCCACCGAGGGCAACAACGGCACGTTCGACAATGCCGACGGCAAGGTGCGTATCACCGAGGCCCGCGGCTGGATGGAGTCAGCGTATGTGAAGTTTGACCTCTTTGATGGAGCCAAGACCTATCATGTCTATGTGAAGGGCGGCAACTATGCCGACTATACGCTCATCGATGCCCAGCTGGTGCGCAATTACGGCACCTATGGACGGGCCGACATGGTGGGACTGGTCAAGGCCGCCAACTATGCCATGAAGGTGGTGCCTGTGGCTGAAAACGGAACAGAGATGACCACCGCCGCCAACGAGGCTGCGGCCATCAGTGTCGAGGCCTACGACCGTTCTGGCTTTGCCCATAAGGGCAGGACCGAGGGTGTGGGTGCCTACAACAACGACGGTTCGCTCAAGAGCAACGCACGTGTCGTATATGTCACCAAGAATAATGCCAAGACCGTCACGCTCGACATCGTCAAGGACAGCAAGGGCACCACAGAGACCTTCACCGGCCTGCAAGACATTATCTACGGCTATCAGAAAGGCTTTGAGACCCGTCCGCTGGCCATCCGCATCGTAGGCACCATAACCGCCGCCGACTGCGATGAGTTCCTCAGCTCTTCCGAGGGCATTCAGGTGAAAGGCAAGGGTGCCTATTCGCCCCTCAATATCACCATCGAGGGCATTGGCAACGATGCTGTCACCACAGGCTTCGGCTTCCTCATCCGCAATTCCGCCAGCATTGAGCTGCGCAACTTCGCCAACATGCTCTGCATGGACGATGCCGTCAGCATCGATACCGACAATGAGCACATCTGGGTGCACAACCTTGACATGTTCTACGGACAGCCCGGCAGCGACGCCGACCAGAAAAAGGGCGATGGAACCATCGACATCAAGGGAGACTCGCGCTATATCACTGTCAGCTACAACCACATGTGGGACAGTGGCAAGGCATCGCTCTGCGGTATGAAGAGCGAGACGGGCCCCAACTGGATTACCTACCACCACAACTGGTTTGACCATAGCGACTCGCGCCATCCGCGCATCCGTACCATGAGCGTGCATGTCTACAACAACTATTTCGACGGAAACGCGAAGTATGGTGTGGGAGCTGCCTATCAGAGCAATGCCTTCGTCGAGCGCAACTACTTCCGCAACTGCAAGTACCCCATGCTCATCTCGCAGCAGGGCAGCGATGTGGCCACCAATGCCAAGGGCACCTTCTCAGGTGAGGACGGCGGTATGGTGAAAGCCTTCGGCAACAAGATTATCGGTCCCACACGCTATGTCACCTATCAACAGAACGGCACCCAGTTCGATGCCTACGAGGCAGCTACGCGCGACGAGCAGGTGCCTGCCAGTGTGAAGGCTGTGAAGGGCGGGCGCACCTACGATAATTTCGACACTAACAGCAGCCTCTTCTACACCTATCAGCCTGATGAGGCCGATGCTGTTCCAGGCATTGTCACTGGCTGGCTCGGTGCCGGACGCATGGGGCACGGCGACCTGCAGTGGACATTCAACAATGCCACCGAGGACAAAAACGCAGAGGTAATCGATGCCCTGAAGAACGCTCTCGAAAACTACAAGAGCACACTGGTAGGCATCTTTGGCGAAGAAGAGCTGGGTCCTGGTGGTGATACTCCCGGTGGCGACACCCCTGGCGGTGACACCCCAGGCGGCGACACTCCCGAGGGAACCATCACCTGTACGTTTGATAAGAGCGGCGTGCCCTCCAGCGACTTCTTCATCGTCTCGGGCACTGGCTCCAACAGCAAGGGCAAGGCCACCGTCGATGGCGTGGAGTACACTGTCTGCCTGAAGATAGAGACTGCCACCAGCATTAAGTTCACCCTCCCCAAGAGCTATGAGATGACCCTCTATTTTGGCGACACAGAGACCGCCAGCATTAAGGTCGACGGTGTGAAGAAAACCAGCACTACCAGCACCTATACCGAGGTGTTGGCTGCCGGCAGCCACGAACTCACCAAGGCCGACAGCCGCAACCTGTTCTTCATCAAGCTGGTGCCGAAAGAGTAGGGGGGAAAGGCAGACTAAGACGAGCACAGATGACTCTTGGGTGCGGTTGATGCAAAATGAAGCGAATTCCTTCCTGCAGGAACACACCGATACGTTTTCGTTAAAAAAACAGATGGGCTGGCTTATGGGCCGGCCCATTTCTATTTAAAGATGGCCAGTGACTCTTTGAGAAGTCAAGTGACTCATTGAGGCAGCTTCATGGTCAGGGACGATGAGTTGTCCGTAAAAAAGTGAATTATTTTTTGCAATATGGGGTTTTTGTGCTATCTTTGCAGTTGACTATGATTGACAGAGCGACAGTAGACAGGATTCTGGAGGCGGCCAACATCGTGGAGGTGGTGGGCGAGTTTGTTAGCTTGCGCAAGGCGGGAGTTAACTATAAAGGTCTGTGCCCGTTCCACGACGACACCACCCCCTCGTTTATAGTCAGTCCAGCCAAGAATATCTGTCATTGCTTTGCCTGTGGCAAGGGTGGCACGCCCGTGGGCTTTATCATGGAGCACGAACAGATGACCTACCCTGAGGCGCTGCGATGGCTGGCCCGGAAATATAACATCGAGATCAGGGAGCGCGAGCTATCGGCAGAGGAGAAACAGCAGGAAAGCGACCGCGAGTCGATGTTCATCGTGAACGAGTGGGCCAAGAATTATTTTCATGACATCCTGAAGAACGATAGGGACGGACAGGCCATCGGCATGCAGTATTTCCGCAGTCGTGGCATCCGTGACGACATCATTGAGAAGTTCCAGCTGGGCTATGCACCACAGTCGCGTTCAGCCTTGTCGACGGCGGCTAAGAAGGCCGGCTACCAAGAGGAGTTCTTGTTGAAGACCGGTCTCTGTTATCGGCGCGAGAACGATGGCTCGCTGGTGGACCGCTATGCTGGCCGCGTCATCTTCCCGTGGTTCACCATGAGTGGTAAGGTGGTGGCCTTCGGCGGCAGACTGCTCGACAGCCGTACAAAGGGCGTGCAGCAGAAATATGTCAACTCGCCCGACTCGGACATCTACCACAAGGAACAGCAGCTATATGGTCTGTATCAGGCCAAGAAGCAGATTGCCAAAGATGACTGCGTGTATATGGTGGAAGGCTATACTGACGTCATCGCCATGCACCAGTGTGGCATAGAGAACGTGGTGGCCAACTCGGGAACGGCACTCTCGTCGTACCAGATCAAGATTCTGCGGCGCTTCACCCAGAACATCGTGCTGCTCTACGACGGTGATGAGGCTGGTATCCATGCGGCGCTACGAGGCACCGACATGCTGCTGGCCGAAGGAATGAACGTGAAGGTGCTGGTTCTGCCCGATGGCGACGACCCTGACTCGTTTGCCCGGAAACACACGGCGGCCGACTTCAAACAGTATATTACCGACCATCAGACAGACTTCATTCAGATGAAGTGCGACCTGTTGCTCAGAGGAATCACCGACCCCATCAAGCGCGCCGAGGCTATCAACTCGATCATCAAGAGCATCTCGGTGATCAAAGATCCCGTGGTGCGCGACGCATACGTGGCCGATTGTGCCCATCGGGTGGGCATCAACGAGGCGACCATCATCACCCAGCTTAACAAGTTTATTCGCGACGACCAGGAGCAGCAACGCAAGGAAGCTGGCAGAAACACCGGCGGCACCACCACTGCGGTTGCTCCTGTCACTACGAGTCAGGGCGCAAGTGCCCCCACGGACTCAGGTACTGCCGCAAAGACAACAGTTGCCGGCACCCAGGGTGGCATGGCTACTGCCGGAAGTGTCAACCAGGTGGAGACGATGTTGGTGCAGATGATTGTGCGCCATGGCGAGGAGATTATATTTAGAGATATTGAGACCGACGACGGACAATCCATCCCCCAGCTCAGCGTGGCCCAATACATCTATTACTCGCTGGCCGACGACGGACTGTCGTTCAGTCACCCTTTGTACAACCGCATCATGGAGGAGGCTGTACAGCACTGCGAGGCGGAGGATGACTTCCGAGCCGAGCCGTATTTCACCCACCATGAGGATGTGCAGGTGAGTCAGCTGGCCGCCACGCTCTGCATCGACCACTTCCAACTGAGCAAGAGCCAGCAGGTGAGACGCGACACCGACACTCTGCGCGAGCAAACCCAACGTCTGCTAATGGACTACCGTCTCGACTATGCTGAAAACAAGCTGCGCGAGCTGAAACGCGCCATCTCGCTGTCGGCCGACAACCCGCAGCAGTTGATGATGCTCGTGGAACAGTATAAAGAAATGCAGAACATCCGCAACACACTGGCCAAGAAACTAGGTAACAACATCATCGTATGATATACGTTCACTGGCTCATTCTGCTCATCTACGGCCTGGCCGTGGTGGCTACCATGATACGCGTGCTGATGGACAATCGACAGCCCGCCAAGACCATGGCATGGATGCTGGTGCTGACATTCCTGCCCCTGCTGGGCATCTTCCTCTATTTCTTCTTCGGACAAAACACGCGTAAGGAACGGCTCATCAGCCAGCAGAGCCTCGACCAACTGACCAAGCGGTCGATGCTGGAGTTTGTGGAACAAAAAGACCTGGTGATTCCCGACAATTACCAGACACTCGTACAGCTGTTTGCCAGCCAAAACTGGGCGTTGCCCTTCAAGGATAACCATACCGACATTTTCACCAACGGTTACGACTTGTTTGGCCAGCTGTTGCGCGACATCAGTCAGGCCCGTCATCACATTCACTTAGACACTTACATCTTCGAGGATGATGCCTTGGGGTTTCTCGTGTCCGACGCCCTCATTGCCAAGGCCAAAGAGGGTGTGGAGGTGCGTGTCATTTACGACGATGTGGGTTGCTGGCATGTAGACAGCTCGTTCTTCGAGCGTATGCGCAATGCCGGCATCGAGGTTCATGGCTTCATGCCTGTGAAATTCCCCGCCTTCACCAGCAAAGTGAACTATCGCAACCACCGCAAGTTGTGTGTCATTGATGGCCATACGGGCTATATCGGGGGTATGAACATTGCCACACGCTATGTGCGGGGACGCCACAACGACGGGTGGCGCGACACCCACCTGCGCATCCGTGGCAATGCCGTGTATGGCATACAGAAGGCTTTCCTGGTGGACTGGTATTTTGTGGACCGTACGCTCATCTCCAGCCGGAAATACTATCCAGCTGACATTGAGGTGAAGGATGAGTATGACGCACTTGCTGACGCCGGCATGGATGAGAATGTAGTGGCTGAAGTGGAAGAGAGTATCGACTGGAATATGGGTGCGGACTGGGATACGGGCGCCGACTCGAACATCATACAGATTGTCACGGGCAGTCCTGTATCGGCATGGCCCGACATCATGCAGGGCTACGTGAGCATCCTGCTGGGCGCCAAGGACTACGTCTTCATGGAGACTCCCTATTTCCTGCCCACCGAACCTGTGCTCTTTGCCATGCAGCAGGCAGCGCTCGCCGGTGTCGACGTACGGTTGATGGTTCCTATGCGCACCGATGCCAAACTCGTGGAGTGGGCCAGTCGCTCGTTTGTCACGGAGGCCATACGTGCCGGCGTGAAGGTGCATCTTTATCAGCCGTGTTTCAACCACTCGAAACTGCTGGTGAGCGACGATGCGCTCTGCACCTGCGGCTCTACCAATGTAGACTTCCGCTCGTTTGAGAACAACTTCGAGGCCAACGCCTTCTGCTACGACCGTGGACTGGCCCTGCGCATGAAACAGGTGTTCCTCGACGATGTGGCCGATAGTATTCTGCTCGAGGATGTCACTCGTCTGGAGAAGCGACCCTTCCTGCACCGCCTGTGGGAGTCGCTCGTGAGAATGATGGCGCCGCTGCTGTAGTGTGGACTAACTGATGAAAGAAATGAAACGTTATATATTAGTCTTTTGGTGCCTGCTTAGTGCCGCATGGGGCTTGGCGCAGCATTGGCAGTATGTGGACCCGCGTATTGGCAGCGTGGGCGTAGGACGCACGTTCCCAGGACCTTGTATGCCGTTCGGGATGGTGAAGCCTGGCCCCGACTGTGGGGTGCTCCCCAATGCGGGATGGGCGCCCATGCCGCAGAAGGTGACTGGTTTCTCACAGACGCATGTCAGTGGCACGGGAGGCGGACAGAAATATGGTAACATTCTGTTGATGCCGTTTGTCAGCTCACCTCAGGAACAGATGCGCTCCAACGAGGATTTTGCTTTGGGTTATTATACGACGACGTTCGCGAATGGCATTCGTACGGAGATTACCACCTCTGAGCGATGTGCGTTCTATCGCATTCATTTCCCCCAAGCGAGCACCAGCCAAACTCAGAAAAATGCCGGTCTGCTGGTGGATGTCAGTCATTATCTGGGTAAAGACACGGTGCCCGACCTGCGTGAGCGTCAGCAGTTCGTCGGTGGCGAGGTGGAGGTGGTGAGCAGTTACGAAGTGAGAGGCTACAGTCGTGTGCGAGGCGGATGGAACAATGGCGACGCCTATACGGTGTATTTCTGTATGCTGAGCGATCAGCCATTGAAGGCTGAGCAGCATGGAAGCCATAAGGCATGGTTGTGGACGGCTGACTCGCTGGTGACGGTGAAGATAGGCATCTCGTATGTGAGTTGTCAGCAAGCGCGCCGCAATATTCCCCAGTGTGCATTCGACGAACAACTGGCTAACCTGAGGGAAACTTGGGAACGACTGTTGAGCAGGATAGACGTCGAAGGAACAGAACGGGAGAAGCGCATGTTCTACACAGCCCTCTACCACACCTTGCTGATGCCTGTTGACAAGACAGGAGAGAACCCCAAGTGGACTGAGACACCCTATTATGACGACTACTATGCCATCTGGGATACCTACCGCACCAGCACACCACTCATCACCTTACTCGACGAACAACGGGAGACCGACATCGTGAACTCGCTGCTGAATATCTACAAGCGCGAGGGCTACCTGCCCGATGCACGTAGTGGCGACTGCAACGGTCGCACGCAAGGCGGCTCGAATGCCGACATTGTGATAGCCGACGCATTGGCCAAGGGTGTTGAGGGCATCGACTATGAGCTGGCATTGGAGGCCATGCTGAAGGATGGCGAGGTGGACCCGGGTGCCGACCACGAGAAACACGGTCGCGGAGGACTGAACGAATATATAAGGCTGGGATATGTGCCTTATGGCATCGACCGTGCGGGAACGCGTACCGTGGAGTATGCTTACGACGACTGGTGTATTGCGCAGGTGGCACGCCAACTGGGACGTAGGGATGTCAGTGAACAGTATATGAAACGCTCGGAGAACTGGAAAAACCTGTGGCGCGACGACTACGAATGGAGGGGCATGCGCGGCTTCATCATGCCTCGCTCGGCCAGTGGTGAGTGGATGGACAGTGTGCCTTGGGGCCGCTCGAAGGTGTTCCATCCGCAGATTCCCTATACCCCCATTACGAAAGTGGCACCCTGGTATCTGCCGTGGTGGTCGACATTCTTCTACGAGGCCCTGTCGGCAGAGTATTCGCTGAGTGTGCCTCATGATGTAGAGGGTCTGATAGAGCGTTGCGGCGGGGCAGAGGCCTTTCGTCAGCGGCTCGACACTTTCTTCGACGAGGGCCATTACAATGTGCAGAACGAACCGTCGTTCCTCACTCCGTGTTTGTATCATTGGATAGGGCGCCCCGACCTGAGTACCCGCCGGGTGCACCAAATCATCAACGAGTCATACAGCGACAGGGCGGATGGATTGCCTGGCAACGATGACTCGGGAGCAATGTCGTCGTGGCTGGCTTTCCATATGATGGGATTCTATCCGAATGCCGGTCAGTCGTACTACCTGTTGCTGGCACCGATGCTGCCCGAGTACAGCCTGCAATTGTGCAATGGGCGGACGTTGCATGTGGTGAAGAAAGGAAAAGGGGAACGTGTGAAGCGTATAGTGTTGAATGGTAAGGAAATAGACAATGCGCGCATCGTGCACAGACAACTGATGGAAGGTGGTGAACTGATATTTGAGATGACCAAGGAGAAGCATGCGCAGAAAAGCCTCACAGCCCAGACTTCAGTTGTCCGCCGAGCCGAGTTTCCGTCTTTCCCTGCTTTGGCCGAGTTTGACTTCCACTACACCCTGAATCGCCAGTTCCGCACATGGCCGGTAAAAATGGGGTGGGAGGGCGACACCCTGCTGCTCACCTGTAAGGAGACGCTCTACAAGATTCCCCGTCGGATGGTGGAGGAGGCCGATAGCTTCTGCTGGCTCATTCCTGCCGATGGCACTATATATAATAAGGTGGAGGGAACCTTCGGCTTTATTTCAAAGAAGGCCATGCGCGAACTGCAACAGAATGGGTGGTTCAACTACGATACCATCACATGGCGGCGGGTAGATGAAACCGACGGGGCCATTCATGTGCAAGCCGACATCGACCGCACAGAGATGTGGATATCGAAAACCGACCCACTTCCCATGGTGCTACGGATGAAGAACAATCCGCTGGGAATAGACTTTGTGAAGTGATAAGTTTTTTAGGAGTGTAGAGGTTTTAGGAGTATAGAGGTTTTAGGAGTATAGGAGTGTGGGAGTGTAGGAGTGTAGACAATAGCCCGCCTCTTGAGCTTTGAACTATATTTTGGAGTGTGGGAGTGTAGAAAATAGCCCGCCTCTTGAGCTTTGAACCTTGAGCTTTGAACTATATTTTGGAGTGTGGGAGTGTAGAAAATAGCCCGCCTCTTGAGCTTTGAACCTTGAACTTTGAACTATATTTTGGAGTGTGGGAGTGTAGAAGTTTGGACGATACTCCGCCTCTTGCGAATCCTGCTTGTTCTCCTGCTTAAAGCCCCTCTGGCTCCCCAAGGGGGAGAGAATTACCACTCCATCCCTCCGGTTCTCCATAGAGAGGCCTACTGGCATGAGAGCTCAAGTATGAAGGGTTACCTTGCTCACCCCCTTGGGGGAGATAGTGGGGCTTTGTGCCTCAGGGGGATAGGGCCTTGAGGGGGAGGTTGGAAGGGTCTTCTCAGTTCTCAGCTCGAAAGGTAATCACACTTGTCACTTCTCACTTGTCACTTCTCACTTAGAAAAGTGCATACAAATAGATGGCAGCTGCGGGGAAAGCCATGAGCGACGAGTCGAAACGGTCGAGCATTCCGCCATGTCCTGGCAAGATATTACCACTATCCTTGATGCCCAGAGTGCGTTTGAAGAGACTTTCCACCAAGTCGCCCCAGGTGCCGAAGATGACCACCACCAGTCCAAGGCCCATCCACTCAAGTGCGGTGAGGGGCGAGCTAGTGCCTAGCAACTGACTGATGACATAGGCCACGACGACGACCAGCACGGCTCCGCCAATGCTTCCCTCCCAGCTCTTGCCGGGCGAGACACGTGGAAACAGTTTGTGGCGCCCCAGCAGCGAACCGCAACAGTAGGCTCCCGAGTCGTTCACCCACAAGAAGACGAATACGCTCAGAGGCAAGACGTAGTTGTAGTGCACCTCGCCGTCGGCACTGCCCATGAAGGCTAGCACGTTGATGAGCGAGAGGGGCATGGCAATATACATCTGCGAGAGCATGGTGTAGGCCCAGTTGTTGATAGGATTCTCATGCTTCAGGTATAGTTCGCTGATGACCAGATACATGATGGTGAACAGATAGACCAGGAAGACGGCGCTATTGACGATGCCCCAGCAGAAGCCGAACATGGCCAGGAAGAACCACACGCCAGCTACGGTACAGATGATGCGGTTGAGGGTGGTGGCCGCCACGTGCTCGTTGACGATGCCCGTAAACTCCCACACGGTAAGTCCTGTCACCAATGCGAAGAGCACGACCATGGCTATGGGGTTGAGAAAACAGCTCACGATGGCTGCTACGAAGATGATGCCTGTAATGGTTCTTACGATGAAATTCTTCATGCCTTGCCTCCTTCCTGATGCTCTTCCGGTTGTTTGTCTTGTCCTTCCTTGGCTTGCTGCTCTAGTTGTTTGGCACGCTCCTCGGCCATGCGCTCGGCCAGCATGCGCTCGTTCTCCTCGATGATTTCCTGTGAGCGACTCACCCACGGGCGCTTGCCGAAAATCTCTTCCACGTCGCTGGTATAGATCACCTCGCGGCTGATGAGCAGCTCTGCCAGCCGGTTGTGTCCTTCCTTGTGCTCCAGCAGTAGCTGCTTGGCGCGTGCGTATTGCTCGTTGATCATCTTGAGTACCTCCTCGTCGATGATGCGGGCCGTGGTCTCCGAGTAGGGTTTCTGGAAGTTGTATTCCTGGTTGTTGTAGTAGCAGATGTTAGGCAGTTTGTCGCCCATACCTGCATAGGCAATCATGCCGTAGGCGCTCTTTGTAGCCCGTTCCAGGTCGTTCATGGCACCGGTGGAGATATGTCCGGTGAACAGTTCCTCGGCTGCGCGTCCTCCCAGCAGTGAACACATCTCGTCGAGCATTTGTTCCTTGGTGGTAATCTGTCGCTCTTCGGGCAGGTACCAGGCGGCACCCAGTGCACGGCCTCGCGGCACGATGGTCACCTTCACCAGCGGCGCGGCATGCTCGCAGAACCACGAGATGGTGGCGTGGCCGGCCTCATGGAGGGCTATTGAGCGCTTCTCATCGGCTGTCATCACCTTGGTCTTCTTCTCCAAACCACCGATGATACGATCCACGGCATCGAGGAAATCCTGCTTGCCCACGGCCTGGGCATTGCGGCGGGCAGCTATCAGGGCTGCCTCGTTGCACACGTTGGCGATGTCGGCTCCCGAGAATCCGGGCGTCTGCCGCGACAGGAAGTCGATGTCTACCGTCTTGTCGGTCTTGATGGGTTTCATGTGCACCTGGAAAATCTCCTTGCGCTCAGTCAGGTCGGGTAGGTCGACATGTATCTCACGGTCGAAACGCCCCGCGCGCAGCAGCGCTGAGTCGAGCATGTCCACTCGGTTGGTGGCTGCAAGGATAATCACTCCGCTGTTTGTGCCGAAACCGTCCATTTCTGTCAGCAAGGCGTTCAGCGTGTTCTCACGCTCGTCGTTGCCGCCCATGGCAGGATTCTTCGAGCGGGCACGGCCCACGGCGTCGATTTCGTCGATGAAGATGATACAAGGCGACTTCTCCTTGGCCTGGCGGAACAGGTCGCGCACACGGCTGGCGCCCACGCCCACGAACATCTCCACAAAGTCGGAACCGCTCATCGAGAAGAAGGGCACACCGGCCTCGCCTGCCACAGCCTTGGCCAGCAGCGTCTTACCCGTTCCCGGAGGACCCACCAACAGGGCACCCTTAGGTATCTTGCCGCCCAGATCGGTATACTTCTGTGGGTTTTTCAGAAACTCGACAATCTCCTGCACCTCCTGCTTGGCGCCTGCCTGCCCGGCAACATCCTTGAAGGTGATGCCCAGCTCGCCGCCTTTCTCATACATCTTGGCCTTGCTCTTGCCCACGTTGAACACTCCGCCGGCTCCGCCACCGCCACCGCCCATGCGGTTCATGATGAAGAACCAGAAGAGGATGAGCAGGGCAAACGGTACTATGTTGATCAGCAGGTTCATGAAACCGCCGTCCGACTTATTCTCGTAGCTCAGTGTGCCCGTGAACTTGCCCGCCTTCTTCTCGCTCAGCAGAAACTCCTCCACCTTGTCCACCGAGCCGAAACTCACGTCAAGGAACGGGTCGGGGCCCACCTCCTTGGCCGAGGCCTTGAACACGTCGCGTATGTTTTTCGGGTTCACATACATCTTCAGACGCCTCTCGCTCGAGTTCACCACCACCTTCGTAGCGTAACCCTTGTCCACAAAAATGCGGAAACTGTCGTAGGTGGCAGGGCGTGTGGCACTGCCACCCACCTGCCCGTTGCTCGAGAAGTAGATGGCAATCAGGGCAATCAGGGCGAGCATGTAGATCCAGCTCATGTTGAACCGGGGCATCTTCGGTTGGTTATTATCGTTCTTGTTCTTTTGTTCCATATCTCACTTGTCTGATAGTTCGTTCTTTCCTCGCGGCTGCCCTAGTCCAAGTCGGGCACCACCGTCACTTTTGCGTCCTGCCAAAGGTTCTCCAAGTTGTAATATTCGCGCACGTCGGGCAGGAAGATGTGCACCATCACGTCGGTATAATCCATCGCAATCCATTGCGCATTCTCGCGCCCCACCACGCGCACCGGCTTCTCGCCGCTGTTGATGCGCGCGAACTCCTCCACCGAGTCGGTGATAGCGTCCACCTGCGTAGGCGAGTTGCCCTGGCAGATGACGAAATATTTGCAGATGCTGCCGTCAAGCCCGTTCATGTCGACAACTACAATGCCCGAGCCTTTCTTCTCTTGGATTCCCTTGATAATCGTTTCTACTAATTTCTTTGCTTGATCCATTCAATCGTTTTTTTCTGAATATTGACTACAAAGGTACTGCAAACCGAACGAACTACAAAATATTCGACCATTAATTTGATTTTTTTTACGAAAAAGTTTGGTAGTTCCAAAAATCTTTGTACCTTTGCACCCGCAATTCAGTAGTCACGGTGACTGTCGGTTGCAATCATTGGGGTATGGTGTAATGGTAACACTACAGATTCTGGTCCTGTCATTCTTGGTTCGAGTCCGAGTACCCCAACAGAAAAGAGCGAAGTGCAAACGATGTGCTTCGCTTTTTTTGTGTTTGAGCGTTTGAGAAGGGCTTTGAGGGGGAGTTTTAATCCAACGGTCAATTATCCATTATCGATTATCAATTATCAATAGCCGTCAGGCAATTCTCAATTCTAAAGTCGGAAACCGAGGAAGGCACGGGAGCGCCATTTTGTGTTTCTCACCGTCAGGCTGTTTTCATCACCGATGTTTGTGAAGTTAAAGACACCGGAGATGCCGTAGAATATATTTCCCCGCTGGTGGACAATGGCTCCGCGGCCGGTGATGATAACCTCGGGGAAGTGGTAGCGCAAGGGTATGTGATTGTCGTCGACGGTGAGTGATGTCTTGCTGTAGACGATGAAGGTGGGCAAGGCAGAGAGGTGGAACAGCCAGCCGGGTGCGGGTACATAGTTGTAGCCGTAGCCTGCACCAATGCCGATGTTGGTCATTTTGAAGAATGACTGGTGGTTGTATTTGAGGGTGCCTTTCTGTCCTTGTGCAGAGAGTGCTAAGAGCAGACTGCCTGCAGAGCGTCGCTGGATGTAGCTCTGAGTAAAGGCGGCAGGATAGGAGAAACGGCGGTGGTTGAAGGTGTGGAACGCGTTGATGTTGAGAGTCTGTAGTTTGAGCATGTTGGCCGGCAGCTCGATGCGCTCTTGCCCTTGCACGTCCTCCCATCCGGTGAAGTTATGGGCGTTTTGGTAAATGACATCGAATCCGAATCGCTTGCCATAGGAGTTGATGTTGAGCTCGTAGTCATTGTAGCGTCCGAGGAGCTTAGCGGGGTTGAGGGCGAAGTTGAGGGCGATGCCCATGTAGCTCACTCCCATGCTGAGGGTCTTTTTGTAGTCGGCCTTGAGCTCGGAGGCTAGCCGGCGCCCGTCGTTCACTCCTTCGGCCATGATTTTTGCTCCAGAGACGTTGAGGCGGCCGCGGATAGTCCATTTCGTGGGTGGGCGCATGATGTAGTGGGTGTCGATGTCGGCGCGCATGTAACGGATGGAAAGAAGGCTGTCGAGACGGTGGAGCATATTATGGCGCTCCTGGGCTTGAGCGTTCCAGGGAAAGGCGCTCATGAGCAGGATGCAAATGACGGTGGTAATGACGGCCTTGACGGTGGACTTATGGTGGATGATACTCGACATGTGGGTCGGACTGTTGTTGTGTGACGTGGCTTGATTGTTGTTGCAAATATACGGTTTTTTAGCCAATTAACGGAGTTATTTTCCTGAAATATTATGTTATCTCATGGTTTTTTCTTATTTTTGCAACATCTTGAATAGAATAGGAATGAAACACATGAAGAATCGATTTGGTATTTTTGTTTTTCTGCTGGCTGCCCTGCCTTTGGCCGGTAGTGCTCAGGTGGATGAGACGACGCGCGAGGGGATGGCCCGCATGTCGTGCACAAGTATTATGGTGGGTAAGAAGGCATCTGCCGACGGTTCGGTGATGACCTCGCACACATGTGACTCCTGGTACCGCACGTGGATGCGCATGGTGCCTGCCAAGGACTATGCCCGCGACACGGTGACGGCCGTCTATACGGGTCGCATGCACACGCAGACCGCCGACGACAGTACGAAGATGTATCGCAAGGGCGTCATTCCGCAGGTGCGCCACACTTACCGCTACCTCGACACAGCCTATCCCTGTCTGAACGAGAAACAGCTGGCTATGGGTGAGACCACCATCACGGGACGAAAGGAACTGAAAAACCCCGACGGCATGTTCATGATTGAAGAGCTGGAGCGCATTGCTCTGGAGCGTTGCACTACAGCCCGCGACGCCATCAGGCTCATGGGCGAGCTGGTGAGGCAGTATGGCTATGGCGACAGCGGAGAGTGTCTGACCGTGGCCGACAAGAACGAGGTGTGGATATTCGAGATCTTCGGCGAGGGACCAAAGAAGAAAGGGGGCGTCTGGGCTGCCGTGCGCATTCCTGACGACGAGATAGCCGTGTCGGCCAATATCTGTCGCATCAGCCGCATTGACGTGAACGACAAGGAGAACTACATGTATTCTGACAATGTGTTCGACGTGGCGCGCAAACTGAAGCTCTGGGACGGCAAGGAGGAGTTCTGCTTCTGGAAAGTATATAGCGGCACCAACTACTCGAAAGAGGTGAAGAACTACAGCGTGCGCGAGCATTTCATCATGAATGCGCTGGCTCCCTCGCTGAAGCTGAGCGACCAGGTGGAGAACCTGCCGCTGAGCGTAAAGCCCGATAAGAAGGTGAGTGCCGAGGACGTGATGCGCCTGCTAGGCAGCTACTATGAGGGAACGGCCAAGAACCTGAGCTACCGTCATAAAATACCGAATGCCAAGCGAAAGGACAAAGACGGCAAACTGGTGGAGAGCGAGCCCGACAGTATCGTGTCGCCTTATTCGAACCCGTGGATGCGTCCCGACGAGATTAACATGTATTATGCCATGGGCGATTCGGTGATGAAGAATATCCGCACGGTGAGCGTGCCCTGGTGCGCCTACAGTACAGTCATACAGTTGCGCTCGTGGCTGCCCGACGAGGTGGGTGGCGTGGCATGGGTAGCGCTCGACAATCCCGGCGAGAGTCCTCGCTTTCCCATCTTTGCCGGTAACACCCAAATGCCGAAGATGCTAGAGACCTGCGGCCAGCATGTAGACCGTGACGACGCTGCCATCTGGCACTATCGCAAGACCAACCGTCTGGCCACTGTCCGCTGGGGCACTTATCGCAAGACCCTTGAGCCTGCCCGCGACTATTTCATCGAGAAGGGAATGCGCGAACTGCCGTTTGTGGAGCAGACATGGCAAAAGCTGCAGAGCGAAGACAAGAAGAAGGCACGCAACATGCTCAACGGCTATACGGCTGACTTCTTCGGAGCCACCATCGCCAAGTGGGACGAGATGGGACGCTATCTGTGGCGCCAGACGTGGACGGGATTCTAAGTGAAAAGGCTCTCACTAATCACCTTGAAAAAAAAAGGGGCTGACCAATCAAGTCTGCCCCTTCTTCGTTTTTTAGGTTAATTGCTATTAGTTTATTCTTGTTCGCGGTTTTCCGCGTCAATAGCCTTAATCTTCTCGCGCACGAGATTCATGTCGTCCTTCAGTTTCTGCACCTTGCGGTTCATCTCGTCAATCAGGCTGCTGCCCTTCTTCGACGATGCATTGAGGAATCCGAGGTTGTTCTCGTAGGTCTGAACCTCCTGTTTGATGTTCTCATACTGGCGGAACAGGCGTGCGCGCTCGTTGTCGAGAGCATCCTCACCGCGCTTAGCCATGTCTTTCAGATTGCTCTTGAAGTTGTCCAGACGACGGCGTGCGGTAGAGATGTTAAGCTCTTTATAGATTTTATCGGTCACGGCATGATACTCTTTGTAGAGCTTGTCTTTCTCTTTGTAGGGCACATGTCCTATCGACTGATACTCGTCGACCAGCTTCATGACAGTCTCCTGAGCATCGGCGGCGGCTTCCTCGGCCACAGCCTTCAGCTGCTGGATGATGTCGCGCTTCTTGGCCAGGTTGGCGTGCTCCTGACTGCGGGTGTCTGCATTGGCGGCGTTGCGAGCCTCGAAGAACTTATTGCAAGCCGTGAGGAAGTCGTTCCACAACTGGTCGCCCAGTTTCTTGGGCACCATGCCGATGGTCTTCCATTCCTTTTGCAGGGCGATGAGCTTGTCGCTGGTTGACTTCCATTCGGTGCTGTCTTGCAGAGCCTGGGCCTGCATCACCAGGGCGCGCTTCTTCTCTGCGTTCTCGGCGAAACGGGCTTTCATGTCCTTAAAGAACTGAGCCTTGCGACCGAAGAAATCATCGCAGGCGGCGCGGAAACGCTCGAAGATCTTCACATTCATCTTCTGAGGAGCGAAGCCGATGGTCTTCCATTCGGCCTGTATGTCCATAATCTCGCGGGTGCGTTTCTCCCAGTCGCTGGCACTCTTGTTCTCTTTCTGGGCGATGGCCTCTACCTTCTCGCAGAGGGCGGTCTTACGGGCCAGGTTGTCTTCCTCCTTGGCGCGCAGGTTCTCGAAGTGCTGCTGGTGCTTCTTGTTCACCACGGTAGATGCGGCCTTGAAGCGTGCCCACATATCCTCGCGCAGCTCTTTGGCCACGGGACCTATCTCGCGATACTCCTGATGCAGTTTCTGCAACTGGTGGAAGGCGCTGATCACGTCGGGCTCGTCGGCCAGTTTCTCGGCAGCCTCGCACAGACGGGTCTTCAGCTCGAGGTTCTTGCGGAAGTCATATTCACGTGCCTCGCTGTTGAGTTTCAGCAGGTCGTAGAATTGCTCGACATACAACTGGTAGTTGCGCCACAACTCGTTGGCTTTCTCTGCCGGCACGGCCTTGATCTCCTTCCACTCGGCCTGGAGTTTCTTGAAGTCCTGATATGAGCGGTTGGCCTCCTCAGGCGAGGTGACCATGTTCTTTATCTGCTCAATGATGGCCAGTTTCCTCTTCAGGTTCTCCTGCTTCTCAGCCTCTTGCTCCTGGAAGAGTTTGGCACGTTTCTCCTTGATAATGCCCATCTCGGCCTTGAACGACTCTTCATCGTCGTCGGGCAGAGCTACATACTTCTCAGGATCGCCGCCTGCATCGAGATATTCTTTCTGCTTGGCGTCGCGCTCGGCGATGTGCAGCTTGTAGAATAATGTCTTCAGGTGGTCGATTTCCTCCTTGACAGGATTCTCGTCTCCGTGAGCGATTTCTTTTACCCGCTCCAGGATTTCCTGCTTAGTTTTGTAAACTTTCTTGGGTTCTTCGGTAGTCGTTGCTTCCTCCTCTTTCTTCTCTGCAGGAACTTCCTCCTCAGCGGGAACTTCAGTAGGTGCCTCAGCAGCCGGTTCCTCAGCGGGAGCCTCTGCAATGGGTTCCTCGGCCGGAGCTTCCTCCACGGCAGGTGTCTCAGCAACTGGTTCCTCAGTAGGAGCCTCCTCCTTGGCGGGAGTCTCTGCTACCGGTTGCTCGGCGGGAGCTTCCTCCTTGGCGGGTTCTTCCGCAGGAACGTTTTCAACTTCAGAAGTTGCTTGATTTACAACTTCCTCTACCTTTGTTTCTTCTGTTTGAGCCTGTTCAAGGGCATTCTCTAGAGAGTCCATCATTTCACTGTTTTTAGTTTATGACTTAGGTCTATTCACACTTTAATTTGCAAACTTACGTAAAAAAAACGAAAAAAACAATTTTTTTCCGTTTTTTTTGTGTATTTTCTGCTAAATCAGTCGTTTGTAGCGCAAAAACAGCCATGTGAGAGCGCTGCCGCCAATTGAAATGATAAGTGCGACGATGAATCCTATACTACTGTTTTCCATACCGTTGATGAGGTTCATACCGAAGAGACCTGCCACGAGTGTCGGGAACATCATGATGATGGTCACCACGGTGAGCGTACGCATCACATTGTTCATGTTGTTGTTGATGATGCTCGAGTAGGTGTCCATGGTCGACTCTAGGATGTCGGAGTAGATGCTGGTAGTCTCGCGGGCCTGTGTCATCTCGATATTGACATCTTCGATGAGGTCGGCGTCCAGTTCGTCCACCTGTAGTTTGAACTTCAGTTTCTGCAGCAGGTTCTCGTTGCCGCGGATGGATGTCTGGAAATAGGTGAGCGAGTCTTGCAGGCGCGACAATCCGATGAGGCTCTCGTTGTCGACGTTATGGTCGAGGTTGCGCTTGGCTTTTTCAATGAGCGTGTTGATTTGCTTCAGTCGCTTCAGATACCACACGGCACTCGAGAGGAACAAGCGGAAAATCATGTCGACATAGTCGGTGAAACCCTCGCCTCGTTTCTGGTGGAACGACACGAAGTCAATCATCATGTTCGTCTCGTAGTAGCACACCGTGATGGTCACGTCGCGCTTGTGAATGATGCCAAGAGGCACGGTGGTATAGGGCGTGCGCGAGCGGATTTCCTTCACGTAGGGAATACGCAAGATGATGAGCATCCATCCGTCGTCGTACTCATAGCGGGCACGCTCGTCGGTATCGCTGATGTCGGGAAGGAAATAATCGGGAATGTTGAACTGCTCTTCCAGCATGCGCTGGTCTTCGTCTGTTGGGCACGTCACTTGTATCCAGCAGTTGGGCTGCCACTCGTCGAGCATCTTCAGGCAACCTGTGGTGTTCCAATATGTCTTCATTGGCTAATCCTGTTTGAATGAATAGTGAATAGTGTGCAACAGTGTGTCCGAAGGCTCGAAACCATGAACTGTCGACTGTCGACTATCAACTGAAAAACAAATGTTGCGGCAAAGGGATTAGCAGCCTTGCCGCCATCCCCCGCCTAGTAATTGCTACTGTCCGCCGGGTAATCGTCCATAATCTTTATTGAAATGTTTTGGTTTACGGCTGCAAAGGTAAGAAAAAAAAACGAGAAAGTGGCCATTTCGGCTGAAAAAAGTTGTAGGGAGAGGTGTGTTTTTCAGAAATCTCATGATAGCTGTAGTTTCTATAGCATCTATAGTATCCATAGCTTCTATAGTATCCATAGTTTCTATAGTTCTTATAGTTTCTATTGGCTCCCCGCTGACTTCTAAGAGAAAAATAAGAGATGAGCCAAGATGGTTTTGTCCATCCCAGCTCATCTCTAGGGTTCCTGCAAGCAAGATGTGCATGCAAGGAAAGTTTTATGATATGCTCTTTAGCCGGTTACTTCACAGGCACATCGACCATCACTTTCTTCAGCAGAGCCCAGAACGGCTCAGCGGTGGCGTAGAGTGCGCGCTCAGTGGTGGTGTGGGGGCTGCGGATCGTAGGACCGAGGCTCACCACGTCGAGGTGCGGATACTTGCCCAGAATGACCGAGCACTCGAGTCCGGCATGGTCGACCTGGATGATAGCATCCTCGCCAAACAGCTCCTTATACTCCTTCATGAGCAGGTTCAGAATCTCTGAGTCGGGGTTGGGGTCCCAGCCGCCATAGCTGCCGGCGGTCTCCACCTTCATGCCAGCCATGTTGAAGCAGCTCTCGAGTGTCTTCACGATGCAGTCTTTCATGTCCTCGCGGCTCGAGCGGGCCAGCACTTTCAGGGCAGCCTTACCGCCCTCGATGTCGATGATGGCCAGGTTAGAGCTGGTCTCCACCACGTCGGGATAGCTGGGAATCATGCGCAGCACACCATTGTGGCAGCCGTAGATGGCATTGATGAGGTTGTCTTGAATCTCAACGGGCACCTCCGTCTTCGGTGCCTCCACATCCTCGGCAAAGAACTCGATGCCGCTCTCAATGTGCTTATATTCGTCGGTGAAGTCTTCTTTCCAGTCGGCCACCAGTTCTTTCAGTGCCTCTACATTCTCCTTCGGCAGAGTGAGCACCACCTCGGCCTTGAACGGAATGGCATTGCGCATGTTGCCGCCGTGCCAGCAGGCCAGACGAGCCTCGCACTCCTCAATGGCCTCGCGCACGAAGCGAACCATCATCTTGTTGGCATTGCCGCGTCCCTCGTGAATCTCCAAACCAGAGTGTCCGCCGCGCAGACCTTTCAGCGTTACCTTCACGGCAGCGTCCTCGGGGTCGGTCTCAGCCTCCTGATAGTCCAGGGTGGCGGTTACATCAATACCACCTGCACTACCGATGACGAACTTGCCCCATGTCTCAGAGTCGAGGTTCAGCAGGATATCGCCGTTCAGCTCGCCAGTAGGCAGGGCATTGGCACCAAACATACCAGTCTCCTCGTCGGCAGTAATCAGGGCCTCCACGGGTCCGTGCTGCAGGTCTTTGGCTTCCATGACGGCCATGATGGCAGCTACGCCCAGACCGTTGTCGGCGCCCAGGGTTGTGCCTTTAGCCTTCACCCACTCGCCGTCGATCCAGGTCTCAATGGGGTCGGTCACGAAGTTATGGTTGCTCTCGGGCGTCTTCTGCGGCACCATGTCCATGTGAGCCTGCAGGATAATGCCCTTGCGGTTTTCCATTCCCGGAGTTGCCGGTTTGCGCATCACGATGTTGTCGGCCTCGTCTTTGAAGGCCTCTACGCCTGCCTGCTTGGCAAAGTCGAGCAGGAACTGTTGTACTTTCTCCAAATGTCCGCTGGGACGTGGAACTTGGGTCAGTGCATGGAAATTCTTCCAGATGCATTGTGGGTTCAGGTTTTTCATTTCTGTCATGATTTAAATATTTAAAGGTTAAGAAATCATATTTTTCTTTTTGGTAAATGCCAGTGCGATGACGGCATAGATGCCCAGCAGCACCACCAGCATCGTCTGGATGGTATGCACGATGAGCACAAAGTAGAGGGCCTGCACATCGGCCACTCCGTAGAGTATGAGCATGGTCTTCACGGCGAAGTGCCACGGTCCGGCACCATTAGGTGTGGGCACGATGACGGCAATGCTTCCCACGACAAATGTCACGAGCGCGCACATGAGTCCCAGGTGGGCGGTGAAGTCGAAACAGAAGAACGTGAGATAATAGTGCAGGAAGTAGCTTCCCCAGATGGCCAGCGTATAGAAGGCGAACAACCACTTGTTGCGTACGTCCTTCAGCGAGATGATGCCCTGCCAGATGCCCCGCAGCGTGTCTTTCACCTTATTATATATAGACAGCTTGCGCAGCAGGAGATAGCCCATCAGCAGGATGGCAGCCAGGCAGATGACAGTTACCAGCCAGCCAGCCGCCGAGAACTTGGCGATGATACCGTCGATGCTCGTGCCTGTCTCGTCGAAGAAATGGGTGAACACCCGTATCTGCAGCAGCAGCGTGAGGCCCGTCACCACCATCACCAGCAGCGAGTCGATGGCTCGCTCGGTGACTACCGTGCCCAATGCCTTCGGAAACGAGATGTTGTCGTAGCGTTTCAGCACGGCGCAGCGCGTGAACTCGCCCACGCGCGGGATGATCAGGCTGGCGGCATACGACAGGAAAATGGCATGAATGCTGGTCGAGTGGCGAGGGTGCTCGTCGACAGGCTCTAACGTCTGACGCCATCGCCAGCCGCGGAACATCTGTGCCAGAATGCCAAACGGAAACGAGAGCAGCATCCACGTCCAGTTCATCTCTTCCAGCAGCACGTGCTTGATTTGCTGGAAGTCGAAGTCACGATACATCCAATAAAGTATTGCTCCACCCAGAAACAAGGGCAGCGCAATCTTCAGAATATCGCCGAATGTCTTTTTCATACAAAATGCAAAGTTAGTTCAATTTGCTCGTATTACAAAATAAAAACGCTTAATTTTATTTAAGTTCTCATTTCCTCCCTTTTCTTCCATCCATCTCCTGCAAAAAGCCACAAATAGGGATTTTCCCCCTCGATAATAGGGAAAATTCCTTTTTTCTCTCTTGTTTTTGCTGTTATTTTGCAGTCGTATCACTAAAAGCATTACAACGATATGAAACACTTTAGTAAGCTCATATTAGCAGCATTGGCCATGATGATGGTCATGCCTGCACAAGCACAGTACAGAGGCTACAACAGCCGCTACGGCCGTACCACCTACAATCGGCTTGCTTCGCGCAACTATGGTTCGGCACCTTACACCTACTACGGCTTCCGCGTGGGAGTAAACGGCGCTACGGTCAATTCAGACGATCAGTTCCTCGACGGCAGCAGCATGCAAAGCGGACTGAATGTGGGGTTCAACGTGGGCGTTTTGCTCACCAGCACCACTCCGCTCTTTTTCGAGACGGGACTGCAATATACTGAGAAGGGCGGCAAGGGCAACTATGCCGGCCATAAGTTCACCTACGACTTAAATTATCTGGAGGTGCCGCTGGTGCTGAAATACCAGTGCAAGGTTGACCGCGACATTGCCATCACTCCGTTCCTGGGCGGCTATCTGGCATGTGGCGTGGGCGGTAAAATCAAAGACTTTGGCGACCGCGTGGCCGAATCGTCGTTCTCCGACCATAATTTCAAGCGGTTCGACGGTGGCTTGCGCCTGGGATGCGGCGTGATGTTCGACATGTTCTATGCTGAGGTGGGCTATGACGCCGGTCTCGCCAATATCTCTAACGATTCTTTCGATACAGCACATACAGGCACTCTATTCGCAAATATAGGTATTAATTTCTAAAAGGCTGCCGGGGAACTCTGGAGGGCTGCTCTGTAATCCTAGAGGGCTACTCTGGAACTCTGGAGGGCAACTCTGGAATCCTGGAGAGCCACTCGAGGTAAGAAGATTTCTGGATAACGAAGGTAAAAAGATTTCAGGCTATTAAGTAAACATTCTCTCATGGTATTGAGGTAAAAAGAATTTTCAGGAAACAAAAACACGCAAAAACTTTTCCCATTGTGGAAAAGTTTTTGTATTTTTGTGCCATCATTCAAGATCCACAACTTAAAACAAACAGACTATGGGATTAATAGGTTCAATTATTGTAGGTATCCTTGCTGGTTTTCTGGCTGGCAAGTTGATGCGTGGCGGCGGCTTCGGCTGTCTGATGAATTTACTGCTTGGTGTGGTAGGCGGTTTTGTGGGCGGCATGCTTTTCCGTGCACTTGGCATTTCGTGGAATAATGGCTGGATTGGCGAAGTAGGAACAGCCGTTGTCGGAGCTGTTTTGGTGCTTTATGTCGCCTCGCTGCTGAAGAAATAAAGAAGGGGATGCCTGATTGGGCAACCCCTTGCTTTTTACAATCTCTTTTGTTCTTCGCCTATTTGCCAATAAACTTGCTGTTGATGTAGGCATTGAAGGCGTCTTTATACATGTCGCCAATGGGCAGATAGGTGTCGGCGTCCATGATGACACGATTCTTGTTTACCTCTTGTATCTTTCTCAGGTTGATGATATAAGAGCGGTGGATGCGCATGAAACTGCGTGCGGGCAGCCGTTCCTCCATTTTCTTCATCGAGAGGAGAACGATGAGCGGCTTGGGTCTGTCTTCCAGATAGATGCGCAGATACTCGCTCATGCCCTCCACATAGCGGATGTCGCCAATGTTGATGCGTACCACCTTGTACTCGGTTTTCAGGAAGAGGGCATCGTCTTCGTCTACGCTCGACACGGTGGCCGTATTGCGCAGCTCATATTGTGCCTTCACCTTGTTGGCGGCGCGCTTGAAGTCGTCGAGTCCGAAGGGCTTCAGCAGGTAGTCGATGGCGTTGACCTTAAACCCCTCAATGGCATACTCGCTGTAGGCGGTGGTGAAAACTACCAGTGGCGGTGATGCCATGGAGCGCACAAAGTCGAGTCCGTTGAGGTCGGGCATGTTGATGTCAACAAACACAGCATCGATGGTTTCCGACTCGATGATCTGCTTGGCCTCGATGCCGCTTTGACATTCGGCTACCAGGTCGAGGTAGGGTACTTGTTCAATATATCGTGCCAGCTGTTGCAATGCCAGTGGCTCGTCGTCGATTGCTAATACTTTGATCATGGTTGAGTGGGGGGGGGTATGCGTCAGGATGATTGTACTTGTGGACTTTGTTTCTCGTGAAGTAGGGGAATCGACAGGTGCACGTCGAACACCTTGTTGTCATCGGTAATGTCGAGGCTGTGGTTGTCGCCATAAATCAACTGCAGGCGTTTCTTCACGTTGGCGAGTCCCACTCCGCCGTGTTCTTCGTCTTTTTCGTCTATCTTACTGTTCCGGCACACGAAGCTCAGCGTGTCATCGTCGATGAGCAGTTGTATGTGTATAAACGACTCTTTCTGATAGCTCACCCCGTGTTTGAAGGCATTCTCGACGAAAGGAATGAACAGTAGCGGCGGCACATTTCTATCGGGGACGCTGGCAGGGATGTCGACGTCGATTTTCACCTTCTCGGTGTAGCGGATGCGCATTAGGGTGAGGTAGTTGTTCAGGAAGTCCACTTCGTGTTGCAGGGGCACGGTGCTGTTGGCACCCTCATAGAGCAAGTAGCGCATGAGCTTCGACAATTCGAGAATGAGCGCTTTGGCCTTTTCCGTGTCGATGTCGACCATGGCGTGTATGTTGTTGAGCGTGTTCATGAAGAAGTGCGGATTGATCTGGTATTTCAGATACTCCAGCTGCTGCTCCATGTTCTTGTTCTTCAGTTCGTCGAGTATCTCGTGCTCATGATTCATCTTGAAGTAGAACTTCATGCCGAGGTTCGTGCCAAGGAGCAAGAAGAGGATGACAAATGCCATGATGTCGTGCTGTCCGAAGAACAGCGGAGGCAGCTCGCCTCTGGGCGGACCATCGTCAGGATGCTTTGCCAACACCGGTCTTTGCCCCTGACCCATGTTGCCCGCTCCGGGTTTGTCGGTTTTTTGACGGTGCATTTGCGGTTTCCCAGTCTCTCCTTCTGTTGCCAGGTCAGTCGGGAGAATGGTCTTGTCGTTCTTTTCAGCCTTTATGAACTTGTCGGGAGGCCCGCCTCTGCCATCCATGGGGCCTTGAGGAATGTCGGGACGGCGCGTGCACTGGTAGGTCTGAAACAGCAGTAGCAGGACAATCAGAATGGGATAGTAAAGAATGCGTTTCTTCTTGTATACCAGCAATGGTGCCACCAGGAAATTGTGTATCAGGAAGATGCACAGGAAGGGGAAGAATCTCTTCCACACCTCAAATACTTCAGCCCACTGGAAGGCATGATGGCTGGCCCCCGTGGAACGGATGTACATACTGATGACTGGTGAGAGGAACAACAGCCCCCACAGTATCAGGTAAAGCAGGTGCTCTTGTTTTTCGTATTTGTTGAATCGGAGTAGATGTTTTCCCATATAGTCATGATGAAAATGGTTGACGAATGAAAGGACGAAGGAGTGGGGGAATGCTCTCCCCCTCTCACTTCTGGATGGATTTCTGACGGTTTATCTGCCACCTGGCCTGAAACCGCCGCCTCCCTGGCCTCCATTGCCTTTGTTGTTGGTGACGGTTGAACTCTGGGTGATGGTGGCCACTGTTGTGCCGCCGCTGGTCTTGGCGTTGCTGACGAAGCCGTAGAACTCAGAGCTGGTGTCGCTCACGGTGGCGCCCGTGCTGAGCGTATAGCTGCTGCCGGTCTTCATGCTGGGCGATGATACCAGTACGGTGGCCTGTTGGTAGCTGCGGGGGAGCTTGAAGGCAAAAATGTTCGTGCCATCGCTCGAAGCCAGTGTCAGGTACTGTCCGCCGGTGAGCGAACTGATGCTGGTCAGTGCCACAGCCTGCTTGGTGGTGCTGCTGGGTATCGAACTGTCGCCGCCCAGACCTATCAGCGTACCGCCAGTGATGGTGAATGTGTTCTGGTCGCAGTCGAACCCGCCCTCAGGTTGTGTGGTGCCGCAGGCAATGACCACGCCGCCGCTGATGTTGATGGTGCCATTCGAGTCGATGCCGTCGTTGTTGGTGGCATAGGCATAGACATAGCCTCCGCTGATGTCGAGTGCCTTTTTGGCATTGATGGGGTCGTCGTAGGTATAGACGGCCACACTGCCGCTGCTGATGGTGAGTGTTGCCTTGCTCTCGATGCCCTCCGAACCTTCGCCTGTCAGGCAACGTACCATGATCTCGCCTCCGTTGATGGTCACGTTGGCGTCACTCTTGATGCCTTTGGGAGAGGTGTCGTAGCTGCCATAGGTGTATTTCCTGCCTTCGGTGATGACCTTGATGGTGCCGCCGTTGATGGTGATGTCCTGGTCGGCACTGATGCCCTTTCCGCCTGCGCCGCTGCTCTTGAGCAGCAGTTCGCCCGCATTCATCACGAAGGTGCTGTCGCACTTGATGCCTGCGGCACCATTCACATCGTTGTCTTCCGTGTCGAACTCACCACCGCCCGAGGTGATGGCAGTGATGCGTCCACCGTCAATCTGTACGTATCCGTCGGTCTTCATGCCCTTTGAGGCTGTGGCCGAGGTCTCCAGATTGATCACTCCGCCGCGCACCCAGATGCCGTCGTTCGACTTCACGCAATTGCTCTGTGTGGCCTTCACATAGATGTTGTTGCCGGGTCGGAACACGATATAGTCGTCAGAGCAGATGCCGTTCTTGCAGTTGGCATTCACGGTGAGCTGGCCGTTGCCGCTGAAGAGCAGCTGTCCTTCGCTGAAGAGCGTGGCTTTCATGTCCTCGCCCTCGACAGTGGTGTAGCTGCTGCCGTCGGTCAGGGCGTTTTCCGTTCCGTCGGCCAGCACCACATAGTTGCGCTTCTTGCATTGCGAGTTGATGGCTGCACCCGTGGGGTTGGTGATGTTGACACCATTGAGTGTCAGTTTGAATTTCTTCTCGCTGTAGATTTTCAGGGAACCATCGCTGGTCGTGCCGCTCACCTCGTAGGCCATGTCTTTCACTGTCGAGTTGATGGTGACATGCGCGCCATTGGTGCTGACGGTCACACCGTTGGCTGTTCCCGTGACCGAAGCGCTGCTGCCGTTGTAGGCAATCTTTATGGTGGCTGCCTCGCTGAAGTTCTCTACACAATCCTCATCGTCTGAGGAAATGCTGATGGCTTGTTCGCTGAGTGCCGACCTGTCGATAGTAACGGCAAACGAGGCCAAATCGCCCGTTAAGGCTGTACCCCCGCTGCCAGATGGTTGGCCGGGAATCATGCCATCTGATGGGTCACCTTGAAATTCTCTTTGTTCGAAATCGTCGAACCAGTCGTCTCCTGAAGAGCATGACACCAGTAATACTGATGCCAATGCCATGATGTATCCATTTACCTTCATCATACTAATAACCTCCTAATTGTTACTTAAATGTGTGATATGTGTTGTTAGCACAAAGGTAAAATGAAATACCGCCACATTGCAAATTAAATCGGCCAACACCCGAATCCGTTCAGTGAACCCGGGTGGTAAGGCGGACCAATCTTCTTCTGCCGTGGCAGGATAGAACAGGCCAGGGGAGCAGCCCCGTGGAAACGGCAGGTTAGAGGTGTTTCTCTGGATAGAGGCTGTCCCACCAGGTGGAGTTGCCTTTCAGGTATTTTTCAAACCAAGCCATGATGGTGTCCGACCACTGTATGCGATTGTTGTAATCCAATATCCAGTGGTTTTCTCCCTGCACCTGAACCAAAGCCACTTCGCGCCCCAGCAGTTTCAGTGCCTGGAACATCTGAATGCTCTCGATGGGCGGTACATTGGTGTCGCCGGTGCCATGGGTGAGCAGCAAGGGCGTATGAATCTTGTCGGCGTGGAAGAGCGGACTCTGCTCGGTATACATCTCCTTGTTGTTCCAGGGATAGCTGTCGGCACTGGCCACCTCGCCATAGCTGTATCCCCAATAGCCCTCGCCCCAATAGCTGGTGATATTGCTGATGCCAGCGTGGCTGACGGCGCAGGCGAAGATATCGGTGACGGTCTGCAGATACTGGGTGGTGAAACCGCCATAAGAGGCTCCTATGCAACCCACTTTCTTCGCATCGACAAAGCTGTTAGCGGCACAGAACTTCTTCACGCCCTCGATAATGTCGTCGGCCACAAATTTGCCCCAAGTGTTCACGTGGCGGGCACTGTGCTTCTGACCGAAGCCGCACGCTCCGCTGGGGTTCACCACATAGACGATGTAGCCCAGGGCTGCATAATAGTTTTGCGGATAGCGTGTCTCGAAGTTACGCTCGGTGGGTGTACAACCGCCATAGTAGTTCACAATGACCGGATATTTCTTCGAGGCGTCGAAATGGGGCGGCAGGTAATAACGGCCGTAGATGGTATCACCACGGGATGATACGAAATTGAAGTCGCGGCAGTCGCCCAGCTCAATGTCCTTGAGCAGTGTGGCAGCGCAGTCTTCCAGCAGTGTGGTTTTACGGTTTTTCAGGTTCATGGTGTACAGGCGCACCGGATTCGATGTGCTCACACCGTGGTAGGTGACCACGGGGGCAGCACTGGCCAGGGAGAAGCCACTCATCACGTCTTCGCTGGTTGGCAACTGACTGATATGGCCGTTTTTAGGATTCAGCGTGTAGAAATGAACATAGTCGCGGTCGTTGGCCGAGAAATAAATCTGTCCGTCGGTCTTCGACCATACGACGCGGTCAACTGACGGGTTGAAATAGCGGGTGAGTGGACGGGCCTTGCGCGTGGCCAGGTCGTAGATGAAGAGTTGTATGTCGTACATGCTGCTGTACTTTCCGGCCTCAGGGTCTTTGCCGATGCCGTCGAAAGCCTCGGCAGGAGCCGAGAAGAGCAGTTGTTTGCCGTCGGGCGAGAATTTGCCTCCTCCCAGGAACTCAGCTCCCAGCATCAGAGTGTCGGCCTTCAGCGTGGCGGCATCGACCAGCAAATAGTCGGTAACGGTGGTGGGACGCTTGGTCAGTCTTGACCGCGAGACGCTGATGAGCAGCGTTTTACCGTCGGCGGTAATGTCATTTAATACAGCCGAATGGTTGCCAAACGTGATGCGTTGGAGCTCTCCCGTCTGCAGATTGAATTTCGACAGATAGCTGCGGCTACGCCATCCCGGCTGACGGTCGTCGGGTTCGAGCACCTGAAAGATGTTTTTCTTTTCTTTGGGCCCTTCCTCGGCGTTGCTCATGATGAGATAGTCTTCCGTGGGACTGAAAGTGATGCTCCCTTTGGGCAGATGACTGGCCAGCAGTTTGCGGGCGCCGTTCTGGGGATTCACCTGATAGAGCATGCGGTTGTCGCCGTTAGTGTCTACATAATAGTAAGCCACCGTGCGCGGCATCCAACTCAGTCTGAGACGCTCCTGATGATCAACAACACGCCCGGTGGAAAGCTCTTTTACCTCAGAGAACGAGCGGCTTTGTCCTCCGCGCAGTACATTGCTGTAAGTGATGATGACAAACTTGCCGTCGGGTGAGAGCGATGAGCCACTGACACGTTGTCCGTCGAGCACATCGTGCAACGTGTAGGGACGCTTGGCCGATGTGGTCGGGCTGACCTTGCGGTCGGCATCGATGCTCACTTCAATGGAGTCGGCAGCGGCATTGGGGTAACTGTATTTCACCACAATCTCGTGGTGGTTGGGCTCTAATGCCAGCGCACTGCCCTTCAGCGGCTTGCCGTCGAGCAGCACCTCGTGCTTCGGTGCCCCTTTGACCAACAGTTTGCCTTTCACGTAGTCGGCATTGTTGATATAGAACTTCAGCTCCTTGCGGAATCCGTCGGTGAAGTCGAGTTTCTTTCCGTTCACGTCTACGGTGTCGGTGGCCAGTGGACGTACCAGCTTGAACGGTCCGCTCACGATAAAGTCGTTCACTTTTACCACTTGCTGGGCGTTGACCATCGTGCCAGCCAGCAAAAGCAATGATGATAAGAATATGTGTTTCATAGTTTTCAATGAATGGTTTCTGGTTATGGGTTTCTGGTATCAAGACGTTAGTTCCTAGTTTCTGGTTTCTAGTTCCTGGTTCCAAGTTTCTAGATTCTGGTTTCTAGTTCTAACTTCTTGGTTCCTAGTTTCTAGTTCTTTGCTTTTAAAATGCCTTTCGGTATTTGCCTTCTTCCTTGTCCTCCAGCATGGAGAGATAGCTCTGGTAGCGGCTGGCGGCAATATAATGCTCCTCTACGGCTTTGACGACGGCACAGCCGGGCTCATGGGTATGGGTGCAGTTGGAGAAGTGACAGTTTTTCGAAAATTGGAATATCTCCTTGAAGTAACCGCAAATCTCCTCTGGCTCCATGTCGAACGTGCCAAAGCCTTTGATTCCCGGTGTGTCGATCAGCCACGAAATCTCTTGCTGCCCGTCGGCGGCCTCCTCGCCCTCAGCCTGCATATTCACCTTGAGCATCTCGCTGAAGGTGGTGGTGTGCATGCCGGTGTTGTGGGCGTCGCTGATTTCTGCTGTCCGCAGGTTGGCTCCTGGCACCAACCGGTTGATAAGTGTCGATTTGCCCACACCGCTATTGCCACTGAGCAGGGTGATTTTCCCTTTCAGCAGAGGCTTCAGCTCGTCGATGCCCTCGCCGGTGGCAGCCGATACGGTCCGGCACTCATAACCGACAGTCTCATAGAGCGTCATCATCATCTGCTGGTAGTGCTGTTCGTCTTCATCGAGCAAGTCGGTCTTGTTGAAGATGAGCACCACAGGCACTCGATAGGCTTCTGCCGAAGCCAGAAAACGGTCGATGAAGGTCGTGGATGTCTGAGGGTAGTTGACGGTTACAATGAGAAAGGCCTGGTCGACGTTGGCAGCAATGATATGGCTTTGCTTCGACAGATTGGATGACTTTCGGATGATATAATTGCGGCGGTCCTCAATGCCGGTGATATACGATGTGGCAGTGTCGACCTCCACACGGTCGCCCACAGCCACCGGATTGGTGCTGCGTATACCTTTCAACCGAAAATTTCCTTTGATTTTGCAGTCAAGCATACCTCCATCGTCCATGAGGACGGTGTACCAGCTGCCTGTATTCTTAATGACAAGTCCTTTCATCCAAATAGAGCATCAATAATTGAAAATTGATGATAGTGGACCGGTGAATCATCATCGTGACTCCACAATCATCAATTTCCAATAGTCGCTTTCGCGTCTTCGTTAGACGGTCATGATTTCTTTGTTCTTGGCGGCAAGCAGTTCGTCGAGTTTCTTGATATACTTGTCGTGCAGTTTCTGCAACTCGAGCTCAGCGTCTTTCTCGTTGTCTTCCGAGAGACCGTCCTTGATGGCTTTCTTCAGCTTGTCTTTGATGTCGCCACGCACATTGCGGACCTCCACCTTGGCCTTCTCGCCGATCTTGTTGCACTGCTTCACCAGCTCGCGGCGGCGCTCCTCGGTGGGCTGGGGGATGCCCAGGCGAATCACCTCGCCATTGTTCTCAGGGGTGATGCCCACATCAGAGTCCATGATGGCTTTCTCAATGTCGCGGATGGTCTTGCGGTCCCAGGGCTTGATGGTGATGGTACGTGGGTCGGGAGCCATCACCGTAGCTACTTGGTTCAGCGGAACTTTCTGTCCGTAACTGTTCACTCTCACACCGTCGAGGATGGCAATGTTGGCACGGCCGGCACGGATGCGGTTGAGCTGTTCCTCCAGGAACATGGCAGCCATTTCCATGCGCTCCTCGCTCTCACTTAAAGTCTGTTTTACGTCTAACATATTCTTGATCGTATTAGTTTCTAGTTACAAATGTAGGCATTTTATTCCGAATTCGCAAAAGAATCGCAAAAAATATATGTTTTCTTTACGATTTTTTATAAAGCGTATCCGTGATGCAGGCGCATACTTGTTCCAGATAAATGCGGTCGGTGTCGTCGAAGGTGGCCAGTTCCTTACTGTCGATGTCAAGCACGGCCGTCACTTCGTTGCCGGCATTGAAGAGGGGCACGACGATCTCTGAGCGGCTCAGCGACGAGCAGGCAATATGGCCGGGAAACTGTTCTACATCGGGAACCACCTGCGTGCGGGCCTCTGCCCATGCTGTCCCACAGACACCGCGGCCGTGCTGGATGTGCATGCAGGCAACTGTTCCCTGAAACGGACCAAGCCGCAGCTCACCGTCGCGTACCAGATAGAATCCTGTCCAGAAGAAATCGTCGAAAGTCTGATGCAACACGGCCACAACGTTGGCCATGACGCTCACCTCGTCGGTCTCACCGTTGATGAGCGAGCGTATCTGAGGAAGCACTTCCTCGTAGTGTTCTTGTTTTGTCATGTTGTTTTATGGTTCAGTTTTTTGTGGTTATTCCGTTTTTGTTGATTCCATGCCCAGCTCCCCGGCCACCATGTTGGTCAGCTCGACAAACTGCTGGATGGTGAGTTGCTCGGGCCGTCGCGTCATGATGTCGTGCTCGTAGAATCCCGGGCGGGGTTGAATGTCGTTGGTGAACATCTGCTTGAGGCTCACGCGCAGCATCTTGCGGCGCTGGTTGAACACGGTCTTCACCAGTCGTTTGAACAGCTGTTCGTCGCATCCCAGGTCGGTCACGGTGTTGCGGGTCATGCGGATGACGGCCGACTTGACCTTAGGGGGCGGGTTGAACACATGCTCGTCGACGGTGAAGAGGTATTCCACATCGTACCATGCCTGTATTAAAACGCTCAATATGCCATAGGCCTTTGTGCCCGGCTCCGAGGCGATGCGCAGAGCCACCTCGCGCTGAATCATGCCTGTGCAGCAGGGAATGAGCTCTTTGTTGTCGAGCATCTTGAAGAAGATTTGCGACGAGATGTCGTAGGGGTAATTACCCGTAAGCACAAACTGGCGGCCGTCGAACACCTGGTTGAGGTCCATGCGCAGGAAGTCGCCTTCGATGATGGGGCTGCTGCCGGTCGGCGTTTCTTCACTGAAGAGCGTATGCTTCAGGTATTCCACGCTCTCGCGGTCAATCTCGACGACCTTCAGATCTCGTGGCTTTTCCACCAGGTACTGCGTCATCACGCCCATGCCCGGTCCCACTTCTAGCACGGGAATGTCGGGATAGGCATCGACGGTGTCGGCGATGCGGCTGGCAATGCTGAGGTCGGTCAGGAAATGCTGGCCAAGGTTTTTCTTTGGTTTTACTTGTTTCATATATTCAGTGTGGCTATCCGTTCTTTCTTTTCTTTATTCACGGCTATGATCTCTTTGCTTTTGCCACCTTGATGGTGAAAAAGACAATGACGGCTATCAGCGCAGCAAACGTAGCCACTGGGCAGGCAAAGGCCCATTTGCTGCCTGCAGAGGAGCTCATTAGGATGATAGAGATGAACATGAGCGTGGTAATGATGGCAACTATCCTGACCATCCGGATAGCGAGGACATACTGTTGCGTCGTGTTCATTCTGACAGGCATATTGATTTTTGCCGGCTGATAGGCACAGAGCAGGAGCACAGCGCTGACAATCGTGCCTACAATAGGTAGTATGAGGAGCATCGAGCGGCTGCCATATCCGTCGGGATGTCCGCTCAGGTTAAAGTGTGTTGGGATGACTTCTGGCGACCGCCTCCACATGATGAAGGCGATGACCCACATGACGATGACAAGCACGGCTGTCACTATCTCGAAGATGGTGCCTTCGCGAGTGCGCCCCACCTTGATGTTGGGCGCCTCTTTTTTCTGCTGGGGAAATCTAAGTATGTTCATAAGAGTATCATTCTATGGTTTTTATCCAGTTGGCAATGTCGGTCAGCACCTCAGGCGAGATGGTTTCCTCTATTTTGCCGTATTCGTTAATGTCTCCCGTCTGGCAGTGCTGGAACAGGTGGTTCAGTCCGGGATACACCTTGCACACATTCCGCTTGTTCTTCGGCAGCAGACGCTCGATGGTCCTGAGATTGCTCTCCGCACAGACCTGGATATCCTTCTCTCCGTTCAGTGCCAGCACGGGGCATTTTGTCTTCACGATGTCGGCTCCGGGATTGTGCTCGTAGAAGAAGGTCCACCAGGGCACGTCCTTCTCATGTTTCAGCTTCTCGCGCATCTGTGCAGCTGTGGCATCCGACGCCATGCCTCTGAGACGCAAGATGGTATTGGTCTGTTCGGCACTGATGCTGTCGCCGCTGAAGGCCGGTCCGGCCAGGCTGACAATGAAGTCGGCACTGCGGCGGGCTCCCATCATGAAGGCTATCATGCCGCCCTCGCTATGACCCAGTACGCCCACCTCGCCGAACTTTTTCATCTTTCGCAACAGGTCGACGGCAGCCTCCGCATCGCGCATGAAGTGGAGACTGGTGGCCGTGAGCACCTCGCCCGTCGAACCGCCCATGCCACGGTCGTCGTAGCGCAGTGAGGCAATCCCGTTGCGGGCCAGATAGTCGGCAATGACGGCAAAGGGACGATGGTCGAAGATCGACTCGTCGCGGTCTTGCTGTCCGCTGCCAGTCATCATCAGCACCACGGGGATGCGCTTACCGTCCTTATAGTCCACAGGGTAGCAGAGTGTTCCGGCCAGAAGGGCACTATCTTGTGTGTTCTCGAAGGTCACCTCCTCGGTGGTGTAAGGGTAGGGCGGCTGTGGCGTCTGCGGACGGTTGCGCTGCAGTTCACCCCTGCGCATGTCTAGCTTGAAAGGCATCATGCGCTGAACGAACGTTCCGTGCAACTCGTCGCCGGTGCGTCGGGCGGCATACGCCATCGCCAGTGTGGGCACGGCAATGTTCACCGAGTCGTCGCTCAGATAGACAATCTCCGTGGGGATGGTTGTCACACCCTGGTCGGGGCTCCCCATCGTACAAACCTGGCGGCCGTTGGCATCACGCTCGATGAGCAAGGTGATGGTGAGTTCCTGCATGCCCGCCTTCAGTTTGCCGAGCCAAGGGCCTTCCATGGATTGGGCTTTGAGCTGCGGTGTGGTGAGCACTGCAAGGATGATGAATGCTATGCGTATCATTGTGGGTCCTCCTTTTTGTCTTTCTCTTTGATTTCTATGACGGTCGTGATGGCTTTCAACACCAGGCCGCAGCCCAAAAACACGATGAGTCCCGGTTTCATGGTTCCCCATCCGGCCAGACTAATCACCGTGGTGGTAATTCCTGCCAGCGCCCATAGGCGCATGGCCCTGACCGCTCTCCCGACGGCCTTGATGCTGTTGAGCGGAATGCTCCAGGCCAGATAGGTGGGGAAGTAGGCACACACCAGCAGATAGATGGTAACGACGGTGACGGCCACTGTGACGATTATCTTGTTTTCTAAGACATCGGTGCCATGCCACTGGCGCCACGTCAGCGCCCATGTGGCCACCAACATCAGCACACAGGCCGTCTCGATGAGTGAGCTCTCCAGGGTGTGGTGCACCTTTACCTGCTTTAAGTCAAACTTCTGCATCGGATGCTTCATCGTTGTTACTCTTTTTTCGTTTGGGCAGTCGCTTGGCCTTGCGCAGCGCCTCGGTGATGATCCATTGCAACTGTCCGTTGGTGCTGCGGAACTCATCGGCGGCCCACGCCTCAATAGCATCCATTGTGTCGGAGTCGACACGAAGGATGAAGCTTTTGGTCTTGTTTTCTTTCTTGGCCATGAGTGTTTAGTGGTTCAGCGTTCCGGCATTTACTACGGGCTGAGCCGAGTCGTCGCCGCAGAGGACCACCATCAGGTTGCTCACCATAGCAGCCTTCTTGTCGTCATCTAGTTCGACAACATCCTCGTCGGAGAGTTTCTGCAGGGCCATTTTCACCATCGAGACGGCTCCCTCGACAATCTTCTCGCGGGCGGTGATGATGGCCGATGCCTGCTGGCGGCGCAGCATCACAGCTGCAATCTCGGGGGCATAGGCCAGGTAGTTGATGCGGGCCTCCACCACTTCGATGCCTGCCAGGGCCAGTCGCTCGTCGAGCTTCTGCTCCAGTTGGTCGTTAATCTCGTCGGCACTCGAGCGCAGGGTGGGCTCGTTGACCTTGCCGTCCTCGTCGTCGTAGGCATACTGGCCGGCCACTTGGCGCAGGGCAGCGTCGCTCTGTACGCGCACGAAGTTCTCAAGTGCATTCATGATGCCTTTCACGTTGCTGCCTCCAATCTCATTCGGGTTGACGGAGGCCATGGTCTGTGAGTCGACCTCGAAGATGGCCTTGTAAGTATCCTTCAGTTTCCAGACCAGCACCAAGCCAATCATCACGGGATTACCCGTCTTGTCGTTCACCTTGATGGGCTGAGCGTCGAGGTTGCGGGCGCGCAACGACAGCTTCTTGGTAGAGTAGAAGGGGTTGATCCAGTAGAAACCTGTCTGAGTGAACGTGCCGCTGTACTTGCCAAACCAAGTGGTGACTCGTGCCGTGTTGGGCTCCAGCATGAGGAATCCGCACCATAAGATGATAGTGACCAGCAACAACACAATGCCTCCGGCAAACAGCGTGGCACCAAGGGCTACGTTCGTGTCCTCGGTCAGGATGATGGCTCCATAGATGATGGCTGCGATGGAACCGACGGTCAAAAGCAGGTTGACAAACAACATGAGAAATCCGTTGAGGACGGTCCCATTGAAAGTAAACTCTTTATTCTCCATATTCATTGATAAAATATTAGTGATATCATTTTGATATCGCAAAGATATGTATTTATTTCTCTAGTTGTTGCTTTTTGAGCGTTTATTTAACTCTTTTTAAGTTGCTGCAAGGGTACACCTTAATTATATAGAGGAATATAAGGCAAACCAGCGAGCATGAGAGGGGCATAAAAGAATTGAGATGATCAGTCAGGAGAAATATACGTACGGCCAATTTGTCATTAATTGCTGACGAAATGACATAAAACGGTCGCTGGTATGCTTGTTGCAATTGATGAGAGTGAAGCCGAAACCCACAGACGGGCAGAGGCCGATAACATAAACATTAACAAAACAACAAAAATAAAATGAGGAGGTTACAATTATGATGTATTATCCAACAATGCGTAGAGATTCATGGCTGCCGGAAGTGTTCAACGATTTGTTCAACAGCGACTTTATGCCGAAGGCCAACGCAACAGCTCCAGCCATCAATGTCCTTGAGGACGACAAAGAATACAAGGTAGAACTCGCTGCTCCTGGCATGAAGAAGGAGGACTTCAATGTGAACATCAACCACGAGGGCAACCTGGTGATTAAGATGGAGAGCAAGCAGGAGAAGAAAGACGAGGACAAGAAAGCCCGCTATCTGCGCCGTGAGTTCTCATACTCGAAGTTCGAGCAGACCCTGCTGCTGCCGGAGGATGTAGACAAGGACAAGATCGCAGCCAGTGTGGCCGATGGCGTGCTCACGGTCGATCTGCCGAAGATAGTGAAAGAGGAAGTGAAAGTGGCCCGTCAGATTACGGTGGGCTAATCTTCCCCAAGAAAGGAGGAACCCTTTATTTCTCATGAAAGGAGGAACCCAACAGATCTCTCTCAATAGGTTTTTTGAATAGGTTTTTAGGTTATAAATGATTGGTTTTTCAGGTTTGATTGATGAATAGTTGATAATTAATTGTGTGATTGTTAGATTTTTATCCCCGAGCATGTGAATGTTTGGGGATTTTTTTGTATTTTTGCCCCCGATTATGCTATTAAATATTGTATTTATTATCGTAGGGGTCATCTTGGTGCTCTGGGGAGCAGACCGTATGACCGACGGCGCTGTGGCATTGGCACAGCGCATGAATGTTCCGCAAATAGTGATAGGACTGACCATCGTTGCGATGGGTACGAGTGCCCCCGAGCTGTTTGTCAGTTTGGTGTCGGCCTTGAAGGGCACGCCCGATCTGGCCATTGGTAATGTTGTGGGTAGCAACATTTTCAACACGATGCTCATCGTGGGTGTAGCAGCCATGGTGGCGCCGATGGCCATTTTGAAGTCAACCGTGAAGAAAGACATGCCGTTCGCCGTGTTGGCATCAGTGATGCTGGCCATGCTGACGCTCGACCACGATATCTCCCGTGTAGATGCAGCTATCCTCTTCGTGCTGTTCATCGGCTTCATGATTTATACCTTGCGTGTGGCCAAGGAGGGTGACCAGGCCGATGATGATGAGCCAAAAGACTATGGCGTGCTGAAGTCGGTCTGCTTTATTGCCCTGGGACTGGCCTGTTTGATAGGCGGTAGTAACCTCTTTGTCGAGGCGGCATCGCGTGTGGCTGTAGAGCTGGGCGTGTCGGATGCGGTGGTAGGTCTGACGGTTGTGGCCGGCGGTACCTCATTGCCCGAGTTGGCAACGAGTGTGGTGGCTGCCCGAAAGGGTAGGAGTGCTATCGCCATAGGCAATGTCATCGGCTCGAATGTATTCAACGTGCTCATGATTCTTGGCATTACCGGCATTGTGTGCCCGATGCAAATGCAAGGCATCACCATCGTCGACCTGAGTGTCATGCTGGGCAGCATCGTGCTGTTGTGGTTCTTCACTTACACCAAGTTCAAGGTGGAGCGATGGGAAGGCGCCGTGCTCACCATCTTGTTCCTGGCTTATATGACATGGCTGGTGGTCAATGCCTGATGAGCAGGAGACCATGATTTGTCCACCTATTTTTATAATATAACGAAATGGCAGAAAACAGAAGTAATGAGGGGCTGAATGCCCTTGGCAAGAAGACAAAATACGCAGACAACTATGCGCCTGAGGTGCTGGAAACTTTCCAGAACAAGCATCCCGAGAACGATTATTGGGTGCAGTTCAACTGTCCTGAGTTCACCACGCTCTGTCCGATTACCGGGCAGCCCGACTTCGCCGAAATAAAAATCATGTACCTGCCCGGCGAGCGGATGGTAGAGAGCAAGAGTCTCAAGCTTTATCTCTTCAGCTTCCGCAACCACGGCGATTTCCATGAGGACTGTGTCAATATCATCATGAAAGACCTGATTCGCCTGATGGATCCTAAGTATATCGAGGTGATGGGGCTGTTCACTCCGCGCGGCGGCATCAGCATTTATCCCTATGCCAACTACGGCCGGCCGGGCACGAAGTATGAGCGGATGGCCGAGGAGCGCATGCTGCGTCATACCTTTTAAGCAGAACACAGAGGCCATCCCTTCGGATGGAGTCAACCATAAAGGCATATCAACGCGCGTTGATATGCCTTTATTCAATATGGCCGATAGGATTCTGTTCGTCTGCGTTTCGGTCCAGATGTGGCAGGTATTTTCAATTAGGCATGAATTAGACTCTAATTAGGCATTAATTACCCTGCAATTAGGCATTAATTACCTTGCAATTAGGCATTAATTACGTTGTAATTAGGCATTAATTAGAGTCTAATTTGTCGACTAATTGCAACCCAATTAGGCATCTATTAGAAATGGGTGCGCGGGGAGGCATATTTCCAGTCTCAAGAACCGATAGTTGTAGATGCGATGTGTGCCCACTATTTCCGGCTTTCCCGTTTTATTTCTCCTCAGTCTTGCGATAATAGTTTCTCACTTCGTCTTTGAATCGCAGCTGCAGGCTGTCTTTCATCATGAACACAATCTCGGCAGTATCTTGTATGGCCGGTTGTTGGTCCTGCTGGCTGTCGCCGATTCTGTTCTTGGCGCGGACCAGAATCAGTTTGCCGTTGAAAATGTGCCATTCGCTGTAGCGGGTCAAAGGCGGATAGTCCACGGGGTTGTCGTCGTCAGAGGTGGTCGGCCGGTACGCCATACCGATGTTCGACACCTGCTTGTCGCGCTTCAGCTTGAATCCGTATTCACGTGGCACCATCAGCTTCTTGATCATCGAGTCGGTCTCAGCGTCGCGCTTGCCGGCATTCTCGATGAAGCTCTTTTTCAGGGTGGGCATCACCTGATACACCCACGAGCCCTTCATCTCGTCGATATCGACGACGCTGACGGCCTCCGTCGGATTCTCCTGACTGAGCAGCACCGCCAGGTGGTCGCCAATTTTCGGGCGGCCGATGACCCTCTTGTTGCGCATTGCCTTCAGGATGTCGTAGGTGACAGGGTCGCTGCCATCGTGGGGCAGCAGCACAATCACCGAGTCGGTGCATCCGTCGCAGGCCAGTCCGTAGATGGCCGAGTCGCCAGTCATGGTGCTCACCTTCAGCGAGTCGTCGTTCATTTCTGTCACTTGTGTTTGCTTGCCGGAGCAATTGCAAAACAGCCATCCGCCAATGGCAATGACGGCCAATATCGTTTTCCTCATCATTGTTTTTTTCTTTGATTTTCGTGCAAAGATAAGAATTTATTCCCGAAATATTTGTTTCGTAACAAAAAAATATATATTTTTGCAAACAGCTTTGAAAAATATTACACAAATCTAATAATTGTATGAAAAAGAAAATCCAGTTCAGTCTTGTTTACAGAGACATGTGGCAGTCTTCTGGTAAGTTCCAGCCACGTAAAGATCAGTTAGAGCGTATTGCCCCGGCCATCATCGACATGGGCGTTTTCGATCGTGTGGAGACCAATGGTGGAGCCTTTGAGCAGGTGAACCTGCTGGCTGGCGAGAACCCCAACGCTGCCGTACGTGCTTTCTGTAAGCCATTCAATGAGGTGGGTATTAAGACTCACATGCTCGACCGCGGTCTGAACGCGCTCCGCATGTATCCTGTACCCGATGATGTTCGTGAACTTCAGTATAAGGTAAAGCATGCACAGGGTGTTGATATCACCCGTATTTTCTGCGGCTTGAACGACGTTCGTAACATCATCCCGTCGGTGAAATGGGCTAAGGCTGCAGGCATGACGCCTCAGGCTACGCTTTGTATCACCACATCTCCCGTGCACACCGTTGAGTATTATTCCAATATTGCCGACCAGGTGATTGAGGCTGGTGCTGAGGAAATCTGCTTGAAGGATATGGCTGGTATCGGTCAGCCCGCCCTGCTGGGTGCCCTGACAAAGTCGATCAAGACCAAGCACCCCGATATCATCATTCAGTATCACGGCCATTCTGGCCCGGGTCTCTCGATGGCCAGCATCCTGGAGGTTTGTAACAATGGTGCCGACGTCATCGACACAGCCATCGAGCCGCTGTCGTGGGGTAAGGTTCACCCGGATATCATCTCGGTTCAGTCGATGCTGAAGCACGAGGGCTTCGAGGTGAAAGAAATCAATATGAACGCATACATGCGTGCACGTGCCCTCACCCAGGAGTTCATTGACGACTGGCTCGGCTACTTCATCAATCCCGGCAACAAGCACATGTCGTCGCTGCTGCTCGGTTGCGGTCTGCCCGGCGGTATGATGGGTTCGATGATGGCCGACCTCGCTGGTATCCACCACGTGATTAACAATACCTTGAAAGCCAAGGGCGAGCCTGAGCTTTCTACCGATGATATGCTGGTGAAGCTGTTCGACGAGGTAGCTTACGTATGGCCTCGCGTGGGTTATCCCCCACTCGTAACTCCGTTCTCTCAGTATGTGAAGAACATCGCTCTGATGAACCTGCTCACTCTGGCTCAGGGCAAGGGACGCTTCGTGATGATGGACGACTCTATGTGGGGTATGATCCTCGGCAAGAGCGGAAAGATTCCTGGAACTATCGACCCGGAACTGGTCGAGCTGGCTGCCAAGCAGGGCCGCGAGTTCACCGATGCCGACCCGCACACACTTATCCCGAATGCACTCGACGACTTCCGCAAGGAGATGGACGAGAACGGCTGGGAGTACGGACCGGACGACGAGGAGCTCTACGAGCTGGCTATGCACCCCGAGCAGTATCGTAACTTCAAGAGCGGACAGGCTAAGAAGAACTTCCTGGCCGACCTGCAGAAAGCCAAGGATGCTAAGCTCGGCACCACGCTCACTCCCGAGCAGCTCAGCGCCTTCAAGCACGCTAAGGCCGATGCCATCGTGGCTCCTGTCAAGGGACAGCTCTACTGGGAGTTCAATGGCGAGGGCGAGTGCGCTCCTACCACCGAGCCGTACATCGGTAAGGAATACAATGAGGGCGATGCCTTCTGCTACATTCAGGCTCCTTGGGGCGAGATCGTTTCCGTTCCCGCAGCTCTCGGAGGCAAACTGGTTGAGATCAACGCCAAGCAGGGCTCGAAGGTTAACAAGGGCGAAGTCATTGCCTACATCGAGCGTCCGGGTCAGGCATGATTGACTATCAACAGATTTTAGACCAATACTACAAGGAGGACAATGAGCTTCGTCATATCCTCCTTGTTCACAGCCAATCTGTAGCGCATAAGGCGCTACAGATTGTTTCTTTGCATCCCGAGCTGAATCTTGATGCCCGTTTTGTCGAGGAGGCTGCCATGTTGCACGATATTGGCGTGCGCTGGTGCAATGCTCCCGGCATCCAGTGTTTTGGCACCGAGCCCTATATCTGTCATGGGCGCATTGGTGCCGAACTGTTGCGCAAGCATGGTTTGGAGCGCCATGCCCGTGTCTGCGAGCGTCATACCGGTGCCGGTCTTTCACGGCAAGAGATTGTCAGTCAGCAACTTCCTTTGCCCCATTGCGACTTCCTGCCCGAAACGCTGGAGGAGCAGGTCATCTGCTATGCCGACAAGTTCTTCTCGAAAACCCGTTTGGACCGCGAGAAGACCGTTGAACAGGCGCTCAACAGCTTGGCCAAGTTCGGCGAGGAAGGCCTCGTCCGTTTCCGCCGCTGGGCAGAAATGTTCGAATGAGTTGACAATAGGCAGAATGAGCTGTCTTCTCCCGTCTTCACCCGTCTCATTTGTCATCGTGTCGGTTCTGGTCTTCTGAAATAGGCGGTCTTGTCCCTATAGTTTCAGACACGTTTTCTATAGTCAGAGATACGTTCCTATTGATTGAGACACGTTTTCTATTGTCAGAGACACGTTTTCTATTGTCAGAGACACGTTTTCTATTGTCAGAGACACGTTCCTCTGGTTTCAGATGCAGTTCTCTGCAGGTAGTGATTCCGTTTCTAATGATGATGTTTACGATTCTAATCATGCCGATTAGAATGCTAGAGGGCTGCTCTGTGATGGCAAAGCAGCCTGTTTTTTTTCTCAGCGTTACTTGTTTTCCTTCGATACCCCATTTTTCGGGGCCTCGCCGGGGGCTTTTAGTGTGATTATTTGTATTTTTGTCCATTAAATTCTATTTTAAAACAAGAAAAATGGTCTTGAGGGTTTAGTAAATTGGTTTTCGTGTGTATGATAAGTGTATGAGGAAAAGAAAAGAAATACTTGAAGCGCTGTTCCGACAGCATTACCGGCAGATGTATCGGTTGGCCACCCTGCTTCTGCACGACGATGCTGAGAGCAAGGACATTGTGCACGATGTCTTCGCCCAGTTGCTCGCCTCACCAGCCATAGAGCTGCATGAGGAGACGGCAGCAGCCTTCCTGCTTACCAGCGTACGCAACCGATGCCTGAACGTGATTCGTGGCAGGAAGATACAGGAGCGGGTCCAACGGCTCTATCTCCTCGATCTTGACACAACCGTCATTCCGCCAGACCTGTTCCGCGAAGAGCTGAATGCCCTGTCCGAGGGTGTCAGCCTGTTAGCGCCGCCTGTCTGCCGTGAAGTGGTGGAGCTGCACTTCCGCGATGGTCTCACCTTCCGTGAGATTGCCCTTCGCCTCGATGTCAGCGAGACCACCGTTTACAAGCATCTGCGCCATGCACTCAGCCAATTACGTGAACACCTAAAGAGAAAGGAGTAAAATGAACAAGACCAACTTATTGTTCCAAATGATGGAACAGCCCCAGGCTTATACCGACCAGCAGTGGCAGGAAATACTTGCTGACGAGGAGTGTCGCGAGCTCTACAACCTGATGTCGAAGACCCAAAGTGCATTCGACAGTCAGAAGGAGATTGACGACGAGACGATTGATGCCGAATGGCAACGACTGACAGCTACGCCCCATCGGGGATTGCTCCGCGTGGCAGCGATGTTCATCGGCGTATTGCTTTTGTCAGGCATCGCCTTTGCAGCCGTTCACTTAGTACGCAGCCATTGGAATACTGCAGAATCACTTGGAGGGGATTTGGCATCTCCGACACAAGAGACACGTATTTCAGATTCGCTTCAGCAAACCTTGCCGGCCGATACCATCGTCACGATTCAACCTATTGTCTTCGACAATGTGACGCTGGATAGTATTCTCCCCCAGATTGCCAGCCACTATGGCTATGCTGTGGATTTCCGGTCCGGGCAATCGAAGACGCTGCGTCTGTTCCTGACATGGAATCCTCATGACTCTATTCAGAAAGTGACCGAAAAACTGAATCTCTTCGAGCAGATACATATCACGCTCTACGAGAAAACCATCATTGTTGAGTAGGCTATGAAACAGTTTCTTGTCTATTTGCTGCTTTGTCTGACCGTCAGTCAGGCAACAGCCCAGAAGATCAGCCGTAGCTATCACGACCTGTCACTATCGGAAGTGCTGAAAGACCTCAACGCCGCATCAACGCGCTATGAGGTGAGCTTCATCTACAACGAACTGGAGGATTTCCGTGTCACCACTACACTGCATCGCAGTTCTCTGCCCGATGCTGTGCGTCAGGTCGTTGGCTTCTATCCCATGCGTATCACCGAGACCGACAGCGTGATGACCGTGGAATGCGTTCACAAGACCGACCGTCACCTGACGGGTACTATCATCGATGAACAAGGGCAGCCCGTGGCATACGCTAATATTGCTGTTCTCAACCCTACGGACAGTACCCTCCTTTGTGGTGGAGTGTCCAACGAGAGTGGTGTGTTCGTGATTCCCATCGACCAGCCGAGCGTTCTTGCCCGTATCTCGTTTGTCGGCTATAGAACCATTTACAAACTGTGTCATACCACCAAGCTTGGTACAATACGTATGCGCCCTGAGACAATGACCATCAGAGGCGTAGTCGTGAATGGCGAGCGGCCCAAGGTGCAGCTGCAAGGCAATTCGCTCGTGATGAACGTGGAGGGTACGGTCATGGAGCGACTGGGCACGGCCGAGGATGTGCTCTCGCGGGTACCTACCATCTCGAAGAAAGGTGAAGCTTTCGAGATACTGGGTAAGGGTGTACCGTTGATTTACCTGAACAACCGTAAGCTGACCGACCTGCAGGAACTGCGCAATATCCAGTCGGACAACATCAAGAACGTGGAAGTGATACAGAATCCCGGGGCCCGCTACGATGCCACCGTCCAGGCTGTCATTATCATCCATACGAAGCGCGCACAGGGCGAAGGGCTGGGCGTAGAACTGTCGTCGTGGAGCCGCAAGAGCCACGGCTATCAGAACAACGAGCGCCTGAACCTGACTTATCGAACAGGCCGCCTGGAACTCTTCGCCAACCTCTTCGGAGCCTACAACAAGCGGTGGCAAGCGGGCGAGTTCGAGCAGACCGTCTTTGCCGACACGCTCTGGAGCATCAAGAACCGTCAGGACTTCACCACACGCAACCCCTTCTTGGAAGGGCGCACCGGTTTCAACTACCAGCTGAACGACAACAGTTCCTTCGGCGGATATTACGAACACACCTACGACTACGTGAAGATCAGTGGCACCGACACCGACGAACTGCTGGCCAACGGCAACATGTATGACCACCTTGTAAACCACAGCGTGAAACGTCAGAAAGGCCTGCCGCGCCACGAGGTGAACCTCTACTACGTGGGCAAGATTGGCAAGATGGACATCAACTTCAACGCCGACTACAGCTTCCGCCATCAGCGCAACCGCACCACACAGCAGGAACTGAGCGAGGAGTACGACGACCGCGACGTCAGCATCGACAACCTGACACGAAGCCGCATGATGGCAGAGAAACTCATCGTGAGCCATCCGCTATGGAGAGGACAGATAGAGGTTGGCGAGGAATTCACCTATACGCAGTGGACCAATGACTTCAAAAACCGAGAGGGCTACATCGCCAACAGCAACAACGAACAGCACGAGCGAAACATGGCGCCCTTCGTGGAACTGCGGCAGCAACTGGGCCGCCTGCAACTGCAGGCCGGTCTGCGCTACGAGCACGTGGAGTCGGAATACTTCGTCAGCGGAGAGCGGCGCGACGACCAAAGCCGCTCGTACGACGATTTGTTCCCGTCGCTGGCAGTCTCCACACAACTCCCCCTCCGTGGGGAGGGAGCGGGAGTGGGGCTCTCACTCAGCTACTCCAAGCGCACCACCCGTCCAAGCTACTGGCAGCTGAGCAGCGATGTGGTCTACGAGAACCGGCTGAACATGCAGACAGGCAATCCCTACCTGCAGCCCGTGAAGTATCATCAGTTCAACCTCACGGCCATGTGGCGATGGCTCTACCTGAGTACCAACTTCACCCGCAGCATCGACCCGATCCTCTACACGGCAGAGAGTCTGCCCGAGGACAGCAAGGTGAACTTCGTGACCTATAGGAACTACGACCATGCCGACTGGCTCACGGTCACGCTGGGCATTCAGAAGAATGTAAAGATCAGTAGCGCTGCTACGTGGACACCGCAATGGAACGTCATGCTGATGAAGCCGTGGTTCAAGTCGCTGTTCCTCGATGAAGAGAAGAGTTTCAACCGCCCGATGCTCGCCTTGCAGTTAGGCAATATTCTGACACTTCCCAACGACTGGATTCTTCAGGGCGACTTCAATATGCACACCCACGGCTACCAGCAGAATGTCTGGTTCAATTGTACCAACGCCATACTCTCGCTCAGCGTCAGCAAAGACTTCTTCAAGCGTCGGCTGAACGTGAAGTTATCGGGCAACGACCTTTTTAACGGAGGCATCAACCGCTTCACGCTCTACAGCAACCGCATGATGTTCCGAAAGGTAGAGGACAACGACTCGCGCTACGTATCGCTGTCGCTGCGCTACCGCTTCAACGTCACCCCTTCGAAGTACAAGGGCACCGGTGCGGGTAATGCGGAGAAGAGCCGTCTGTAAACAGTACAATGGCGCCCCTGTGGTAGTGCACTTCTGCCTGCTTCATCATTCAACAAGGAAGGTGACTCTTACCTCGGGGCGCCCACTCTCGTGTCGGGAAAAGTAAAATTAATGTAAAACTGCAGGTCAAATGGTGGTTATATGGAAATGAATATGTAATTTTGTGTTTTAAACCACCAGAGACAATATGAAACAGAGATATGCAGTTGTGGTGCTCTTTGCACTGATTGTGGCTTCGAATATGGTAAGTCTGACTAGTTACCGGGCAACCGAGGAACTGGTGACGAAAGATATGAACCAGGCATTGGCAAAGACTTTAGAGCAGCAACAGTCGAATGTCATCAGCGCCGATACCATCAGGGTGTTCAACGGCTACCTGCGCATGAAGTCGCTGAAAGGCAAGGCGGTGCTGGCGGTCGATACGAAACGGCATTTCCGTCCTCGTCCGGAGGTATCGACAGCAACCATCCTGTCGCTTTCCGACCAGCGCCCGGCCATGGTGCTGTGGTCGATGACCCTGCTGTGGGGCCTCTTCTGCCTCTATCGTCATCGCCGACTTGCGGCGATGGACCTCTATGGCGGTCTGGCTTTGGTCGACGGGCGTTTCGTCGATGCCAAAGGCAGTGTGGTGAAGTTGACACCCATGCAGCAGCAACTGATGGAGATGCTGTGGCAGTCGCCCTCGCACCGGTTGTCGAAAACAGAGATTTGCGATGCCCTCTGGCCGAAGAAAGAGAATGCCAGCGAGACGCTCTACACGCTCATCCGTCGTCTGAAGCCCATCGTCGAAGAGCACTCCAACCTGAAAATCGAGGCCGACAGGGGTCGTGCCTATGAGCTGACTGTCAAGTAAATGGGCATTTTCCGGCTACGCTTATAGTCGAGGTGCACGAGCTTTTACCAATATGCCGGAAAAAGTTGTGTGACAAATAGAAGTATTCGATATGAAGAGATTATTATGGAGTCTGATGCTGCTTGCCGCATTGAATGCGCAGGCCCAGGAACGTAAATGGGAACACCGCTTCAGCTTAGGAGCCGGAATTACGGCTGAGCGCGAGGACGGCAGCACCGACAACGGACTGGCCCTGAGAGCGGGCTATGCATTGGCTTACAACTTGTCAGAGCAATGGTCGCTGATGGCAGGTCTGGCCATTCGCGACGTTTCGGAAAACACTTTCGGCGATGCCATGGATGGTGCCGACGATGACCATTTCACGTTTCTCGACTTACCACTGGTGGCGCGATACCACGTCGGACAGGGCAAGGGCAGCTGGGCGCTGGGACTGGGTCCTGTGCTCTCGTACTGCATAGGTAATGATACCTATTATATAGATGCCGACCCTCAGTCGCCACTCAACTACCTGGACAAAAGCAAGCGGTTTGCGCTTGGTCTGCAGCCCGCTGTCACCTACCGTTTGAGCCGTCACTGGGAGCTGGGCGTGGAGGCAAACATCGGACTGACCAACATCAAGGACGGCCACGGACTGACCTCGGGCAGTAAGCATATTCACTATGTGATGGCCACCATCGGGGTGGTGTTCTGACCTGCCGATGCCGACAGGGAGAAGGCGAAATTGTCACGAAAAGCGTTAAATAAACCATAAAATCGGGCAATTTGTGTGGTATTCGGTATTATTTGCGTAATTTTGCACCTTGCAAAATATGAGAACGAAGACTATTATATTCTTGCTGGTGTCGGTCATCCTCTTTGTGGTGGCCGACCCGCGTGCGCCTATCTTCCAGCAGGACAGGACGAAAGGCACCGTTAGTGACTCCGTTCTCACCGACTCACTGCCCAAAAGCCGCAAGGAAATGCGACGCGCCGCACGCCGTGCCGCCGCTGAGACCCAGCAGCACGACAGCACCACCATGCAGCAGGAACCCGATACAACGTTGATGGACTCGCTCGAACTGGCCATCTATAAGCACAATAAAGCCATCGACGACTCTATTGCCCTCGACAGTTTGAACCGTTCGAAGAAGAATACCATCGATGCCCCTGTGGAGTATCAGGGCGACGATTCGTTGGTCTATGTGGCCTCGTCGAAGACGGCTTACATCTATGGTAATGCCAACGTGAAATATCAGAACATGGACCTGCAGAGCGCAAAAATCTACATGAGCCTCGACAGTAGTGTGGTGCATGCCACGCCACAGGCCGACTCTACCGGCGTGCTGATCGGCAAGCCCGTGTTTAAGATGGGGCAGGACACCTACGAGAATGACTCGATGGCCTTCAACTTCAAGTCGAAGAAAGGCCTGATCAGCAATGTGTACACCCAGCAGGAAGACGGCTATCTGACCAGTGAGCGCGCCAAGCGTAACGACAAGGGCGAGATGTTCATTCAGCACGGCCGCTATACTACCTGCGACAAGCCGCATCCCGACTTCTATATCTCGCTCTCGCGAGGCAAGGTGCGCCCGGGCAAAGACGCCATCTTCGGACCAGCCTATCTGGTGGTGTGCGACGTGCCACTGCCGTTGGCCATTCCCTATGGTTTCTTCCCGTTCACCAAGAGCTACTCCAGCGGCTTCATCATGCCTACCTACGGTGATGAGAGTGCCCGCGGATTCTACCTGCGTGACGGTGGCTACTACTTTGCCATTAGCGACAAGATGGACCTTAAGCTGCTCGGCGAGATCTACACGAAGGGCTCGTGGGGCTTGTCGGCTGCCTCTAACTACCACAAACGCTATAAGTACAGCGGCTCGTTCTATCTCAGTTATCAGGACACGAAGAACGGCGACAAGGGCATGCCCGACTTCACCGAGCAGGAGAGTTTCAAGATACAGTGGAACCACCGGCAGGATGCCAAGTCGAATCCGTTCAGCACACTCTCGGCCAGTGTCAACTTTGCTACGAGCAGTTACGAGCGCAACAACCTCACCTCGATGTATAATCCGCAGGCAATGACGCAGTCGACCCGCACCTCGTCGGTCAACTGGTCGACCACCTTCTCGAGCATCGGTATGACCATCAGCACCAACATGAACCTGAACCAGAACATGCGTGACTCGACGATTGCGCTCACCCTGCCCGACCTGAACATCAGCATCTCGCGTTTCTATCCCTTTAAGCGCAAGAAAGCTGTTGGCGAGGAGCGGTGGTACGAGAAAATATCGATGAGCTATACCGGTCATCTGAGCAATGAGATTAATACAAAGGAAGACCAGCTGTTGCATGCCAATATCATCAAAGACTGGAAGAACGGCATGACGCACAAGATACCCATCAACGGCAGTTTCACGCTGTTCAACTACCTGAACGTCACACCCTCGTTCAACTTCAACGACCGTATGACGAGCCGCAAGGTGACCAGGAGCTGGGACCGTGTGCGGCAGCAAGAGGTGTGCGACACCACTTACGGCTTCCACAATATCTTCGACTGGGACGTCAGCCTCTCGGCATCGACCAAGCTCTATGGCTTCTGGATGCCCTCGCGCAAGATCTTCGGCGATAAGATCGACCGCATCCGCCACGTTGTCACGCCTACGGTCAGCTTCAGCTTCGCGCCTAGTTTCGGCACAGAGCGCTACGGCTATTACGACACCTACCAGAAGACCGATGCCGACGGCAATGTGTCGCTGGTGGAGTATTCACCCTATCAGAACTCAGTGGGCTCGCTGCCCAGCAAAGACAGGCGCGGAACCATCTCGTTTGACATTGGTAACAACCTCGAGATGAAAATCAAGTCGGAAGAAGACGACAGCGTAGACTACAAGAAAATCAGCCTCATCGATGAACTGGGAGTCAACATGTCGTACAACATGGCTGCCAAGACCCGTCCGTGGAGCGACCTGAGCATGCGTCTGCGACTGAAGCTCACCAAGAGCTATACCTTCAACCTCAACGCTGTGTTTGCCACCTATGCCTACGAGCTCGACGAGAATGGCAAACCCTATGTCGGCACCCACACCGAGTATGGCTACGGACGTTTCGGACGTTTCCAGGGCATGTCGCAAAACCTCTCGTACACACTGACACCCGACAAGCTGAAGAAACTCTTCGGCGGGGGCAGCGATGACGACAAGAAGAACAAAGGAAAAGAAGAGGACGATGAGGATGACGACGACACCGGCGTTGAGACCAATATCGACAAGGACATGGTGAAAGGTCAGCGCGGAGCCGAGAACCAAGGCGGACTGGCCGAGACCGACGCCGACGGCTATATGAAGTTCTCGATGCCGTGGTCTATCACCTTCGGCTATGGCATTAGCATGCGCGAGAATACCGGCGGCAAGTTCAACACCAAGACCATGCGCTATCCCTATAAGTTCACCCAGACACTGAATGTGAGCGGCAATATCAAGTTGAGTGAGGGATGGAACATCAGTTTCTCCAGCGGTTACGACTTCGAGAACAAGGCCATGTCGATGACCACCGCCTCGTTGCAGCGCGACCTGCACTGCTTCAACATGTCGTGCTCGGTGGTGTTGGCTCCTTACACCAGTTATAACTTCTCCTTCCGTTGCAATGCCTCAACCCTGACCGATGCCCTGAAATACGACAAACGCTCCGGCTATTCGAATGCCGTGCAGTGGTACTAATCGGGCATTGGCGAATCTGTTTTTTGGCAAAAAAGGCCCTGGCCTGTCTTTTCAATTCGGCTTGTGTGTAAAAAAGTGTATTCTTTTTTTTGCAAGACACATTGTTTTTTATTACTTTTGCATTAATCATCAGAGTTCAGTTATGAAGAAGACGGTCATTTTCCATTATTTGCCTATATGGGTAATGCTATCCTTTTCGTTCTCGCTTCATGCGCAAGAATCGTTAGACTCACTATTGTCTGCCGGTGACAGTTGTATGGATGAGTATAATACCTTTGCCGCTTTACGGTATTATGAGCAGGCTTTCGCATTGAACGACTGCGATGCCACACGCCTTGCTCTGGCCAACTGCGTATATAAACGTATGGATTATCGGCGTTGTGTGAAGTTGTTGAGTTCTCTTCACGACCATAGCCAGACCCATGAGTCGTTGCGGCAGCTGGTATTTAGCAGTCAGAAACTGGCAGACAACGATGCCCTGGTGTACTGGGGGCGCATGCTGAATGCCCGTTTCCCAATGGACGGCGAGGTCGTTGCCCGTTTGGCTACGGCCTATGCACAGACCGAACAGCCTCAGAACGGGGCAAAATGTGCTGAGGAGTATTTCCGTAAGGACACCTCGAACATTGAGGTGAACCGCGCCTTGGCCGACTGTTACTTCTTATGTCAGGATTACCCGAAGGCTGCTGACATCTACGACCGGCTGCTCTCTTTGGGCGATTCAACTTTCAATACGCTTTATTCGTCAGGCATGTGCTACTCACAGATGGACAGTCTGGAGCTGGCCCACCAGCGATTGAGTCAGGCTGCTGAAATGAATGAATACCGTCATTATGGATGTGTGCAGCGGCTGGGCACCATCTGCAACGAGCTGAAACGTTATGACGAGGGGGTAAAACACTTATCGCGCGCACTCGATCTTATTCTCCCCGATACTGTCTATATGCGTCAGCTCACCCTGTCGCTGGCCGAGGCATACTATGAAAGTGAACACTATCAGGAGGCGATTGATATATGGAAGATGCATCTTGACTACAACCCAAACTCCATGGCCACCCTTTTTAATTTAGGACAGACCTATGGCATGATGCTCGCCGATCAGGAGAACGAGAAGAAATACTATGAGCAGTTCTTGCGATTGGCAGAGAAAGAACCTGGCAACCAAAAACTCAGATTGATGAAACTACAGGCTCGCGGTGCGCTCCAGCGAATAGAGAGAAATAGTCTGAAGCAGGAGGGAAAAAGTGAATAATCTTCCATAATTATACTGCTTTCAGTTTTAGAGTAGTATACTTGTGATGGTTGTGGAAATCCTATATTTGTGAGGTATGATAATGAAGGAGATGTTATTGACATTTGGTGATACGCTGGCGAAAAAGAGGTTTTTCGTTCTTTTGGATATGTTATTGTTGTGTGTTCCCGCAGTCTTGTGGGCGCAAAATCCTTCTGTTCCTGTTAGTGATGTCAACGGAATAGTCGTTGACGATGCCAACCATGGTGTGGCAGGTGCCAACCTGAGGTTGACAGCAGTTCTCGACACAGCCCGGGTTTATCAGACGGTAACAAACGAGGAAGGCGGTTATTCGTTGCGTGTTCAACCAGGTCTTTACATGAAATGATGAGTCGTTCTTTTTGCTTTATAAAGTTTTTTTGAGTCGATGAGTCTTTTATGATGCTGATAAGGCTTATCTGCCGGTGCTGATTTAGCCGCCAACCCAATCCACGAAAAACAACGGCACTTGACACAAAAAACGGCGAAACATTTGCAGTGTCCCCATTTTTTTGTATTTTTGCATCATTATTCCAACAATCATCACATGACTATGAATGCAAGCGACAGTATTGTAATCATTCCCACATACAACGAGAAGGAAAACATCGAGAAGATTATCCGTGCGGTGTTTGCGCTGCAGAAGTGCTTCCATATCCTCGTCATCGACGACGGCTCGCCCGACGGAACTGCACAGATTGTGCACCGGCTGATTGACACCGAGTTTGCCGACCGTCTGTTCATTGTCGAGCGCAGCGGTAAACTGGGACTGGGAACGGCCTACATTGCCGGATTCAAGTGGGCCTTGGAGCGCGACTACGGCTACATCTTCGAGATGGATGCCGACTTCAGCCACGACCCCAATGACCTGCCACGGCTCTATAGTGCCTGTGCCGATGAGGGCTACGACCTGGCCATCGGCTCGCGCTATGTGAGTGGTGTGAATGTGGTGAACTGGCCCATCGGGCGCGTGCTGATGAGCTATTTTGCTTCGAAATATGTGCGCTTGGTCACTGGTTTCAAGGTGCACGACACCACGGCTGGATTCAAATGCTACAAGCGTCGCGTACTGAAGACCATCGAACTGGACAAGATACGCTTCAAAGGCTACGGCTTCCAGATAGAGATGAAGTTCACAGCCTATAAGATTGGCTTCAAAATCAAGGAGGTGCCTGTCATCTTCATCAACCGCCGCGAGGGTGTGAGCAAAATGAGCGGGGGTATCTTCGGCGAGGCTTTCTTTGGCGTGATGCGACTGCGCTGGGACGGCTGGACGCGCAAATATCCGAAGATTGTAGATGAGTGAGCAAGCGAATTAGACGAATGATTGGTAAAGAGAATAACCGATGAAATATCTCTATCGCATCTATCAGCTGTGCGTGGCAGTGCCCCTGACCATTATTGCCACCATCGTCACCAGCCTCACGGTAGTCGTGGGCTGCTCGTTGGGCAACGGTCACTTCTGGGGTTATGAGCCCGGCAAGTGGTGGACCCGTTTCATCCTGTGGGTGTTCCTTATTCCGGTGAAAGTCAGCGGGCGCGAGAACCTGAAGAAAGGTGAGTCGTATGTCTTCGTAAGCAACCACCAGGGTGCCTTCGATATCTTCCTCATCTATGGTTATCTGTGCCGCAACTTCAAGTGGATGATGAAGCGCAGCCTGCGCAAGATTCCGTTTGTGGGCTATGCCTGCGAGAAGAGTCATCAAATTTTTGTCGACAAGAGCGGACCGCGCAAGGTGAAAGAGACCTACGATAAAGCACGGGCCATCTTGCGCGACGGTATCTCACTCGTGGTCTTCCCAGAGGGAGCCCGGTCGTTTACTGGCCACATGGGTACGTTCCGCCGCGGCGCTTTCATGCTAGCCGACGAACTGCAACTGCCCATCGTGCCGCTGACCATCAACGGTTCGTTCAATATCATGCCTCGCATGCGCGACTGGAAGTGGGTGTGCTGGCATCCCATGACGCTCACCATCCATGCCCCCATCTATGCCAAGGAGCAGGGCGCTGAGGACATCAAGGAGCGCATGGACGAGAGTTACAGGGTCATTATGGCCGACCTCGTGCCCGAATATCAGGGGTTTGTGGAGAATCCCGACCAATAAGGCGACAAGAGGCGGGAAGTGAGAGTGAAAGTTGAGAAAAATCCTAACATATCGAATCAGCGAGATAGAGCCATACATCAACTGGCTCTATTTCTTTCATGCATGGGGACTGAGCGGCAAACCCGTCGCCCAGCAGGAGCAGTTGCGGCAGGAAGCCGTTGATATGCTTCGCGAGATGGAGGCCCAATGCCCCGTTTATGCGTTGTTTGCCATCTACAATGCCAACAGCGACGACGATGACATCGTGATAGACAACCACCGGCTGCCCATGCTTCGCCAACAAACACACACGCAGACAGGCGCCCCGAACCTCTGTCTTGCTGACTTTCTGAGACCTCTTTCGTCAGGACAGAAAGACCAGATAGGACTTTTTTCCACCAGCACCGACCATCGCTCCGAGCAGATGTATCCTGATGATCCTTTCCGGCGGATGCTTGTTCAGACGCTGGCCGACCGACTGGCCGAGGCGGCTGCTGAGCACATGCATGAGCAGGTGCGCCGACATTACTGGGGATACGCAGCCGACGAGCACCTGACTATCGACGAACTACATCAGGAAAAGTTTCAGGGCATACGCCCGGCCGTGGGCTATCCCTCGCTGCCAGATACCAGCATCAATTTTGTGCTGGACGACCTGCTGGGGATGAAAGACATTGGTATACGGCTGACTGAAAGCGGAATGATGACTCCACATGCTTCGGTGTCGGGATTGATGATGGCGCATCCGAAAGCCCGTTATTTTGATGTGGGCAAGATAGGTGAGGACCAGTTGGTTGACTATGCACGTCGGCGTGGCATACCAGTGGTTTTGATGCGCCGTTTCCTGGCATCAAGTCTGTTGAAAAACGAATGAAAAGGAACGACAGTCAGTAGTCACTTCTTTTTCGAGTGGAGCGTGATGACGACAATCTCGCCCGTTGTCTCAAAACGCAAAGGGATGACGCCGCCCAAGCCTTTTGTCACATAGAGAATGCTGTTTCCCTCGCGATATTCGCCGCACCACTCTTTCTGAAACACTCCCATGGGCGAGAATCCGAAGAACGTAATCTGTCCGCCGTGTGTATGGCCGCTCAAGGTGAGGGGCACCTTGCGCTCAGGAAGAATGTGATGGCGCCATGCCCATGGCTCATGTTCCAGCATGACAACAAATGCTTCAGGATCAACACCCTTCAGGGTTTTCTTCGCATCGCCTTTCAAGGGATAGTCGCCCGGTGGCAAGCCCGGTTTCTCCTCTCCAAGGTTTTCCATACCGGCAATGACCAACTCGTCGTTGCCACGGCGAATCACTCGATGCTCGTTCTGCAGCAACTGCCAACCCATCTGGCGCTGGCGGTTGATAACTTCACGCTCACTGGCAGCCCGGATGGCGGGGTCGTCATGGCGCGTATAATACGAATAGTCGTGGTTGCCCAACACAGAGAAAACGCCGTCTTTGGCTTTCAGCTGGCTCAGCCGGCCCATGACCGGATAGAGTTCGTGCGGACGGATGTTCTGAATGTCGCCGGTAAAAACGATGGCATCGGCCTGCTGGGCATCAATACTGTCGAGGGCGCGGTCGAGAATGGCTTTGCGCGAACCCGTGTAAGAACCCACATGGATGTCGGAGAAATGCACAATCTTATAGCCATCGAAAGCCGCAGGCAGATCATCAAAAGTATAGTCAAGATGCTTCACCTCCAGTCGGCTGAACCCGATAGTGCTGCCGTAAATCAGTACAAAGATGGTGTAGAAAGCCAGAACGAGTCCGATGAGGTTTCCCCAATTGATGCGTTTCTTGCGCCAGCGGCAGAAGCGCCAGCCCAAAAACGAGCAGAGGGCATAGACAGCCTTAGGAACCACCACCAAGCCCAGCAGGAACAGAAACCAATAGAGCACCGAAATGTCGTCGGGGGCAAAGTCCTTCGAACAGGACAGGACAATCGCGAAGACCATCATAGCAGCTCCGGGAATCCACCAGAGCAGGCGTTTCCACCATGTGTACTTCACACGGCGGCGCAGATAGTGTCTGTCGAGATACAAATCAGACAGGACAATCATAAGGATGAGGGGGATGATGATTCTCGCTATCATGGGGCGTTGAATGTGGGTTGAAGAGTGATGCTATGGGCTAAGGCGTATTATCCTTGGGGCGTGAAGGACGCTATGAGGCAGATGGCGTTAGCGGAAGGTGATAGCTTCGCCGCGGCTCTTCTCATCGAACACACCTTTATTATATATATGCTGGCCGTTGCAGAAAGTATGCTCTACGCGCCAGTTGAAGGTATGTCCCTCCATGGGCGACCACTGGCATTTACTTTGGATGATGTCGGGAGTGACGGTCCACGGACTGTTGGGGCGTACCACCACCACGTCGGCCTTATATCCTTGGCGCAGATAGCCACGTTCACGCACCTCGAACAACTGAGCCGGACGGTGGCACATCACATCAGTCAGACACTCAAGGGTGAGCACACCTTTGTCGACCAATTCGAGCATGGCCACTAAAGAGAACTGTATCATGGGCATGCCCGAGGCGGCGCGCGCACAGCCTCCTTCTTTGTCTTTCAGCAGATGAGGAGCATGGTCGGTGCCGACAGTAGCAATGCGGCCGTCCATCAATGCCTTGCGCAGTGCCTCGCGGTCGGTAGGCCGCTTGATGGCGGGATTACACTTGATACGCGTTCCGAGCCGTGAGTAGTCGCAGTCGGTGAAGAAAAGATGGGCGATAACAGCCTCGGCAGTAATCTTCGGGAGCGGAGCGGGCCGAGGCGGAATATAACAGATAGACTGTTCAGATTCTGTTTCACTGTCGCGCAATTTCCCTCTCGCCGGCTGTTCACAGGTCTCAAACAGACTCAGTTCCTTTTGGGTGGTCAGATGGGCCACATGCAGGCGCGTACCGTATTTGCTGGCAAGCTCGACAGCCAGTCGGGTAGACTCGTAGCAAGCCTCCTCGGAGCGAATGACGGGATGGAACCCGATGACAGGGTCGTCGCCGAACTCTGCCTTCACGCGGGCCATGTTGCGGTTGATGATGCCTGTATCCTCGCAATGAGCCATGATGGGCAGGCGCGAGGAACTGAAAATTTTCTCCAATGCCTCGCGGCGGTCGACCAGCATGTTGCCTGTTGACGACCCCATAAAGAGTTTGATTCCCGGAATGCGGTGCTCGTCCAGTTGGTCGAACGTGTCGGTGTTCTGGTTGGTGGCACCATAGAAGAAACTATAGTTGACGTGGCTCTTCTCGGCTGCCAGTGCGAATCTCTCATCGAGAGCCTCGAGCGTAGTGGTCTGGGGTAGGGTGTTGGGCATGTCGAAAAACGATGTCACACCACCGTAGGCAGCAGCGCGACTCTCGCTCTCGATGTCGGCTTTTGCCGTCAGTCCCGGCTCACGAAAGTGCACGTGTTCGTCGATGACGCCAGGGAAAACGAAACACCCCGAGGCATCGACCTGTTCGTCGAATGGTCCTTGGGGCGCCATGCCGTGTTCGAAAATATCGGCTATACGGTCTTCCTCTATCAGAATAGAGCCGACAAATTGCCGGCTCTCATTCACTATGGTTGCATTCTTGATGAATGTTCTCATTTATTTGGGTGATTTGGTCAGTGGCGCTGCGTTCAGGGTGGAATCAACCGGCAGACTGACTGAGGGAACAGTCGTGGCTGGGGCGGGCTGAGTCGGTGCCACCTCGGGCGTGGCCATGCCGTTCATGATGGCCTGGTTCTCTTGAGCCTTCTGATAATAGTCCTTCACATAAGGATCGTTCTTGAAATAGTCGGTGGCCTTGCTCATGATATCCTCAATCCAAGGAGTCAGCTCGGGATAGCGGTAGCCGGCCGTCACCATCATAAAGACACCAGGACCCAGCACGTTGTCGAAGTTGTCGGTGATGAAATTGGTCACCAGACTGTCCTCGCGCATGGCGATGATATTGGCCTCCTGGGTGAGGCGTGCGTTGGTCACCTGCTCGTCCTCGCCGTCCATAATGGCCTGGCTCTGCTTGTGTCCCAGTTCGTTCACCATATTCTGCAGCTGGTTATACTTGTCGATAAACTCAAACAACTTGTCGTTCAAGGGCGTTCCGCTGACCGACTGCTGGGTATTGTCGAGCTTGATGACAATCTCGCCATTCTCTAATACGATAGGCATAATGCTCTCATCGTCCATGAAGATAGTGGCCATCTTGGTGGAATCGATATTACCGCCAAACTGGAACTGACCATGAACGACCTCACAAGAATCGACGTTCTTCAACTCATTGTCCTTTAAAACCTTCAGATAAAGCATCCGTCCGTCGAGGGTTGAGACATTCGACGAGCCCTGCACGGAATAAGAGTTGCCACAAGACGTCAATATTCCTACGAGTAACAAAAGATATAGTGTCTTATTCATATACTGTTTTTGCAAATTCTTTCGCAAATGTACAATGTATTATTCAACCACAAAAAAATTTTTATGCTATTTAAAACATTTACACCTACTTTTAGCGTTTTTTTGCCTCTTTGTCCAGTTCATTGCTGATTCTGTGGGTAGAATAGAGCTCCAACATGGCTGCCACGAGGAGCAACACCACCCAGTTGTTGTGAATGTAGGTGAGGTAGGCATTATAACCGCCCATGCCAAACTTCAGGAAGGTCGGCAAAAGAAAATGATAGGCGTTCTCGACCATGAATACGGCGGCCAGCATGAAAAGCACATCGCCCATGATCATCATGCGGCGCAGACGCTTGATGGTGGGGTTGCTGCCATCGTAGCGTTGCATCAGCTGGATGGAAGCAAACAGGAATGCACCGACGGCAAACACCCAGGGGGCTACTACCTGCACGCCAAACACATACAGTCCGGCACCGACAACCATCAGTACCGCACCTATGAGGAAAAGAATACTCTGTTGTTTAGTCAGCTCTCTCATTGTTATTTTCATGTATACGGTCGTCGCTCAGTACGAAGATATCCTCGTCGTCGGCCTTCATGAAGTAACGCTCTCGCGCAATCTTCTCAATGGCTTTGGGATTACGGTTCAGCTCGCGCAACTGGCGCGAGTCATTCTCGTAGCGACGGTTATAGTCTTCTATCTGGCTCTTCAGGTCGCGTATCTGGAATTCATAGTCTATTCGCTTCAGAAAACTGTTCTCATCGACGAAGCCGACAATCAGCACGCCGATAAACATCACAATCCAATACTTGTTGTGACTGATGAATTTCCATATGTTGCCAAGACGACTCATGATTCAAAAATTTATACTATAAAAACACTCTCAAGGCGTTTTCAGTGGCAAAGATAAACATAATTATTGAATTATGGCATGCTGCTGTCTATATTTTGTATTTTATTATTTAAATTTGACTTAAATGCCGTAGAAATGCAGTCACGGGGCCGAAAAAAGGAAAGAATTCTTTTGTACTCCCCTCGGTTTTCATTATCTTTGCATCAAAAATCTAGAAACTACACAATGGAATACATCGTTTCAGCACGCAAATACCGGCCGATGTCCTTCGACTCGGTGGTTGGCCAGTCAGCGCTTACCACAACGCTGAAGAATGCCGTGAAGAGCGGCAAACTGGCTCATGCCTATCTCTTCTGCGGGCCCAGGGGCGTCGGAAAAACCACTTGTGCCCGTATCTTTGCCAAGGCCATCAACTGTATGACGCCCACCGACGAGGGCGAGGCCTGCAACCACTGCGAGAGTTGCGACGCATTCAACGAACAGCGGTCGTACAACATTTTTGAGCTCGACGCGGCCAGCAATAACTCGGTCGAGAATATCAAGGCGCTGATGGACCAGACACGCATTCCACCGCAGGTGGGACGCTACAAGGTGTTCATCATCGACGAGGTACACATGTTGTCGACACAGGCTTTCAATGCTTTCCTGAAAACCCTGGAAGAACCGCCCGCACATGTCATCTTCATCCTCGCAACCACCGAGAAACACAAGATACTGCCCACCATCTTGTCGCGTTGTCAGATTTACGACTTCGAGCGGATGACCGTTCCCAATATCATCGACCACCTGAAGATGGTGGCCGAAAAAGAAGGCATCACCTACGAGGAAGATGCCCTGAACGTCATCGCAGAGAAAGCCGATGGCGGCATGCGCGACGCGCTCAGCATCTTTGATCAGACTGCCAGCTTCTGTCAAGGCAACATCACTTATGCCAAAGTCATCGAAGACCTGAATGTGCTCGATGCCGAAAACTATTTCAACATCATCGACCTCAGCTTGCAAAACAAGGTGAGCGATGTGATGGTACTATTAAATAATGTCATTAACAAGGGATTCGATGGGGGCCACCTCATCAATGGATTGGCTTCACACGTGCGTAATGTGCTGATGGCCAAGGATGCCGCGACACTGCCACTACTGGAGGCTAGCCAGCGACAGACCGCCCGTTATCAGGAACAGGCTCAGAAATGTCCCACGAAGTTCCTCTATCGTGCCCTCAAACTGATGAATGACTGCGACATCAACTACCGTCAAAGCTCCAATAAGCGGCTGTTGGTTGAACTGACCCTTATACAGGTTGCCCAGATTACACAGGAAGACGATGGCGTCAGCGCGGGGCGTAGCCCCAAGCGATTGAAAACCCTGTTCAAGAAAAAAACAGACAAAGCCCAGCCAGCAACGGCCCAGCAGGTGACCGCGGCAGGGCAACCACAGCAGCGCCCGGCTCAGGCTGCGCTGCCTGGTCTGTCTGTGCCCCAGCCTGAGACCACTCCTTCATCTTCGGCATCCACTGGTCCGTCCCCCATTGCAGCCTCATCGCCAGGTAAAATCAAATTGGGTAGCATTGGCATGACTTTCAATACCATCAGGCGCGGCCCTGAGAAACAAGTATATCAGAGTGAGCCCGAGGTGACGAACAAAGACGAAGACAACAGTTTCACAGTTGAAGATTTGCAGAAACAATGGTATGCCATGTGCCAGCGTATGCCCCAGCAGATGGCTGCCATGTCGCACCGCATGAAAAACATGCATCCCGTCATCACTACCTTTCCCGACGTAGAGGTAGTGGTCGACAATCAGATTTTGCTCGACCAGATGTCGACCATCAAAAAACGCATCTGTGCTACATTGGCTAAAGAGTTGCACAACGGCAATATCACCCTGCAACTGCGTCTTGCCAAGTCGAATGAAGTGAGCAAAATCCTCAGCCGAAGAGAAGTATTTGAGAAACTGTTAAAAGAAAATCCAGCCGTCGAACAACTCCGTTCGGTGCTGGATTTGGAATTAACCTAGTTGGTTTTCCGTGTTAGAGGAAACCATTGAGATCGTTCTGCGTAAATGCGTCCCCGCATAAACATCTGAGAGACAATAGTCTTCATTCTTGAAACCCTAGATCAGCGGCATCCCCAAGGCCTCGCATTCTTTCACCATGTCATCGGGCCAGATGCTGGCTTGAATCTCGCCCACATGAGCCTTATGGAGCAACACCATGCACAGACGGCTCTGTCCGATACCGCCACCAATACTCAGTGGCAATTCTCCCGCCAGCAACTTTTGGTGGAAATACAACTTCTCGCGCTCTTCCTCACCCGATAGTTTCAGCTGCCGGAGCAAGCTCTCTTTGTCCACACGGATACCCATTGACGAAAGCTCAACGGCACGGTCGAGAATAGGATACCATATCAGTATGTCACCATTCAAGCCGCGATGGCCCTCTGCCGTCTCCGTCGTCCAGTCATCATAGTCGGGCGCACGGCCGTCGTGAGGTTCTCCATTGGCCAGTTTCCCACCGATACCAATAATGAACACTGCCCCGTATTTCTTGGCAATCAGGTCCTCGCGCTCTTTTACGCTCTTGTCGGGATACATCGCCAGCAAATCCTCGCTGTGAATGAAATGAATGTCACGCGGCAGGAACGGTTTTATCTGGTTGTACGTCTCACAGGTGAGATACTCCGTGCGAAGGATAGCCGCATAGATGCGCCGTACCACCCGTTTCAGAAAGTCCAGGTTTCGGTCCTCGCGCGTAATCACTGCCTCCCAGTCCCACTGGTCCACATACAGCGAGTGCAAGTTGTCCAGTTCCTCGTCGGCCCTGATGGCATTCATGTCGGCATACACGCCGTAGCCCGGTTCCACCTCATATTCGGCCAGTGTCAGTCTTTTCCATTTCGCCAGAGAGTGCACCACCTCGGCCTTGGCATCGCCCAAGTCCTTAATGGGGAACGTCACGGCACGCTCGACACCGTTTAAGTCGTCGTTAATGCCCAGACCCTTCAGCACGAACAGTGGAGCCGTCACGCGGCGCAGCCGCAATTCTGTCGAGAGGTTCATCTGGAAGAAATCCTTGATCTGTTTAATGCCTTGTTCGGTCTGCTTCATATCCAGCAGCCGCTCATAATATGTTGGTATGATCAGTTTGCTCATGATGGCTATATCTTTTGTACCTTAATTGTTAAAATGCTCTGCAAAGGTACATATTATTTATTGAATTGCAAGTAAAAACGATATAATTTTTGCATTTTGACTACAAAACATGTTTGTTCCCGACGTTTTGAAGGTGGTAATTCTTCTGAGAATCTTATTTTTTCGAAAAAATATCATCGCTCACCACACAATTCTCAATTTTATTCATTACCTTTGCACCGCAAATTGGTCCCGTAGCTTAGCTGAATAGAGCGTCAGATTCCGGTTCTGAAGGTCTTGGGTTTGAATCCCAACGGGATCACAAAATATAAGAAGTTTTCAAAGATGAAAGTTCGCTTTCAGAGCTTTGAGAACTTCTTTTTTCTTTAGGAGTAGGCTGGGTGGTGCCAGCCTGTGGTGGAGTTCTAATGGATTCTTCACTTCACAGCCACCATTCCGTCGGTGACGGTGAGGCTGCCAGCGGATTTCAGATAGTTGACGGCCCGTTCGACCACCATGTCTGTCTTGACCGTTCTGCGGGAGAAACCTAACAGTTTGACTACCAGCTTTTTCAATTCGTCCATTGGCACCGAGAGGTTCTGCTCGACAGCCATCATGACCACCTTCTGGATTTCCTCTGAGGGTATTTCCGTGATGGCCAGGTTCTCGTACCGTTTCGGCAGATGATACTCTTTCTGTTTTTCGGTCTTCAATCCGGAAGCGTCGAATGCCTTCGAGGCTAGTGCCTTGGCTTCGTCCACCTTTTTGTTTTGATGCTTGATGTTGTTCTTGATGTCTTCCAGCCGCTGCAGGATGCGCGCCATCACCTGATCGTGGTTGGCGTACCAGTCGACAGCCCACACGCGCATCACATTCCATTTGAGTCCTGCCAGTACGCCCGGCTGTACAATCTCGCGGTCGCGGGTGGTCTTCGTCTCATAGTAATTGCGCCCGTCGCAGAGAATGCCCATCATGTATTCGTCGTCTTTCTCGGGGTTCACCACCGCAATGTCTATCTTGAACTGGCTGCGTCCCACGTGGGTTACGGTCTTATAACCCTTCTCGCTCAGTTCCTTTGCCACCAATCTTACCATATCGGCCTCGGCTTCCTCGTTGTCGTTCAGGATGCTGTTGGCGGCCGTCTCAGCAACATTCTGGCGAAGGATGGTGCCTTTGCCGGCAAACTCAATGAAACTCTTCAGACCTTCCACGCCCTTGGCATTCGAGCGGTTAAGGTCTATCTGCTCGGCATGTAGGATGGCAAAGACAATCATCTCGTAGCGTGCTCGGCTGACGGCTACGTTCAGTCGGCGCTCACCGCCCTTGTTGTTCAGCGGGCCGAAGTTCATCGACACATGTCCTTGCTTGTCAGGACCATATCCAACACTGAAGAGGATGACATCGCGTTCGTCGCCCTGCACATTCTCTAGGTTCTTGATGAAAATGGGCTCTTCGCAGTTGTAGGCTTTGTCCTCTAAGTCGGGATGCTTCGACAAAGCGTCGATCAGCATGTCCTCGATCAGGTTCTGCTGTACCTTGCTGAAGCTGACCACACCAATGCTGCGTTTCGACAATTCAGGGTCGGCCAGACGTCTGAGCACCTCGTCGACAATAGCCTTGGCCTCTGCGGGATTGGAGCGTGTGCGCCCCTTGTCGTACTCGCCGTCAATCTGTACCAGGCTCACCTTCGACTGCTGGTCGTCAATGCTGGGGAAGGTATGCAGCTTGCTGTCGTAATACTGTAAATTACTGAAAGCAATGAGCGACTCGTGCTTCGACCGGTAGTGCCACGAGAGATAATGGCCGGGCATTGACAGCGTGATGCAGTCGTCGAGGATGCTTTCCATGTCGTCTATCTCCACTGCCTCCTCATCTACCGCCTGTGTGGCGAAGAAGCTGGTCGGGGGCATCTGCTTGGGGTCGCCCACACATATCAGGGCCTTTCCACGGGCAATGGCACCGACGGCCTCGCTGGTTGGCATCTGAGAAGCCTCGTCGAAGATGACCAAATCGAACTTCTCGGCATTCATGTCGATATACTGGGCCACTGAAATAGGACTCATGAGCATGCAAGGACAAAGCTTGGGCATGAGCGTGGGTATCTGGTCGATGATCTTACGGATGCTTGTGCCACGGCCGCCATTGTTGATGTTGCGTTTCAAGATGCCCATCTCTGAATTGGCCGTGGCGGCAATGGTCTGCGATGGTATCTGGGCAGCCAGATGGCAGTACAGTTCTTTCTTGCTGAGGTCTTGGAAGGTATAGGTCTCTTGTTTGTATTTGTCGACCAGCTCTTCGAAAATGAGGCCGTTGAACTTGGCGAGTGTCGGGTCTTTGTCGACAATATCCATCGTCAGAATGTGATAGATGCCTTTTTGGAATGCGTCGGATACCGTATCGGGCTGCATGCCGTCGCGCTCGATGGCGGTCACCACACATGAGATGCCTTCTTTGTTCAGTTCCATGCGGCGCTCGCTCCACAGACACCAGTCTTTGAACGAGTCGAAATGACGGAGCCACATAGGAATCTGTTCGTTCAGCCACATCCACTTGTTGTCGGGTGACGTGTTGTACAGGCAGAGTACTGCCATGCTTTTCACTTCCTCGACGATACTGGCCAGTCGTGTGTGTTGGTTGCTGACAGCCGCCATGAGCTCAGGAGCCAGTGTCTGGCAGAGAGCCGACTCAGTGGACTGATAGTCAGCCCGGTGGCTCAGACAGTAATCCTTCAGCCTTTGCTTGAAAGCTTTTTGTTTGTCGAGCAGTGCCGGTGCATCGTCAAAGCGGATGTCTCCGGCATATTGCTGCAGTTCTTTCGTAAAGGAACGTTTGGCAAAGAACCTCGGTAGGAACCATTTGTTGCAGATTTCCTGCCATCGCTTTTGCCATATGTCGGCATCCTGCTGCATCAGTTGCTGCAATGCCTGTTTGGGCAATTCGCCTAACAACGAGCTGACCTCTGTTGCCCACTGCAGGTCGCCCGCCGTCATCGACAGTTTCACGGGGGCATCCTGCACGGTCTGTTCTGCTTTCGCATACTCCGTCTGATAGTCGGTCAGTAACACCTGCAGTTTCTCCTTACGCTCATTACTGAACTCGAAGGGGAACAATCCCAACAGAGGATGAGACGAGGGATGGCCAGTGACTTTGAACACCGTGTTGAGCGATCCCAACTGTTCTGTCCAGAGTGTGAGCTTCTCTTTGGTCACATCGGCTGGCTGGGGCAGATTGGCCTTCAGCTCATCACCCTCCAGCGAGAGGTGGCGGGTGATGCACTCGTAGAGTGAGAATCCCAACGGTTGTTTACGGTGCAGGTTCTCGATATAAGTAATCATCTGCTGGCGATGGGCAAACAGTTTCTCGCTCATGGCCCGATACTCCTCTGGCTCTTTCACGTGTGTCACGTTCAGCGCTTTTTCCAATTGTCGTAGGAAATGTGCTTTCGTCACCTTATTACTATGCAACTCCAGACAGAAGGGGTCCAGTCCGATTTTTGCCAAACGCTTCTGTACCACTTCCAGGGCTGCCATCTTCTCGGCCACGAACAGCACACGTTTGTTTTGGTAGAGGGCATTGGCTATCATGTTGGTGATGGTCTGGCTCTTTCCCGTTCCCGGAGGCCCGTAGAGAATAAAGCTCTTGCCGCGTCCGCTTTCAATCACGGCCTCCATCTGCGAAGAGTCCACATCGATGGGAATGCAGAAGTCTGACGGCAGATTCTTCTTGTCCACCTCACGGGCATCCACCATGTCGCCTGCATCGTCCAGTGTCACGCGCCCTTCCATCAGGCTTTTCACCACTGCGTTCTCCTTCAGTTTCAAGGCATTGGTGTGGATGTCGTTCCACATGACGAACTTATTGAAGTGGAACAGTCCCAGCAGCGATTCCTCCAGCACCATCCAGTTTTTCTGCTCGCGCACGGCCATTCTCACGGTCTGCAGAATCTTCATCACATCCACTCCGTGCTCGTCGATGGGCAGTGGGTCGAGCACACTCAGGTCGATGCGGAACTGTTGCTTGAGTAGCTCCAGCAGCGTGATGTTCATGATGACATCCTCGTCGCGGAGGCGTATCACATAGTTTTGTCCTGATTTGCGCACGATATCCACCGGCAGCATCAGCAGGGGAGCGTAGCGGGGCAGGGTGCTCTTTTCGTTCTCATACCATTTCAGCAAGCCCAGCACCACAAACAACGTGTTGGCACCGTTCTCCTCCAAGGCATTGCGCGAGGCACGATAGATGAACTTATGGGCATTGTTCAGTTCTGTCTCGCTCAGATACGAAACAATCTGGTGGTTCTTCTCAATCTCCGTCAGCACCTGCTGACGTAACCTGCCAGCCTGTTGGGCCGACTGATACATGCCGTTTTCGGCAGGCTCTATCAGCGTGTCGGGATAAGGAATGATGCGGTAGTCTTTCCCTTCTTGCAAAAGGTCTTCCAGCTTATGGATATCGAAAGAAACAAATGGGATGACCCGCTTGCCCAACTTGCAGTTAATCATGTTGTTGCGGAGCGAGAAGTCCAGCAGCTTGCGTTCCCAGATGGTCTGTTTGGTGATTTCTTTCTGGTGCTCCGTCTCGTCGAGATGCAGATAATAGTCGTCGGGACGCAGCGTCAACGGATAATTCTGGCGGAATACCTCTTCATTGGCCACGGAAATGACGATGGTAAACGTGGTCTCTACGTCTTCCGTGAGGTTGACCAGGGCCTCCTCCGGGGCAGTGATGCTCAGCGAGTCGAGCAAGATGCTTCGGCCTGCTTCCACCACGTCGAACGATAGCTCCTGCCTGCTCACCTGTTCGCCCACCAGCATCAGTTTGACGGCGTGCCAGTCGGTAGCGTCCTCATTCTCCAATGAGGCTGCGATAACGGTTCTCACACCGTTTCTTACCATTGCATAATTAATGCTCTGCTGATATTCCAGATAAAAATTACCATTATGTGTTCCGTTGATATTCTTCTCGCGTTCCATCATGTCATTCTTTCTGCATTACAATATCTGATTGTTACTTCTCTTTTCATCGTATTGCAAAAATACAAAAGATTTTCGAGAATTCCTCAAATACCTTTCAGAATTATTATTTATTAGGAAATGAAGAATGTTGGGCGCTGAGAACTGAGAGCTGAGAACTGAGAGTTGAGAACTGAGAACTGAGAGGTATGATTACCTTTGGCAATTGTCTGCACTCTCAAACTTCTAAATATAGTTCAAGGTTCCAAAGTTCAAGAGGCGGAGTATTGTCCAAACTCCCAAACTCCTACACTCCCACACTTCTAAACTCCCAATATAATTCAAAGTTCAAGAGGCGGACTATTGTCCAAACTCCTACACTCCTATACTCCTATACTCCTAAAAACTCTATACTCCTAAAAACTCTTCACTCCTAAAAACTCCCTTATCTGTTTGGTGTTTTGCTGATTTTATTCTATCTTTGCAGCAGAACAAAACAATATTTTATCTATGAAACAAATCATTCTGACATTACTTGTCATGTTGTCAGCCTGCCAGCTGGCCGCAGAGAATTATCCCTATCGCAATGACTATCTGTGGGTGACCGTCCCCGACCATGCCGACTGGCTCTACAAAACGGGCGAGCAAGCCAAGATAGAGGTGCAGTTCTATCGCTATGGCGTACCCCAAAACGCTGAGGTGAGCTATGAGATAGCTCCCGACATGATGGCTGCCACCAGTAAAGGTACGGTACGACTGAAGAACGGGCGCGCAACTATTCATATGGGTACGATGAAGAGTCCGGGATTCCTTGACTGCAAGCTGAAGACCACCATCGACGGCAAAAGCAGTGAGCACCACGTGAAAGTGGGATTCTCGCCGGAGAAGTTGAAACCCTATACACAAAACCCCAGCGACTTCGACGATTTCTGGACGAAAGCCATCGAAGAGGCTCGAAAGACACCGCTCAGCTATACTTGTGAGAGGATGGACAAATACTGTACCCATGAGTTCGACTGTTTCCTGGTGAAGTTGCAGACCGACCGCTCGCATAGCATCTACGGCTTCCTCACCAAGCCCAAGGACGGTGGTAAGCACCCTGTAGTGATGTGTCCGCCGGGAGCCGGCATCAAAACCATCAAAGAGCCCATGCGCAACACGTTCTATGCCAAAAACGGTTTCATCAGACTGGAAATCGACATCCACGGACTCAACCCGGCACTGAGCGAGGAGACCTTCAAAGACATCAGCAACGCCTTCAACTATCGGGAGAACGGCTATTTGGAGAATGGCCTCGACAACCGCGACAACTATTATATGAAACATGTCTATGCAGCTTGTGTCCGTGCCATCGACTTCCTCACGTCACTGCCAGAGTGGGACGGGAAGAACGTGGCTGTGCAGGGTGGCAGCCAGGGTGGGGCGTTGGCTCTGATCACCGCCGGACTGGACCCGCGGGTAACACTCTGCGTGGCCAATCATCCGGCTCTGAGCGACATGGCCGGCTATCTCGACAATCGGGCCGGAGGCTATCCGCACTTGAACAAACTGAACGGCATGCTTACCCCCGAGAAGGTGAAAACGCTGCAATACTATGATGTGGTGAACTTTGCGCGCCGTATCAAGGTACCCGTCTACTTGACTTGGGGATTCAACGACAATACCTGTCCGCCTACCACCAGCTATATTGTCTACAACCTCATCACGTCCGAGAAAGAGGCGCTTATCACTCCCATCAACGAGCATTGGACCTCAGACGCCACCAACTATCATCAGATGGAGTGGATCAAGCAACGTCTGAAGTGATAGGCGGCTAGCCCGTCATGATATAAAAAAGTACCGTGGCCACGGTGCTTTTTTTTGTTGAGCTAGCCGAACTCTGCAAGATGTGCTTACAGGCACTCTCATGCCTTATGTACGGGCATAAAAAGAGTCCTGCAGCCGTAACCGCAGGACTCTCGAACCTATTAATATTAACCCTAAAATAAAAGTCTGATGAGTATTGCTTATTGGCAAATCTCCGCAATCTTGGCACGCAAGGCCTCACCACGCAAGTTCACAGCCAGCACATTACCCTCTCCGTCGATGAGATAGATGGCGGGAATGGCATTGAAGCCGAACAGACCGCAAACGGGCGACTTGAAACCCTGCAGGTCGCTCAGCTGGGTCCAGGGATAAGCCTCCTCGTTCATGGCCTTGCGCCACATGGGCTCCTTCGTGTCCATTGAGACGCCCAATACACCAAATCCCTTGTCCTTATAGTCGGCATAGATGGCTTTCACATTCTTACCCTCCGCACGGCAAGGAGCGCACCATGAAGCCCAGAAATCAATCAGCACACATTTCTTTCCCTTGATGTACTCATAGAGACTGACAGCCTTTCCCTGGCTGTCGTTCATAGTGAAGTCGGGAGCTTTCTTCAGCTCTTCACCCGCATTCTGCTGAGCGAAGCCGCACACTGACACCAAGGCCAGCACGATGGTAAAAAGAATCTTTTTCATTGTACTTTTCATTTTGTCGTTTATATATTAGACGCGGAAAGTGGGAAAATGTCACCGCGAATTGCGATAAAATAAGTTAAATAAAAGAAAAACAAGCGTCATCTACATACTTTCATCGTATCTTTGTAGTCATGAAACCTATGACAATTCTCTTCTCACTGCTATTTGCCATGCCGGCCTTGCTCTGGGCCGACGACACACAACGCGTACAGAGCCCTACCGAGGATGTGATGACAGCCGACTATCTGGGTGAACCAGAAATGAAGCACCGCTGCCTGACCATGCTCGGCCGTTTCATGCAGTATGCCAAAAGCATCTATATCGACGCTGGCAAAAACCGGCTGGGCGACAACTGCGGCTTCTTCAAAGCCCGTAATGCCGGACAAAGCAACGAGGATGGTGTGCGCACCAATGCCGACATGGCCATGGTCACCGCCTTCTTGTGGAAGTATGGTCAGGAAAACGACATCGCTCTGCCTTCTGGCATCAGTTACGACGACCTGCAGCGTATGGCCTCACGCGCACTGAACTATGCCTTGAGCACCCACCGCAGCAACCAGCTGATGACTTGCACCGACAAAAAATACTGGGGCACACAAAACATGCACTATCAGTGGGAGAGCTCGCTGTGGAGCCTGAGCGTGACGCTGGCCGCCCACTTCCTTGGGAAAACCGACGGGCGTGAAGGTGAGCAACTACGAAAGCTGCTGGCCGCTGAGGCCGACTATGAGCTGACCAGAAAGATTCCGGCAGAGTATATGGGCGACACCAAGGCCGAGGAGAACGGATGGGAAACCAACGTGCTGGCCTGTGCCACGGCACTTATGCCGCAACATGAGCATGCAAAGAACTGGCACGAGACTATGCTGCGCTTCGCTTTCAACTGCTACACCGTGGCCGCCGATGCCACCAACCAGGCGGTTGTGGCTGGAAGGAAAGCCTGTGAATGGTATGCCGGGCAGAACCTCTACGATGACTTCACGCTGCAAAACCACAACTATTTTCACACCAGTTACCAGAATGTGGTCATCCAAGAGCTGGCCGAAAGCCTGCTGGCCCTGCACCTGCTCAAGGGCGAAAAGACCACTGAGAGCGATGCCTTCACCTGGCATTGGCAGGAGGTGTGGGACCAGGTGCTGGCACCACTGGCCCTTTGCGACGGCGAACTGGCCATGCCCAACGGCAACGACTGGAGCATGTTCCTCTACGACCAACTGCCAGCCTATGCCGCCATGGCTACCATCCTGAGAAATGCCGAAGCGCTGATGCTTGAGAACATGGCGCTGAAATATACCGAGGCACGCCAGCAGACCACCCCCGACGGGGCATGGATGCTCAACTCCGACATCGGTCCGCGGCGCATGGGCGTGACGGCCCATCGTGTGATGATGACCTATCTCATGCACGATCTCTATCCGGTAGGCGATATGGCACCTACGGTGTGGGCAGATTTTCAGCGCAGGCAGGCAGCCACAAAATGGCTGAAGAGCCAGAACATCGTGCGCTCGATGTCGAAAGACCGCTTCGTGTGCTTTTCGTGGAGCGAGGGACTGAAGAACGCCAACTGCCTGATAGTACCCAACCTGCCCGACAAGAATAAAATCATCGTGCCTTATAAACGTGGAGTAGGCGGCAATATCATCGGCCATCCCGCAGGTTTCCGTCTGGACGGGAAACCCGTGATAGAAGTGAAAAAAGACACATGGAAAGCCAGCGGACAGCTGCGTAAGGGACCGAGTGTGATGCATTTCACCATTACCGACTGCGGAAAGAACAAAGTGCAGCTCGACTACGAGGGCGCTGATAGTACCATCGGAATGGTGGCCGTGAGCACCGACCCGCTTACGCGCATCGAGCGGACCCTCTATTATGAGGGCGGCAGCGTGACCACCGACGGTCAGCAGACCACCCGCTTCAGCTCGTCGTGGGTGAACATCGATAATCAAATAGGCATCATCAGCCGGCAGGCTGGCAACCTCATGTCGTTTGGTGGTCGCCGGGAAGTAAACTCCATCTATACCTCGTTGCTCTATCCCTGTCTGCAGCCCAGTACCGCGAAGCCGGGAACCATTGTCTACTTCGTCAACCAAACTGCCGAAGAGACCCGCCGGATGTGCCAGAAACTAAAATAATCGTAATAAAAAACACATAAAAACAAAAGACAAAACCATGAACATTACCGAAAGATTTCTCAATTATGTGAAGTTCGACACACAGTCGAGCGAGGAGAGCCAGACCGTGCCCAGCACACCCAAACAACTCGTCTTTGCCGAGTTCCTGAAGAAAGAACTCGAAGACGAGGGCTTCGATGATGTGGAAATGGACGACAAAGGATATGTCTACGCCACATTGCCTGCCAACACCAAGAAAGAGGTTCCCACCATTGGCTTCATCAGCCACTACGATACCAGTCCCGACTGCTCGGGCTTGAACGTGAAGCCCAGCATCGTGCGCAACTACGACGGTTCCGACATCGAGCTCTCACCGGGCATTGTCAGCAGTCCCAAGAAGTTCCCCGAGCTGCTCAATCACGTGGGCGAAGACCTCATCGTGACCGACGGAACAACCCTGCTGGGAGCCGACGACAAGGCTGGCATTGCCGAGATAGTGCAAGCCATGTGCTGGCTGCGCGACCATAAGGAGGTGAAGCACGGTGACATACGCATGGGATTCAATCCCGACGAGGAGATTGGCATGGGCGCCCACCACTTCGATGTCGAGAAGTTCGGCTGCGAATGGGCTTATACCATCGACGGCGGTGACCTGGGCGAGCTGGAGTTTGAGAACTTCAATGCCGCCAGTGCCAAGATACGCATCAAGGGCATCAGTGTGCATCCGGGCTATGCCAAAGACAAGATGGTGAATGCCAACCGGCTTGCTGTCGAGTTTGCATCGATGCTTCCCGGCAATGAAACACCCGAGGAGACCGAGGGTTACGAGGGATTCTATCATCTGCTGGGCATTCAGAGCAATATCGAGGGAGCCACGCTGAGCTACATCATCCGCGACCACGACCGCGACCGCTTTGAGGACCGCAAGCACTTCATCAGCCAGTGTGTGAAGAAGATGCAGGAGAAGTATGGCGAGGATGTCATCACGGGCGAGGTGAAAGACCAGTACTACAACATGAAGGAGAAGATAGAGCCCAACATGCACGTCATCGACCTGGTGCTGAAAGCCATGCAGGAGAGCGATGTGCCCCCACGCGTTCATCCCATCCGCGGCGGCACGGACGGTGCACAATTGTCGTTCAAAGGCCTGCCATGTCCCAATATCTTCGCCGGCGGTGTCAACTTCCATGGCCCCTACGAGTTTGTCAGCATTCAGGTCATGGAGAAAGCCATGCAGGTGATTGTGAAAATCTGTGAGCTGACGGCAGGATATAATGACTAATTGATAGTTGATAGTTGACAATTAGAGTAGCATGAGTGAATTACCAGCATTAATAAAAGACCTTGCGTTGATACTTGTCGTAGCCGGTATCGTCACGCTTCTGTTCAAAAAACTTAAGCAGCCGCTTGTCCTGGGATATGTCGTGGCCGGTTTTCTGGTGTCGCCCCACATGCCTTACACCATGTCGGTGGTCGACCAGGCAGACATCCACACATGGGCCGACATCGGCGTGATGTTCCTTTTGTTTTCGCTGGGACTCGACTTCTCGTTCAAGAAGATGCTCAAGATGGGAGCCTCGCCAGTCATTGCCACCTGCACCATCGTGTTCTGCATGATGATGCTTGGCATGCTGGTGGGCCATGCCTTCGGCTGGGCAAAGATGGACTGCATCTTCCTTGGCGGTATGCTGGCCATGTCGTCGACCACTATTATCTATAAGGCCTTCGACGACCTAGGTCTCCGCCAGCAGCAGTTTGCCGGCATTGTGATGAGTGTGCTCATTCTCGAGGACATCCTCGCCATTGTGATGATGGTGATGCTGGCGGCCATCGCCAGCGGCAACAATCCTGACGGCGGCCAGATGATAGGTTCGGTGGCCAGGATAGGTTTCTTCCTCGTGCTGTGGTTCGTGGTGGGCATCTTTGCCATTCCGCTGTTCCTGCGCTCTGTGAGACGGCTCATGAACAATGAGGTGCTGCTCGTCGTGTCGCTGGGCCTTTGCTGTGCTATGGCCGTTTTGTCAACGAAGGTCGGCTTCAGCAGTGCCTTCGGTGCCTTTGTCATGGGCAGCATCCTCGCTGAGACCATTGAGGCAGAGAAGATCATCAAACTCGTCGAGCCGGTGAAAAACCTCTTCGGTGCCATCTTCTTCGTATCGGTGGGTATGCTTGTCGACCCGGCTATCCTCGTCAAATACGCCCTGCCCATCTTTGTGCTAGTGATGACCATCCTCATTGGTCAGGCTCTCTTCGGCTCCTTCGGCTTCATGTTGGCGGGAGAGTCGCTGAAGTCGGCTATGAAATGCGGCTTCTCGATGGCGCAGATTGGTGAGTTCTCATTTATCATCGCCTCGCTCGGACTCTCTCTGGGCGTCATTGGCGATTTCCTCTATCCGGTGGTGGTGGCCGTATCAGTTATAACCACTTTCCTCACACCTTACATGATACGGCTCGCCACGCCGGCTTATAACAAACTGGAGCGGCACCTGCCCAACCGCCTCATCAGTTCGCTGAACCGGCTCACCATGAGCCACCCCAACACCATTGAGAAGAGCAAGTGGAAGCGGCTGCTCTTGCAGATGGGTGTCAACACACTCATCTATGGCATCCTCTCGGCAGCCATCATCACTCTGATGTTCACCATCTTCCTGCCCTTCATGCAGCGGGTATTGCCTGGCGAGCACCTGAGCGTCTATGTCCATATCATCACCGCCGTGGTTACGGTGTTGCTCATCGCCCCGTTCCTGCGGGCTATGGTGATGAAGAAAAACCACTCTGAGGAATGGAAGGCCCTGTGGCAGGAGAGCAACGTCAACCATCTGCCACTCTTCTTCACCATTCTGGTGCGTATGGTCGTTGCCGCCTCGTTTGTCTTCTACATCTGCAACCGTCTCTTCCGCTTCCGTCCGGCTTTCGTTATTACCATCGGTCTGGCTGTTGTGATTCTCATTGTCTATTCGCGCTGGGTGAAACGCCGCAGCATACGACTTGAGCGACTGTTCATCCTCAACCTGCGCTCTCGAGACATTGAGGCACAGGTGCACGGCCACAAACGGCCGCTCTATGAGGGCAGGCTGCTCGACCGTGATATCCACATCGCCGACTTTGAGGTCCCTGCCGACTCCTTATGGACCGGACAGACACTCCGCGAACTCAGCCTCGGTAAGAAGTATGGTGTACACGTCAGCAGCATCTTGCGCGCCAACCGCCGGTTGAACATCCCCGACGGCCACAGTGTCATCTTCCCCGGTGACAAGCTGCAGGTCATCGGCAGCGACGACCAGCTTACGACATTCCGCCATGCGTTGGAATCGGAACTCTACGGTGAGGATATGGAACTCGAGAAACGAGAGATGAGGCTGCGCTCAATGGTCATCAACAGCAGCAGTAAGTTCATTGGCAAGACCCTCGAGGAGAGCGGCATCCGCGACCAGTACAACTGCATGGTGGTGGGCATCGAGCAAGGCGAGGAAAACCTCTCTCAGGTGAAGCCCACCTACCGTTTCGAGCGAGGCGACATCATCTGGGTGGTTGGTGAGGAAGACGCTTTGAACCAATTGCTCAGTTAATCGAAAGAGACTCCTTCTTTATTTCCTAGCACCTGCTGCAGTGATTGTCCTCTCTCGCTGCAGAAGTAGTATGACATTCGACAGGCATGGGACACCTTATTATATAATAGCTATGGCAACAGACACATCTATCGAAGAACAACACACAACGACTCAGCCCGTACGTAACAACGAGCTTCGCACAGCCTGGGACTTTGTCGAGCATACCGGCCGCAGCATTTTCCTCACCGGCAAGGCCGGGACGGGGAAAACCACCTTCCTCAAGACGGTGGTCGAACGCTCGCGCAAACGGCTCATCGTGGTGGCCCCCACTGGTGTGGCAGCCATCAATGCGGGCGGTGTGACCATCCACTCGTTCTTCCAGTTGCCTTTCTCGCCCTATGTGCCCAATGCCACCATCAAGAGCAAGTTCGACTTCGGGCGCGAGAAACGTCGCATCATTGCCTCGCTCGACCTGCTTATCATCGACGAGGTGTCGATGGTGCGCAGCGACCTGCTCGATGCCATGGACTCGGTGCTGCGCCGTTTCCGCGACCATAGCAAACCCTTCGGCGGAGTGCAGCTGCTCATGATTGGCGACTTGCAGCAGCTGGCGCCCGTGGTGACCGCCGAGGATGAGCAGATGCTCCGACCGTATTACACCACACCGTTCTTCTTCGGTTCGAAGGCACTGGCGCAAATCGACTATGTGACCATCGAACTGAGCCGTGTGTTCCGTCAGCAGGACGACACGTTCATCTCTCTGCTCAATGCCATTCGCGACGGCCATCCCGACCCTTCGGTGCTCGACAGACTCAACCAGCGTTACCAGCGCAACTTCATCCCGCGGCCAGAGGATGGCTATATCCGCCTGACCACGCACAACTACCGCGCCGACCGGTATAACAACAGCGAACTGCAGAAACTCTCCACGAGTGTCTTCAACTACCAGGCCCACATCGAGGGTACCTTCCCCGAACTGTCCTATCCCACTAGTGAGACGCTCGAGCTGAAAGAGGGCGCGCAGGTGATGTTTGTCAAGAACGACCCCACTGGGCAGCAACGCTACTATAACGGTCGTATAGGCCGTGTGACCAGGCTCACTCAGAGTAGTGTCAGCGTGCTCTGTCAGGGCGACACGGCACCCATCGACGTGGAACCGCTGGAGTGGGAGAACGCCCAATACAAACTGAACGAGCAGACACGCGAGATAGAAACCCATCGCATCGGCACCTTCCGCCAGTATCCGTTGCGCCTGGCGTGGGCCATCACCATTCACAAAAGTCAGGGACTGACGTTCGAGCGGGCTGTCATCGATGCCGGCATGTCGTTTGCCGCCGGACAGGTGTATGTGGCGCTGAGCCGCTGCCGCACGCTCGAAGGGCTGGTGCTGTCTTCGCCCATCCCCCAGAATGCCATCATCAACGACAACGATGTAGATGCCTATATCGTCAAGCAGAACGACGATGCGCGCCGCAGCATCGGCATGCTGCCCGTGCTGAAGCAGGAATACCACCGCCAGTTGCTGCTCGAGCTGTTCGACTTCCGCGACCTGCTGTTCAACGAAGAGGCCATGGTACGCGTCTTTGCCGAGTATTTCTATCGCAGTCATGCCCAGCTGCTCACCCGCCACAAGCAGGCACTCGACGGTTTGCAGCAGCGTGTGGCAGATGTGGCACAGAAGTGGCGCACGCTCATCAGCCAGCAGTCCATCGAGGTGTTGCATGGCGAGGAGTTCTTGCAACGGGTGCAGAAGAGTGCCGACTACTTCGCCACGACCATCGGCGAACTGATGAAAGATATGCTCGAGCAGACAAAAACCGTGAAAACCAACAACAAGGCGGCTGCCAAACGCCTCGACCAGGCGTATGCTGACCTGTTGAAAGCCACGCGCTCTCGCCGTTATCTGTTGTTGAAAATCGCTGACGATGGTTTCACCATCAGCGGCTACCTTCGCTATAAGCAGCATGCCATGCTCGATGCGCTCGACGCGGAGATGCCCGAGAAGAAACGTGTCCGCATCCAGCGCGAGCCCAAAGCCAAGAAAGAGCCGAAAGAGAAGACGTGGGTCATCTCCTACAAACTGTTCCTGCAGGGGAAATCAGCAGCCGACATTGCCCATGAGCGGGGCCTCACCGTCGGCACCATCAACCAGCATCTGGCCCGTTATGTGGCCTCAGGCGACATTGCCCTCGACCGTCTGTTGCCCCGTGAGAAGCAGCGCGCCATAGCCCTGGCCGTTGCCAAGTGTGCGCCCGACATCAACTCCACGGCCATCAAGCAGCTCTGTCCCCTCGATGTCACCTACGACGACATCCGTCTCTACCTGACGGTAAAGCTTAGCTAATTGAGGATGTTCGGTAATTGATAATTGACAATTGATAATTGAGAATTGTGGGGGATGCTTATTCTCGGATTTCTAAAAGGCTGTTTTAAAATCGTAGAAGGCATATTTACGAGTTGTAAATGGCATATTTACACATCGTAAAAGACATGTTTACGAGTCGTAAATGACATCTTTACGAGTCACATCTTTACAACCTGAAAATTACAACGAACCTAACTACCACTTGCAACGTACTTAACTGCTACTTGTAACGTACCTAACTACCAGTTAGGTTGGTTGTAAAAATAGAATGGCCATTTCCTCACAAAAGCATCCAAAATGAATATGAAATTCCATATTCACTTCCATTTTCCTTCGTGTGGGAAGTAAATAGCTTCCTCCGTCTCACATGTGTAACGGAAAACTGCACATTTTTATAAAATATTTCTGCGAAAACCTGTGCTAAAGCCAATAAAAACTTGTATCTTTGCACGCGGTATTGGGTAGGCATGGATGTGAAAAGCTATGTCTTCAAAAGGGAATCGGGTGAAAATCCCGGACAGTGCCCGCTACTGTAACCTCTGTTATGTAAAGCTCAGCAATGCCACTGACCTTATGTCGGGAAGGCGAGTTTTTCGGAGGAAGTCAGGAGACCTGCCCATTACTGTAAGGTAATAGTCTCTCCGGGGTCAGGGAGATTTTTATTAACATTAAATAATTATTTTTATGAGTGCACAATTTTTTGTTGCAGCCCTTATGGGCATGTGTACGTGTAGTGCTGTTGCAGAAACCATTGACAACGACACTACGCTGAATCTTCATGAAGTAGTCGTAACAAGCTATCGCCGCCAGCCATCGGCTGTAGGAAAACTTCCTGTACCGCTCAACAAGGCGCCGCTGACGGTGTCGAGCGTGAGCAGACAGAAAATTGAACTGCTCGATCTGCGCGACTTGAACGACGCCACCCGCAATGTGACGGGCATCCGCCCTGTCAACTCTTATGGTGGTTTCCTGTATTTCACCATCCGTGGCTTCTCTGACTTCGTGTTGCTTAACGATGGAATACGCGACGAGCGCCACAACCTCTATCAGTCGGCACCTAGCACAACACTGGCCTCTGTTCAGAGTGTCGAGGTGCTGAAGGGTGCTGCCTCGGTGATGTTTGGTCACTCTGCCCTGGGTGGTGTTGTCAATGTGATACACAAGCAGCCTACGGCTGAGCGTCACGTCAATGCTGGTGTCGGCATTGGCAGTTGGGGGCGCTACACCGTGAACGGCGGTGCCAGTGGGCAGATTGCTCGCGGCGTGAACTTCCGTACCGACTTTTCGATGAGTGGTGGCGACGGATGGCGGCACACCGACAACAAAGCCTATAACGCATGGCTGGCGCTGGACTTTATCCTTTCCGACTGGGACAAGCTAAACTTCTCGGTCTCGGCAAAGGACGACTATTATGGTACGGACACCGGACAGCCTCACTTCACTTCCGATGTGTATGATCTGAGTGGTACTAAGGTGTGGGAAGCGGGCGACATCCCCTCGTACATCAACCGGCGCACACGCTTCAACGACCCGCTAGACCATCTGACTGACAAGGATCTGACCTTGTCATTGAAATACAGCCACGTTTTCGGCGAGTCGGGATGGAAACTCATCGACCATCTTTCGTATTATTACGATGACCTTGACTACTATGCTTCAGAGGGACTGAGTTACTTGACGTCGGCAGAGCCCATTTACAAGCACTATTATATGAATGGAGACAATCGAACCTATATCGATACCGAACATATCAGGCGCACTGGTTTTCTCTTTGCCTATGAGACCAACCTGCTGCAGAATCAGCTGGAACTGCATGGCGAGGCGATGACCGGAAGCATTAAGCACAACCTGCTCTTCTCAGCGAACTACTCAAACCTATACCTGCCACGCTGGCGCTCAAGCTATGGCTCTGCAGCAACCGGAGCTGGAAAGAATGCCGTCCTCGATGTACGTACACCTGTCTTGAATCAGGGTAATATTGACTGCCCCTGGCAAAAGAGAAGTCTTGAGTGGGAACAGGACTACAGCCTTCATGTGGGAGACTACATTCACTTCACGCCGCAGTTCACCGTTTTGGCCAGCCTGCGCTATGACTATTTCCATCGCAACTACCAGATGGCCTACTCCGACCACAAGACCATTACTTCGAAAGACCCGAAAACCAGCGAGCACAACAATGCACTGACTTATCGCCTGAGTGCCCTGTATGAGTTTAACGACCACTTCAATGTCTTTGCTTCTGTCAGCAGTTTCTTCAAACCGACACGTACTGCTGTGGCCGACAACTATATCTATATTGACAGCGATGGCAAGAAACTCGACGGTGACGTAAATGGCAGTATTTTCAAACCCATCTCCGGACAGCAGTTCGAGGTGGGCTCACACATTAATCTTGGCGACCGCCTGCAAGCAGACTTCTCTGCCTTCTATATTCGAAAGAACAACATGGTGCAGAGCCTAGGCAAGTTGGAAGATGGCACAAACGTCAGCGGACAAGTAGGCCGTGCCGACTCTAAAGGTCTGGAACTGAGCTTCACTGCCGTTCCCTTCGATGCTCTGACGCTCGATGCCGGCTACTCGCTGACCATCGCCAAATTGCGTGAGTTTGCCGTTACAGAGTATGCGGCTAATACTCAGGCCGGCAACTATTTACAGCATGCGCCAAAACATATGGCCTACGGCTGGGCTTTCTACGATTTCCCGGAGGCACTGCGTGGACTGAAGCTGGGTGCTGGATTCAACTATACGAGTAAAGTGTATGTCAATGCAGCCAACACCATGACTTTCGATCCGTATGCTATTGCCAATGCGATGATCAGCTACAGTTTCAAAAAGAACTGGAAGCTGCAACTGAACTTCAATAACATTTTCGACAAGACATATTATATGTATGCCGTAAGCACTACTGGTTATGTGCCTGAAGAAGGCCGCAACATGCGATTCACAGCCACTTTCAATCTCTAGATGAAACCTTTCAGACTCATTCTTCGCATTCACAGGATACTGGGCACCGTGCTCAGTATCCTGTTCCTCATGTGGTTTCTGTCGGGCATGGTCATGATGTACCATTCTTATCCCAGCCTTTCGAACGAGGCGCGAATAGCTCATGCAGAGCAAATAGAAAGTTGCGATACGCTCGTCCACTCTCAACCAACCCCGCCTCTGTCGGCACTCTCCCTGCAACAAGTGGCAGGTAGACCGGTTTTCACTATGACCGACAGTCTTGGTGAAACACTCGTCGACGCACTGACAGGACAACCCGTCAGTCGTTTCTCATCAGCCGAGCTGCAGCATATTGCCAATCGCTGGCAGTCGCCACATGTCTACGCAAACCAGGCAACTCTCATCGACACGCTCAACGCCATTGATGTCTGGTTGATTGGGGTCATGCCTTTCAAGGAATATCCCATCTACCACTATGATCTGAACGACACAGTAGGCTCTGAACTATATCTCTCCTCGCGCACAGGACGCCCCCTGCAGCTGACCGACACCAAGAGCCGCTTTTGGGCATGGGTGGGAGCTATTCCTCACTGGATATATATTACCAAGCTTCGCGCAACAGGCAGACAGCCTTGGACGAATACCGTATTGTGGATTTCGGGATTTGGCATTGCCATGACGCTCAGCGGCCTTATCATAGGTCTGCGCTCAGTCTGTTTGGCACACCGGCGCATAGTGCGAAAGAAAGGCATATCCCCTTACGCGAAGCCGCTTTTACGCTGGCATCACTTGGCTGGTCTTTGTTTCGGATTGTTTGTCCTCACCTGGATATTCAGCGGTTTTATGTCGCTGGCTGATGCACCACAGCTCATCTGGCCTACCCATGAGAAGCATTCTGCGCGTGACGTGTATGCCGACAGTCTGCAACTCAATCGTTTTACATTAGACATCAACCACGTGTTAGCCACTGATGATGTGCGACGCGTAGAATGGCTGCAAATGGGAACGCATTGCTTCTATCATGTGTGGACGGCTACAGACGAGTATCTTGTCAATGCTACCGACTCCTTTCCCAGGCGCACTACCCTTACCAGCAGGCTTTGTGAAAGCATCATCGGGGGCAAGGCAGAGATCATCGATCATTACGACAATTACTACATAAGTCAAAAACGGCAGTTGCCCCTGCCTGTATGCCGCGTGAAAGTTGATGATGCCGACCAAAGCACCTACTATATTAATCCGAAAACCGGCGATTGCCGCTACTACAACAGTAACCGGCGAGCTGGCAAATGGATGTACACGGGGCTGCATGCACTGAACATTCCTTTCTTTGTAGAACATCCAACGTTGCGTAAGAGCATATTATGGGCACTTCTTCTTGGGGGGACTGCTGTGTCAGTCACCGGTTTATTGCTCTCTATTCGTTATGTGCGGCGGCTGTTGCATCGACAAAAAGCAAAGTGATGATGTACCTTTCTCTATCGGAGGCATTGATTAGCAGAATTGAAGAATTAGAAAACCAATCTATAGATGAGAGAAATACACCTGCCTCTCGCATGTGTAACGGAAAACTGCACATTCTTATAAAATAATGAATAAAAGCAGGCAAAAACTTATTTTTTAAGTTAATTTTGCAAGATTCGGTAAATATTGTATCTTTGTCACAGATAACTTAAAAGTTAAGAACCAAGTGATGCAAGAATATGGTATAGAATTGATAGAAGAATATGAGAATGTCAATTTCTACAGCATTAGGATGAAAGATGCTGAATTGACAGAATAGGAGGCTTTCTTTGAGAAGTTTCCACAAGGTTGTGAGCATGATCATGACATAGACATTATTATTTCTTGGTTAGACCAGATAGCAGAACGTGGTGCATTGGAAAGATATTTTCGTCCTGAAGGCAGGTATGGTGATGGTGTCGGTGTCATTCCAATAGATGTAGGTAATAAAATCAGACTATATTGCCTGCGACTGTCAGACAAGATACTGGTGTTTGGCAATGGAGGAGTAAAGGATGCTAAGAGATGGGAAGATAGCGAAACACTCGCTCCCTATGTTAAGATGCTGATGGATACCAGTAGGTTCATCCAATCAAGGATAAACGACGGTACTATTGTACTTGTTGATAAAGAGATAATTGGGAATTTTAATTTCAGAAGATATGAGAAGGAGTAAAATTTTAGAAGAGAGACGCAGACGGGTAAGTCCTGAAGCTCGTGAGTCTGTTGCACTGTCTTTTCGCATTGTTGACAGAATACATGATATTCTAGAAGCGAAAGGAATGAAGCAGAAAGACTTGGCTTCGCTATTAGGTAAAAGTGAAGCCGAAATCAGCAAGTGGATGCGTGGTACTCATAACTTCACGATAGACACGCTGGTGTCTATAGAAGCCGCACTTGATGCTCCTATCCTTGAGGTTTACCATCATCCTACTGAGCTGATGGAAATGGCATAAATTTAATGGACTATCTGTCCGTCAGTCTCGTACTACTGCATCCGAGCACACCATAGAACATCTATTCACCGAATATTTCCACAAGTTTTGCTTTCAGTTCGTCCACGCTATTGGGGACAGCGATGATGGTGCCATCGCGGTCGATTAGGAAAAGGGCACTGTTGGCTGTGCCGTGCTTCTCAAACACTCCGAACTCGTCGTCAAGGTCAACGAGGCAGGGCCAAGGGAAAGCGTGAAGTTCGACGGCTTTGCGCATCGCATCTGTCGATTTGAACTCGTGGGCAAGGCTGAACACGTTTAGGCCACGATTGCGGTACTTGTTGTAGATAGGGATAATGTCGCAGGCATCACGGATGCAGGGAGCACACCAAGAGGCCCAGCAAATGACAAGCGTTAATTTGTCTTTGTAGTAGTCGGAGGCACGAACTTGCTTACTGTCCATCGAGCGGACATTGTAATCGCTGTACTTGTGGCCTAACATCTGATAGCCTTTGGCTTCCTGTTCGGCAATACGCTGATGAACGGGGTGATCGGTGTAGAGGTTTGTATATTGGCGATGATAGATGTCAATCATAGTGGCAAGTCCTGTGTCATTGTAGTGGAAACCTTTGAGCCGCTCACTGAGTTCAAGCAGAAAACCTAGCATTGGGTGGGTCTTATAATAGTCGAGCGTCCACTGTTGATAATCGTTCTCCAATGACGCCATCGCCGCACTGTCGTTCTCGTCCAATTTCTCGTAAGCTGGCATAAACTTTGCTTCTGCGGCTTGTTCCATTTCATGCCATGCATGGTGTTCCTTGCCTGTGGATTGGATGTCGAACATGTCATCGTTGAGTTGAATGGTCACGGTTGCTCCGTCCTCCACAAAAAACATTCCCGAGCGGAGGGTCTCCCCTTTCTCCATGATCTCTCCGAAATCCACGATGTGCCAACGTTCTATCTGAGCATCCTCCACGTCGCACTCAAAGCGTCCTTCCTTTAACACGAGGCGCAGTGAACTGTTCTTCGGGTCTTCGCCTTCGCGGTATATCCTCAGTTCCACAGGCGTTGTCCCTTCGGCTACAGAGCCTACGACATGGCATTTCACTTGATTTCCCGTCTTCTTCTGTCGCGACTCGGAATAATTAGAGTAAACTCCACTCTGCTCTCGCTGTACCATTTGTTGTCCCTGCCCTGCCAAAGCAACGAGTGCGAGCAGTATGGTGATAATGCTTTGCTTGTTCATGGTTCAATTCTTATTTGTCTTTACCTTTTGTTATATACGCCGTAATCGTGGAAATGTGACGCTGCGAGGCGTTAATTATTCCTAAACGTGAAAAAGAAATGGCACGAAACTGATTACGCATTTTATTGTCACCGCAAAATTATGAAAGATATTCGAAATGCCAAAATAATTTGAATAAAAACGATAAACAATTTCCAATATGACACTAGTATCTATGACCGTACATATGGACGCTGGCATAAAGGCTCACTTTGGCTTTGCCGAAGTTACTCCGTCTCGGAAATGAAAAGAAAAGCAGGCTTTCCTTTTGCATTTCGCTCGACTTTTCGTACCTTTGCAGTCTTCAATGAAGATACAAGACTTATTGCAACTCTATGCCAAGTCTCCGCAGGCCGGAGCGTTGGCGAAAGCACTGGAAGACAGTTCGATGAAGAGCGTTTTCCTGCAAGGACTCGTGGCCTCATCGGCGCCGGTGTTGTTTGCCTCGGTGGCCGATAGATGCCGGCAGACGGTGTTGTTCGTACTGCAAGATGCCGACGAGGCGGGTTATTTCTATCACGACCTGACGCAGATGCTGGGGCAGGAGAGCGTGCTCTTCTTCCCTTCGTCGTATCGCAGACAGGTGAAATATGCACAGCGCGATGCCGCCAACGAGATACTGCGCACCGAGGTGCTGGGAATGCTCAGTTCGACGGTTGATAACGGTGAGTTGATGGCCCAGTCTGCTTCTCCGTTGTATGTTGTGACGCATCCAGAAGCCCTTTCCGAACTGGTGGTCTCGAAGCAGAAGCTCGACGAGCGTACCATTGTGCTGAAGAAAGGGCAGACGACCGACGTGACCGAACTGGAGCATTCGCTGCGTGAACTGGGTTTCCACGAGGTGGACTATGTCTACGAGCCCGGCCAGTTTGCCGTGCGTGGAAGCATCGTCGATGTCTACAGCTACAGCAGCGAGTATCCGTTCCGCATCGACTTCTTTGGCGATGATATAGACTCCATCCGTACCTTTGAGGTGCAGAACCAGCTGTCGCGCGACAAACGGCAGCAGATAGAGATTGTGCCCGAGCTGACGACGATGGGCAGCGAGAAGACCTCGTTCATGCGCTTCCTGCCGCAAGACACCGTGCTAGTGATGAAAGACCTGCTCTATGTGCGCGATGTCATCGATCGCATCTACCACGACGGCTTCTCGTCGCAGGCGCTGACCGAGCGCATGGAGGGTGCCACGGAGATGGAGCAGCACGCCATGATGAAGCAGATGCAAAGTGAGAACATGCTCATCAGCGGCTCGCAGTTTACAGACGAGCTGACCGGTTTCCGCCGTATGGAGTTCGGTGCGAAGCCTACGGGCAGTCCGCAGGCCACCATCAAGTTCGACATATCGGCGCAGCCGTTGTTCCACAAGAATTTCGAACTGCTCACGCAGGCTTTCGAGGACTACCTGCTGCGCGGCTACCGGCTCTATGTGCTGGCCGACAGCGAGAAGCAAAACCAGCGCCTGCACGATATCTTCGAGGGTATCAGCAAAGACATCGTCTTCACTCCCGTCGACAAGACGCTACATGGCGGATTTGCCGACAACAAGCTGAAACTGTGTATCTTCACCGACCACCAGATTTTCGACCGTTTCCATAAGTACAGCCTGCGCTCCGATGCCGCACGCAGCGGAAAGATGGCTCTCACCATGAAGGAGCTGCAGGAGATGGAGCCTGGCGACTATATTGTGCATGTGGACTTTGGTATCGGCCGTTTTGGCGGACTGGTGCGCGTGCCGCTGCCCGCCGGCCGTCAGGGATCGGAGAATGGCTATCAGGAAGTCATCCGTATTGTGTATCAGCATGGCGACAAAGTGGACGTGAGCATCCACTCGCTCTACAAAATCAGCAAATATAAACGGTCGGACAGTGACGCTCCGCCACGCTTGTCGACCCTCGGCACGGGGGCATGGGAGCGCATGAAGGAGCGCACTAAGACCAAGATTAAAGATATTGCCCGCGACCTGATACGCCTCTATGCTGCCCGACGGCGCGAGAAGGGCTTTGCCTTTAGTGCCGACTCGTTTCTGCAGCACGAACTGGAGGCATCGTTCCTCTACGAAGACACGCCCGACCAGCTGAAGGCCACCAACGACGTGAAGGCCGACATGGAGAGTGCACGTCCCATGGACCGCCTGGTGTGCGGTGATGTGGGCTTCGGTAAGACCGAGGTGGCGGTGCGCGCGGCCTTCAAGGCAGCATGCGACTCAAAGCAGGTGGCCGTGCTCGTGCCCACAACGGTGCTGGCCTACCAACACTACCAGACCTTCCAGTCGCGCCTGAAAGGCATGCCTGTGCGCGTGGACTACCTCTCGCGGGCCCGCAGTGCCAAACAGACCAAGCAGGTGCTGGCCGACCTGGAGGCGGGAAAGATAGATATATTGATAGGAACACACAAGCTCATTGGCAAGGCCGTGAAATGGAAAGACCTCGGGCTGCTCATCATCGACGAGGAGCAGAAGTTTGGTGTCAGCACCAAGGAGAAACTGCGTAAGATGAAGACCAATGTTGACACGCTCACTATGTCGGCTACGCCCATCCCCCGCACGCTGCAGTTCTCGCTCATGGGTGCACGCGACATGAGCATCATACAGACACCTCCACCCAACCGCTATCCTATTAACACAGAGATACATACGTTCGACGCAGAGGTGATTGCCGACGCCATCAATTTCGAAATGAGCCGCAACGGACAGGTGTTTTTCGTGAACGACAATATCAAGGAACTGCCCCATATCGCCACGGTCATACAGAAATATGTGCCCGACTGCCGCATCGGCATCGGACACGGGCAGATGAAGCCCGAGGACCTGGAGAAGGTGGTGATGGGATTCATGAACTACGACTACGACGTGCTGCTCTCGACGACCATCGTTGAGAATGGTATCGACATTTCGAATGCCAACACCATCATCATCAACGATGCCCACCGCTTCGGACTCAGCGACCTGCACCAGATGCGCGGAAGGGTAGGGCGCTCGAACAAGAAAGCCTTCTGCTATCTGCTGGCGCCCCCATTGGCCAACCTCAATCAGGAGGCGCGCCGCCGCCTGGAGGCCTTGGAGACTTTCTCTGAGCTGGGCAGCGGTTTCAACCTGTCGATGCAAGACCTGGATATTCGCGGGGCCGGCAACCTGCTAGGTGCCGAGCAGAGCGGATTTATGGAGGAACTGGGTTATGAGACCTATCTGAAGATACTGAAGCAGGCCATGGCCGAACTGGCCAACGAGAGTCCGGCTGCGGCCTCGGAGACGAGCGGCACAGGTTTCGACAACTCTCTGGCGAGTGGCGTTGGTTCGAGGGCTCGTCGCATCACAGCTTCCGCTCAAGGGCAGGAAATGATGAATGCACCGTTGGAATATGTGGACGACTGTGCCATCGAAAGCGACCTAGAGATGTATTTCCCCGACTTGTATGTGCCTAGCAGCAGCGAGCGCATGCTGCTCTATCGTGAGTTGGACAACATCAAGAGCGACAGCGACTTGGATAAGTACCGTAGTCATCTCGTCGACCGCTTCGGCAAGATACCGCATGAGGGTGAGGAACTGTTGCAGGTAGTGCCGTTGCGTCGTTTGGGAAAAGAGCTGGGATGTGAGATAATCATGCTCAAGCAAGGACAGATGATGATGTATTTCCCGCAGAATCCCTTGAGTACTTACTATCAGAGTGCGGCCTTCGACAGCATCCTGAATTATGTGGGCCGTCATGCCCGCCGCTGCAACTTGCGCGAAATAAGGGGCAAACGCTCGATGGTGATTAAAGACGTGAAAACCGTAGGTGATGCCGTGGGCGTGCTGCGGGAGATGAAAGGCTGACCAGCATCGGGAGAGCTTCTCTCACGCAGCAATCAGTTGCCAATCAGCAAGGGCAGTTTCAAGAGGGTGAATTCTGATAATTGACAATGGATAATTGCTCTGCGCCTCTGGTTTGCCAACTGCTATATTAATACCTCCCGTTTGCCTGATGTCCTGCAGCACTTCCGACTTGGTCGTTTGTGCGCAGATCATCAGGCAGGGGAAGAGCAAAGATAAGATGATGAGTATCTTCATATCTTTGGGGAAGGTTGCGCATTAATAGCCGGGGTTTTGGTCGGCATCCGAAATGGCATTGTTGGAGTTGATTTCCAGCGTCGGGAACGGCAGTAGCATCGCACGACGAGCCATCTCTATGGTGCACTCAAAATAATCCTCTTTATATTTTGTCGACGAGGGCTTGGGACAGTTAGCTGGGTGGGCATTGTGTGCCTTCCAATACTCTCTTGAAACAATCAAAAACTTAGACAAAATAATGAATACTTTCTGCAAGCAACGAGCCACGAGTGCAGTCGTGCAACTCGTGGCTCGAAAGTATCTTGGTGCGACCTTATTTGTCGAGTGAGGCCAGATTCTGAGCAATCACCTCGTCGGGTAGGTCGTAGTTGCGCAGGTCGCCGTTCAAGTAGGCGTCGTACGAAGGCATGTCGATCAGTCCGTGGCCGCTGAGGTTGAACAGAATGACCTTTTCCTCGCCGGTCTCTTTGCACTTTCTGGCTTCCCGGATGGTGGCGGCGATGGCGTGGCAGCTCTCCGGAGCGGGGATGATGCCCTCGGTGCGTGAGAACAGGATGCCGGCCTCGAAGGTCTCCAGCTGCGGGATGTCCACACCGTGCATCAGACCGTCCTTGAGCAACTGGCTGACTATCATGCCTGCTCCGTGGTAGCGCAGGCCGCCTGCATGGATGTTGGCAGGTTTGAAGCCGTGGCCCAGGGTGTACATGGGCAGCAGCGGGGTGTAGCCGGCCTCGTCGCCGAAGTCGTAGCGGAACTCTCCGCGTGTGAGTTTCGGACAGCTGTTGGGCTCGGCAGCGATAAACTCGGTCTGCTTACCGTCGAGAATGTTGTGGCGCATGAACGGGAAGGCAATGCCGCCGAAGTTGCTGCCGCCGCCGAAGCAGGCAATCACCATGTCGGGATACTCGCCGGCCATCTGCATCTGCTTCTCGGCCTCCAGACCGATGATGCTCTGGTGCAGGGCCACGTGGTTGAGCACCGAGCCCAGGGTGTATTTGCAGCCCGGGGTGGTGGTGGCCAGCTCTACAGCCTCAGAGATGGCGGTTCCTAGCGAGCCGGGATGAGTGGGGTCGCGGGTGATGATGTTCTTTCCGGCGCGGGTCGACATCGACGGCGAGCCGGTCACGGCTGCACCGAACGTGCGCATGATGAGCGAGCGGTAGGGCTTCTGCTGCATGGTGATTTTCACTTGGTAGACGGCAGCCTCCAGTCCGAACACCTTGGCGGCATAGCTCAGGGCGGCGCCCCATTGTCCGGCACCCGTCTCGGTGGTCACGTTGGTGGTGCCTTCCTGCTTGGCGTAGTAGCATTGCGGCAGGGCGGAGTTGATTTTATGAGAGCCGAGCGGATTCACACTTTCGTTCTTGAAATAGATATGAGCGGGTGTTCCCAGGGCTTCCTCCAGGGCATAGGCGCGCACCAGCGGCGTGGAGCGGTAGTAGCGGTATTTCTCCTGTACTTCCTCGGGAATGTCAATCCATGCGTGTTCTGTGTCTAGTTCTTGTTTGCAGCACTCGGCAGGGAAGATATGGGCCAGGTCCTCCCATCCCAGAGGTTGCTTCGTAGCCGGGTTAAGGGGCGGCATGGGCTTGTTCACCATGTCGGCCTGGATGTTGTACCACTGTGTGGGCAATTCGCTTTCCTGCAGAATAAATTTTTTCTGTTTCATAATGGTTGTTTGTTGTTGGTGAATAAATCTATTGTTATTTGTTTCTATATGCGACAACATGAAAATGGGCCTGTCGTAAGAACGGCAGGCCCATTTGTATTTCTTCTTGTATATACACAATGCTGACGACTCACGACTTTTCCGGTCTTGAGCAGCGCCACCAATATGTAGAGAAACGTACTGTCATTTTGTATTGTTTTTATTGTTTCGTTTGCAAAAGTATAACAATTTGTTGAAACGACCAAACAAAATGAAAGAAATTTTACCGAAAACGTGATTTTAGTGTGATAACCCTCATGATGCTGACTGGAATTCTGGAGTTGCCCTCTGGTCTTCTGGAGTAGCTCTCTAGAAGGCCAGAGGGCTGCTCTGCGCGCGTAAAGCAGCCCTCTGTGCGCGATAGGTTCGTATCAATCATCGCGTCTTTGACTTTAAAAACTCTGTGTCTGACATGCTCTTTTTGCAATAAAATCACTATCTTTGCCGACTGTTATGATGATACTGATCACAATACTCGTCTATTTCGCCCTGCTGATGCTGTTCAGCCGTCTGACCAGCCGCAGGTCCGACAACGATACGTTCTATCGCGGCAACCGCCAGTCGCCGTGGTATATGGTGGCTTTTGGCATGGTGGGTGCTTCCATCTCGGGCGTGACATTTGTCAGCGTGCCGGGCATGGTGCTCCACTCTGATATGACTTACATGCAGACGTGCCTGGGATTCATTCTCGGCTATGTGGCGGTGGCGTTCATCCTGCTGCCTGTCTACTACCGCATGAACCTGACCACCATCTACACCTATTTATATAATAGGCTGGGGGAGCGGTCGTATAAGACGGGTGCCTGGTTCTTCCTGTTGTCGAAGATGACGGGTGCCGCCGCCCGCTTCTATGTGGTTTGTATCATACTGCAGCGGTTCGTGCTCGATGCGCTGGGCGTTCCGTTTGCGCTGACGGTGGTCTGCATGGTGGCGCTCATCTGGTTGTACACCCGGCGGGGCGGCATCAAGACGCTGGTGTGGACCGACACGCTGCAGACCACGTGCATGTTCGCGGCGTTGCTGCTCATCATCTGGCAGGTAACAAAGGCTTTGGGCATGTCGCCGTCGGAGGCGGTGACGGCCATCATGACCGACAGCCACAGCCGCGTGTTTGTGTTCGACGACTGGGTGTCGCGCCAAAACTTCTGGAAACAGTTTCTCAGCGGTATCTTTATTGTGATTGTCATGACGGGCCTCGACCAGGACATGATGCAGAAGAACCTCACGTGCAAGTCGTTGCGCGAGGCGCAAAAAGACATGTGCAGCTATGGTGTGGCCTTTGTGCCTGCCAACCTGCTGTTCCTCTCGTTGGGCGTGCTGCTTACGCTGCTGGCCGCCCGTCAGGGAACGGCCCTGCCGCAGGCCGGCGACGAGCTGCTGCCCATGTTTGCTGCCACGGGAGCGCTGGGCAGCTGGGTGCTAGTATTGTTCTCGCTGGGCATTGTGGCAGCCTCGTTCTCGAGTGCCGACAGCGCGCTCACGGCGATGACCACCAGTTTTTGTGTGGACATCTGCCGTCGGAAGGGCGACGAGCAGCTGCGCAAGCGGGCCCATGTGGGCATGGCCGTGGTCTTTGCGGCCTTCATCCTGCTGTTCCGCCTGCTCAACTCGCCGAGCATCATCGATGCCATCTACGTGATGTGCTCTTACACCTACGGCCCGCTGCTGGGCTTATTTGCCTTCGGTCTGCTGACCCGCAAAAAGACAAACGACCGCTATGTGCCTTACATAGCAGTCGCTTCTCCGTTGATTTGTTTTGCCCTCGACTGGTACACCAGCCGTTATGTGGGCTATAAGTTCGGCTATGAGCTGTTGATGCTCAACGGCCTTATAACGTTTGCAGGTATCGCTCTGCTTCCAAAGCTGCCTTGCAGCCGCTGGCAGCAGCCGTGATGGCCTGGCGATAGTGCGGGTCGGCCACGTCGCCGGCGGCAAAGACGCCGGGCAGCTTGGTGCGCGGTGTGCCGTCGATGGTCTTGATGTAGCCCACCTCGTCGGTCTCCAGATAGTCTTTCACAAAGTCGCTGTTGGGCTTGTGGCCGATGGCCAGGAAGAATCCGTCGATGGCAATATCGACCATTTCCTCGTCGGGCTCGCCCTTACGCTTCACCAGATGAGCGCCCTCGACACCGTTCTCGCCGAACAGGCCAACGGTATTGTGCTCAAACAGAATCTCAATGTTCTCGGTTTCCATGACGCGCTTCTGCATCACCTTCGAGGCACGGAGGAAAGGCTTGCGCACAATGAGATAGACCTTCTTGGCCAGTCCAGCCAGATAGAGAGCGTCCTCGCAGGCTGTGTCGCCACCGCCCACCACGGCCACGGTCTTCTTGCGGTAGAAGAATCCGTCGCAGGTGGCGCAGGCGCTCACACCCTCGCCGCGGTACTTGGCCTCGTCGGCCAGCCCGAGGTATTTGGCCGAGGCTCCTGTGGCAATGATCACGGTGTCGGCGCTGATCTCATGACCCTCTTCGGTGGTCAGCACGTAAGGCTGCTTGCTCAGGTCGGCCTTCACGATGATGCCGTCGCGAATGTCGGCACCGAAGCGCTCGGCCTGCTCGCGGATGTCCATCATCATCTGGTTGCCGTCAACACCCTGCGGATAGCCGGGGAAATTCTCAACAATCGTGGTCTGGGTGAGCTGGCCACCGGGCTGTATGCCAGCATACTCCACTGGCTGGAGGTTGGCACGAGAGGCATATATGGCGGCAGTGTAACCGGCGGGACCACTGCCAACAATCAGACATTTAACGTGTTCCATAGTTTTCTTGTTCTAACTTTCTTTGTTTTGGTTTCTGTTCTTATTTTAAAAGTTCTTCAATCTGCTTTTCAATGTTCTCGATTTTCTCTGTGGGCTCGAAGCGGGCCACCACCTGTCCCTTCTTGTTGATGAGGAATTTGGTGAAGTTCCACTTGATGTCGGGTTTCTGCTTGTAGTCAGGGTCGGCTTCGCTGAGCATATTGTCGAGAATATGGGCAATGGGGTGTTCCATATCCCAGCCGGCGAAACCTTTCTGCTCGGTGAGGAATTTGTAGAGCGGGTCGGCATCGTCGCCGTTTACCTTTATCTTTTTGAAGCGAGGGAACTCTGTTCCGTAGTTCAGTTTGCAGAAGTTGTGGATGCTCTCGTCGGTTCCAGGAGCCTGCTGGCCAAACTGGTTGCAGGGGAAGTCGAGAATCTCAAACCCTTGGCTGTGGTACTTCTCGTAGAGTTTCTCCAACTCGTCGTACTGGGGAGTGAATCCGCACTTCGTAGCTGTGTTGACAATCAGTAATACTTCGTTGGCGTATTCTTTCAGCGATACGTCCTTGCCTTTTCTGTCTTTGACAGAGAAATCATAAATGGTCCTCATTTTTTGTTTTTTGTGGTTGATGTGAAATTCTTTGCCACAAAGATAGCGTATTTTATGAAATAATCAAAACGTTTTATTCTTTTTTAGGGATTTCCCTATCACGAAATAGGCAAAATACGTTTGAGCGAGGGAAAACTTTCACTATCTTTGCACCAAGAAACAGATAGAAACAACATTATAAACCGTTTAACGAATAGGAGATACGAATATGAAAAAGAACTTCACACTTTTGGCACTGATCATGATGGCATTGTCGATGACCTTCGTTTCGTGCACCGATGACGACGAGTATGAGGCTTACACCCTCGAGGGTGCCTGGGAGGGTGATATGGGCGTGATGATCAATGGGTATGTAGCCAACTACAGCACCATCTATTTCGATAAGAACCCTTATCAGTATGCTAGCGGCGAGGGCTATCAGGTGGACTACTTCGGCAGTTCGTCGCCTTGGCGTCATGGAAATGAATACTATGTGGCCAACCACATTCGCTGGCAGGTGTACAACAGGGTCATCCAGCTCTACTATGTGGAAGAGGATATCTATGCCGAGATTCGCGACTACAGCCTGTCAAGTGGCTACTTCACCGGCTATATCGATTTCGAGGACGGCAGCAGCTCTTCGTTCCGCATGCAGAAGACCTACTCACCCAACAACTGGGGCAGCTACTACGAGTGGGGATGGTATGACGATTATTACTACGATGACTATTACTACAGCAAGAAGGGCATGTTCGACACTGACGCTACCCGTGCTGCAGCAAAGGCCGGCGAGAAGAAAATCGTCCGTACCGCAGCCGTCAAGCAGTAATTGTGAAATAAATGCAAAAAAACGGATGAATTAACCGGTAAACTCATGATTATTGGAAAATTATTCGTATATTTGCACATTAAATATAATCATTTAGTTGTAAGGTAAGTAAGCAAAAAACAGTTTATTGAGCAAATGATTTAATTAAAATAAAGTGTCGCGGTGATGGAGTCATAGCGACACTTTTCTTTTTGCCCCCCTACAATTTCCCGTGCCAGCTTGGCAGTTTACAGGCTCTCACTATGAGGGAGGCTGGTCCTGCTTTCTCCGGTTCTTAGGCTTTTATTTGAAGAACGGCCATCAGGATGCTGGTCGTAGAACTACGGTCCGGTGTGGGGCGGTTTTCAATTAGGCATTAATTAACCTCTAATTAGGCCCTAATTACGTTGCAATTAGGCATTAATTACAGGCCAATTAGGCATTAATTAGAGTCTAATTAGTCGACTAATTGCAACCCAATTAGGCATTAATTGGAAAAGGGTGCAGTTGGAGGCACATTTCTGGCTTAATGACCGGTTTCCTCTATCGATAGGATGCTTTAGTCCTACTGGCGTAAAGACGATGATATGTATGGGCTTGGGATTATTTGAAGCCCCAGGCATTGGGAGCTACATTGCTTTCCACCCTCTCCTCAATATCGTCGGGCAGATTGCAGAAGAAGTCGATGCCGGTCTTCTGTTCCAGTTCATCAATGGAGATGACATACTGCTTCAGCGCCTGACCGTCGTCGTTGCCGGCCTTGTGCTGAATCCAGAAAGCCATGGCCTTATAACCCTGGGCGTTCTTGCAGAGCAGGGCCATATAGAAATACTTAGGTACGGGGATGCGGTTGCTGCCACTGCCGATATAGCCGGCGATATTGGCCTCGCTGTCGATAGTTCCGCCCTTGCAGACGTAGAGGGTGTCGCGGAAATCGTTGCGGTTCCATGTTCGCATCATGTTTTCCATATACTGCCAAGTGCCGGCATTGAAGCCGTTGACCTGTGGTTGCATGTTGGTCATGTAGAATGTCTGGCGGTTGGCCTCTGCGGAGCCCAGACGGTCGGCCGAAGGACAGATGTGGCCATGGTCGTAGCCGGAGCCCCTGTAGGGATCGGTGGAGAAAAGATAACTGCTGTTGGTGATGTACTCGTCGTTGGGGTACTGGCTGGTGGGCGTAAGTGTGGTGTTGGTGCCGGGATTATAGCGCGTGGTGTTACCGTCTTTGATGCTTTCGTACATCTGATAGCAGCTCCATCGTTGCGACATTTTCTGTGTATCCCACTCAGTACAGTAGTTAACGCCCCTTTCGTTGGTCCGCGAGTTGAGTATGGCATTGTGGACAACAACAATGCTTGCTCCGCCTTTTACCTTTGGAAACTCCAGCCGGGCCAGCTCGGGTTGCAGCGAGGCATTGTTCTTGTTGTTGTTCACCACGGTCGGAGTGCCGGGGCTATCGTCGTCGTCGCTGCCGCAGGCGGTAAAGGCAATGGGAAGGGCGATGGTGAGCAGGGTGATTAGGATTTTTTTCATTCTCATAGGGCTTGCCGTGTTTGGGTTGGTTTAGAATGAGAAAGTGCGTCCCAGCGCATATGCAACTACGCGAGGACGCACTTTCCAATGTCTGTTACTTTGTGGAATGTATATATCTTACTTCTTCTGAGACTTGCCGTAGCGGCTCATGAACTTATCAACACGTCCTGCGGTGTCGACGAGCTTGCTCTTACCAGTATAGAAGGGGTGAGAGCTGCTGGAGATTTCTACTTTTACCACTGGGTAAGTTTCGCCTTCAAATTCTACTGTCTCTGTAGTCTTGCATGTAGACTTTGAGAGGAACATATCGCCGTTGGACATGTCTTTGAACACGACGGGGCGATAGTTTTCGGGATGTAAACCTTTTTTCATTGTTGCTTTAAAATATTGAATGTTTAAATACGTTCTACACGTTTGGGGTGCAAAATTACAAAGAATTTCGCACCCCACCAAATATTTTGGCCGTTTTTTATCGTTTAGGGGCTCAGACCCCTGTTTTGGCTTGGTTTCAAGCCCTTTATTTAATCACCTGCTTGTTGCCCGTGGTGAGGGTCACGTCGTCGATGAGCACATCGCCACCGGGGTTCTTCGAGTTCATGATGACGATGCTGTAGGTGCCGTCGGCATCAAGGGTGAACTCGTGGGTGATTTCGGTCCAGCCGTTGTTGTTGACATCCGTGTAGCCGTCTCTGTAGACATAGCTGCCCACCGTTCCGTCGGTCACGGGCACATAGCCTGGGCGTACGGCTGCGCCCTTGTCTGAGTCGGCACGGGCATAGAACTTCAGGGTGTACTTGCCGGCCTTGAGCTTGAGCTCCTTGTAGCCCAGACGCTTGTTGGCGGAGGTGGTGCCGCCCACCTTCACCGAGTAGACGCCGCCATGGGCGGTGTTGCTCTGCGAGAGGGTAGCGTTGCCAGCCGAAGAGGCGGTCTTCCAGTTGGTGGGAGCGCCGTCGGCCCATGTCTCGAAGTTACCGTTGTCGCCCGTCTCTGCGTCGCTGTCGCCGCCGCTAGAGCCGCCGCCGTTAATAGAAATGAGGTAGTTGCCCTGTGCCAGCTCGGGAGTCATGGTGCCGCTGTTGTTGACATACTTCTGCAGCTTGCCATAGACCACCACCACGTCGCCTACATTGATTTCGCCAGCCTTGGTGAAGTCGGCGCCGTCGATGTTCTTGCCGCGGAACACGGTCATGGTGTTCTTGTCGGTACCGTCGTCAGAGATGACATAGTCGATGTTCTTGTACTTGGCAATGTTCTCGTCGGTAGTCTTGATCTGCACAATCTTACCCTTCACGTAGGCAGCACCCTCAGAGGTCTCGTTGTCGGCCATGCCGTTGATGATCTCGATGGCCTTGGCCACGGTGATAGGACTATCCTTCGAGCCCATGTCGGCACCGCTCTGGCCGCCGTCGCCGGTCTTGCCGTTGAGCGAGTAGATGTAGCTCTCGTTGGCCGAAGTCTCGGGCGTGTTGCCTTTGTAGTTGACCACCTTACCGCAGATGATGACGTCGTCGCCCACCTTGATCTGTGTGTCGCCAGCCTGCCACTTGCGGTTGCCGAGGTAGAGGGTGCGGAAGACGTAGAAGGTGCCTTTGTCGGTACCGTCGTCGGAGATATAGAAGGTAGCATTGCCAAACTGAGCCGAGAACTCGCCGTTGTTGGCAATAGAGGCAATCTTACCTTTGATGTAGACGTCCTTCGGGCTGGTTGCATCGGCAGCCAGGGTGTTGATATACTGGATGGCGCCTGCGGCATTATACGGGTCGGCTTGTGTGCCGCTGCCCTTGGCCTCGCCAGCTTCCTCCTTGTATTCCTCACCGTTGAGCTTATAGATGTAGTTGCCCTGAGTGAACTCGTGGGTGTTGCCGCCATAGTTTACCAGTCGGCCGCAGACCACTACCTTGTCGCCCGCCTTGATTTCATCGCTGGCCTTGAACTTCTTGTTGCCCAGCGACATGCCGCGGTAGACCTCCAGCTGGTTGCTGCTGGTGCCGTCGTCGGAGATATAATAGGTGGCATTGCCGAAGTTGCCTGTGTCGATTTCCTTGACCGACACGATGGTTCCCTCTACATAGACATCGTTGTCGAGTCCCTCACCGGCATCGATGAAGTCGTGGGCTGCCGACACGTTGAACGGGCTCTCAATGGTTCCGCTGCCAGTGGGGTCGGCCTTTGGGTTCTCACCGCCGCCCTTTTGCTCGGTGGGCAGGTCGTAAGGAGCGGGGACATCCTCACAGGCAGTAAATGTCATGGCTGTCATAGCCAAGGCAAATAATGAATAAAAAAGCTTTTTCATATTCTTATCTTGTTTTTTTGTTTATTCAATAGAAATAATCTTGCTTCCGGTAGTGAACTCAATGGTTGTGCCATAGAGCACCAGCTTGCCGGCCACGGTTACTTTCTTGCCTACGGCAATGTTGGCAGCGTTCTCTTCGGTGATGTCGGCGCCGTCGACATACTTGCCACGGTAAATCTCCAGCGAGTTGTTGTCCTTACCATCGTCAGAGATGAAGTAGGTGGTGTTCTTGTACTGGGTAGATACCTCCTGCACATTGCAGATGATCCCCTTCACATAGACCTCGGCACCCGGGTCGTGATGACCGGTCTCTACCAAGGCTAGGGCACGTGCCACATTGAACGGAGCCTCGGCTGTGCCGTAGCCAGAGCCGGGCAGGTCGTCGATTGAGAACTGCGGGGTTAGCTGCACATCGTCGGCCGTGCGCAACAGTATCTGCCATGTGTTGCGGTAGCGGGTGAAGATGCCCGTTACATCAATCAACTCGGTGGGCATCACCGAATTGGCAAAGTCGGCATAGGTGCTGGTGCGCAACACCAGATAGCTGCTGCTATAGCCGGTGAACGCACGGTTGGCACAGTTGGCCGTCAGAGTGACGCTGCCATCGTCGGGAGCATAGACGGCGGTGCCGTTGGCATCTTGCAGGGTTACCCCCGAGAGCCTCATCAGCTTGCCGGCATTGGCTGCCAGATAGTTGGCATCGCGCAGCTTGCTCACGTCGAACTCCTCGAGCAGGGCCTCGGCCTTCTCCGGGTCGGCATTGCCAAAGAGACGGTAGTGGGTGCTCCACACATAGCGGCTCATGCGGCCGATGGACTTGGCACCCGTCTTGGTGTTGGTGTAGATGCCGCCAATCTCCAGCTGCTGGCCGTAGCCGCCCAGCATCAGACCTTTCAGGTCGATGAGAATCTCCTGGCCCACGGGCAGGAATCCGAACAAACCGCCCTGGTTGACACAGACGAGCAGGGCACCAGTGGCATCCTGCACGGCAAACTCATTGTAGATATTGCCGCCGATGTCGTTGCCAGTGACGATACCTTTTATTTTGATATCCTCAGTCACCTCGGTCATGCTGCTCGACGAGATGATGTTGGCATATTTCTCTTTCAGCTGTGCGATGGTGATGACGCCACTCTCTGTCAGTTCGTTGTTGCCGTAAGGCGACTCCGACAGGTTGGGCTCCGCATAATCTTCGCCCATACAGGATGCAAAGAGTGTGCAGATGAGTGCTAGTATGATAGATTGATACTTTTTCATGTCTGTATGGATTTAGAAACGGTAAGAAAGGTTCAACATTCCGTTGGCACCGAAGACGTAATACTTCTTCGGGTTCTTCGAGAACTGATAGACGCGCATGTTGTTCAGCGTACCATCGTCCTTCACGGTATAGTCGCTTCGGCTCTGCTCGTAGCCGCCGGTCACGATCTTCTGGTTGTTCAGGATGTTGGTCACCATGAAGTTGATAGAGAGGGTGCGGCCCTTCTTCAGGCGAAGGCTTCTGCCGATAGAGCCGTCGAGCATGAATCCGCCCTTGCCCTTCGACTGCTCGGGCACAATGTAGTTGCCATCGTTGTCGACGTTGCCCATCGTGGTAAGCGTGCCTTGATAGCGCATGCTGGGCGAGTAGGAGAGGTAGATGCGGTCGTAGTAATTACCGTTCAGGTCGATGAACCAGCCGCTTTGGTGGTAACTCAGTCCGAGGCTTCCTGCCGTGAGTGGCGTGCTGGCCTCGCGCATGCCTTTGTTCATGACGATATCGTCGGTGTAGGTGCGCCGTGTAGAACTCATGTAGCGCACGTTGGCATTGTTGATGTTCTTGGCCTCGCTCCAGGTGCCGATGGCTTTCAGGTCGAGGAAAGAGGTGAGTCGGAAGTTCAGTCCCAGTTCCACACCATAGTATTCTTTCTCGATGCCGGTCATCGAGACGTAGGAGAACGAGTTGATGTCGTCGAAATAGAAGTTCTGCCATTCGGTGACATGGTCCAGTCGGCTGTAGTAGGCATTCAGACTAGCATGCAGCCATGAAGAATGCAGCTGGTAGCCGAACTCGCTGCTGAAGATACGCTCGTTCTTGAGGTCCTTCACGAAGTCGTTATTCATCTCAGGCGATACGAAGGCTGCTGTGGCAAGCGGGGCACGCCATTCGTATCCGGCTCCAAGAGAGAAGGTATGGCCGTTGCCGACATTGAAGGTAAGGCTGGTCTTGCCACCACCCTCGGTGAAGTCGGCCGAGAGGCCTTTGCCGTAAGAGTTCTCGGGGAACATACCGTTGCGCATGTTGCCCTTGCGGTACATATTGGTGCCGCCAAACTTAGCGGCAATCATCCAGTGCAGGTTTTTGCCGTTGATGGCATAGCTGCTCCACATCTGTCCCTTCTGTACCTTGATGTCGTAGTCGTAGCCGAAGATGTCGCCCTCGTAGATGAGCTTTCCCGCACGGTTGAGACCCATGGTGTTCAGGTCGTACTGCACATAGTCGTTATCGGCAGCATAGGTGCCGAGTGCATACGAGTTGATGTTGTGGAACGAGTTGCCTCCCAGCAGGTCGTCCATGGTCTGATAATGGTGGCCTTTGTTGTTGCCGTAGAACACACCGTAGTTCAGCGTGGAGTTCTTGGTGGGCTTGGTGGTCAGCGTCGAAGCGATGTTGAATGTCAGATTGTCGTTGTGCTTGGCCTGCACGTAGTAGAGGGCGTCGGCGCCTGTGGCGGCAGCCTGTTTGTTGGCCCAGTAGAGGCGGTCCCAGTTCACCTGCCGGTTGGCCTTCGAAGCCGTCCAGTAGTTGTAGGCCCTGGTCCAGTCGGCGAATGCTGTCTCGTCGTTGCTTTGGATAATCTGATCTTGGTTTACCCACACCTGATAATAGCTGCTGGGCAGGTTCTTCCAGTAGTCGGGCTGGGGATTCTCGGCATTGTTGTAGTTCAGCTTGGTGCTTTTGTACATCGAGTATTTGCCGAAGACCGATGTCACGAGCTTCGTGTCTTTGTTGATGTCCCAGTCCCAAGTCATGATGGCCGACGGTGCGAAGTCGTTCACTACGCGTGAGTTACGCTTATGGCCGTTCTGGTAGCCCCAATAGGGGTTGTAGTAATAGTCGTTGGCCAGCCAGTAAGCCTCGTCGGTAGAGGCGCCTTGGGTGGAACGCTCAGTGGGGTTGCCCCATGTGGAAAGAGCGAGCGAATGGCCGTTCTTCCATTTCTTCTCGACAGCGAAGAAATACGACAGCGCATTGTAGAATGTTCCCTCCACATATCCGCGGTTGGCCCAACGGTAGGTCAGGTTGGCGGCGATGGCCCATCCGCGGCTGTTGAATCCCGAGGCGTAGGTATACATGCCTCGCAGGGTGTAGTTGCGGTTGGCGGCGCTCAAGGTGAGGCGTTGGCCCGCAGCCATGCTTCCTGCCCGGAAGTTGTAGTTGTTCGAGCCGCCCATGTTGGTCATGGCGAAGTTGTTACTTTCGAATGGCAGAGCAAACTCCACGTTTCGGGTCTGCTGGTTCAGTCCGCCCACCAGCGAGTATCGGAACTGTCCCGACTCCATGTCGTTCATGGGTGTGCCATTGATGAACACATCGTTGTATTTCTGGTTGAACGCACGGTAGCGGAAACGGACTGGTGAGAAGAGGTATCCCACTTGTCCGGCATAGACATTGCTGGCGGAGTTGATGATGGTCACGTTTTGCGACATGTCATCATCTTCTCCCAACTGTGCTTCTGTGAAAGTGAAAGCCGATTCGCTTAGCGTATTGGCCTTTTGCGTCTCTGTCTCGTTGGTCTGTGCATAAAGCATAGGCGGCAGACACAGTGCTATCACTGCTAATTTCAGCTTTTTCTGCATAGTGTATGATAATTTTTATGTTTTTTCCTTATATCCCGAACGAGCCCGAATCATCGTGCTTGCTGTCGGTTGCCTCAGGGGCAGGCTGCTCGCTGACGGTTTCTTCTGGAGCGGTGCTTTCCCCGGCAGCAGTTCCGCTGGTCTCTTCAGGCAGTGCTTCTGCTTGCTGGCTCTCCATCTTTTTGCGCTCGGAATGTATCTTGAGTGCATTGATGCACTCGACGATTCCGAAGAGAATCATGAAGGCCCCAATGATGACCAGTGGCGCACTGGCCACCCACGATGGGCGCAGGATGATGACGGCACCGGCCAGCAGGATGAGCGACGGGCAGATCCAGTAGCCGAACGGCAGATGCGCATAGCGTTTCAGCGTGGCAAGCGAGGCATATTGGTTGACGGCGCCAAGGATGAGGATACCTGCCAGGATGTACATCAGGGTATTGATGAACATGTGGGGATTGAGGGCGAGTATCAGACCCAGGATGATGCTGCCCAGCCCCACGATGGGGAAGGTGGGCGCACCGCCGGCAATGCGGTTGCCCTCAGCATCGTACACCTCGACGTCGGTCATGCGCTTGCGGGCGGTATAGTAGGCCACTACCGACACGATGCCCGACAAGAGGAACAACACACCAATGAGGATGGTAATCCACGTGACGGTCTCCTCACGGTATTTCAGCAGCAGGGCACCGACGATGATGGCGCATAAAGCCCTGAAAACAGCACTTTGCCAGATTCTCATAGTGCGGCCTCCTTGGGTACCAGCCCCTCGATATATTTGCACAGGATGCCGATGCCTTTCAGGTTCTCTCCTCCTTGCGGGATGATCAGGTCGGCATATTTCTTGGTCGGCTCGATAAACTGCTCGTGCATGGGCTTCAAGATGTCAAGGTAGCGGTTGATGACCATATCGACGGTGCGGCCTCTCTCCACCACGTCGCGCTGGATGTTGCGGATGAGACGCTCGTCGGAGTCGGTGTCGACGAAGATCTTCAGGTCCATCACGTCGCGCAGCTTTTTGTTGATGAGCGTCATGATGCCTTCGATGATGATGACGGGCTTGGGCTCCACGTGCACTGTCTCGGGCAGTCGGTTGCTTAATATATAAGAATAGGTGGGTTGCTCGATGGCCTCGCCATTGCGCAACTGTTGTATCTGCTTCACCAGCAGTTTCCAGTCGAAGGCGTCGGGATGGTCGAAGTTAATATGCTTACGCTCCTCGTCGGTCATGTGCGAAGTGTCGTTGTAATAAGAGTCCAAGGGAACAACTGCCACATAGTGGGGAGGCAGTGCCTGTACGATTTTCTTGACGACGGTGGTCTTTCCAGAGCCGGTGCCGCCAGCTATTCCAATGATTGTCATATCAGTAAGTGTTATTTTTAATTCTGTTCTTTTACCAGGTAAATAATGGTTGGCAGGTGATCGCTATAACCGTTGAGCCACACACCGCCGGCATGGGTACGCTTGGGGCTGCCCTTGTATTTCCCCTCTGTCTGGAACAGGTAGTCGCGTCTGAAAATCTGGCATTTCCAGTACTTCAGCGTGCTGTAGTCGCGGTTGCCCTCTCGGTCGATGGCTGTCGGGGTCATCACAATCTGGTCGAACAGGTTCCAGGCACCGTTGTACATCAGGGTGCCATTGCCTTTCTTCAGCACGTTGTACCAAGGGTTATACATGTCATCGTCGCCGGTATCCTTGATTTCAGACTTACATTTCAGGTACTCGGTCATGCTTTTGTTCATCGGGTCGTCGTTCAGGTCGCCCATCACAAACACCTTGCGTGTGGGGTCCTCGGCCAGCAGGTTGTCTTTGATGACCTTCACCTGGCGGGCGGCAGACTCACGATAGAACGAACCGCTGAAACGACTGGGCCAGTGGCACACGATCACGACAATCGGCTCATCGGCCATGGTGCCTCTCACCGTGAGGAATCCGCGGGTGAAGTGGGTACTGTCTTTCTCCAGTTCCTGCACATAGGGGAACAGGGTGACGCTGTCAACGGTGAACAGAGCCGGATTGTAGAGCATGGCACAATCGACACCGCGACGGTCGGGGCCTTCAATGTGCACATATTTCATATTTCGGGCCTTCAGCGGCTCCTGGGCTGTCAAATCGTCGAGCACCCTGGAGTTCTCGACCTCCGACAGACCAATCACGGCGCAGCCCACATTGGGCAGCACATCGGTGCCCATCTCTGACAACACACGGGCCATGTTCTTTAACTTGTGGGTATATTTCAACTCACTCCACTTGTTCGTACCCGTGGGCAGATACTCATAGTCGTTTTTCCCTTCGTCGTGGCAGGTGTCGAAGAGATTTTCCTGATTGTAAAAGCCCACTCCATATACTGAGTACTTTTTCTGTGCAGTGGCAGTTAGTCCTATCAGGAGAAACAATGCCGTCAAAAGGATATGTCTTTTCATGTGTTATGATGGTTTTGGTAGCAAAGATAGTAAAAAAAAGCGGAAAATTAGTAATTTTGCACGAAAAATATTAGATATGACGAAATTATATTTGGTCAGGCATGGTGAAACGCTTGATAATGTGAACCAAATCATGCAGGGACAGACCCAAGGAATGCTGACCGAAGCAGGGCGGCAGCAGGCATTGCAACTGTGCGAGCGGTTTAGAAATGAGGCTGTCGATGCCTTTGTGGCAAGCGATTTGAGACGCTCGGTCGACACTTGTGCCATCATTGCACAACCTCACGGAAAAGAGGTGATGCAGACTCCTTTGCTCCGTGAGCGTGACTGGGGCGACTTCACCGGCCGGTTTATTCCCGACTTGAAAGGCCTCGATTTCCCTGAGAATGTAGAGTCGCTCGACGCCTTGAAGCAGCGCGCTGCCGAGTTTCTTGACTTCATTCGAAAGCGTTTCCCCGACCAGACCGTCTTGGCCGTGGGCCACGGAATCATCAACAAGGCCATTCAAGCTGTCTATTATCAAAAGAGAATGCCCGACATTCCGCGTATGATGAACGCTGAATGCCGGACATTAGAGCTTTAACCCTTCAGTAGTAACGTTTCATTTCTTACCTGTGGCCTCCGAAATGGCCGCCGCTGCGCGAACCGCCGCCGTGCGAGCTCATGCCTCCACCGCGTGAGCTACTGCTGCTGCGGGTGCCCATGCTGTGGCTTGATGACGAGCGGCTGGGCGAGAAGCTGCGGCTGGGAGCCGACATGCTGCGCGAGCTGCTGCTTCTCGACGAAGAGAAGTTGCTGCGGCTGGGCATCGTAGTGGCGCGAGTGCTGCTTTCGCGGACACTGCTGCGTCCCATCGAGCTGCGTCCCATCGAGCTGCTGCGGCTGGTACCGTAAGAACCACTGCGGCTTCCGCCGTACGAGCTGCCACTGCGATTGATGGTGCCGCGGTTCTCCATGCTGCGAGTGCCGTTGCCACGATCCATGTTTTGGCTGCCTACACCGCCGCGATGCTCGATGCTGCGACTGCCTCCGCGGTCCATACTGCGGTTGTTGATGCCACGATTCTCGATGCTACGGCTGCCGCCGCGATCCATGTTGCGGTTGTTGATGCCACGGGTGCCAATCCCTCTGTCGTTATGACCGATGCCACGATGTCCGTTGCGATAGTCACCGCGGTCGAAACCATTGCGCATTCCGAATCCGCGACCACCCGATACGTTGCGGTGAGCCATACCCCAGTTGCGTCCGTGGTACCAGCTGCGACCACCGTTCATGTGCCAGCTGTGACCACCACGATAGGTGACATAGAAGTGCGGACGTCCGAAGTAGAAGTAGCTGCGGTGCGGATAGCGGGCATAGATGCCAAAGTGCCAGTAGCCACGGTCCCAGTACAGGGGACGATAGAAGTAGCTGGCGGCGCAGTATGCGCGATACTGCCAATCGAGCAGAATGTAGCTCAGATCCATATTACGGCGCTCCCAGTACAGTCCGTACAGGTCGTCGTAGTTGTTGATGCTCATCAGATAGTCGAGGTTGATTTCGTATGCAGCCTCATACTGGTCTTCTGTAAGATTCAGCTCATACGCCATCTTGTCCGTGAGGAAAAGAGCTTGTTCACGTGCCTGTTCGTAACTCATGGCGTTGGCCGATACTGTCATGGTCAACAGTGCTGTCAAGGCAAGGATAAACTTTTTCATAATCGTTATATTTTTAGTGATACATTCTTGTTTACGTTGCAAAGAAACAACAAAAATACGACCTGCCAAAAGGATTTTCCCTAAAGTGGTGGGGGAAAATCCCTATTGTTGGGTTTAAGAGTTCAGCACATTGCAAAATCCACACAATATTTTGCGCGCGGGAACGTTAATAATAAAAAAAAGAAGCCTGATGATCCGATTTTTGGACTTGCAAAGGGTGAATGCCATGCATGGTGATGAGCTGCGCGAGGCCCTTGGCCGTGTGGCTCAGTCGGGTTGGTATCTGCTGGGCGAGGAGGTGAAGAGTTTCGAACAGAGCTATGCCTCCTTCATCGGCACAGACCATTGTGTGGCTGTGGGCAACGGGCTCGACGCGCTTACGCTCATTTATCGGGCCTATATCGAGATGGGACTGATGCATGAAGGCGACGAGGTCATCGTACCGGCTAATACCTTCATCGCCTCCATACTGGCCATCACCGAGAACCGGCTGGTGCCAGTACTGGTGGAACCGCGGGCCGGAACGCTGGAGATTGATGACGGGCAGATAGAGCGGCACATCACCCAGCGCACGCGCTCGGTGATGATAGTCCACCTGTACGGTCGTTGTGCCTATACAGAGAGGGTGGGGGATATCTGCCGCAGACATGGTCTGCTGCTGGTCGAGGACAATGCCCAGGCTCAAGGCTGTCGTTATGAAGGCCGCCGTACGGGCAGTCTGGGGCATGCGGCGGGGCATAGCTTCTATCCAGGGAAGAACCTAGGAGCCATGGGCGATGCCGGTGCCGTGACAACCGATGATAGCGAACTGGCTGCGATGGTACGCTCTTTGGCTAATTACGGCTCGCATAAAAAGTATGTCTTCGACCATTGTGGTCGCAATTCGCGCATGGATGAGCTGCAGGCAGCAGTCCTGTCGGTGAAGCTGAGGCATTTGGATGCTGACAATGAACTTCGTCGTCAGATAGCCAGGGCATACTACTCGGGCATTGCCAATCCGCTGGTTACACTGCCGGAGATATGGCCCGACGAACAGTGTGTGTGGCACCTGTTCCCCGTGTTCAGTCCACATCGCGACCGCTTGCAACAATACCTTGCCTCACTGGGCATTGAGACGCTCATCCACTATCCCATACCACCGCACCGGCAACAGTGTTATGCCTCGATGGTCCATTTGCAACTGCCCGTCACAGAGCGTCTCAGCCATGAGGAACTCAGTCTACCCATCAGTCAGGCCATGACCGGCGAAGAGGCTCAACAGGTGATAAGGGCCGTGAACTGTTTCACCCATTAGTTGATGATGAACATGAAAAAAATACTCACTATATTACTCCTTCTTCCGGCGGCGCTGACCGTGACAGCACAGCCAGCATGGGCCGACAACGAAGGTGCCGATAAACTCAATCTGACGGAAGGGCTGACCTACCGGGTGGAGGCCCAAGTGTCAGCTTCTGACGGCAAGACACCGCTTTGGCTCAATGCCAACCGCTATGGACTCAGTTCGCTGGAAAGCACCAACGGTTATCTGCGGGCCAGTCTCATTCGGCCGCTGCGGCAGGACTCCTTGCGGCGGTGGGGCATTGGTTATGGCTTAGACGTGGCCGCCACCTATCATCATACGGCCAACCCCGTGGTGCATCAGGCTTTTGCCGAGCTGCGATGGCTGCATGGGTCATTGCTTGTGGGTAGCAAAGAACTGCCTATGAACTTGAAAAACAACCAGCTGAGCAGCGGTTCGCAAACTTTGGGTATCAATGCCCGCCCCATTCCGCAGGTCCGCCTGGCACTCGACGACTACTGGACACTGCCCTTCCTGAATGGCTGGATACAAATGAAAGGACATGTGGCCTACGGTAAATTCACCGATGATAATTGGCAGAAAGACTTCACCAAATTGGAGCATCAGTATACCGAGGATGCCCTTCTTCACACCAAGGCGGGCTTCCTGAGGATTGGCAAAAACGAGGATTTCTTCCCCTTCTCAGTTGAGATGGGACTGGAGATGTCGTCTATGTTTGGCGGAAGCAGTTATAATAAGGTAGGTGATGATGTAGTAGTCTATAAAGGCGACAACTCGCTGAAAGGCATGTGGAAGGCTTTCCTGCCCGGTGGAGCCGATGCTCCCGAGGAAGGAACAGCCTATCAGAATGCCGAAGGTAACCTGTTGGGCAGCTGGATGTTGCGCTTGAATTACAATGCCGACACCTGGCGGCTGGGCCTGTATGCCGACAAATATTTCGAAGACCACTCGTCGATGCTGCAACTCGACTATAATGGATATGGTACAGGCGACGAATGGAACGTCGAGAAAAACCGCCGTTACTTCCTTTACGACCTGAAAGACATGATGCTGGGCATGGAGCTCAACCTGAAATATGGTGAGTGGCTGCGCGACATTGTGGTGGAGTATATCTACACTCGCTATCAGAGCGGCCCAGTCTATCATGACCATACACAGGCGTTCCCCACGCATATCAGTGGTATGGACGACTACTATAATCACTACATCTATACCAGCTGGCAGCACTGGGGGCAGACCATGGGCAACCCGCTCTACCGTTCGCCCCTCTATAACACCGACGGAAAGATTGAGTTCGAGAACAACCGTTTCATGGCTTTCCACCTCGGACTGGCCGGCCAGCCCCTCAGCAATCTCTCATATCGACTGCTGGCCACCTGGCAGGAGGGTTTCGGCACCTACGCCCAGCCCTATACCAAGCGGCACCACAATCTGAGTGTGATGGCCGAAGCCGCTTATAAGATGGCAAAAGGATGGTGCTTGCGCGCAGCCGTTGGCATGGATGCTGGCTACATACTGGGTCATAACTATGGCGCCCAGCTTACTGTCTCGAAATCGGGACTGCTCAGTAGAACTAAAAAATGACTTTGAAAATGAAAAAATCTATCATATCATTGGGCATTGCCGCCCTGCTATTGATCGTAGGGGGCAGCTTGCATTCGTGCGGATTCGTGGATTTCGACCATTCTGAGAACGGTCAGTTGGATGGCTATTGGCATCTGGTAAGTGTCGACTCGCTCCATAACGGTGCCGTCACCGACCTCAGCCAGCAGCGTTTCTTCTGGGGCGTTCAGGGCACATTGCTGCAGTTCTACTCACCCGACATACAAGGTACAAGGCGTTTTGTCAGTCAGTTCACCCATCAGGACAATCGTCTGACGGTCAGTGAAGTGCGCTACGATCAACGCGAGAAGGGCGACCCTGTGGTTGAGAATATCAGTGAGATAGCCCCATTTGGTTTGAATAGTATTACTGAAGTTTTCCAGATAGACAATCTGTCGGGGCGCAGCATGACGCTGAGCAACAATACGTTGCGCCTGAGGTTCAAGAAAATGTAAGAACCGAAAGCGGATGATGCAGATAAGAAATAGCGGATAGTTAGAATTCTCTATTCTTCTTCGTTGAATTGCTATAGCTAGAATTTCTTGCCGAAGGCTATATTAATGAAGGTCTTGACCAGAATCTTGATATCGAACCACCACGAGCGATTCTCCAAGTAATACAGGTCGAGTTCCAACCGGCGCAACATCTTCTCGATGGTGTCGGTATAGCCATTGTAGAGCGTGGCATAACTCGTCACTCCCGGGCGGATCTGGTACAGATAGACATAGCGCGGGTCACGCTTCATAATCTGGTCGATGTAATACTGCCGTTCCGGTCGCGGTCCGATGAATGCCATTTCGCCTTTCACCACATTCCACAACTGGGGCAGCTCGTCGAGATGATGGTCGCGCAGGAACTTGCCGACCTTCGTCATACGCGTGTCGCGCTCATGCTGATAAAGGGCCGGACCGTCCTTCTCGGCATCTATTCTCATGCTGCGGAACTTATAGATATAGAACGGACGACCAAAACGCCCGATGCGCTCTTGCTTGAAAATGGCAGGTCCACCATCCTCACGCTTCACGGCAATATAGCAAATCAAGAAAAGGGGAGAAAACACAATCAGGCAAATGATAGCCATGAATAAATCGAGCAATCGTTTCGCATTGCGCTCAAACTCATTCATTCCATCTGTGATGTAGCCGTTTTCAAGTACTGTCATTTACTGTGTGTTATGTTAGTTACTTACATGAACTGTTACTTATTAAACGGAGATTTTCCTCACTTATTATACAGGCAAACTAGAATTATTGTCCGAAAAGCCATGTTTTTTGTTCTGTTTTAGTTTGATGTGTCATGCCAATGCCGCACCGACAGTGGATAAAGCATTACTTTGGCCCGCCAATCGGCTGCTTTAGCTGTCTAAAGGAGTCCTCTGGAGCGTTCGGAGCACTTTCTTCAAAACTGTCACGAAAGGCCTTCGACCTGATCAGCATCGTGGTTTTCTAGCGTGGAGGACAAAGCGTTTCAGAGTTCAGTAAGTTCAGTAGTTCAATAGGGTATGTGTTCTAGTTACTATAGTAGTATAAATACTTAATAATCAATAATATATATAATTATAAAGAAATTGAAACCCTCATTTCCTTACTGAACTAACTGAACGCTGAACGTTTTTTTCGCTAGTATAAAAAATGGGACCAGAAGCATTCTTACTGTTCTTCAGCTTCTGATGAAAACAGCCTGGAATGCCTTGATGATGTATTTGCAATATATCATCAGTTTATTGCTCTTGATGCCCAACTCACGACAGGCTTGCAAGTCTTCCTTTGTGCCCAATATACGGCTGCTCAAACTGTCGGTACTGGCGCCGCCCATGCGCATGGTGACAAAGTCCATGTGGATGTAGCGGTATCTCAGGCGATGTACATAGCACAGACGGGCTATCATCTCGAAATCGGCTGAAATCTTATAGTCGGCCTTGTAGTACCCGTATTGGTCGTAGATGCTGCGCCGCACATAGAGTGAGGGGTGTGGCGGAAAGAATCCCCAGCGCACCATCCAAGGGCGGAAGATACGCCCGGAATAGTAGCGGATGCTTTTCTTCAAGTTGCTTTCTCGCACGAAATGAATGTCGCCATACACTAAGTCTACGTCATCGGAAAACTCACCGACCATTCTTTCTACGACATCATCGGCAGAGAAGAAGTCATCGGAATTCAGAATACCCACCACATCGCCTGTAGCCAAGGCTAAGCCCTTGTTCATAGCGTCGTAGATGCCACGGTCTTTCTCGGAAATCCAGCGCATTCGCCCGCCAAACTTAGGCTCAAACTGCCGGACAATCTCCATGGTGTTGTCCGTAGAAAGCCCGTCGACAACAATCAGCTCGATGTCGCTGTAGGTCTGTCGGAGCACACTTTCAAGCGTGTCGGCAATGGTTTGGCCGCTGTTAAAGGTGACGGTGATGATCGATACTTTCATGAGTTCTGACGTTTTTCGTAGATTTTCCTAATAAAACCATCAAGAATAGGCTGTTCTTTCTTCTGCTGAATCCACTCGGTGACAGCTGCTGGAAGCATCAGCTTAATATATTGGACGGCTATCTGTTTGTATCGTCCGAGTCCAGGTTTCTTATAGGTGAAGAACTTCACTGGCGTTCGCCAGTTCTTGCCATATTGATGCTCCAGATACCCTTCATAGTCTTTAGGTGCCATGTAGGTGTTTCCAAGAAACTCAAGGGGCGCTAACTCTTCAACGTATTTTTTCTCGCAAATATCTTGGCAACAATACCTCAGTTCCGTGTCATTCGGGTACGGCTGGAAGAAATAAATATCGATGTATTCTCCTTTTCTGATGATAGACAGAAAACCTCGTCTTTCAAACCGAGCCATCTCGAATCCGTTCTCGCGCAACTCAAAAAGAATGCCCAGAAAGCCAGAAAGGTCGCTGAAGTCCATCACCAAGTCGATATCCTCATCATGGTCAATAAAGTCATGTTCCCTGACAGCCCCTAAGAGGGTGCCAAACATGAGGATGAACTGCAAATGGTTCCTGTCGCATATCTCCTTGAGCAGTTGGAGGTTTTCATTGGCAATCTGCTTGTTGATGACTTTGAACCCTTCAAAAATTGGAATATACTTGTATTTGTAATTGCCTTTTAGGGTAGAGATACTTTTATACATATACACAATAAAGTCAGAATGATGTTTAATGTAGATGGTGTTTGATAAACTGTTTGATGCTATACGGTATTCTACGTTTCACTACAGCTAGAAAGCTGTTTTCCTTTTTATAAAATCGGCGGTCGAAAGCGTAGTCGGGCATCACATATTTAGGGTGGTTTAATGGAAAAGTTATCTCATGGCTCTTGATGAAAACACTTGAGAATGCCGTATGCGTAGCCGATGCGTCATTACCTATATTAGATATCAAATTCACTTTGGGAAAGATACATAGCTGATTTTGTGCAGCTAGAGAAAAATACCATTGCCAATCCCATGCTGATACTCGTTGCTTTTTAATCATGCCGACTTGGTATTCCCATCGGTCTGTGTCTTTGCCTAAATAACCACGGTTTTTGAGAATATTATACTTTTCAGTCGGGAAGAATGATAAATTGTGGTCCATATTCTTCCATGCTCTCCGCCATGTAGCCCATCCCCAACAAGCCGCATATTTTGAAAAACAATAAGAATACAGTATTGGCCATTTGGCTATCTGGTTGGTTCCTGCAATCATGCCCACCCTGTCGTCATTGCGATACTTATTTAAGAGCTCCGCTGCGAAAGGGAAAAAACTGGGATTGGCTATGCAATCATCCTCTAGAATAATTCCTTCTTCCTCATTTTCGAAAAACCAATTGATAGCAGTATAAACTCCCATGCCACATCCTAGATTGGTGTCTTGAAACAATGTCATTACTTGACAGTTCCAGTCTATGCTATCTATAATGGCCTGACGAGTTTTAGCAACAACGTCTGTCTCGCCATTTATATGACATCTCGGTCCGTCGCAAGCCAGATAAAGTTTAGAAGGTCTTAATTGTCTTATTCTCTCGAAACTTTGAATAGCAATATGCTTACGGCAGAAAAATATAAAGAGTATGGGTGTGTCGTATTGCATTGTCTTTTATTTTATGGTTTTTTTTAAGGCATCTAAATAACCGTGGCCATACTTCAGGTCAGGCTCTACATAATTGCCTTCTCCCCATTCATTCCATGAACGTAGGAATAATATTCTGTGTTCAGCGGGTTTGTTGGAAATGACTTCCAATGCATCTTCGATATGCTTTTTAAAATATTTGGGTGTAGCATTGATGTATATTCCATCAGCTTTAGCTATGCGCGGGCTTCGGTCCCATTGTGGAAAAAGCGTTGGATAGATGTTGTCCCAGGTGTCTTCTGGTGCAAAATAGTATTCTTTGCGCATCACTTTTGGATAATTAAGATGATAAGCAGGTAAAAAGGGGAACTTCTCATGCAAACCACGGCGGATAAGTCTTAGGAATTTTCCTTGACTTAACATTTCTGCTCGAGATTTACCCCATGAGTTATAACCGTCGAATCCCCAAGAGAGTATTTCTTTATAAAGGGCTGCACTACTCTCCAAATTGGGCAGTACCCGTTCTACTGTACCGTCTCCATTTTTTTTGACAGTAGATGTAGAATTGCCCATTCCCACAAAGTAGATTCCCTTCAGACCATGCTCAACAGCAAGCTTTCTCCATAGGTCCATAAATAATGTAAGCCCTTTGAAATAGTAAGGTTCCAGAATTAAAAAAAGTGGTTTACCGTCTACTTTTATATATCTGTGGTCTAGAAATGCGGGAAGTACATAATTGAAATGGCTGATATGGTCTTTCTCTCCGGGGTAAGTTTGTTGGACAATCATTTCTTTTCTACCCCCGTTCTGCCAGGTTTTAGTTGTCCAGTCGTGGTTTGCCCATGCCAGACAGAATGGGAAATCTGGTTGGCCAGATGATAATACCTCTTCAAATGGGCGTTCAAGTAGTTTCTTACCGTTACCAAACCAGTAGTGCCAATAGCAAAAACCTTCAATGCCTGCATCGCTGGCCATAGCGGCCTGTGCCTCTCTAACTTCAGGTAAGCGTAGGTCGTAGTATCCCAGATCAGCAGGAATGCGTGGCTGATAGTGTCCACGGAACAAAGGTTTTGCCTTTGCCACATTTGTCCATTCTGTAAACCCCCTTCCCCAAAACTTATCGTTTTCAGGTATGGGATGAAATTGAGGCAGATAGAATGCTATTACACGTGCTTTCATATAGCTTTGTTTACAATCAATTATTAATAGAATTGTTGCTTTAATATTCTACGTATTTGATAAGCCCTTTGTTTGTAATCAGGCATAATTTTCTGTAGATGAGTACGAATGTTTGTTTCATTTTTTATCATATATTTGAGAGATCTTATGAGGTCCCTTTCGGTGAAATTCCTACTATTTACTACAAGTCTTTTGTCAAGACCTAAGTCTTTTGCAATGCCACGAGATTTAATGGAATAGCCTAGGGCTATTGTTGGAACACAAGTTGCATAGGCGGAGATGACAGCATGAGTACGTGCACCGATAAACATGCTGCATTTCGATATGATATGTCTGATTTTGCAATAATTGAGACGATCTATGTCCAGTATGCATAGTTTGTTGTTATTATCAAAGTAGTTGCAAATTTTGGTAGCCATTTCTCTGTCGTCTTGATTCTCTTTTGGATCGTTCCAAGTTACATGGGGTATAAACAATATGTTAAGATTGGTTTGTTTAATGATATAATCTATCATGTACAATACTTCTCTCCCGAACTGGCTATCGAGGGTCATCCCCCCCATTACATAGTTGCTTATGTTTATTCCAATGATTTTGCCGCGTGAGAAAAAGTTAGGAAGCTCACAGGGTTCTGGCTCCAAAATAAAGGCAGGGTCGGGAAGCAAATGTAGGCTGGAAAGACCTATAGATTTGAGATAGTCGTATGTAAGCGACTCTCGCGCGTATATAAGTGTGAATTTTCTTAGTGTTTTAAGCTTTTCGTCGGTCTGGTCTTCTGGTCCCATAGAGCATCCCCAGAGAATAGTTTTGATACTTTTAGCGTGAAGCCAGTTGTTGATATAAATGATTTCATTATCATCGTAACAAAGCTTGTCGCCTCCCGTAAATAGCACAAGGTCGTCCTTGGTAATCATTTGGAGGAAACACTTATAGGGATATAATAACCGCCATTCTTTGGTTTGGGATGTACTGAAAAGTTTATTGATAGCAGCCAGGAATCGGTCGAAATAGTACGATTTGATTCTGAATGGGATCAGTGTTAAATACTTCGGCAATCCTAACATTGTGTCAAGAGACACATTGTTGCAATAGCCGAAGAGCTTATCTGAAGATTCGCCAATAAGAATGGCAGATCCTTGGGCTATGGCCTCGCATCCGCGATTTCCACCATTTAGATGTATAGGGAAATAATACTTCATGTTTGTTCAATCTTTTGATGGTGATAGTCACTCCAAATGAAATCTATTTTGGCAAATAGGAATAATAATCCTGCTGTTAGAAGAATAAGCGAATAAGCTATAGAATGGTATCTATAGTAAAAAATTCCAAAGGTAGGAACTGCTCCAAGAGCATAGATGAAAAGAACATCTGCAATATCGAACTCTGTGCGATTGTATCTATGAATGACTATGCAACATAATATTGCAAAAAACGAGCTTATGAGAATGGCTCCCATTACCCCTGTATCAATAAGCCATGAACCCGCATGCGAAGCAAATACGCCAATGAAAAAACCTTCTTTCGAACTTCGGTCCTCTTTGGTGTCTGAATATTGCTTTTTGAACAATAAATAGGAGGTGAGGGGAACCTCTCGTTCCACATAGTATAAATCTGGATTATGATGATCATAGAAATAACAGAAATTAATATATGACTGACCTGCATATTCCAACATGCTACCTATTGCTCCTTCGTCTTCATTCTCAAACCGTGATGTAGAAACAGCAACCACATATGCCAGCCCGACGGCTATGATGGGTATACTGGTGATCCACAGAAAGCCCATTGTTTTTTTTGTGAGGAATTTCTGAAAAAAAACAATACAAAAGAGAAACATCAGTCCGAAGTGAATGATCTCTGTTCGGTCAGCTGACAACATTCCCCTTAATATGGGACTTATTGAGGCTACAAGTGGTAATACTGAAAGCCAAAGAGACCTTTTTTCGATGCATGAATAGTAGAAAAAAAGAGGTAGTCCAAGAAGGCTGAGATTGCAGAAAATGTACATTACCTGTAATGGCATAGGCATAGTGAGCATCTTCGAGTCGGCTGGAGTGATATCTCCAGCATATTGTGCATTTTTTAATTCTCTAAAGTCACCATTGAGCAAATCTGAGAGGAAGTCGCCAACAAGATACAAAACCAATACTCCTTGAAGGACAATGAACAGAGTAATTGCAAAAATAGTGAATCGGTGTGTGTTTCTTATATTTATAAGCTTTTCAGGGCGTATATACGAGAAAGGAATTATGGTTATCGTGATAAGTCCACAATAAAGAAATGTGGGTATGATACCAAATTCAGGCACTTCACCATCCACCAATACTCCTCCTCCTTTTTCAGATAAGAATCCGCCTATTACCATTAGCACGCAACATAGTGAGGTAATACAGAACAACAATGACATGTATACTGACAAATCAAAGGTCCTATGCTTTTGCCAAAAGTAATAGGTTAGGCAGCTGAAGTATATGAAAGGAATATAATGCATTATCCAGCAGTATTTTGCTTGTGATATGTATTGGTGGATAAAATGGGTTTACGGGTAGAGATGGCAATTTTTGTCTCATTGCATATAATACCAGTCCCGATGATAACAATCATCACTTCGTTCTTTGGTATTGAAAAGCGCTTTTGTATACCAAGCAGCTTCCCACTCATGAATCCGCATGAGAGCGGTATACTTCCAAGCCCTACATAGTGGAGTGCATTAATAAGATTTTGCGCATACATCCCTCCATCTATATAACATTGAAAGGGCTCATGGGCAAGAAAGCCTTTCATATCGGCCGTAACAATAATACAGCAATGGATATCGTCACAAAAGCCATTGCACCCTCCTTGCATTCGAAGTAATTCATGTACATCTGCGCCATAAAAGACATGTGTGTGCCAAGCCTGACGGTTGCAAGCCGATGGCGTTCGAGATGCGAGTCTCAGTGCTTGTTCAATCTGTTGGATTGAAGGTGGTTCGTCTTTGAAGTATCTGATAGAATGCCTGTTATATAGTAATGACGAAAAATCTTTTTTTGCTTGAAGTTCAAGTTCTTTTCCTTGCATGATTTCTATACCAGCTGACATGGTTAATTGGTCATCAGTTATCCCTGTCTCTTGACAAAGCTGCAGATAAAGGTTCTGTATGGCAGTTATATCAACTTGGTCTTTCTGATGATAAGAAATGTAGGCTTTGATTGTAGCCATAGGATAGTACATGAAACGCTTATCTTCATGACCGTACAGTTTATAGTAGCGTTTAAGCCTGTCTATGAGTGTCAGTACTTTTGCTTGGCCGAAGCCTTGGCGTGGATGACGCATTGACATTCCCTTTTCTATTACATGGTTCTCTCGCAGCAGTATATATTCCATTTTCTCTTTATCTCTTTCAGTGTTGATGCTGGCATTATAGCGGCATAACCGCTTCCAATAGGACGCGAGTTCTATTAGAAACAAAAAGGGCTGTGGAAGCCGAACTCTGATTTTTTCTTTTATTTGGTTTACAGTCATTGTAGTAAAGTCTTAATGTGAATGATGTCTTTCCAGCCAATGAAAATAGCGCAAACTTGCTTATGGAATATTCTCTTATAGGCTGGAATGAAAAAATCAACTAATGTTCCCGAGGTAAAAATTGTGATTATGGCTACATAGGCAGCTCCATGTATACCGTATCTTGTAATAAAAAAAAGATTAAGAAAGATACATGCTAGACAGCCTATGATATTCCTCAATGGTGCATATTTTTGTATCCCTTCAATGATAATCAACTGTCCAGAAGTTTGAGAGAGAGCATCACCTATTACTTTGAAAGCGAGAATGGCCAATATGGGTGCGGCGTTGATGTAGGTTTTGCCGAAAGTGAAATAGACAATTGGATAAGACAGTAGGCTGGTAGCTATGGCAAGAAGAATGCATATAGTTACAGTGACATTCATGAATGTATAAGACAGTTGCTCATAATGCTTCATGTCCTTCTGGCGTGCTTCAACGAGCATGGGACTTACTGTTTGGGCTATAATGGTGGGTATAAACACAAGCACTTCTGAAAAACGAACGGCTACAGAATATATACCAAGGTGGCTTTGATCCACTAAGTTGCCTATCATTATTTGGTCGATACGGTTATAGACAATAATCGCTGCTCCTGAGAGCAACAATGGAAAAGATTGCTTAATCATATATCTGGCTAGCGTTTTGTCAAAATGCCATTTTCTGATAGAATCTACCTTTTTTGTATAGGATAAAACATAACCAGTAGCCAGAAGAAGAGAATCAATGACCAGAGAACCGATAAACCAAATGAGTGGAAGGCTAAGAACCACAAAACTTAGTTTGATAATCATACCAATAATGGTTCGAGAAATCTCTGTTTTTACCACATACTCGTTCCAAACAATTGAAGTGAAATGGTTTCTGCTTACCCAAGTGCTATTTAATATGATAGAGAAAGCATAAATAATGATATAGAGACGTATTTCTAGAGTTTTCTCGAAAAGGAGACTAATTATTGTGACTGCTAGAAATGCTAGAAATGCAAAGCTGAGTTTCAATATAAAAGTGGTACCAATAATCTTGTCCTTTAAGTAAGGAGTCTTCGACTCTTCACGGATCTGAATAAAATCGAGGCCAAAATCAGCGAAAACCTGAAAAATAGTAACAATACTGATTACATAGTTCATGATTCCATATTGCTCTTTACCCAGATAGCGCGCCACGATAATACCTACGATGAGCATGCCCATCAAATTGACTATTTTCCCACAAAGAGCCCATCCAATATTTTTCAGTGCCTTTTGCTTCTTGCTAGAGATAATCGTCTTTTTTCTGAACATAATCATTTGTGCTTTTATAGTTGTAGGCAGCCTATGATTCCTTATAATATACAAACAAAGCAGTAAGAAGAAAAGATAGGACAAGCATTTCTAAGACAAACAGCATCCTTTTGGGGGCAGATGGCCTGATGGGTATTGTTGCTCCCTTTAGCATAGTGAAGACGGGTGTCCGCTCCTGCACTTTTGCCTTGGCAGCTTGAAGCTGGTTGTTCAGTGTAGTGTAAGTATTATATTTTAATTGCATGTCATTTTCCAAGTCATTCCGTTTTGCTCGTACACTTTCAAGAATGACGTCTGTGTTAGCGTCTGAATAGCTGCCATATCGTTGGCGGGCTTTTTCGTATTCATGTTTGGCTTCAGCTGTTATTCTCTTATAGTATGCAAGGTCGGCACGAGCTTTGTTTGTTCTGTACTCGGTGATAAACTCCTGTAGAATACCCATAATAGAATCTGCGAGTGTTTTGCAAATACGTGGATCTTGATCTTGAGTGTTTAAAGTAATCACCCCAGATTTCTTGTCTACGCTAAGTTTAACATTTTTTCTTATTTTATTGACAATGTCGTTATCTTTCTTTGTGAGTGCGTAGGGGTTGAATTCCTTATTGGCAACAGGCTGATTTTTTTCAAATAATCTCCTGATCCAGCTGATACTTGATTTCCACCAAGGATACTTTTGGTATTTTTTCAAGTATTCGTAATAGGTACTTTTTATGTCTCCTTTGTTGTTTTCAACCTTAATGGCAAAAAGCTTTGTTGCAAAAGCATTGTCTTCCATGAGGTCTGGATAGAGCAACGGGGTTATTGCATCGGTTGTTTGCATGTCACCAAAGTCGAAACCAAAAGCTGAAGCTATGGAACCAAGTGTACCTCCGTTAATGGCATTCCCCATTTCTGGAGCAAGCTTTGCATCTGTAGAGTATGTGCGAGGTATGCTGACAATATATACACACGACAGTACGAAGACGATGGGTAGTACTTTTATAAAGACCATTTTATTGTCCCACAGTCTTTTGATGATTTCCCTGAGATCTATTATTTTCGAATTGTTATTTTCGTTCATATCTTATTTGATTAAACTAATTAATGTGGCAATTACGGCAGCAAAAGAGCTTACACCTGTTGCAATGCTCAAGGTCTCAGAGATGGATGTCTTGCTGATTGATTTCGAAGGCACGACAATCTCGCAGCCAGGCTCTGGTTTTGCGTTGTGGGCTACGGTCTCTACCTTGCCATTCATGTAGATGATGTAAGTCTTGCGCTTCTTGGCTTTGTTAGAGAATCCGCCAGCCTGATCGATATAGTAGCTAGTGCTCTTGCCCTTGATATAACCTACAGTGTTGGGATACATCACCTCGCCGTTCACTTTCACCGTGGCTTCATACTGGGGCACCACCAGGCGGTCGCCCTCACGCAGGATGATGTCGTCGCTGCCGCCGGGGTTGGCGAGGGCCTTGTCCAGCTCGATGCCCACGGGGTAGGTGCTGCCCACCTCATATTTGCGCAGTTGCTCTTTGTTGCTCAGGCTGCTCAGGTTGCTGTTGCCGGTGCGTGCTGCCTGTTCCAGCAGGGAGGTCTCCAGTTCCTCACGGGCCTTGCGCAGTACGGCCTCGGCCCTGATACGCTCCTCGGGGGTGTAACGGCGCTCCAGCCTTGCGCCTTTCACGTAGGCGCGGTCGTTCACTCCGCCTGCCGCCCTCACCAGGTCGCTCAGCCGTTGGTCTTTCTTCGCCAGGGTATAGGTGCCGCTGAACATCACCTCACCGTCGATGCTCACGTTCTGCTGACGGTTGAAACCCGGGCTCTTGCGTACGTAAACCTCGTCGAAGGGCTGCAGCTTGAAGCCGTTCTCACCGTCGATCACAAAACCGTCTTTCAGCGTCAGACTGTAGGTGCGTGCTATCAAACTGTCGGTGGTCAGGGCCTTGGGGTTGCTCATGCGGCGTGCCACGTCCACCTTCACGGTCGAGGCACTCTCTTTCAGTCCGCCAGCCTGCAGGATAAAGTCCTCCAGCGTCTCGTTGTCAGCATATTTGTAGATGCCGGGATAGTGCACCTCGCCATGGATGGTGATGGTCTGTTCCTCCATCATCTCCTTCTTGGTGGGGATGAACAGCACGTCGTTGGGCTTCAGCGGGATGTCGGCCACGCTGCCGCTGAGGATGCCTTCCACGTCGACGGGCACCACCTCCAGTGTGCGGTCGGCCTTCATGCGGTGCATCACGGCATGGGTGGTGAAGGCTTCTTCCTTCAGTCCCTCGGCGGCCTCAAGCAGGGTGCGCACGCTGTATATCTGTCCGCCCACCTGGTACATGCCCGGGCGGAACACGGCACCTTTCAGCTCCACCATGTTCGAGAAGCGTGAGATGATGCTGTCAACGCTCACCGAGTCCTCGTCGGCCAGTTGGAAGGTCGAGAAGTCGAACTCCTCCACGTTATGCACCGAATAGTCGCGGCCGGTCTTGCGCACCAGTCTCACCTGTTTGGTGTAGGCGTCGCCGGTGAATCCTCCGGCATATTTCAGCAGCGTGTTCACGCTTTCGTTCTTGCGCATCTCGTAGATCATGGGTCGCTTCACCTTTCCGGTGATGTTCACCAGACAGTCGTAGGGCCCCACCACAATCACGTCGTTGTCGGCCAGCCGTACGTTGCCAGTCAGCTTGCCGTTGAGGATATAGTCGTAGATGTCGACGGTGGTGACGAGTTTGTTGTTTCTGTACACCTTGATGTTACGCAGCGTACCCAGGTCGTTGGTGCCTCCAGCCATGTAGAGGGCATGGAAGACGGTGGCGAAGGCCGACAGCGTGTAGGTTCCCGGCATCTTCACCTCGCCCATCACGTTCACCATGATGGTACGGGTTTGTCCCACGGTGAGCTTAATCTGGCTGCTGCTGTAGCGTGTGCCCAGGGTGGCGCGCAGATGAGCGTTGGCCTGACTGACGGTCATGCCGCTCACGTTCACGGGTCCGAAGCCTTCGATGGTCACGGTACCGTCGGGCGACACGGTGCTCTCGATGCTTTTCTGCGAGGCACCGTAGATGTCGATAAACACGGCGTCGCCAGGTCCCAGACGATAGTTCTGTGGCGTGGCGATATTCATATTGGGTTCGAAGGTCAGGTCTTTGTTGTTGAAGATGTCACGTCCGAACACTTTCTTCTTGTTCTTGTCGCGCTCGGCCAGCAACTGCTGGAGCAGGGCCGTCGAGTCGGGCATAAACGTGTTCAGCTCGTCTTGCATCATCACCCACTCGGGGTTCGTCTCGTCGTAGGTCGTCATGGCCCTTCTCTGTGGGTTGATGTCTTTCACCTGCTGCGAGGTGGTCTCCTGTCGCTGGTAGTCCTCGCGTCGTTTGCCGTTAGCCACGCGGCTGCGGTCCTGTGTGCTGGTCGACGACGACAGGTTGCCCAGTCCGGTGCCTTTCATCTCGCGTTCCGCCAGTTTCTGCACGCGTCGCAGCTGTTGTATGTCCACGCCGCTCTGCATCAGTTTGGTGACAATCTGTTGTTGTGAGGTGCCGGCCGCCTTCTCTTTCATCAGCATCTCCATCACCTGGGTGTCGGTCATGGTCGATTGGGCTGACGCACTCATTGCAAGCAGGACAGCAAATATGGTCAAAATGATATTCCTTTTCATTTTTAATGGTTTTATATATAATTTATAACCCATTTTTGCCGTTTTTATTGTTATACTACCTCAATAAATGCAAAAAAAGAGGGCATGCTGCTTTTTGCACGCCCTCTTTTGTCCGTATCATCTTTAGTTTTCCAACTGGCTACTTATTTTTTGATGAAATAAAGCACCACAGTAGTGATGGTCGTTATTGCTGATAAGGCCATGGTCCAATAGCTCAACTTACGTTGTGAATCGGTTTCTGTCTTCACGGAATTGGGCTCGACATAGATGATGTCATTCTGGTGAAGATAGTATGCCGGCGACTGGAATACGTCTTTCGAACGCAGGTCAACGTGCATAATACGGCGTTTGTTTCCATAGTCACGGATGATGGCTACACGGTCAATTCTGGAGGTTTCTTTTAAGTCTCCCGCCATAGCTATCGCTTCAAGGATGGTGATACGGTCACCTGTCACATTAAACGTGCCGACATGGCCGACCTCACCTAAAACAGAGAACTTGAAATTCAGGAAGTCTACCATGACCAGTGGATCTTTCAGTAATTGCTGCTCAGTTAGTTTGCTCTTAATGAGGTTGGTCAATTGGTTTCGTGTAAGACCTTCAACATGCAATCTGCCTAAAACAGGGAAGTGGATGTCGCCATTGATGTCAACCAAATAACCTGGCTTGTCTTTGTCACTAGAAGCAACTTGTCCAACAGTTGTATTGATAGACCCATCGGAACCTATAGAATAGCTTCCTGTACCAGGGATGTTGTATGGAAGAGCCAATTCTGGGTCTTTACAGTTGACCACAATACTCAGTTTGTCGTCACGCTGTATGACGGCTTCATATTTCTGTATGACAGGATACTCTTGTGTTTCCTCCATGTCCTGAAGGTAAATGTTCTTTTGGCTGCCGCATGATGTCATCGTCAACATGGCGGCCAAACATGCAAATTGAATGTACTTTTTCATCATAATGGTTGAATGATTAAACAATTCTTTAAATCTTGTCATTATTGGGCTTCTAGGTGTACCCGAAGTTGAACTCGAAGATTCTCGGAAAGAGAAGAACTCATATTTCAAGATGCGTAAGGGCAGTAAAGATGATTCTTAACTTTCTCATTCTCGGGGCACAACAGATGGCACTTTTCTATGTGTACAAAGTTACCATTTTTCTAGAAACCAGCCAACAATTTTTCCTTTTTTTTTGCTATTTACTGTCAAAGAAGGTAATAAAATGACTTCATAAAGCCACAAATGTTATATTCTGAAGTATCAATCAGGGAAAGATTGTCGTTAAAAAAACAAAACATAGTAATGGTCTTTGAACTATAATATGTCAAAAATATGTCGGTTCTTTTCAAAAAGAGCACTGCCCATATAATTGTCTTGTTGGCTCAATAATTCTTGATTACGAGTCGTCGACAGGAAAAGAATCAAGGTGCAGATATGCCGTTTTATGGGTTAATCCTAGATAGGTTATTAGACCGGAAATGAGCCTTTGGCTCACCCATTTTCAATTAATGCCTGGAAAGGTTGCAATTAGTTAACAAATTACACTCTAATTAATGCCTAATTGCATCGTAATTAATGCCTAATTGCAACATAATTAATGCCTAATTGGAGGCTAATTGATGCAGAATTGGAAATAACCCAAATCCGCCCGAAACACTGGCGACCAGAATCCTAACGACCGTTTTGGGTTAATAAGAAATAATACCATGGTGCATTATATATATATTAAAAAAAACCGTCTGCTCTCGGTTGTGAGAGCAGACGGAATATTATAAAGACTTATTATCTGTTTACTTGTTGTTAGGCTCGGTTACGAAGATAACAACACGGTTCCACTCGTTCTTCAGACCGTAAGGCTGTACGGTGTCACCCTTGAAATCGATACGCAGGCGGTCAGGCTGCACATTGAAATCCTTCACAAGCATGTTGTAAACAGCCTTAGCACGGTTCTCAGACAGCTTCATGTTGTATTCAGGATAAGCAGTCTCTACGTCAGCATAACCACAAACCACGAGGTTCACTTCCGGATGATTCTCCAAATACTTGGCAACCTCAGCAACGTTCTTCTTCTGAATCTTTGTGATGTTGTATTTGTCAATCTCGAACGATACAGTGGTCTGCAGAACGTCAATGTAATGATACTCGTCGCGATACTCAACACGTGGCTTGGTATTTCTCAGCTGATCACGCAGATCATTGATGTTTCTGTTCATACGAGCCAGTTCGTCAGCATCAGTCCAGTTGATATCCATGAAACGACGGTCTCCGTAGTGATCTTTGAAATGATAGATAAGACCAATCATGGCAGAAACATAACCATCGTAGTGGTCATCATATACAACACCGTTGAACTTATCGTCAGAAGCATTCATGGCAATGTCGAGTGCCAAGTCAAGCGGATTGCTCAGCTTGTAGTTCAACTGAAGACCTGCACGCATACCGATGGCGGTGCGGTCGTCGGTATTAACGGGATAAGGACGCTCCTTAGCCTGAGTGGTCCATGTGGTCAGATCATCGAAACCTAAGGTGTGATTAATACCCAGTCCGACAAAGCCAACAACATTGAAACGACGACTCTCTTTATACTGGCTGAAGATGTTGCTCAGATTGAACAGAGCGTCAGCATGAACAGAGATGTCCTTAAAGTCGTAAAGACCCTTATCGCCAAATACTTTCGGATACATGCTGATGCATTCATGGTGAGCCTTTCCTGTCAGGAAGTTAAACATACCTTGTACACGGGCACCAACTGCCGGAGAGAAATACTTACCTACTGACAGACCGAAGCTCGGGCCAATAACATCCTTGACGTCACGGGGACGAACATTCTCACCAAGAGAGGCATTGGCACCTGCATGGAATCCGATGAACCAGTTGTCCCAGAATTTATAGTGTCTCAGACCTGTGATTGTATCTGCTTTTACGCCATCGTATTGCTGCGTGGTTGCAGTCATTGGCAAAGCGCACAGAACTGTTACAATGATAATTGCTAATTTTTTCATTGTTCTCTTTTTGCTTTAAATGGTTATTCGTTGATTAATACAACAACACACTTCTTCGTCTTGTCGAGCGAAGCCACAACAGCAGGATTGCTCTCCACGAAAATACGTCCGGCAGGAACATTGTACTGGTTCACCAGAATATCGCGGATGGTCTGAGCGCGCTGCAAGAAGAGCTCGTTGTTCTGAGCAGGAGCACTGCTGTTAACAGTAATGTAAAGGTCTGCATCGTTAGACATCTTCTTCATTTCCTCAGCAGCAGTGAAGACATTCACCTCCTGTAATTTATCGAGAGCCGATGATTTGGGCTCGAATGCTACAAGCGTATTCACACGGCTTCCGTCAACCTTGCGTGTCTCATACACAACCTTGTTTTTAGCAGCGTCAATGTCACTCTGCAGGCGGTTCACCTCTGTATTCAGAGTATTGAACTTCGTGTGATCGTAACGAGCAAATGTGAACTGACGAGAACCGTCGTGGTTCTTGAAACGGTAGGTCAGACCAACGAGCACATTCACATGTCCGTCAAGTTTGTTGTTGTTGACCTGTCCGTCGTAGTTGTCATCCAAGAATGCATTGGTGGCCTCGAGATCGAGATCCCACTTCTCACCCAGACGGAACTTAGCCATCAGACCAATGCGTCCACCTAGATACTCCTGCTCTCTTGTGTTGACACCACGCGGGAAAGCATGGTCGCAGAAGCCCTTAGTGTACTCACAGCCGATACCCAGCAAACCAATCAGATTGAATCCGCGGCTCTCTTTGTAACCGCAGAACATGTTGGTGAAGTTGAACATACCATCGAAGTAGCCGCCAATGGTGTTCCAATTGTACTTTCCTGCGTTGTTTGCGCCAACCACATTGCTGTTGTTGCCGAAGAAGCCCTGGATGCGGGCACCAATAGAAGGTGACATCCATTTACCAAGCTGAACAGCTCCCATTGGGCGGAAGCGCTTGATAAAGTCGTGCTCACTCTGCATCGTACCCCAGTTGAAAAGGGTACCAGCTTCAATTCCGATAAACCAATTGTCACCGAATTTTGACCTGTTCAAGATTTTGCCATCTGCATCACCATTGGTACCATCGGTCCAGTAAGTAGTGGTCGTACTACTCTGAACCTCACCTTGCGCAAAAGTTGTGCAAGGAGCAATGAATGCGATCAGCGTTAAAAGCCATAATTTTTTCATGTGCTTCATTATTTATTTAATTAATTAGTTAAAGTTTCTTATAACTCATATTTAATTTCATCTATTACAAAAGCAAAAAACACCCTCTCCTAACGTCAAATCCTTGCGGAAAAACGACCATTAGAAATTGAGTTGATTCTTTAATTCTTTGCAAAAGTATATATTTTTTTTTATTCATACAAGTGTTTAGAGAAAAAAATGTTCAAAAACCGTATTTTTTTTTCTAATCCCCTAACATTGCGGGCAAACAGATGAGGTGTTTGTTTATTGCTATAATCTTAAATAATCTTATTTTTTTATTCAAAAATCGAAATTTTATCAAGAAATACTTAATTTTGCATTCCTTGTTCTGGGGTTGACTGGATTTGACAGCAGGATGAGATGGTACGTAAGCACGCGGAGCCTCGTTGGCTAGCTCCTTAATCTGAGTGAACAAAAATTAATTGGCAACAATAAGTATGCTCTCGCTGCTTAATCGAAGCACAGTAGATTACGAGCTTAATTCTGTCACCAGGTGATAGAACGAGACATCGCTCCAAGGGTGTTGTTCCGAATCTGAGGGTCAAGCGGTGCAGGTAAATCGGAAATAGCTATGTCGGGCCTCGACGGCATGGTGAAATTTAGAGGATAAGGTTGCAGTTGGTGGTCCAGGTCTTGCTGCAGCACTAAAACCAAAGGCTGGAATAAGCGTGTAGAAAGCGTATGGTTTCCCTGTTTGGACGAGGGTTCGACTCCCTCCAGCTCCACGGATGTTACTGCTGTTGTCGATGACAATGGCAGTTTTTTTGTGAAATCATTTCGATTTGTGAAAGATTTTGTCTATATTTGCGGTTGGAAAGGACCAAGACAAAATCAATACTTACGACTATGAGAATACTTCTTATCGGTGGAACGGGTACCATCAGCAGTGCTATCACCCGACAACTGGCAGAAACCCATCATGAATTGTGGTTGCTGAATCGTGGTAATCACAACGAAGATGTGCCTCAGCACGCCAAACAGGTTGTTGCCGACATCAACGATGAGGCAGAAGTGCAACGCCTTTTAGGCGATACTTTTTTTGACTGTGTGTGCGAGTTTATAGGTTTCGTTCCTGAGCAGGTGGAACGCGACTATCGCCTTTTCGCAGGGCGCACGCGGCAATACGTTTATATCAGTTCTGCCTCTGCTTACCATAAGCCAGTGCGCAGTCACATTATCTCTGAGGGCACATCGTTGGCAAATCCTTATTGGCTTTACTCTCGCAACAAAATAGCATGCGAGGAACAACTTATGCACTACTATCGCGAGCATCAGTTCCCTATTACCATCGTTCGCCCGAGTCATACTTACAGTGAGCGGAGTGTTCCTACGGGGCTGCACGGCCCGGCAGGCTGCTGGCAGGTGCTCAAGCGCATGCTCGACGGGAAGCCCGTAATAGTGCATGGTGACGGTTCTTCGCTGTGGACAATGACGAGCAATGAGGACTTTGCCCGTGGCTTTATTGGTTTGCTGGGCAACCCCCATGCTATCGGCGAGGCCTTCCAAATTATGTCTGACGAGTCGCTGACATGGAACCAAATCTACGAGACCATCGCCCAAGCGCTGGGTGTGGCTTACAAGCCTTACTATGTATCATCAGCGTTTCTGGCTTCCGTGGCGCCCCCAGAATATGATGTGGAGGGCAATTTGTTGGGCGACAAAGCGGCCACCGTGGTGTTCGATTGCTCAAAACTCAAACGTGTCGTTCCTGGCTTCCAGCCGATGGTACGTTTCGTGCAGGGCGTTCGTAAGAGTGTTGATTATGTGCTGAGCCATCCGGAATGCCAGCAAGCCGATCCGGAATTCGACCGGTGGTGCGACCGTGTGATAGCTGTGCTAGAAGAGGCGCGGATTCGACTGTCAGAGAACCGTTCATAGCAAACCTCAGTTTTTACTACTCTATATATTGTCAATTTTGAATCATGAACCCTAAATAGAACGATTATGAAGAAGTACACCCATGCATGGCTAGCCTTTATGGCTATCAAGCGACTGCAATTCGCAGACATTCCGGAGAATCTGAAAGATGATGCCAACAGCCTTGTGAAATGGTTCAAGGACTATCGCGACTTTGTGATCAAAGGCGCCTGGTATCCTGATGAAGTCTTCAAGGATATGAGTACCAGCCATATCCTGAAGTATAAGCCCGATGAGAAGTCTACCGACGTCTCGTTCAGGAAGATGCCCTACACGCTTAAGTCTTATCGTCTGGGACTGAAATCAGACCTCTATAAGAAGCCTTTTACGATTGAAAAGGGCAACCTTGCCGACCGTTGTGAGTCGATTGCGCATAGTATTGTCGACAATTTCAAAATACTGCGTAAAGAAGAGAAAGGGTCGCCCATGAGCACGTCGTGCAATCACATAGCCACGCGTTTCTTCATACTGAGCCACTATATTGCCGACTGTCACATGCCCCTGCACTGCGACTCGCGTTCGTTCTCGAGCGACAGCAATATTCATGGTTTCATAGAAGACGAGTGGGACAAGCAAGTAAAAAAGTCGTATCGTGTGGATTTCGACAATGAGCGTTTCTATTACGATCCGGAAGGTTATCCGCTGCACACCTCGCCCACACCGCTCATCAAGGCTGTCGAGGAGGAGATCGTCAGTCGTGAGTATTATCATGCATGGGGCAGTGGCTGTAAGAACACGTGGGATTACATGAGCGGCATTTCTCAGTATTCTTATCTGCTGGCTTACCGCATGATTCCCCAAGAATACACTAACGAGAATCTCACCAAAGAAAAGTTCAAGGAGCTAGATGCATGGAAAAACTTCGATGACTATGGGCTAACCATCTTTGGCGATGCCATCGATTCTATTGCCAGGGTATGGCTCCATGTGTGGATCCGCTATCGAGACTGGGCATTCAAGAAAACGAAGTAGTTTTATTAAAGGTGGCAGCCTCGATACAGAAATGAGCTATCGGGCTGCCATCATCTCTTATGCATCAACCAACGCTAATGTTTCACACATTCCCCAGATAAACATGCTGCAGTCCCTCTTCACGGGCTATCTCTCTTGCCTTTCGCAGGGTTTCTAGCGGAGTGGGTGAGAGATGACTCATCTTGTATTGTGGGAAGAAACGGCTGAAGTGCAAGGGCACGTGTGATAAGTTGTTAGTCGCTATCCACCGGCACATGTTGCGTATCATCTGCAAGTCGTCATTAACACTTGGAATGATGAGGTTGGTGAGTTCTATCCATATCCCCGCCTCTTGCATGGCGAGGATGGTGTCGAGCACCACCTGCAGCCGTCCTCCGCTAATACGTTGGTAAATGTCGTCGCTGAATGATTTCAGGTCGATGTTGGCTGCGTCGATAAGTGGTAAGAGGTCGTTGAGTGGCTCCTTGCATACATATCCTGCGGTAACCAATATGTTCCACAATCCTTTTTCGTGAGCCAGATGGGCTGTGTCGCTTACATATTCAATATAAGTAAGCGGCTCGGTGTAAGTGTATGCAATGCCTGGACAATTGTGCTCTATGCAAATGTCCACCAAGTCGCTGGGCATCAGACTCATGTGCCGTACCTGCTGGGGAGCAGCTTGCGAGATGTCGTGGTTCTGACAGTTGTGGCAGTGGAAGTTGCATCCCGTGCATGCCACCGACAAACATTGTGTGCCGGGATGAAAGTGGTAGAGAGGCTTCTTCTCTATGGGGTCAATGGCCAGTGCACAAGGACGACCGTAGACATCACTGACAAGTGTCCCATTCTCGTTTCGGCGGCTGTGGCATATACCAGTCCGCCCTTCGCCGATGCGGCAGTGATGCGGACAAAGCATGCATTCCACCTGGCCATTGTCCATCTTCGTGTAATAGCTGCATTCAAATCTGTCCATCTGTGTTCCCTCTCTTTTCAGGTTTCATCATACACTTACCACTTATTGCTTTTCAATTAGAAAACGATAGCCTCGTAAACATACAGTTCAGCGTCGCGCCAGCCGTCCCAACCCAGTCCGGCTTTGTCGCGTGAGCAATGCCCCACAAACTCTTCTTTCGTCCAGTCCACCTCGTCGGCCACTTGTGGCAGGAAGGTGCCGCTACGGTTTCCTTTCTTGATGAAGATGCCATGACGGTGCAACTCCAGTTCGTCAAGGCTGTGGATGCGTTGCATAGGTGTGATGACCGAGATCTCGATGTCTGTATCGTCGAGTTCTTCACGGCGCAGTGGGTTGAAACGAGGGTCTTCCAAAGCGGCAGCCCGTGCCATGCGGCGAACGGTCTCGTGCAGCGGCAAGCTGCCACTGAGCAGTCCGATGCATCCGCGCAGCCTCCCGTGCTGGGTGAGTGTGACAAAGGCACCGCATTTCTGCTGAAGCGTGGGATACTTTTCTATGTTGGGCATGTCAGCAGTCTTTTTGCCGTTGACGGCTGCAACAATGCTCTCGCGGGCAATCTCTTTCAGCAGCTGTTGTTCTTTACTGCTCAGGGTAAAGGCAACAGAGCCTTGCTGCCGGGTGTTGTCGGCAGGTTTCTTCTGAATAGCGTGATGCTTTGATCTTTCAATGGCAAATGCATGATAGCCCACCACCCGATTCCGGCTTTGGCTGTCAATATCGCCCGAGTTCTGGTAGAGCAGGTGGTGAATCTGGTAGTTGTTGTCGAGCATCAGCATGAGCACGATGATGGGGAACTCCCCGCATGCGCTGGTTTGCAAGTTGGTCATGCCGCTCTTGCTGTTTTCTTCCAATGTTGCGATGAAGGTGCTTACATCGCCCGTCATGATTGCCTCTGCTGTCTTGATGTCTACTTTCCGGGCGTCTTCATACCTTGGGTAGTGTGAGAAATCGCTGCTGATGACAAACAGATTGTCGTCGTTCAGGTAAGGGCGCAGCACATCGGCCATCCGCTGAAGTTTCGCATAGTCGTTGGTCGATACGATGATGGGTACGATGGGAGGCATATCGCCCATCCGGCGCTGCAAGAAAGGCAGTTGCACCTCCAGGCAGTGCTCTTGGTTGTGTGCTTTGGGGTAACAGCCGAACACACTGTCGGCGCAGATCAGCTGATTGGCCGTCTCACGGTCTACGGCGACCTGGCCAAGTGGTGTGGCGTAGTAGTCGGCCTCATTGTTCACTGAGGCGCCATCAAGCCATTCATAATGGCTGGGCCCAATGAGGAAAATGCGTTTGTATTGTTTTCCGGCAGGTATCGACATGTAAGCCGCGGCAGCCACATTGCCTGAGAAATAGTGGCCGGCGTGGGGCACGATGAGTGCCGCCAATCGTTGATAAGTACTGTCGTTGGCATGTCTGGCCAACAGACTGTCAACATTCTGTGTGAGTGCATGCGCATTGCCGTCGTAGAATCGTCCGGCCTGAGTGGCTGGTCTGACGACAGGTGCCATTGTTTTGTTGTCGTTGCAATTCATATTCATCATCGTAATCATACCTGTTGGCGGAATTAATTTAGTGCATACTTAATTCTGCCAATGGGCTTGTCGTTAATGAAGTTTACGTATTGCAGAATGGTAAGTGCACTAATTTTGCCAATGATCCTGGCAAACAAACCATT